>Ga0115005_10001346_pt1 | contig 19445 bp, 21 predicted proteins | sample ArcOceMetagenome_FD_87163 | JGI IMG/M metagenome (GOLD analysis project Ga0115005, IMG submission 87163) | Marine eukaryotic phytoplankton communities from Arctic Ocean - Arctic Ocean - Greenland ARC118M Metagenome | ecosystem: Environmental > Aquatic > Marine > Oceanic | place: Arctic Ocean... | reverse complement strand
GTTGTGGTAATGGTGATGGTGATGGTGCAGCAAATGAAACAGAGGACGATGACTGCATTATTCTTTCGTCGGATGATGATAGTGATAAACATTGTAAACCATCATCAAGTAAAGGTTTCGCTGTTGCAGCACGGTCCAAAGAAATCATGAATGATATAGACTCTGACGATGATGAAAGTGATAAAATTTGTAAACCATCAAGTAAACGTTTCGCTGTTGCAGCACGGTCCAAAGAAATCATGAATGATATAGACTCTGACGATAACGACGATGACGATCTCCCATCTCCTGTTCCCTTTAAACTCCAAACAAAAGAGAAAGTCGAAAACAAAAGACGGGGGACATTCGTATCCGAACATTCCAGCCCCAACGCTGATGGTGCAGATTTAATGAACAGCACCAAAGCATCCAAAGGAACACACAAGCAATCTCCAAGGGGTACATTGAAGGATGATAGGTACTATGAAAGCAATGACTCGCCCTCACAACGGGGTGTATTGAAGGATGATAGACATTATGAAAGCAATGACTCGCCCTCATCGTGGAATTTCATTAGTCATCAACATTCAAACAAATCCGAACATTCCAGCCCCAACGCTGATGGTGCAGCTTTTATGAACAGCACCAAAGCATCCAAAGGAACACACAAGCAATCTCTACGGGGTGCATTGAAGGATGATAGGCATTATGAAAGCAATGACTCGCCCTCATCGTGGAATCTCATCAGTCATAAACATTCAAAGAAAGTGAATGGAAATTATGGACATGCTGGTTTGAACGGCAACAACGTACCATCATTATTTAGATCAGCTTCGAACGAGATTGTGTTGGATTCTGATAGCGATATTGACGATTCACCAAGGCCTCCTGTCGGTGCTGCTGCAAAATCGAGACAACCGATTCAGAATTCATATACACAGTCCAGACCAGCCCCTTTGAATAATACTGATGTAGGTCTTTTCTCCCCCCCCAATGCGACTCTACCAACGTCGAGACAAAACGTTCACAACAGTAGTACGAGTAATGCAATTCAATTTGATGATTTAATTTCGCCGAGGGCATCCATTGGCAGACCGTCGATTGGTAGCGTGGGGAGCACCAATTCCCGAAGAAAGATCAAAGTTCCGACTCCGGCTATACCCGTAAAGATAACCAATGAGATTGGAGGAAAACTCTATCCAGATTTTCGAAACCATTTCATCAAGGCATTGATCAAATCCGCCAAGATGGCAAGAAGAGCAGTGCATACAAAAGGCGCACTTGATGGGAGCATTCGAGCAATCATTGCGCTAGCATTTTATCCATTTCCAATCCGATCAGCAAATGGAACGATGACTATAAATGGTATTGGTGCGAACTTGGTTGATGTCCTAAAGGAAGCAGAAAAGGAAGTGAAAAAGAAAAATCCACCCTATAATCCCCCCAATGGTCTGTACAGCTCTGCTGCAGCCGCTGCACTTGTAGTACTCTACAAACACGAATCTGGCAAAACTGGAGAAGATCGATATTTGAGTATGGAAGATCTTATTCAGAGAGTGAACCAAAAATCACATTGTACAACTGGTGGCAGATTATTTGATCGTGATAATCAATATTATCTCGACTCAAATAATCTAGATCCAAGCTGGATGCAGGTAAGTATGGTAATTTGTTTTGAAAATACTGTAATTTGATGCTCAAAATACTAATTATCCCCAAGATTCGTAAATTATGCAGTAGTTTTATTAAGGAACGAGCGAGAAAGAAGGCTTGCGCATCTGGATTAGTTTACGAGCTTCTCGAAGAAGGCAGAAAGGAAGCTCGTCAACTGATGGGCCGAATGGCTCAGGGTCCTGTTCCCGATGGGCCGCTTCGACAACTTGCAGCGGATACGGTATCAGAGGAATTTGGCAACGTGACAGTTGTCATTGACGGACGCGAAGGTGGCGGTGGATCGCGTAAACTGCATGATTTCTGCGAATTTATGGATGACAATGAAGTCCCCTATGTCGTCAGAAATCTCAAGATCAGTGATTATGTTTTCTTCATAGGAAATAAACTCGCACCTGTGCTCATCGAAAGGAAATCCGTAGAAGATGTTGCATCCAGTCTTTTCGATGGAAGATGGGAAAGCCAACAGAAGAAAATGAGAAAAGCGCAGTACGTGCTTGGTGGGGGCGATGCTAGAAAATGTCACTTGTGTTATTTGATTGAGGGTGATGTGGATAAAACAATTGCACACGGTGGATTTGTTGGAAGGTCAAATCACAGAAAGGTACGCTTGTACCTAAATCTTGCGTTTGGTATGAACGCTTGTTTCGTCCCCATTAACAAATTCATTGACCCTTTTTGTTGATACAGTCGGTTCAAGATGTCAAAAATGCCATTGCAGGCTTGCCAGAGCTCGGATTCAGTGTTATAGAGTCTAGGACTCAAAGGGAGTCCTTGAATAAAATCAAAAGGGTGGCAAAAGAGTTTCTATGGAGATCCAAGAATGGTAGTATCGACTGTACTCAGACCTACGATGAGTTTATCAGCAAAGTAAATCGTGTTGGTGATGAGAAAGGTAACCCACCGACAGATCCTGTGCACAAGAACCCTGCACCTCCTATAGTTGACGATGTGGTACCTATACATCCCAATGTAACCAATCCTGATGCCGTAGACGGAAACGATGGCGATGCCGTAGAGTCAGAGGAGACTAAAGAAAAACGGGAAGAACTGCTGAAACTTTCAATGAAGGAATTGAAGGAAAGGTGCAGAGAACGTACCGAGAAAATGGCCGGAAAAAAGAAAGACCTCGTTGACCGTTTGCTCCAAAAACGACAACCTGAAATTTTGATCTCGAGGGCCCGCCAGAAACAACATACACCAAAAGTTCCCTCGTGTAATGCAGCTATCCTAGTTGCTCTGCACCTACACCATGAACCAGGCGAGGCTCCGTTGGAGAAGGCTAAAATCATGAATTATGCTGAAGAGAGCGGTGTAAGCAAGGATCCAATGTTTGGAACCGGCAAAGGATGGTATGATGGATGGGCTGGAATAAAGGTGAGTTCAAAGCTCTTTGATTTTATAACCCAAAAATACTAGTTTTCGACAGACTGACATATTGCTTTCCATGTGCACTTTTCGTATTTAAGGACTTAACCGGAGGTGATCCAGCATTAGTCAGTGTTGTAAAACGAAAATACGCGCTCACTAAACATCCTCCTGGATCTTCTGGGATTGAGGTTGCCCGAGCTATTCATATCATGGCGCATCGTGTAAATCGTTGTAGATGTGGTCAATTTGTGGAAGAAGCATGATGCTTATCTCTTATCTTTGTCGACCCTTCGGGATAAATCTTGTTACAGTAAATTTGTATAATTAGTCTATTGCTTAGCAAATCCTTCTCCTCCCAATATTGTCTTCAAAGATGCGTCGGTTTAGGCCTGTGCCAGAGCTAAATTGTGACCGTAGATTTACCGTTATGAGGAAGGGGGTTGATCCTACCCCACAAATCACACACAAACATCCGAACAACATATCGATCAGCCAGCGCGCTCAGCGCTACCGCTCAGGATTCACCGCTCCATGCATGATGATGGTGACTGCGGAAGTATTGTACACACCGATAAATAAGACAAGTTCTGGGGAACCAATTGGCTCTTGATTGAACAGATTGAACATTGTATAAATATGCCTGAGGAAAACTCCCCAACCAATGGAAATTGGAAGCTTCCCGATGGGATTGAAGATCATATCGAGGCTGGATTAATCAAAACTGCTGCTGGAGCTGTCGCTGGGGGTCTTATTGGAGCTGTTCTGTTCAAATCAGGAAACGGGTGGAGATCAGCTAGTGTTGCTCTAGGTGTCGGTACTGCTTTAGGTTCTGCGGTGGAGAGGGCTTACAATGAGAAACCAAAGAGCTCGTGATGGTTTTGTGAAGAAGGCCGTTTTCAACAATGCTGATGATCTAGAGATAGTGGTTGGAGAAGCAAACACGAAAGCAGTTCAAAATCCAATATTTGGATAGGGCAATAATGCTAAAGGATATATTATGGTGTTGGAATTTCTAATCTTTTTGTTGATTACGTTGTGAGAAACCCTCAGTGCATATTTTAATTTCCCTCAGCCTTCGCAAGCTTTTCTTCGAGATCCTTTACCTTATTTTCCAACTCTTCAATTCTTGGCATAATTGCTGCCAGGGTACTTTCGGAGTACTTTCCAAGCACATCAACTTCAATATTCAAGAGCCCTCCAATTTCTTTGCTTGGAATAATAATCTTCTGTTGTGTATACCCTACCAACATGAAAGTAAACCAAGATTCTTCCAGACGAGTGTCAACCTCACAAACAGTCAGACTAGTTCCGTCAATAGCTACAAATCTTAGCAACATATTCAAGCAGAGCATAATTGTGAGGCATTGTATCAATAAAAACTCATAAAATCTGGTACGCTGGATGTGAATACATAAAGACGAATAACAAAACTCACCCCTTGGGAACAATATATCGCAACAATTCAGGTTCAACCTTCACCTTGAAAAACAAAGAATCTGCGTCTACCCATCTATTAATAATGTTTCCAACTCCGTCAACATGACCCTGGACAAAATGCCCAGAGTTGCGTCCTCCGATTTCACTTGCACGTTCGAGATTTAAAGGTTCTCCACTCTTTAGGTCTCCCAAGTATGTCCGTCTCAAAGTTTCAGGCGCCAAGCCCACTTTGAATTGATCATCATTAAGTTCTGTAGCAGTGAGACAAACACCGTTTACGCAGATACTACATCTATTTCCGCATAGGACTCGTGGTTAGTTATAAAAAATAGTGCGTTTAAAATGTATCCCACTTGTAGAGAGAAATGTATGAGCTTACCCCAAGTATGCACCATCGAGAACTACTTTTCCCTTTACAGTAAGCTCGGTACCTTTTCCTTTTGATCCGTCCCAGAGAGTCATATCATCACGTTCTTCGAGATTTACGACAGTACCCATTTCCTCCACAATTCCAGTGAACATGTTCCTAGCAGTGCTTGCCTGGACATTGTTGCTCAGGATTGGGGCGAAACTGGAGCCTAAAGATGCGAGACACGCAGATAGAGTGATGACCAAAAATTTCATCTTGTTGTTTGAATTATCTCCAAAACCGTTCCGTACATAGAACTACGAGTAATATTGCAAAGTATGCGTAGTGTGATTGATGTGTGCGCTATCCTCCCTCGTCTTCGATGCACGATAGTTAGGCCAGGTTAGGCCTTAGTTTGAATGAAATGAAGTTGATGCTTTCCGCAACAAGTTGGGGCTGAGCGTCGTGCGTCAGACTGCACTTCAATCAACCACGAGGACTTTTTCGACTTTATAGCAAAAACACGAGACAAGCACGTAACTAACACACAACACACAACTACTAGGTTCGTTAGTCTTTTGCAAGGGCAACCATCGCAGGAACTTGCACTACACTACAGAAACGCAATTATGAGGTTCTCTAATACCCTTTCGCTCCAAGTGCTCCTCCTTTTTGCTGTTGAGCCCGTCGTAAATGCTCTCTCAGCAGTACCATCCGAGGCTGCAAGCCGCAACCTCAGTATTCTTCAACAATCCCTTTCGTCAATGGCCAACAAGCTAACCCTCAGTCCTGAAATCATTATTCCAGAACCAACTGACCCTACTGCTCTTCTTTTGCAATCAACTGAAATAACAAAAATGAGCGAAGCCATTCGCTCAAAGGCGAAAGGAAACGCAGCATTCGTCGCAGGAAGTATCAATGCTTTAAGAATATTTTGTCAAGAGCAGGAAAATGCAAGAGGAAATTTCCCTGGTCCTCTCCCTGTTATTTATTGTGAATCATCAATTGAGGAAAACGCAAGCATGGAAGACATTGCTGACGCCGGAGCATCAGGAGTTGTTTGCACCTTGTTGAATGCTGCAGAGGTTGCTTCTGCTGATGATTTGAAGAAAGATGATGCCTTGAAGGGATCATTTGATTTAGCTCGTGAAAATGGAATCCAGCTCATCCCTGAGGTTGTACTTAAATCCGATCGTGAATGGAGTGCAGATGATATTACTGCTATTGTTGATGCTGTTGCTGAGCAATGTGGAGCTGATCCTGCAGCTGTCATTCTCACCGTTGGTACCATTGCTGTTGAGGATGATGAAGACGAAGGCGAAGAGGAGGAGGGAGAATCATCTGGTGACGAGGAAGTTACTGAAACATTTGATCTTCCCTCAATTCCAAAAGATATATCAAAGAGAATTCCTATTTTGGGATCTGTCAGGGCTAAAGCAGGTGGTGGAAGAATGGGGGCATCTGTAGGATTATTCAAAGAATCTGGTTTCAATGGAGTTGTATTGAGATGCGATTGCCTACCTGGATACCGAATGAATCCCGATCTTGAGTTTGTAGGTGGTTTCTGGGGTGCAGCTATTGGTGATTTGAAGAGTCTCAAGAGTAAAAATTTCAACTTCAGGTCGACTTTCGCTCTCGACCGCGATGTTCCTTTGGAGTGGTACAATTATCAAAAGGATATTATGGAATCAGGTGCTTTGGGCGACATGAGCGGCAAGGGTGCTGGTGGTACAGCCCCATTGGACGAAGATAATGGAGATTACGCGGGATTCTAATTCTTTGGTTGCTTTATTAAAACGAAATGAATGGATCAATACATTTTTACTTTATTATTTACACGGTGTTGCGTACCCTGCTTCGGCTAGTTTTACCCACCATTATCTGGATAGTGCATTCTTTTGCAGGAGTTTGAAAAAGGTTGGACCAAATTTCTATTGTGAATAAGTAGGTACATGTACCTGGCGTCATTAATGCTCCGTCAAGTACTGGAAAGCTTGAAAGTATACGTTGGCATGTGCTTCTATTATTGGTTGCCAATCTTTTCTTGGGTAGCCTCCTCCCATTGTTATGCAAATCGGACAATCCAAACTATCTGCAAGATCAAACACCATTTCATTTCGCCGCAAAATACCATTCTGTGTGATTGAAAGCCTGCCCAGACGATCATCCTCCAAGATATCGACCCCAGCTTGGAAAAAAATAAAATCAACGTCACCAGCGTCACCTTTCTTCACTCGGTTCAACCAATGATTCAATGTGCCCAAATATGTTGCATCCCCACAGCCTTGAGGGAGTTCAATATCCAAATCAGAATTCTGCTTCTCTGAAAAGTAGTTTGCACTACAATGCATAGAAAAGGTTGTCACCTCATCTACCCCTTGAAATAATACTGCATTGCCGTTACCTTGATGAACATCAAGATCAATAATTAGAATCTTCTTCACGACATCAGGAAAATCACGTAATATGACATTTGCTGCCACGGCAATATCGCTAAACACACAAAACCCCTCTCCTCTATCTTTGAATGCATGGTGGGTACCTCCTGCAACATGAGCAGACCAGAGTTTGCCAATTTTGCTCCTATCCAATCCATTTTCATGTTGGCCATGAATGAATGCATTCCGCTTCCTTTTAACTTGGCAGATTGAAGTTGCTGCAGCAACAGTACCTCCCGTACTAGAGAAGGCCCGATCTACACCTTCTTTACTCCATGGAAATCCTACATTCCTCAACTCCTCCTCAGTCTGATTCCCAACAAGATATCGTTCCACATAATCAGGACAATGGGTCGTCACCAAATCTTTCACAGTGACCAATGGCGAAACTCTGAAATCGCATTGAATCTTTTGTCGCGTATCGGAGGGAAGAGAGTTGACTAAACCCTGCACTCTTTCCCGGACCTTTCGATATTTGTCCATTGGAAATCTGTGGTTGGGAGGGAGAGGTACTTCGTAGACGTCATTGTAGTATATTGGAAAATAGGGTCGAAAGAGGTCCGTTTCGTTGCTACTCGTGGATCTAGTGTTGGACGATGAGAGCCACCGTTTTGTGATTGGGTTTGTTCGGACTATTGCTGGTGATCTGCCCAAAGTGGGAGAAAAAGAGCAAGTGTATCTGGTAAAATTGATTGAGCACATGATGATGAAATAGGTATGTCTATTCAGCGGCATTGCATTCTACTACGTGTAACATGCTCCTTGTACAATTGTTGAACTGTACACCGCACAAGGTAGAATGTAGAATCCGTGGTCGCCAGGTAGGGGATGTCGGTCAGAAGTAGAGAAGCTTCCAGCAAGCCTCCTGATGACTGATGAGCTGAGCAGGATCCACCATTTTGTTTTTACTCACATTCCGCATCATCTTTGGAAAAATGGCGCGTGCGCGGAGAGTGCGCGGAGTAATAGGTAACCGTTCTGTTTTCAAACTTTCCTTCTCTTTTCCTTCCACCTGTAAAATCTTCCAGGTGGAAACGTCAGACAACGGCCACGGCCAGTAGCATTCAGTGGAACCTCCCATTTCCCCGATCTCTTTCGAAACCCTTCAGGGAGACCAAAATCCCATAATTCAATCAATTGAAAAATGCTCTTCAAGAATATTGCCGTAGCTGCATGTAAGTGACCTGAATGCCAATGAATACTATCTGGATTCCAATCTCTGCGCTGCCTACTTTTTGAAAAGGATGAGGCGATGATGATGGCGTTGGCTGGGATAGAGCAGGGCTTTGCGAGCAATGACCCGAACTCGACATCTTTGATTCGATGATTTACGATCACTTTAAATCGACACCTTTTACTTTAGGAGATGAATAAAGTGGCAATCAAGAACACCGGGTAACTCTATCGAATGAAGGAATTAATCATGAATGAGATTGCAACTCGGAGATTGAGATTGCACAGTATCAACAATGGATTTCAAAAAGGCCCGACGGAATGATTTCAAGAATGACCCAGAATAGGAAGGCCCTAATGAACCTTCTCTCTTTATCTTGACATCATGACTGACCACTCTTCTCTCTATTACTTTCAACAAATAGTGGCCCTTTTGGCCACCCCTTACGCATTCGCTGAGGAGGAGGCAAAGATGGGAACCGTGATTGGAATCGATCTTGGAACTACCTACTCCTGTGTTGGAGTTTTCAAAAACGGACGTGTCGAAATTATTGCCAACGACCAGGGTAACCGTATCACCCCCTCTTACGTCGCTTTCATGGACAATGGAGACCGTCTTGTAGGAGATGCTGCTAAGAATCAGGCTACCATCAACCCCGAAAATACCGTCTTTGACGTCAAGCGTCTCATTGGACGCAACTACTCAGACAAATCCGTCCAGTCTGATAAGAAACTTGTACCCTACGAGATTATTTCCGATCAAAACAAGCCCGTTGTAGAGGTCACCGTTGGAGGCCAGAAACAGAAGTTCGCCCCTGAGGAGGTCTCCGCTATGATCTTGCAGAAGATGAAGAAGACCGCAGAGATTTTCCTCGGAAAGGAGATCAAGAACGCTGTTGTTACCGTACCCGCTTACTTCAACGATGCCCAGCGTCAGGCTACCAAGGATGCTGGAACCATTTCTGGAATGAAGGTTGAGCGTATTATCAACGAGCCTACCGCTGCTGCTATTGCTTACGGTATGGACAAGACCGGAGGAGAGTCCAATGTTCTCGTATTCGATCTTGGTGGAGGAACCTTCGATGTTACCCTTCTTACCATTGACAACGGAGTATTCGAGGTACTTGCTACCAACGGAGATACCCATTTGGGAGGAGAGGATTTCGATCAGCGTGTCATGCAGTTCTTCATCAAGATGATGAAGAAGAAGAGCAGCATCGATATCACTTCAGACAAGCGTGCTCTCCAGAAGCTTCGTAAGGAGGTTGAGCGTGTTAAGCGTGCTCTTTCTTCACAGCAGCAGGCTCGTCTTGAGATTGAGGACCTTGCTGATGGATTTGATCTTTCTGAGACTCTTACCCGTGCTAGATTCGAGGAGTTGAACAATGATTTGTTCAAGAAGACTCTTGGACCCGTTGGACGTGTTCTTTCTGATTCCGATATTGAAAAGGATGAGGTTGATGAGATTGTTCTTGTTGGAGGATCCACTCGTATTCCTAAGGTACAGAGCCTTATTTCTGAATTCTTTGGAGGAAAAGAACCTTCCAAGGGAATCAACCCCGATGAGGCTGTTGCTTTCGGAGCTGCTGTACAGGGAGGAATTCTTTCTGGAGAGGGAGGAGATGCTACTTCTGAGATTTTGTTGTTGGATGTAACTCCTCTTTCCCAGGGTATTGAGACCGTTGGAGGTGTCATGACCAAGTTGATCAACCGTGGAACTACCATTCCTACCAAGAAGTCTCGTAAGTATTATGTGTCGTCTGAAAAGTAGAATGTCTTGGACAAGAAGCATTTTTAGCAAATTGTATCTCATCTCACACAACGAACTTTTCAATATTGTAATTTGCAGAGACTTTCTCTACCCATCAGGACAACCAGCCTGCTGTACTCATTCAGGTATTCGAGGGAGAGCGTTCCATGACCAAGGATAACCATCTTCTTGGAAAGTTCGAGCTTACTGGAATCCCCCCTGCTCCCCGCGGAGTTCCCCAAATTGAAGTTTCTTTCGAAGTTGATGCTAACGGTATTTTGCAAGTATCTGCTGAGGATAAGGGAACTGGAAAGGCTGAGAAGATCACTATTACCGCTGAGAAGGGACGTCTTTCTGAGGAAGATATTGAGCGTATGGTCCAGGAGGCTGAGGAATTCGCCGAAGAGGATAAGAGAGTCAAGGAGCGTATCGATGCTCGTAACGGACTTGAGTCATACGTATACAACTTGAAGAACCAATTGGATGATGACGAGAAGGGTCTTGCTGATAAGCTTTCACCTGAGGACAAGAAGGAGTTGCAAGACACCATCGACGAGACTCTTGACTGGATGGACGAGAATCCCGAGGCAGACAAGGAGGACTACGACGGAAAGCAAAAGGAGGTTGAGAATATTGCAAACCCCATCATGAGAAATATGTATGCTGGTGGAGCTGGAGGCGAAGATGAGGATATGGGTGACTTCGGAGATGATGAGCTCTAAATAAAAGGTATTTTTATAAAACTAGTACTGTGTATGATTTTCTACGTGTACTCTTCTTTTTTCCAATTGAAGATTTTCTTAATGCGATGACATGGAGACCAAAGATATTGTTGTTCGTTAGTCCAGATGATAAGCCTTCGAACCTTGCGTTCTCATCGTCTTATTATGGAATCTTTGGAAGTTATTTTAATCCGTCTTGGCTCATGATAACAAATAACAAGAGCTCAGATAATGTAACGTAGACATGATTATGCAAAAATGAATTCTAATACAATCTTTATTAACTTGTATAATTTAAATCATCAAAGACCATCCTCGCTTCTTCTTATGAGACATAAGTGCTCGAAACGGCTTCACTCTCTGTAACAGCGACAGTATTCACCACAGGCTCACTTGCTGCAGGAATGACATCATTCTTCACGACAACAACTGTTTCAGTCACTGGTTCAATAGATGCAGGTACAACATCATTCTTCACGACAAAGACTGGTTCTGTCACTGGTTCAGCAGCAGCAGGAATAACATCATTCTTCACGACAACAACTGGTTCAGTCACTGGTTCAGCAGCAGCTGCAGGCACAACAGCAATTGGTTCTGTCACCACTGGTGCTGCAACAGGTTCAGGCGCAGCAGCGACCTTTTCTACGACGGATTCTACAACAGGTTTAGGCACCTCAATCATGGATGCTTTTTTCTTGGACAATCCCTCCATGAATCCCTTCATAGAGTTCAATTGATCCCCCTGGTCACTGCAAAGACCCCTACATCCGTCATAAACCACAGTCTGCTTCGCTGGAGGCGTACTCATGACGGTATTAAGCTCATCCAACTGTGAAGCGATAAGATCCTTACTTTGAAACCCAATTTGAATGCTCATAATAAATCCAACAACAGCAATCAGCGCGACGGGTGCGAGAACGAGGAGCGATCCATCCACTGGAACCTCTCCCAGGAGAGGGAGCTTTCTTGTTGGTACATCCGCCGCCCCTTCATCCGTCTTTGTCAGAGCCTGAATTAACGGATCAAGGCGTTTAGGAGCTACTGGTTCTTTTGTAAATGATTCTGATTGCTGAGAGAATGCATCCGTTTTGGGAGTTGGGGTGGTTTCTTTTGGAGGTTCATCGTTGTTTTCCTCTGCTTTGGAGTAGATTATTGTGGACTGCGATCTGTGCTGGATTGATGACGCATCTTTGAATGACCTGAGATGGATTTGTGATGGTGCGAATGCAGATGATTGGTGTGAAATAGCGGCTAGTGTTAGGAGGGTGGTGGTGGTAAACTTCATGGTGAACGATAAAGATGTTTGGTGCTGTATCGCTTGTATCGCTGTTAACTTTCAAATCTTGTGACCAGAGAGACCTCAACATCTTCTTTTGGCCCTGAAATGAATGGAATCAATCAATCGAATCAATCAATGCACGATGGGGGTTATCAGGAATTCATTCATTTTGCACCCTCACATGACAGCGGCATCGCCGCATCGGCGCGAGCGGCCAGCTAGCACTTGTGGAAAAGTAGAAACAGACACAAGACACAAGACATACTCAATACCAACGTATTGTTACAACCAACAAACCTTTGATTGCACTGACCTCTGACGATATTCAGAGCGCAATTCGGTAGCAAGCTTTATCACGGCCACCTTTAACACGTTAGAAAATGACAGTGTCAAAATTCAATTCAACCTCACCAGATATTCCATCAAAGCTCATTGTGTCATTTGCCAATGACCCTGCTGGGAGCCTTGGTGCGTCACTCTATAATCATGATAGGGTAAGTCATTATCTTGTGCTAGCGATGCATTTATATACTGTAATGTCCACTCGATCCACTTGTCATTCCGATAATCTCTAATGAATACTGTACGTGTACGTGTACGTGTACGTGTACGTGTAGGGAGATAAAAGTGAGCTCTTTGTTCCAGCTTATGCAACCATCAAAGGGCTAATGGAAGGTGAAACGGTCGCTCGAAAAAGTGGTGTAGAATTAGCTGACTGTATCGTGGCAGTCAATGGCGAGGAATTTCGCCGATTTCCTTCCGCATACGACGAGAATGATGTTCAAGATTTGACTGTGCAAATGGATGGAACCACCATTTCAGAAGAAAAATCGTCACCGGCTCAGACAGAACAAAAGTCTTACAACATTGGAGACGGATATGCCGCAACTCTGGGCAAAATCAAAGAAATAAAATCAGCCAAGGATTCCTCCAATCCACTGGTATTAACCTTGGAACGCCATGGGTGGAATTCACGTGCAAACGCCTGGCATAGATTCCTCGCAGCTAGAGACGGAGACACTGAACTAGCCATGAAAATGATGCAAGACAATGAAGCTTGGAAAAGACAAGCCTTCCCCATTGATTTGAAAAGAGAGGGTCTGCAAAAGATACTCAAAAGCAGAGCTATATCAGAGATTGATATCAAGCATGAAGGACTGCCACCTACGGTTTATGTGGATTATAGCAAATTGCAGGCTCTGGAAGAGGGTTGTTCGGCACAAGATGTAGTGGATGCTTTTGTATTGTTTACTGAAACGTTATTGTCGCGATCTTCGGACCCGAGGAATCCAAGGACTTGTCAGTTTATTGATCTTTCGGATGCTACGAGGAGTATTACGTCTGGTTTGAGAGTCACTATTTTGAGACAGATTTATGCTGTTTTTGAACCTAATTATCCCGAGACTTTGGAGAAGATGATTATGTACCCCGTTTCAAAGCTGGTGGTAAGTGAACCATCTTGAATATTTTGTGGTTTCTAACCCAATGAAGTGCTTATGTGCAAAGTCTAATTTGAAATCATTTGTCATCATGCTTTCAACTTTTCGTGAATCTTAGAGGAGGACAACGTCAATGCTGTTGAGTTTTGTGAATAAAAAGACACGAGATAAATTCATCATCACCGATGATCTGGACGTTGTTTGCAAGGAGCTCGGTTGGAATAAGACGGAAATAGAAAAATGTGGTGGGGTGACAGAATTTATGCACCAACATGAAAAGAATACGGATGAATTTATTTTGGATTAGAGGATAACAGTTATTTGTGTTGAATGTCTTGACGGGATGTCTAAAAAATCTGGATATAGAATGAACAGTAAATATGGGGTCCACGTTTATTTCATTCTTAATCAAAGTAGGCAGTTTCGTCTACCTCGCCGTCCCAAAGGAAACTTTCTTCTTTTACTACTTCCTCCTCTTTCTGATTATGCAAGGCTCCTGACATCATTGCATCCTGCTCCTCTTCTTCTGCTGGTTCATCGAGCACGTCGTCATCTGATAAAAAGAAAGGATCGCCACCTATATCTAAAATTTCATTTTCTCGCTCAATCCTCCTGTCTTCGATATTCTGTTTGGGGTCTCTAGCCTGAAGGCAAGTATTTACATTGCGTGATGAAGTAGGTGTGACTGTGAATGCTTTCGCTAGCGTGGTGAGAAGAAGCAATGTAGCCACATTTACAAATGTATGAAGTGCCATCATCTACGTGTACGTGCTATTATTGAAGCAATGGATCTTGGTGAACTCTTTGCAGATCAGATAAGGAAGATGCACTGTCTCTTCAACGGTACTGTGTCAACAGGCGTTGTGCTGTTGTGCCTCTCTCTGCATGCAATAATCAAGCCCTTCCTTGCGATCGCAAGCTTCGCGAGCTTGGGCAAGTCGTCAGTAAATCAAATCAAAGTTGATCTATCCCTGAAGGCTTCGTAATTTCAGATAGCCACGAAAACTCCAAAGAACACTAAAACTCATCACACGACGACAAACAAAACCCAAGCGAACAGACAACAACGCAAACCAAACAGTATCAATATCATACATCTTACTTCCGATTGTGAACCAAGCAAACCAAACTAATGGCCGATAATAGAGAGAAGAAAGTGCTTAAATTTTCAGATAGCTCGTCTGAAAGTGAGTCCGAAAATGAACAGTCAAAGAATCGTTTCAAAATCAACAAATCCTTTGCCAGCGAATATGACAAAAAGAAAAGGCGCCAAGAACTCATCAATGCAAATCAAGGTGATGAAGATTTCAGTAGTGATAGCAGCAGTGACGAAAGTGAAGACGAGAATGCTGAATTGTTGACGCCGAGGGTTGACTTACAAATTCTGAAGGTACGTGTAGGTTAGAAGACCAAGATAGTGAAGACTTGACCATACACTGTATTCGGTATATTCTCACGTAAAAAAAAAATGTTCTATTTCATAGACCATCAACGCGTTGAGAAACAAAGATGATTCCATTTATGACAAAGATAAAAAGTTCTTTAAGGAAGAGAATAATTCTAATTCCGGCGATGACAATGAGGTTGAAAAGAAACGTAAACCAAAGCGCTACAAGGATTTGGTACGTGAAGAGATTCTGGAAAAGATGGAAGCAGAAGAAGGCGATGAAAGCAACGACGACGGCGATCGCAAGGAATCGAGAGCTGAACAAAATGAAGGCAAAATGAAGAAACTAGCCTATGATGAGGAACAAAAAGCTTTACGTGCAGAGTTCATGGATGATGGCGAGGAAGAAAGTGATGAAGAGGATACCTGGCTCGTGAAGAAAAAGAACAGTGCGATTCCTGATGGTAAATTTGAGAAGGAACGCCAGGAGGAAATTGAAGCTCTCACGAGTGCAGCGGATGCGAATAAGCTCAACTTATCTGATCCTAAGGGCGAAGTTGAAGACGGTGATAAATTTCTACTAGATTTTGTGGCGAACAAGCGATGGGTGGACTACGACGAACTGGGTAGCGAAAGTGAAGACGAAGCCCCAGCAAAATCACGAATTGTTAACAGTGATGGTCATGATTCTGATGTTTCACTTGATGACTTGAATCGCACGGATGATTTTGAATCTCGATACAACTTCCGCTTCGAGGAGGCCAACGCGAATTCTGGTGCTGGTCTTAGTGTCGTGGGGTATTCCAGAGCTGCTCTTTCGGACACTATTCGGAGAAAAGATGACAATCGCAAATTGAAACGTCAACAGCGTAAAGAAAGAAAGGCAGACGAAAGGAAAGCTAAGGAGGAAAGGCTAAAGAGATTGAAGAATGCAAAGAAAGAAGAGCTTGAAGAGCGCATATCTCAAATTAAATCTGTGCTTGGGGAGAAAGGAGATGCAGGAGATGTTGAAAAGGGACAAAATCAAGATATTGATGAGGAGATGGTCGCTAAACTCATGGAAGGGGATTTCGATCCTGATAAATTCGAAGATCTTATGTCAAAAATGTACAGCGATGACTTTTACCAAAAAGAAGAAGCTGAGTGGAAAACTGATTTGGATGTAAAGGCAAGTCTAAAGGATGCTGCAGAGGAAGATGGGAGTGGAATTGTTCTCAATGATGAGGCAGAGGGTGATATGTATGATAATGCTGGCGTAGAAATGGTTGATGATGGTGAATACGATGAGGATTACGACGAAGGTGAAGATTACGACATGGAAGAAGGAACTGGCGAAGAAATAGAGGGAGGAGAGAAGCAATCAAAACTTGATACAAAGTTGAAGGAGCGTATGCTTGATGAACTGTACAAGCTTGATTACGAAGATATCATTGGCGACATGCCCACTCGATTCAAATACAGAGAAGTAGAAAAAAACAGATATGGTTTGACCTCAGATGAGATTTTATTCTCAAGGGATACATCGTTGAGACAATTTGTTAGTCTGAATCGAATGGCTCCATACAATGAAGATGGGGAATATGTGCCTGGCTGGAAGAAACGCAGACGTTTCCGTGAAATGGCAAAGGACGAAATTGACGAAGAGAAGGAGAAACACATGCCAAAGGCTTCCAAAGGAGAGACAGAGACTGAAGAGCCAAAGAAAAAGAGACGCCGTCAGAAGAAAGGCAAGAAGAATGAATCAAGTAGTGCCACCCCTAATGAGGAAGATCAAGGTAGGGAGAAGGCAACTGAATCGAATGCTGAAGCAGACAAGCAACCAAAAGCTAAGAGATCTAGAAAGAAGAAGGGTAAAAAGCTCAATAAAAATGAGTATAGTGAGACAGACGCGGTTGAAGCTGGTGGCGACACAAACACTGATGTTCATATCGCAACACAAGACAAGCAGCCTGATAAAAAGGCGAAAAAGAAAGAACGCAAAAGCAAGAAGAAGACGAAAAAAGAAAAAGTGGATGGCGTTTCTTCATCACGTTTGGCATCTTATGGTTTCTAATAATTTATATTGAATAGCTTGCGAATTGTATTTGACTTTCATAGTACGAGTATTCATTCGAGAAAACCTGAAATGTGGGGTGTACATTTTAGTTCTGACATGTACCATCAATCTACCACGAGTATTTGAAAAGATAGGCATGATGCCATGATAATTTTTAGAGATGGTTTTACAAGGGGCACCAAAAACCTCAAAAAAGACGTGACGTTGGTTACGGCGCTAGTTTGGTAGCGTGGTTGAGGAATCAACTAAGTATATTGATAAGCGTAAGTTGTAGGGGATCTTACTTAGTTAGATTTATGGTTACTAGAGGCACCCAGAGTGAAAGTTTCAGTTTGCATGACTTCGCCCGATTTGTGGCTGTAAATGGCTACGCAGCTTTATATAGCAGAGCTGTAAGTCTGTACATCTATTACAGACTTACAGCTCTGCTGTATAAAACAAAATTGACACCATTTTGTTCTTGGGAACACTAGTTCATGGCTTTTGGACATGCTACAGTAAGTAGTACCGGTTCAAAAAAATAAACTATTAGATTAGGTAACCAGTAGAGTAACTAGGTAGATTGCTAGATTTCGGGGAAGGTCGGAGAGAAAAAAAACTAGGAGATTAGGTGACTACACATGCAGTATGATATAGTGAGTAACTTCAAACCTAGGTATTAATAGATTGCTAGTAGATTTAGGGCTATTTAAAAAAACAAAATGGGATTTTTGGCGCCCCTTGGGTTTTAGACAAATAAAGTTCGATAGTGCATTCCAAACACTCAATCGCATCAATACTATTGACTACACACATACGAGGAGGGTACATTACAGTAGGTATCAATCCAAAATAGTTACAAAGTTCAAAGTAGAGAAAACGAAAAAACGAAGTATTGAAAATTTGGATTCCATGATCACAACAATCCTGAAGAGTAGTCATTCTTGTATTGTTTCGTGACTTGGCTGAAGAATTTTGAAACAAAGTCTGAGATGAGAAGGTCTGAGATTCAAACGCGCAAGATTGATTTTTCTTTCGGATGCAGTTGGATTTGAGACGAGGAGAAAGAAAGTTCGAAAAAATTAGAGGAGTATACGATTAAAATATTGTACAATTTTAGGAATGAAATTTAGAGTCCCCCGTAGAGACATTCATCACTCTGCAAAGGGTGTTCCGGGAGTTCTGATTCCATTCTGGTGTTGGTTCGTGTGACATTGCATGTGACTCAGAGTGAGTCTTTTTTGCAGCCCTATCAAAAAAAGTTCCAGTATGAAGATGTCGTGGACCCTACATAGATTGACATTTTCTCGGATGGGGGCAATAGTAAAATTTCTGCGCTCCAATTGCCTGTGAGTAGTTTATTTTTTGGGATTCCGCTCACAAGACACAAGACGACCTGTACAGGACACCTTCTCCAATACATTTCGTTCCTCTAAGGCACATTAATCTTGGACCTAAACCCTTATATCAATTGAAAGGTTTCATCAACAAAAGTAACTAACTCTCCAACAATGCAGATACGAGCATTGAGTTTGTTTCTCTTCGCTGCCATCAGCGGCGGGGTAGCAGGAAAGGAGACTGTCGATGTGAAGGCAATGGAAAACACAAGTCAGAAAGTAAGTACTGAAATGCCGGAACTCCATTCTTTGGGGCAGTGCTTTAGTGTATAATAAGGAGATGCTTGGACACTCGAACACTTGTTCGGTTGGCTTTGGAGGACTACTCTTTATGTCTGTATCTCTCTGTGTCTGTAACTACTGCATTTTTTTGAAGCGGCTTATACATATCTTTATTCATTGGGTTCTCTCTGACATAATCCATTTTCTTTCACACCAGACTGGAAGCCGTGAACTTTACTACGAAGAAGTCTCTGAGGAAGATTTTCAAGCTTTCAAGCAGTGGATGAACACCAAGAGCTCGAAGGGAAGCGAGGGAGGATATTCCAAGGGCAAGGGTCACGTAGATGATGACTATGTCGGAAAGGGCAAAGGCTCAAAGGGCAAAGGTTCCGATGATGATTACTATGCCGGAAAGGGCAAAGGCTCCAAGGGCAAGGGTTCCGATGATGATTACTATGTCGGAAAGGGCAAAGGCTCCAAAGGCAAGGGTTCCGATGATGATTACTATGTCGGAAAGGGGAAAGGCTCCAAGGGCAAGGGTTCAGATGATGATTATAGTTATCCCATCGAGCCATCCAAGGGCTCCAAGTCTACAAAGGGCAAGGGCGGAAAAGGATACAAGGCTGGAAAGAGTTACAAGGCTGGAAAGAGTTACAAGGGAGGATATTCCAAGGGCAAGGGTTACGAGTATGATGACCATGTAGGAAAGGGCAAAAGCTCCAAGGGCAAGGGTCACGTAGATGATGACTATGTAGGAAAGGGCAAAGGCTCCAAGGGCAAGGGTCACGTAGATGAT
>Ga0115005_10001345_pt1 | contig 19463 bp, 17 predicted proteins | sample ArcOceMetagenome_FD_87163 | JGI IMG/M metagenome (GOLD analysis project Ga0115005, IMG submission 87163) | Marine eukaryotic phytoplankton communities from Arctic Ocean - Arctic Ocean - Greenland ARC118M Metagenome | ecosystem: Environmental > Aquatic > Marine > Oceanic | place: Arctic Ocean... | reverse complement strand
GGTCGATTTTATGGTGCATTTAAAACAGTGCCCTGGTATATTGAAAACAAACAAAGAGCAGAAAAATTAGCAAGCGAATTAGGGTACGCTAAAGTGTCACAAGAAAAATTAGCAGTTGCTAAAAAAATTAGAGACTACGTTATTGGAGGCGGATTTATGTTTGCCATGTGTTCAGCAACAGATAGCTTTGATATTGCATTGTCTGCGGAGGATACCGATATTGCAGAAGCAATGTTTGATGGTGATGCGTCAGAACCAAATTATCAATCTAAAATAAATTACAACAAAACATTTGCTTTTAAAGAGTATCAATTAATTAGAAACCCAACCACTTATGAATTTTCTACAATTGATATGACGCGAAAGCGTAAAATTCCGAAAACATCAGATTATTTTTCTTTGATAGAATTCTCTGCAAAATGGGACCCTGTGCCAACAATGCTAACTCAAAATCACACGACTTTAGTAAAAGGTTTTATGGGACAAACTACTTCTTTTGACAGAAATACGATAAAAAGTAACGTTTTAGTATTAGGCGAAAATAAGGTCAATAGAGAAGCTCGTTATATTCACGGAACCAAAGGGAAAGGAATGTTTACTTTTTATGGCGGTCATGATCCTGAAGATTATACACATAGAATTGGCGATCCTAAAACAGAGTTAGATTTGCATCCAACATCACCGGGATATCGCTTAATTCTGAACAATGTTTTATTTCCTGCAGCAAAGAAAAAGAAACAAAAAACGTAATGTAGCGGTCAGTTGAAATACCGCCGAAGTCCAAAATATCTTTTGATTGAAGGTGAAAATTGAACCTTTTGAGTAAGAAAATCGAATTAATTGTTAATAACCCCTTTTTTTGGTTGTAAATAATCTTGTTAATTGCCTCTAAAAAAATTACTTTTGTCACCAAATTAAAACAACAAAATGCCAACTACACAACAATTACAAGATTTTACGCAACAAGTGCGTAGAGATATATTAAGAATGGTACATGCGGTAAACTCTGGTCATCCAGGAGGCTCTTTAGGATGTGCAGAATTTATTACTTGTTTATATCAAGAAGTAATGGAATATGCTACAGATTTTTCTATGGATGGAAAAAATGAAGATGTATTCTTTTTGTCAAACGGACATATTTCTCCTGTTTTTTATAGTGTTTTGGCACACAGTGGCTTTTTTAAGGTGTCTGAATTGGCAACTTTTAGATTGTTAAATTCAAGATTGCAAGGACATCCAACAACACATGAAGGTTTGCCTGGAATTAGAATTGCTTCTGGTTCTCTTGGTCAAGGACTGTCTGTAGGTTTAGGAGCAGCACAGGCTAAAAAGTTAAATGGTGACGATAAAATAGTCTATACTTTACATGGTGATGGTGAATTGCAAGAAGGGCAAAACTGGGAAGCAATTATGTATGCATCTGCAAAGAAAGTGGATAATATTATTGCTACAATCGATTTAAACGGAAAGCAAATTGATGGTGCTACAGATGATGTTTTACCAATGGGAAGTATAAGAGCAAAATTTGAGGCTTTTGGTTGGGACGTTCTAGATGTTGAAAGAGGAAACGATATTGATGCAATATTAGCAGGGTTAGCAAAAGCAAAATCATTAACAGGAAAAGGAAAACCAGTTTGTATTTTATTACATACAGAAATGGGTAACGGAGTAGATTTTATGATGCATACGCACGCATGGCACGGTAAAGCACCAAGTGATGCTCAGTTGGAAAATGCGCTAGCTCAGAATCCTGCAACTTTAGGCGATTACTAAAAAAAATAGAGCACAAAATTCGAAAATTAAAATATTAAAAAGAGTTTTTCACGTTATGTGAAAAACTCTTTTTTTATGCTTTTATTTAGAGTTAAACTGTGAGAATACTTTTATATTTACAGTCAATATTAGAATAAAATTAATTTTTAAATCATTTAATCTTTAAAGAATTATATGAAAATAGGTATTGTTTGTTATCCAACATTTGGTGGGAGTGGAGTAGTAGCTACAGAGTTAGGAATGGCCTTGGCAGATAAAGGGCATGAAATTCATTTTATTACTTACAACCAACCCGTTCGTTTAGATTTTTTATCTCATAATTTACATTTTCATCAAGTAGTTATAGAAGAGTATCCACTTTTTGAATATCAGCCCTATGAATTGGCTTTGTCTAGTAAAATGGTAGAAGTTGTTAGAAAACACGACTTAGAGGTTTTGCATGTGCATTACGCAATTCCGCATGCATATGCGGCCTATATGGCTAAGCAAATGTTAAAAGAGAAAGGAATGGATGTAAGAGTGGTAACTACTTTGCATGGTACAGATATTACTTTGGTAGGGAGTCATCCAACCTATAAAACAGCAGTTGAATTTAGTATTAATAAGTCTGATGTGGTTACTGCTGTTTCTAATAATTTAAAAGAGACAACTAACAAATTATTCAATATTACGAATGATATAAAAGTAATTTATAATTTTATAGACGTTGAAAAATACGAAGTTGCGGACAAAGAAGAATGTAAGCGATTTGCATTGGCAAAACCACATGAAAGAATTTTTACGCACGTAAGTAATTTTAGGCCCGTAAAAAGAGTAGAGGATGTTGTTCGAATTTTTAATGAAGTAAGAAAGGAAATTCCATCTAAATTATTAATGATTGGTGAAGGTCCAGAGCGTGTAAAGGCAGAAAAACTAGTAAAAGAATTAAAGCTATCCGAAGATGTTTTCTTTTTAGGAAATAGCACAGAAGTAACTAAAATATTATGTTACACAGATGTTTTTCTACTACCTTCTCAAACAGAAAGTTTTGGTTTGGCAGCTTTAGAAGCAATGGCTGCAGGATCTGCAGTAATTTCTACAAATACAGGTGGTTTACCTGAGGTTAATATCCATGGAGTAACTGGCTATTTAAGTGATTTAGGAGATGTTGCAGACATGGCAAAAAACGCTATTTCAATTGTAAAAGAGGATGCCGTTTTAGAAAGGTTTAAACAAAATGCAAAAAAACATACGCGGCAATTTTCTCTGGAGAGTATATTGCCAGTGTATGAAGATATCTATAAATCTTGTTACGAGAAAAAAATATAATAAAAAAAACTTAAACATTCTGTTTGAGTTTTTTTTTATAAAATATTTAAAGTTTTTAATAGTTCTATTTGAGATAGATTTTCTTTAAAACTTGTATTTTTTTGAATAAAGTAATAGCTATAAGACAAACGTTTTGTTAGCGGCATTTGTTCAAAGTATTTGTATCTAAAATAATTAGACTTCCTAAATAACCACTTAATACGACTAAAACACACACTATTTTTACGTTTATGATAATTAAGAGGTTTTTTTATAAATATATGTCACATTATACAAATAAAGAGACTTATATTTTTAATTATTTTTTATCTTTCAAAATCTTAACAAATCAAACAACTGAATGAAGAATTTAGCATTGCACTGGAAAATTTTAATAGGAATGGTACTAGGTATCGTTTTTGGTTTTATAATGAATACTATTGATGGAGGAAAAGGCTTTGTAACCGATTGGATTAAGCCCTTTGGAACCATATTTATCAACCTTTTAAAGTTAATTGCAGTTCCATTAATATTGGCTTCTTTAATTAAAGGAATATCAGATTTAAAAGATATTTCTAAAATTAAAAAAATGGGTTTAAGAACCATTTCTATTTATGTAGGTACCACTGTAATTGCAATTATTATTGGTTTAGTTATTGTAAATGTTGTAAAACCGGGTGCAGGAATGTCTGCGGATACTATTGAAAAAATTAAAGCGAAGTACGAAACAGATTTGGGGGTAACCGACAAATTAGTGAAAGCATCGGCTCAAAAAGATGCTGGACCTTTGCAAGCGTTAGTAGATATTTTTCCGAGCAATATTTTTCAGTCTTTTGTAGATGCAAGTATGTTGCAAATTATCTTTTTTGCAATGTTTGTAGGAATTTCTTTGTTATTAATTCCAGAAAAAAAAGCAAAACCACTGGTGGACTTTTTTGATTCTTTAAATGAAATGGTCATGAAAATGGTCGATTTAATTATGCTTTTTGCGCCATATGCAGTTTTTGCATTGTTAGCAAACGTAATTATTGCTTTTGATGATACAGAGATTCTCCTAAAATTATTGGCGTATGCAGTCTGTGTAGTCGGTGGATTGTTATTAATGATTGGTTTTTATTTAATTCTTGTAAGTGTTTACACTAAAAGGTCTCCTTTGTGGTTTTTAAAACAAATTAGTCCTGCACAATTATTAGCGTTTTCAACAAGTTCTAGTGCGGCAACATTGCCTGTAACTATGGAAAGAGTAGAAGAACACCTTGGAGTTGACAAAGAAGTTTCAGGATTTGTTTTGCCAGTAGGAGCTACTATAAATATGGATGGCACAAGTCTTTATCAAGCAATTGCTGCGGTATTTATAATGCAAGTAATTTGGCCAGAAGGCTTAACTTTTTCGAATCAATTAGTGATTGTTTTAACAGCACTTTTAGCCTCAATAGGCTCTGCCGCGGTTCCAAGTGCAGGGATGGTGATGTTGGTTATTGTATTAGAATCTATTGGCTTTCCTGAAGAATTATTACCAATTGGTTTGGCGTTAATTTTTGCTGTAGACAGACCTTTAGATATGATGCGTACTACCGTAAATGTTACGGGAGATGCAACTGTTTCTATGATTGTTGCAAAATCTTTAGGGAAATTAAGAGACATACCAGAAGAGAAAAACTGGGATGATAATTACGATAAAGTGAAATAATAAAACACTAATTTAAAAGAGGTCTTTAAAAATGAATACACCTTTAGTTTCTGTGGCTTGGTTGCATACTAATTTAGAGGATGAAAATCTCATCATTTTAGATTGTACCATTCCAAAAGTAACAGTAAATACGATTGTTTCTGAGCAGAAGACTCAAATTAAAGGTGCCATTTTCTTTGATATAAAAAATAATTTTTCTGACAAAAAAGCAGTATTACCAAACACGGTATTAGGACCAGAAGAATTTGAAAATAAAGCACAAGAATTAGGGATACATAAAGATTCAATAGTGGTTTGTTATGACGATTTAGGTATTTATTCTGCGCCAAGAGTTTGGTGGATGTTTCAGTTAATGGGATTTACAAATGTAGCTGTGTTGGATGGTGGTTTACCTGAATGGAAGGCTAGTAGTTTTCCTGTTGAAAGACCAGTGGTTTGTCAACTAAAGAAAGGAGATTTTAGAGCGCACTATCAACCACAAAAATTAAAATACACCAAAGATGTTCTCAATGCAATAGTTAACAAATCGATATTAATTATTGATGCACGTTCTACTGGACGCTTTTATGGAACAGCACCAGAGCCTCGGGAGGACTTAAAAAGCGGACATATCCCGAATTCAGTGAGTTTGCCTTTTGGAGAAATTCAGCAAAACGGAAGAATGAAATCGAAGGACGAATTATCGAAGGTTTTTTGTGATTATAAAAAGAATAAAGAAATCATTTTTACGTGTGGCTCTGGAATTACAGCAGCTATTTTAGCGTTGGCTGCTGCAATTTTAAAATTAGAAAATATTGCCGTTTATGACGGGTCTTGGACAGCTTGGGGAAGTACAGAGAACCTACCAATATCATTATAATACCATAAGTACCCGATATAGGTGCGTGCTTTACTTTTAAATTTAAACCGAAGCATTAAACACGCGAGTTGAATACTTGTTGCGCGCGTGTCTTCAGTTCTTTAAGATTTAAAAAAACTTTCTAAAAATTTGATCAACACATAAAAAAGACAAGTTTTAAGATTTCTTTTTTACAAATCATTCCACATCTGGAGTGGCATCAATTTCTTCGATTATTTGAATAGCTTCTGCTCTTGGTGGATATTTTTTTGAAACTAAAAAACCAACAAGCATCGCTACTGCAAAAGAAGGTGCAAGCACATTAAGTGCAACAAAATATTCACCAATTCCAGGTATTTCTTGAAACACAAAATTGAATAGTATAATTGCTATAAAACCTGATATCATTGAGGCAATGGCTCCTTTTTCTGAATACCCTTTCCAAAAAAGAGTAAGAATAATTACAGGACAAAAAGTTGCAGCAATGCCAGACCAACCAAATAAAATTACCCAAAACATTTGCCTATCTGGAGAAACATAATTCATAATCATGGCAATTATTAACGCTGTAAAAGCCATAATAACAGTTGAAATACGAGAAATTTTTGTGAGGCTTTCGTCTTTTATATCGGGTCTAAATATTTTCTGATAAAAGTCTCTTGTAATTGCACTTGAAGCTAATATTAAAAGAGAATCTATAGTAGACATGATAGCCGATAGAACGATGGCAACAAAGATAGCAACCAAGATTGTAGGCAAGAATTCTTCTGTAATCATACTTAAAACATTTTCACCACTATTTCCTAAAATAGCTTCAGGATCTTGTCCTTCTTTTGTGAAATAGATTCGCGCAAAAATTCCAATGGTTACCGCTGCGGCATCAGTAAGTAATGTAAAAACAGTAGCTACCCATTTTCCTTTGTCTATTTCTTTTTCACTTTTTATAGACATAAAGCGAACATATACTTGTGGTGAACCCAGAAAACCAAGGCCAATCATAGAGAATCCTAAAATTGTAAAAAGGTTCATCCAGCCATCTTTGCTTCTACCCATTATTTGCGTCAATGTTGGGTCTATCGCATTTAAGCCTTCCGTAATTCCAGCGCCATGATCCATAGAAAACCACACCACTATTGGTAGCAATACCAATCCTAAAAACATAAGAAACCCTTGAAATAAATCAGACCAAACTGCGGCAACAAAACCACCAACAAATATATATGCGAGCACAATTATAAATCCGATGAGCGCTCCTATTTTATAATCAATTCCGAGCATCGATTTAAACGCAACGCCTGTGACGTCTATTTGAGAAGCTACATAAATAACAATAAAAACAACCAATACACTCGCTGCAATAATTCGAAGTGTATGTGTTGAAGTTTTAAAATGACTTTGGAGATAATCAGGAATCGTAATTGCACCAAAGGCATCAGATCTTTTTTTGAATCGCTTTGCCATAAATTGCCAAGAAACAAAAACGCCAAGTAGTTCTCCAGCAACAACCCAATAACCAGAATAACCTGCTATGGCTCCCATTCCTGTAAGTCCAATAAGCAGCCATCCAGACTCTCCGGTAGCTCTTGCTGAAAAGGCAACTGCCCAAAACCCCATTTTTTTTCCACCAACATAATAATCACTCATACTTTTTATGCGTCGGGAAGCTAAAATTCCAATGAGAAACAATATTCCAACATAAACCGCTAATACCGCTATTTTAATTATAAAATTTTCGTCTTGCATCGTGTTTCTTGTTTGAGGTTAGTTCTTAAAGGATTGGTTCGTTTGAAATCTTAAAAAATAAATAATAATTGTCTTTTTAAGTTTCGAAAAGTAATCAAAAAAATAGGAAATTGTATGTTTTTTGGTTAAAATCGTTTGAAAAACTGTGTAAAATTCAACTAAAAAAGCTTAAAATTCACTATATTTGAATTATTAGAATATTGAAATGATGCTATAAATCAGTTCAATTTATTTAGTTTGATTTAGGGATTGACCTTGGATTTGAATATTAAAGTAACAGAAAAAAGCGATATATTATTTTGAATTCTAACGAAAATACTACTGATACACTTCAAACGTTAAACGATCTAATAACGGCACTTTCAGAAGGAGAGAGGACGACTTACAACCACATAATACATTCACTGAAAATCAAAGCAAATGCTTTTGAACCTTACGCTTTTTGGTCGAAGGAATGTTACACCCGAAATTGCATAATAGATAGCGAAAAATTTGAATTGATTTTAATCTGCTGGTGTGCAGGACAAACTACTCAAATTCATGACCATGACGGAGAAGAATGTTGGGTGAAAGTGATCGAGGGGGAATTCAAAGAAACGATTTATAAGCAAAATGAAGCGGGAGATATGAATGTTGTTAAATCTGCTATTTCAAAACCCAATGATATTACTTATATGAAAGATTTTATGGGATTTCATACCTTAGAAAATATAGCAAATAAAAAAAGTATGTCGCTCCATTTATATGCAAAACCAATTCGTAAATGCAGAATTTTCGATGTTGAATCACAAATTTTTGTAGATAAAAAACTGGGATATGATACCATTGCATAATCAATAATAAAACAAAAGATAAATATATATATGTCTAATTTAAATAACGATTTAGCTTTATTTAACGAACTTGTAGAAGTTTTAATTTCAGAAGAAGATAAGAACCCAGTTGCAGAAAGAATAGATTCAAGTAAACTATATGATTCCATTGATCTTTCGCTAAACGAGGGTGCCATGATTGATGAAGATTTTAAAATTTTACTCCGAGATGTACTCGTTTCTACACCAAAAACTGCAACGAACTTATTCTTCAATCAACTTTTTGGGGGAAGACAAAGTAAAGCCGTTCTAGGAGATTTATTAGCTGTTATGCTAAATAATAGCATGTACACGTATAAAGTTGCTGGTCCACAAGTAGGAATAGAACAAGAAATTATTAGACAATCCTGTGATTTAATTGGGTACGGTTCTAAAAGTAATGGTACGTTTCCAACGGGTGGTTCTATGAGTAACTATATGGCATTAGTTATGGGGCGTGACGCTAAAGATCCACTTTGTAGACTAAACGGAATGTCGAAACCATTAATTATTTATACCTCTGAAGAATGTCATTACTCCAATGCTAAAAATGCGAGTTTCGCAGGAATTGGGAAAAATAATATCAGATACATTAAAGCAGATTCAAAAGGAAGAATGATTCCAGAAAAACTGGAAGAGCAAATAATTGAAGACTTAGAAAATGGAGGAATTCCGACGTACGTGAATGCAACTGCAGGAACTACCGTTTTAGGTGCTTTTGATCCCATAGATAAAATTGCAGATATTACCGAAAAGTATGCTATTTGGTTGCACATAGACGGGGCTTATTGTGGAAGTGTAATTTTTAGTGAAAAATACAAGCATTTAGTAAAAGGGGTAGAAAGATCAAATTCTTTCAGTTACAATGCGCATAAAATGCTAGGAACACCATTAACATGCTCTATTATTTTAGTGAATGATAAAAAACATCTGCATGATTCGTTTAGTAATGATGCAGATTATCTATACCAAACAGATGGAGATGATTTTAATCTAGGGAAGACCTCTTTTCAATGCGGAAGAAGAAATGATGCTTTAAAATTTTGGACACTTTGGAAATCTGTTGGAACAATCGGTTTAAAGCAAATAGTGGACCAACAATTTGATCTGGCAGATGTTGCTTTAGACTATATTAGAGGCAATCCTGATTATACTTTATATAGTTTTGATGATTCAATTTCGGTATGTTTTAATTACAAAAATATAGATCCTATGACGCTCTGTACTGCCTTATATGAGCATCAAGTAACGGTTGTAGGCTTTGGTTCTTTTGAAGAAGATACATTTGTGAGGTTGGTAACTATCAATGCAAATAATGAAAAGCAAGATATTTTAAATTTCTTTGAAGTTCTTGAGGACTTTGTGACCAAAACACCAAACCTACCAAAGTTGAAGGAGTTGAGTCTTTAAAACGAGTACTTAAACTTGGGGAAAACTTTAAATTAGTAGTAAAGATTATAAAAAACATCACTTCTCAGTGATGTTTTTTGTTGCCAAACATTTTACCTTTGTATCATGAGTGAATTTAAAGAGTTATTTGAAGCATTACAACAAAGTATTACAAAGGACGAGTTTGTAAAATTAACGATAAGCAAACCGCATAGAAAAAGTGAAGGTTTATTAAATGTTTATGTTCGTCTATATGTAATTGAAGGTAAGGAAATATTTGAATTCAAATACCGTCATTCCGCTGAGAATAAGTATAAAAAATTAGCGCTAAAGTCTGCTATGATTGAGCTAGAGAAATTGCTTTTAGAGACTTTTAGAGCAGGAACTTTATTTACATTGAGTTATGATTTGTTGATAATGGTTTCTAAAAAGAAACAAGTTTCTTACCGAGATACTGCACCAAGTTTTAAGAATAAACTACCAGAAATCTCTCAAGAGTCAAGAGAATCAGAAGAATCAAAAGAATCAGAAGAGTCATAAGTAAGGGTCTTCACGTCTTTCTTTTTATTTTAAGTTTTTCTTTAAATTATTCCTTATTAATTAAACTAAAACGGCTCCTTTTGTGGTTGAATATCGTTTATTTTTTAGATAATTTATAAGTAGTATATTTGATAAAACTTACTGAATAATGAAAAAAATAACAGCACTATGTTTTCTGGGTTTATTTTTATTGCCTGGACTTTTACAGAGTCAAAACTTGACTAAAAATAAAAAGCAATTATTAAAATCCATTGAAAAACACGAAGCTAATTTAATAGAGATTAGTGATAAAATATGGAGTCTAGCAGAAACCGCATTTGAAGAAAATGCCTCGGCAAAAATTTTAGCTGATTATGCCGAAGAACAAGGTTTTAAAGTAGAAAGAGGTGTTGCAGAAATGCCAACCGCTTTTGTGGCTACCTATGGTTCTGGAAAACCTGTAATTAGTGTCCTTGGAGAGTTTGACGCGTTGCCTGGAATTTCGCAAAAAACAGTGCCCACTAAAGCTCCTTTAATTGAAGGTGCCGCAGGCCATGGTTGTGGACATAATTTATTTGGTGCCGGTAGTTTAGGTGCTGCAATAGCTATTAAAGAATTAATAGCACAAGGAAAAATAAAAGGAACTGTAAAGTTTTTTGGTACCCCAAGTGAAGAAAAGTTTTTCGGAAAAATTTGGATGGTAAGAGCAGGTTTATGGGATGACGTAGATGTAAATATTAGTTGGCATCCATCAGCAGATACCAAGGCTGACGTGCAGAGCTCTCTTGCATTAATTGATTTTAAAATAGAGTTCTATGGTCAAGCGGCGCATGCTTCTATGGATCCATGGAATGGGAGAAGTGCTTCAGATGCTTTAGAATTATACACAACAGGAATTAATTATTATAGAGAACATGTAAAGCCAACTGTTAGAATGCATTATCACATACAAGATGGTGGGCAAGTAGTAAATGTAGTACCAGATTACGCTAGATTGTGGATGCGTGTTAGAGATACGAAACGCTCTGGAATGTTACCAGTATACGAGCAAGCTAAAAAAATGGCTGAAGGTGCTGCAATTATGGCAAATGTAGATTATAAGGTTTCTTTGATTTCTGGTATTTACGAAGTTTTAGTGAATAGAGAAGGCGGAAAAATAATGCAAAAGAATTTAGAACTTTTAGGACCTATAAAATATACAAATGAAGAAATTACATTTGGTAAAAAAATTCAAGAAGTTACCAAAAAAGCACAAGTGGGTATGGATAGTGAAATTAAACCTCTAGAAGATACGAGAGAACATCCTGGAGGAGGTTCTACAGATGTAGGGGATGTAAGTTGGAATGTTGCCAACATAAATTTAGGAGTAACAACAGCACCAAAAGATACGCCTTGGCATTCTTGGGCAGTGGTTGCATGCGGCGGAATGAGTATTGGACATAAAGGAATGATATACGCATCAGGCGATGTCTATGACAATGTTAGATCTTTTCGAAAATCCAGACCTGGTAAACAAGGTAAAAGCAGAATATTTAGAACGCAAAGGGGATGAAGTATATACCGCTATTGTTCCGGAGGGGCCACCACCAGTTCCAAGTCAAAAAAAGTAATCGTATCAGAGCTTTATTTTAGAGTTCTCTAAAGTAGAATTTTCGGACGTAATAAAAACCTTGATATGATGATATCAAGGTTTTTTTGTTTTGTCTGGTTGTGAGAAAGAATGTTATATTTCGTCTTGTTTCAAGCTTTACGCATCTCGTTCTTATTGATATGCATTACTTGCGACCTTTTTAATTATTGCGTATTCGCGTCAGCATATCGTCAAAAACGATTTTCTGTATATCTCTATCCTCTTGTTTAATAGTATCACGTCCTTCTAATCTGGTAACCACATGCAATGCAGAATTAATCATTTCTACGTCTATATCAGATCCATCGCTATTTTTTAGGCCTTTAAAAATTAAAACGGCACTAACGGCATCTGCGGTATCGTCTTTTATCGATTTATATATTTTCATTTGTACTCCTGAAGGTAGCTTATATCCTTTTTGTAGTTCTTTGCGAACCTGATCGATAAGGTCCATTAATTCATTCAATGTTTCTTGTGGCCTAAAACGATACCAGTAGCTATTTTCTGCAGTGGTGTTTGTTGCTTCAAAATACCCGAGCATTGGTCCGACTAAACCTATAAGCGTTAGAAGTTTATCAGAGGGTATTACTATTGGATCAATTAGAAATATTTGTGCCATCCCATTATTGGGTATTTTTCCTTTTTGAAGCATATCTAGCACTAAAGGACATGCAGTGGACGAACCAGCAAAACTGATATTGTTATATCCTTTCTCACGAAGTGCATTATACTCAGCCATAATTGGATCTTGCCAATCTCTCCAAGTAGCGTTTTTAAACTGTTCATAAGTGCGGCCATGCCCTCCTAGAAGTACTTGTGAAATTAAAATATCGGCATTTGCATCGCTGTAAGTTCTAAATTCGTCCCATTCAAAAGTAGTGGCTGAGTACCCATGAACAGCAATAATAACAGGGGTGTTTTTTTGCGTAGCATTTGGGATTGGAATTGCTTGAGATACCAAGTATTTTTCTGGGTTGTAAATTGATGGGTCAAAAATTTGATTTCCATCTAACATCGTTAAATTGTCAATGTTAGGACTATCACTGCAAGCAGAAAAAAACAATGAAAGAATTATAAGTGATTTAAATAATATATTTTTATGGGTCATTTTATTTCTTTTTTAGTACGATATAATAAACACTTAGTTGATAAAAAATAGGATATAAAGTTCCCGGCCCTTGAGACCCCGATCCAGTATTTAAATTAAAGCCAGCACTTAAATCAATAGTAATTGGAGCTTTGAATTTATAAGATAATCCTGCATCTAGAGATAGTAGTACCGCCGCGTTTGGCAATTTATCAAAAATTTCAGATTCGTAATCAGCATAAAAATAGCCAGTATTTAGTCTTGTAAAGGGCTGTAGTTTTTTTTGATTGCGAAAAAAGTATCCAACATTTAACAAGTAATTATCTTGTTTGATTGCATTGGTTCCTATTGCACTTCCAAGCCTTGTAGTAACATAGCTAAGCCCAAAATGCAAGCGGTTGTTTAAAACTTTTGGAAAAGTAAAATCAACGGTAAATCCGTTTTCCCAATATAGTTTTTGGGTTTTTTGAGTCCGGATACCCACTTTTAATATTCCTAGCCAGTCATTTTTGGTGTCGAAGGTTTGTGCTTGAAAACAGATAATTGAAGCAATAAAAAGAAAGGTTAGTAATTTTTTTTTATTCATTTTTCTAGGTTAAGTATAATTGAAATAAGAATTAAATCAAAGGTTGATTTGAGTTCTTAATAAAATCGTTTTACGTTTAGCTTTTGGGGAAAAACATGAAACAAAAATACGTTATAATTTTAAATTGGAAAGATTTATTATTTGGAGTATCCTTCTAAAAAATTAAATTATTAATAATTTAAACGGGCAGAGCTTTTCCTCATAGTTGCTCTTTATGAGTAGATGTATTCAGTTTAAAAGCATCTATATACGTAAGAAAGAAGCGCAATATTTTACAGAGTTGGCATACAATTTGAATGAATCTTCAATTTAACTGACATAGTTGCTGATTCTTTTTTTTATGTACCCTATTATTAAAAATTAGGTTTTTTATTTACGATTTGTTGTTATGATAGGGCTATAACAGGTTTTATATTCTTTTAAGCATATCAATGTATAGGTTTCTAAGCATTCAGTCGTTCTTAATCCTTTTTTGGCTTGATTTTGGCGGATGGTTAAAATGTAAGTTTAAATTAAAATGTTTGCTGCGTAAGAATTATGCAAAAGAGTATTTTTTCAAATTAAATAATAGAGTATGAATCAAGTCAAAGAGAACAACACAGTAAAGGTAAATTATACAGGTAAATTAGCGGACGGACAAGTTTTTGACAGTTCTGAAGGAAAAGAGCCAATCGAGTTTACTTTAGGACAAGGACAGTTAATACCTGGTTTTGAGAAAGGGTTAATCGACATGAAATTGAATGAAAAGAAAACGATTACTGTAGCTAAAGAAGAGGCGTATGGTGACGTTAACAAAGATTTGATTCAAGAAGTAAAAAAAACTGAACTTCCCCAAGACATGACTCCTGAAGTTGGTATGGGATTAGTTTCTAAATCTCCTGATGGTCAAGAAATGAACTTGATGGTTGTTGAGGTTAAAGAGGAAAGTATTGTGATTGATGGAAATCATCCATTAGCAGGTAAAGATCTTGTTTTTGATCTTGAAGTTATAGAGATTAAAGAAGCAACCGTTACAGAATAAAAATAAGTAACTTATTTTTTAAATTACCGAACAGCCTTTGTTATAATTTTTAACAAAGGCTGTTTGTATGAACACGTATTTGCAATCGCAGTTGTTTTAAATAAATAGGATTGCTTTTATTTTAGAATATTTAAAGCGAAGGTATATTTGAGTGGTATTCTTAATCTTATGAGGACGCATTAGGAATAGCGATACTATTTTATTTTTCTACTATTTCAATTTCTTTAGAAAATTTTAAAACGGTTACATATTACGCTTTAGCACCATGCTTTTTTGCAGTTGTTATCCAATGTTCGGAAATGCCTTTAGTATCTGCTCCTAAGGCTCTGGATAAGTGCAATGCGACACCAATTATTAAAACAGAAGCATCATGAAGTTCTTGAAGCGTTTTTAAATTCCCAAATTCTTTTTGTGCCTTTAAGAGTAATAAATCATTGTGTTTTTGAGCAAAAGTAATTGGGTTTTCAGTAGCATCTATATCGGGTAATATTAAACAGTCCATCCAATTTTGACCTATTCTTACTGCTAATAATTCAGGAGATTCTATGCCTAGTTTTCTCCATACTGCTAATGTTTTGGTATCTCCTGATGCCGCTAATCCTGAATCTAGTAGTAATTCAAAAGCGATATCAGCGATGTTCTGCATGACTATTAAATAGGCATCTTGTGCTTTTTCGAATGGATCGGCTTCCTGTCCTTTAAGATATTCACCTACACTAAGTTTCGGCAATTCTAAAACTTGAGAACAGTCCGTCAAACAAGGGAATGTATCCCCCTCATAAATATACGCTGCTGTATCAAATTGTATTTGTCGACCTAAAGGATATAGACGACACGCCAGTGGGCGGCCCTGGTGGACGCTGCAACCAATATCCTCTTTGTATTGACTGCATGCGTGTTGTCCTTTTGTATCTTTTTCTCCGTTAAAACGCAATCGAATACCACCAAATTCGCAATAAAGATCACGAAATTCTCTTGAAGTAATTTTTTTTTCTTTGCTTAAATTGAACAATTCCCAAGGATTAAGCATTACAGCTTTACCAAAACAACAGGTTCCAGATCGGGTGCAGGTAAGTGGCAGTATTGTTTCTTTAGTGAGTTTAGTTGTTTGCATTTTTTAAGCTTTATTAAGAATCGTTTTTATTTTTAGTGGAACTTCTATGATACGTTAAACAAGCGTACTGATTCTTTTTTCTGTTACCAATACAATCACAAAAAAAGCGGTACGTATTTTTATTCTTCTCAAATTATTATTGTAATCTTATTTCAACACATTTTAGACATAGGTATTGAAGTGCTGGTTTTAAGGAAAAATTAAAAGTAAAACAGCCATGTTATAAAAATTCTTTCAGTTTTTTAAAGTCGTCAATCACCAAATCTGCATTTTCTAATGTTTGTCCTTCAGATAGTTTGTTCGCATAGCCAAAGACAAAAATGTTTGCATCATTTGCAGCGGTAACTCCGTTGTCTGAATCTTCAATAACACAACAATTTTCTTTTGGTGTGTTTCCTAAAGTTACAGCTTTATTAAAAATTTCTGGGTGCGGTTTTGATTCCGTTAAGTCTGCACCACTAATTTTTGCAGTAAAATATTGGTTGAGATTGAATCTATTAAAAACGCGATCTATATTTACCATTGCAGAGGAAGATGCCAAAATTAACGTAATTCCTTTCTCATATAAATACTGTATAATTTCTTCAACGCCTTCAACTAAGTGTAAGTTTGGGTCGTTTTCAAAGAAGTTTACATAGCGTTTTCTTTTGTCTAAAACTAGTGTTTTTGGATTGTGATCTAAGTTAAAATGAGCCACTAATCTTTGAAAAGCATTGATGGTAGAAGAACCTGTAAACGATTTGTAGAGTGCATCAGAAACCGTAACATTTAAAGAATTAAAAGTTTCATAATAGGCTTTTTTATGAATTTCCTCAGAATCTATAATGACACCATCCATATCAAAAATGACGCATTTCACTTCGTTTTTAAATTTCATTTTCATCATTTTTTACGTTACGGAAATTATACTTCGAAAGTATGTATTATTTTAATCTAAAAATTTAGCTTTTAATTCTGGTGTCGGAATCATACAATTGTCTTTTTTACCAAACCATTTGTATCGATTTTTAGCAATATAATCATAGGCGAAGTCTCTAAATACCTCTGGAAGAATAGCTGCTAGTTTTGTAATTTTCCATATGCCGCCAAAATCATTCATAATGTTTAAAGCAGCAGTAGATTTAATATCGTAAGAAGTTCCAGGTTCAAATAAAATGATAGAATCTGTTTTTGAAGTGTCAATCTTCAAATAATCAATAATTTTTTTCCCGGTTTCAGATTGAATTGCCGCAAATAGGAAGGTGTTTTTTTTATCATATTTAATAACTATTGTAACTGCATAATTGCACAAATTACAAACGCCATCAAAAAGTATTACTTTCTTATATTTAGGAATATCAAACATTTAAAATTTCTTTTTTTTGATTCTCAAAGATACTTTAAATTTCTTGTAACATAATTAATTTTGAGTCGTCTTATATCCGTATTTCAATCCCAAGATGCCATTAATTTTAACAAAATATTAATAATTGTAACCATTGGCGATCGATACTTTTATAAAAATAACCAACGAATGATTAAAATAGAAAAGCTGCACAAATCGTATCCAATTGGAAAAGATTCTTTACACGTTTTAAAAGGAATAGACTTGCATATAAAAGAAGGAGAATTTGTCTCTATTATGGGTTCTTCTGGTTCTGGGAAATCTACGCTTTTAAATATCGTTGGTTTGTTAGACGGCCATGATGAAGGTAATTATTATTTAAACGGTCAACTCATAAAAGAGTTGAATGAGAAAAAGGCTGCTACTTTAAGAAATAAATTTCTAGGCTTTGTATTTCAATCATTCAACTTAATTTCTTACAAAACAGCGTTAGAAAATGTTGCATTGCCATTATACTATAAGGGGATGGTTAGAAAAGAGCGTTTAAAGGTAGCTTTAGAATATTTAGAAAAAGTAGGTTTAAAAGATTGGGCCAATCATTTGCCAAATGAATTATCTGGTGGTCAAAAACAACGGGTGGCTATCGCAAGAGCTTTGGTTACAAAACCAAAAGTTGTTTTAGCAGATGAGCCAACAGGAGCACTAGACTCTATAACTTCAGACTCTGTAATGGATTTGTTAAAGGAAATTAATAACGAAGGGATGACCGTTTTTGTAATTACACATGAAGAAGAGGTAGCCGCACAAACCAAAAGAATTGTTCGCTTGAAAGATGGTGTAATTACGAGTGATGAGTTCACCAAAATAACAAAAGTAGTTTAGACATGTTTGATTTAGATCGTTGGAGAGAAATATTTCAAAGTATAAACAAGAACAGGTTGCGTTCTGTAATGTCTGGTTTTACGGTAGCTTTTGCAATTTTACTTTTTACATTATTGTTTGGTATTGCTAATGGTCTTGGTAATTTTTTTAAAGGTGCTTTTGTGGATACTGCAGAGAATTCGATATTTGTTCGTGTTCGCCAAACGTCTAAACCTTATAAAGGTTTACAAACTGGTAGAAAAATTCAACTTAAAAATAAGGATTATGAATACATAAGTGAGACTTATAAAAATAAGATTGAATATCAATCTGCCATTATTTATAAAAACTTTTCAATTAAATATAAAAATGAGGCAAGTACTTATCGTGTTACAGCGGTAAATCCTGACTATCAGTTTTTAGAAAAAACGATTGTTATTGAAGGACGTTTTTTAAATAAAAGAGATATAAAACAACAATCAAAGTCCGTTGTTATCGGGCGGTTAATCAGACAAGATTTGTTTGGGGAAAGACCTGCGGTTGGAAAGCGCGTAAATATGAATGGGAGTTCTTATTTGGTTATTGGTGTTTTCTCTGATGAAGGAGGCGATAATGAAGAACGAAAGGCATATATACCGGTCTCTACAGCCCAAATGATGTACGGAAATAATGATTATATCAGTCAGATAAATCTAGGATATGATAGGAATTTAAACACAGATGCAGCCATTGCATTTGGAAATCAAATGGGTCGTGATTTACGTAAAAAATTAAGTATTCATCCAGACGATCAGACGGCACTCTCCATACGGAACATGGCAGACGCAAATAAATTTATTAGCACCGTAATGTTCGCATTGTTTTTAATTATCACTTTTATAGGCTCTGGTACCTTAATTGCAGGTATTATTGGGATTTCAAATATTATGATTTTTGTAATTAAAGAGCGGACAAAAGAATTTGGCATTCGAAAAGCTCTAGGTGCGCAACCCGCCGCAATAGTTGCTATGGTAGTTCAAGAATCCGTATTAATTACAACCATTGCAGGGTATGTTGGTTTAACATTGGGAACATATCTATTGAGTTTAATTGGAGACAGTTTAGAAAAAGATTATTTTATTACGAACCCAAGTGTAAGTCCAGAAATTGTGATAGGAGCGACTATTGTACTAATCTTATCAGGATTAATAGCAGGTTATGTACCTGCAAAAAGAGCAGCAAATATTAAACCTATCGAAGCATTAAGAGCAGATTAATTATGAGATTTTTATTTGATTCAGATACTTGGCAAGAAATTTACGGAAGCATTCGTAAAAATAAAGTGCGGACTTCAATTACAATTATTGGAGTGTTGTGGGGTATTTTCTTGTTAGTAGTGTTATTAGGAGCTACAAAAGGTTTAGAAAACAGTTTTAATAAGCTTTTTGGTAATTTTGCAACCAACAGTGTTTTTGTTTGGACACAGTCTACAGACACCCCTTTTAAAGGTTTTCAGGAGGGAAGAAGGTTTACTTTAACAATGAACGATATTGATGTTTTAAAATATGAATATGCTGACGAAATTAAATTTCTAGCACCAAGAAATCAGACAAATAATTTAGTGATTAAAGATTTTAAATCTGGAAATTTTAAAGTCAGTGGAGATTACCCAATCTTAGATCAAATTCAGAAAAAACAATTATTATATGGCCGTTTCTTAAATCAAAATGATATTTCATCTACAGCAAAAGTTACTGTAATATCAGAAGAT
>Ga0115005_10001344_pt1 | contig 19465 bp, 18 predicted proteins | sample ArcOceMetagenome_FD_87163 | JGI IMG/M metagenome (GOLD analysis project Ga0115005, IMG submission 87163) | Marine eukaryotic phytoplankton communities from Arctic Ocean - Arctic Ocean - Greenland ARC118M Metagenome | ecosystem: Environmental > Aquatic > Marine > Oceanic | place: Arctic Ocean... | reverse complement strand
GCTTAAGATGGGCATAGGAAATTGGCCCGCCACACTATAAGAAAGTGTCGACGATGGCAAATCTATCATCCCCCAGAACAAACTGACGTGCTTACCCAGTCTCGCTTCAACTAATTCTTGATTGATGCGTTCAATGACTTTGTGGGGCGTCAGTAAGTCATCACTGGATTGACGCTTTAGGTTTCGTCTTAATCGATTGCTGAGGTTTTTAAGCAGTACGGTAATAAAAGCTGAAGATGCGCCGTGGCCACTAACATCCGCCACATAGAACACGACTTTATCTGTGCTGATGGGGAAATAGTCGACAAAATCGCCACTCAAATAAAGACTTGGAATAATATGATAATTGAACTCGATGCCTGTCATCTGTGCTTGGTTTTCAGGCAGCATGCGCTTTTGGACTTCTCGACCCGCTTGTTGATCAAGGCGTAGCTCTTTTAGACGGGACTCGAGTTCTCGGTTATTGGCCTCTAATTGAGCCCGATAAGCGCTGTTTTGCTCGATTAAACGTCTTTGCTTGAGGTTACGCACAATACTGTGCTCCAGCACCTCCATATCCAAAATAGGTTTAATGAGGTAATCGCTGGCACCTAAACGTAAAGCTTGCACCACATCCGCCATGACACCGGCACCGGAGACAACAATAAAGGGGGTGTTCGGATGGGTTTTATTGATTTGCCTAAGTACAGCCAAACCGTCCATATTCGGCATGCGTAAATCGCATAAAACGATGTCGGGTTGCAGACTATTAAAGCAGGCAACACCCTCATGACCGTTTTCCGCTTCGATCACATCAAAGCCACTGTCTTCTAGGTAAGCAACAATGCTTTCCCGAACAATCGCTTCATCATCAATGACTAATACTCGACCACTTACCACACTCATGGATGCCTGCGTAGACTTGTTATTGTTTTGGCTGGGCCACCTTACATGGCAAATACCCTGTTAGCAAGGTACACCAAGGGCAAAGGAAAGGCATGCATTAATTAATCAAATATCATTATTTTGTATGAAGGTTGTCACAACTTTTGCATACTTTTTAGACAGTTGCATCAATTACCGAAGTTTGACACAGTAAACTGACGCTGTGGCCCGTGGAAGAGGAATAAAAACAATGAACCTAGCCAATGCCTATGAAGAAAAACGTGACTTTATTCGCATGCGAGTGGAGTCACCTTTAACCCTGACTCTAGGGGATCGCATCATCCAATGCATCTGCATCGACTTAAGCGGAACGGGGATGTGCATAGAAACAAAGGAGACTTTATCAATTGGAGATGAAGGCGTGGCATTACTGCCCTCGTATCAAAACCAGTTCTCCCCTCTTCATGCCTGCGTCAGCATTAAGCGTCATATGTCTGATAATGGTTTAAATTATTACGGCGCTGAAATCATCGAGCTATTGAGCTAAGACGCAAAATAAACCCACGCCAGCCATTTAGCTGGCGCGTTTTATTTAAAAGTCTTCGTCAAAATCATCGAAGTCATCATTAAACTCGTCCTGTACCTGACCGTCATTGATGAGGTACTCACGACGTTGAAGATACAAGCTACGAATAAATGAATAGCGGTCACCGCTGATAATACCTTCAGCTGGAATGAGATCCGCTCGAAGGTCCAAATATTCAGCAAACACACTACTATAGTAAACCTGAGTATTATCCAGCCCCTGAGATTGCGGATCTAACGCATCTAAGCCCCAGGTGTCCACGACAAAGCCAGTCGCATCACGAACCGTACTTGGCCCCAAAATAGGAATCACTAAATAAGGCCCTGCATCCACACCCCACGTGGCCAATACTTGACCCATATCTTCATTATGCTTAGGCATCCCCATATGGCGCGCCACGTCGAAAATACCCAGAATACCGATGGTGCTATTGACCAAGAAACGGCCTGTGTCCGATAGGGCTTGCAGGAACTTACCCTGGGCCAGACCGCTAACAACAATGAGTGGCTCGCTAAGATTACTAAACACATTCGTAATGGCATCATCCACTACCTGTGGCGTCACATTGCGGTAAGCCTGAGCTAAGGGTTTAGCGGAGTAATAATCGACGGTTTCATTGAATTCAAAGACCTGACGATTCCAAGACTCCCAAGGGTCTTTTTCATTGGCAAATGCAGAACCCGGCACCATCAAAACAGTACAAAAAGCAGCCAAAATGTAACCGGCAAGTTTCATAGATCATTCCTAAAAAATAAGCTGCGCCATTAAAGCAAGCCTACTACACAAACTCAATGCAACACCTTATCCCAAAAACCAAAAAAGCCCCAATGAAGGGGCTTTTTGGATTAGCAGCGTGAAATTAGAACTTGTGTTCTAGGCCAGCAACCAATGCAGTAACATCACTGTCAACAGCGTCTGTTTCAGACTGATTCACGTAAAAGAACGCTTTTGTAGTCTTCGCAAGCTTATGATCAAGACCTAGAGAAATACTAGTTGCACCAGCGTCTTTTTGGTCACCCGCTTCGTACTGAGCTTTAAAAGTATTAGAACCCGCTTTCATTGCAACGTTAGCCGCATAACCTAATTCTTCGTCTTTAGTATCATCAGTATCTACATTGTTAATCAAAGCACCGAAAGACAAGTCACCGGCTTTAAATATTGCAGTTACACGCTGAGTTGACTCACCCTTAATTTTGGTATCATAGGCACCAGATAAATATAAAGAGTCTGCACTGTATACAACACTAGCAGAATAACCGTCGCTGCTTCCGTTTTCGGCTAAAACCGCAGAAACAGACACCTGAGTGTTGGCCATTTTTTCAGAGGTATAATTGATTGAATTGGCCATACGGTTTTCGCCATCAAGTACATTCTTGATATCAATCACATCGTTAAACTGATCGAATTTACCTTGGGACTTTTTAAGTGGCGTATCCATAATACCCATCTTAACGGTACCCATTCCAGAATATTCAAGACCAATATACGTGTCACGGGTTTTAAGTGTATTAGTATCAGTGTCACCAGCCTCATCAACATCCGTACCCAAACCATCATCTACCGAAAGCTCAAATTCAGCTTGATAGATAACTTTAGTGGAGCCTAGGTCATCAGACCCCTTTACACCCAAACGGCTTGCATTACTTGATAAAGAGAATTTTTCTGAGGCATCATCATAAACGGTTGCAACATTCATTTTACCGTAAAACTGACCTTCCGCTTGAGCTGTGCCAACTAGGGCCATGGATACTGCAACTGCGATTAGGGGCTTTTTCATAGTGTTCACCTTTTTGTTTTTCATGTGTTAGTGACAGTTATGTTACAAAGCTCATGTGACAGTTTTGTTACATTCTTTCACTTAAATGACAGATTGATGAATTTTTTATGGTAGTTAAACGCTAAAACACGCCAATCTAAGCCTTCAACAATATAAACAAGCCACCAAAAAATAAAACAAAGAAGTCATCAAACAAAGGTAAATAGGCGTTTTTTGCGGAAAAAGGACTGAGCAGCCTCCGCCAAGTGGTACTTTCTCACTACTTAGCCACAAGGATAAAGCGTAACTATTGCTTAGAAACCCAGTTTTTTATGTAGAAGTCCACACTAAGGTAGCGCCCAGCCCCTTTAAACAACAACACTAAGCACATGACTAAATAGGTGACAGCCCACTCAATGCCATTATTACTGATGACAACGTTACCGCGGGCGGTAAGCCACTCGTAATTGCCATGCTCTTGCAATATCTGGCGAGCAAAACCGAGGCGTTTCATAACCTCATCAATATCATTGGAAGCAAAGGGTGAACTAGGATCAGCGACGGCCTGCCAGCCATTTGGCCAATGTACAGCAAAAATCGCCACGAGCATGGTGATAATCAACGGAATACTCACCCAGCGAACCGCTAACCCTGCCACCAATAAAACCGCCGCGCCCACTTCCGTTAGAGTGGCCAACCAAGCGAGTAGTTCTGGAAACGGCAAGCCTAAACCCCAATCACTGTTACCAAACCAAAGGGCGACATTATCGATATCATTTAATTTATTCATACCCGCCATCCAAAAGACAGGTGCTAGGTATAATCGCAACGCCAGTAGCGGCAGAAAATCGAGTTTTTCAAGCGACTCGGAAAAGGATGAGACCTGCTTAATGAGGTGCATCATAGATTATTCGCTCAGACTTTTGATGAGTTTAAGATCGACCCAGCTGCCAATGGTGTCTAATGCACCGGGCAGTAATTGCGCCACAGGCATGTTATGACTGGCTGCGATATTCTGCACCATTTGCTCTATGGTTTGGTTTGAGTTGTTTTGAAGTGATTCAAATAAGAGATAACTCAATGGGGTTAACTCAATAAAACACACTGACATATGCGTATCTCGGTAAATCAATAAAAAGGTCGCTTTAGGCTCCACCTCTTCACCTGGCTCGATAGCATGAACTGGGTATTCATAAGCTTGTAGCCAGGCACATTCTTCGGTTGTCAGTACATCGGCCTGTAAATCAATACTGCACTTAGCTGGCATCTGTTTTTCAACAAACGCATCAGCAAATAATTCCATCCATTCCCAATGGGCCAGGGAGTAAGCGTAATCAGGTAACGCGATACTTGGATCAGTATGCTCTTGTAAAAACTGCAGAAATTCTTCACTGATTTCTAAGAAATACGGCGTATCACATTGATGGCGCATGAAAAAAGCACGTACTAAGCGATCCCATGTACCCGCTGAAAGGCATTCTTTTAATACCGGAAAAGTGCCACTGACAAAGCTTTCAATATTGTTATAAAACAATTCGCGATAAATATTTAGACGCCTATCTTCAACCCCTGAAATTGAGACAGCATCTTGTGATCGGATGTGGGAGGTGAGCGTCTGCTGTAACGTTTTAAAGTCCTGATCAGGCATAAGCGACCTCTTGCAAGGCTTTAATCTGATTTACTTCAGCAAGTAGCTCATCCATAGGCGGAAAATTAAAGTCCCGCTCTAACAAGGTGGGTTTCACACCGTGGTGATCATAAGCCAGTTGCAATAATTGCCAAACATCCTCTTTCACGGGTGCACCGTGAGTATCGACTTTTAAATCATCAGCCTCATCATAATGGCCTGCGATATGAATATATTCCACGGCCTTCGATGGCAATGACTGGATAAATTGCTTCGCATCATAATCATGGTTAATGCTATTTACATAGACATTATTGACATCAAGTAACAACTTGCAGCCAGAACGCGCCAGTACTTCTTGAGTAAACTCTAACTCACTCATGTCACCAAACTTGGCATAGGTGGACACATTTTCAAGAATCAATGGGCGCTGCAGAATATCCTGAACCTGTTCAATACGTGAAACCACATGCTTAATGGCGTCCATGGTGAACGGAATGGGTAACAGGTCATACATGTGACCTTGATGGCTGCAGTAACTAAGGTGTTCGCTGTAGGTTTCTATTTGATGTGTGTCTAAAAATGTTTTTACGGCGTTTACAAAATCCGTATCTAGCGGGTCAGAACTGCCAATGGAAAGCGATAACCCGTGGCAGGCAAAAGGAAAGCGTTCAGTTAACTCTCTGAACGCTTTACCAAAACGGCCACCAAGGCCAATCCAGTTTTCAGGGGCTACTTCAAAAAAATCCACCTGCTGCGCCGTTAATTTGGACATTTCATCCAACATACCCCTGCGCAACCCTAAACCTGAACCTTTAATGACCATGGTGTTTCCTTAGGACCAATTAAGACTTAGCGCCGCACTTACCTTCACCACACTTGCCTTCTTTTTTGGTTTTGCTTTCGCCGCCACACTTACCTTCTCCGCATTTACCTTCTTTGCTGGCTTTCTCTTCACCACACTTGCCTTCGCCGCACTTACCTTCTTTTTTCGATTTAGCTTCACCACCACACTTACCTTCACCGCACTTGCCTTCCGCCATGACTTTATAGCCAGACTCAAGGGTTTGAGATGCAAATGGGTTTTCAGCCGATAATGCCGTGCTTGCCATTGAGGCGGCCAGAGTCGCACCAAGTGCCATTGCTAGTGGTTTCATATGAGTTTTAGCCATGAGAGTCCCCTCGGTTAAGCTATTAAAGTTTGAAAATAGCAGGTCTATTTTCATTCCTGTTTTGAGCAGGGATGTTCAAGATAGTTCATTTGAATAAAAAAAAAGAGGCACAAGGCCTCTTTTTTTAAAATTTGAGTATCGCAACTCAAGGGTTAAAGCTTTTCTACTACCACGCTACCAATGGAGTAGCCTGCACCAAAACTACAGATAACGCCTTTTTGACCCGCTTGCATATCTGATTTATGCAGGTGATAAGCAATGATAGAACCCGCTGAACTGGTATTGGCATAGGTATCCAATATCACAGGGGCTTCTGCTTCCGTCGCCTCACGACCTAACACCCGCTTAGAAATAAGCTGGTTCATACTTAGGTTGGCTTGATGTAACCACATACGGGTCAGCTCACCGGGGTCAATATCCAGCTCACCAATGTGGGCTGTGATTTGCTTAGCCACCATAGGGCAAACTTCTTTAAATACCTTACGACCATTTTGAATAAACAGCTTATCTGGGTTATTCAAACCTGACTCATCACAACGATTCAAGAAACCGGCGTTATTACGAATATTATTAGAGAAAACCGTTTGCAGTTTCGTTCCCAGCACCTTGTATTGATGCTGACTATTTGCAAGCTCGCTGTCTTCTAAAATCACCGCAGTACAGGCATCACCAAAAATAAAGTGACTATCACGGTCACGAAAGTTCAGGTGAGCTGTGCAAATTTCTGGGTTAACCATCAAGACACAACGAGCGGAGCCCGTCTGAATCGCATTAACTGCCGCCTGAATGCCAAATGTGGCACTGCTGCACGCTACGTTCATATCGTAGGCAAAGCCTTGAATACCCAATGCCGTTTGTACTTCCACCGCCACTGCAGGGTACGCACGTTGTAAGTTTGAGCACGCCACAATGACCGCATCCACATCATCAACGGTTTTGCCCGCTTGTTCTAGGGCTTCTTTCGCCGCGGCGATGGCCATCTCGCATTGCAATGAAGGCTCATCATTAGAGCGCTCAGCAATGAAAGGCTTCATTCGTTGAGGGTCAATAATGCCGTCTTTGTTAATAACAAAACGGCTTTTAATTCCGGAGGCTTTTTCTATGAAGGCACTGCTGCTTTGAGCCAGTTCAGTGACCGTGCCCGCCGCGATTTCATCGGCATGTTCAGCATTATAAGCGTCAACGTAGGTGTTAAACGCAGTCACTAATTCATCGTTAGAAATAGACTGGGTTGGGGTATATAAACCGGTACCACTAATTACAACTTGCTTCACTCTGATCCCCTATATTTCAATCAGCTCAAACTCTTTACTGTCTACCCATCCTTTGGCTGACACACCCTTTTAATTGGGCAAAACTATAATCGAATATCCATGTTTATACCACTTAGCAGGTGAGTCATGACTCACATTTAGCGCCAAATATCGGCAAAAAGCGCACAAAAATAGACATTTAAATGGCCAAAATGGCCACCCTTATTTTTCACAACCCCAGGTTTAGGCTGGTTATTGCTGAATACTGGCCTTCGCTTCAAGTAACTGGGCTTTCCAGCGCTTATCGGAAACAGGCATGGCGGTACCTAGTTCTTGCGCAAACAAAGACACGCGGTACTCTTGAATCATCCAATTTAGAAGCTTCACCTCGTTGAAACAGTCCAAGCTGGCGGGCAATTGAGACAGCAACGCTTGGTACTGCTCGTTCCACTGCATCACCTTTAATTGGGTTAATTTATCTTTTTGTAAATTCCCCTGCAGCTTGTCGAGCCTTAACATCATGGCTTTAAAATATTTCGGATATTGCTTTAGCCACTCATATTCAACCGTGCCTAAAAATCCTTTTGGCATCAGTTCATTAATCTGCTGCTTGATATCACCCACCGCCAAAGCAAACGCCAGCTGGTTTTGCTGCTTCATCTTTTTGTTTAATTGATGGTAGCTTTGCAAAATTTGCTTAATCAAAGGAATGACTTCGTCAAATTTCTCCGAGATCAAGCCACGACCTTGGTCTTTCAAGATATTGTAAGCGGATTCATCACGGGGCAATTGGGTTAGGTCAAAGCTCATGCTAAACACACGGTGCGTCACCGCATCCAGTAATTGCGCCTTATTGCCTATGTGGCCAAAATATATCATTTCTTGTACGAGGCGCTTTTGGGTTTCTTTTTGTACCCAACTCACCTGCTCGCTTAACGCCAGCCTTAACAAACGCAGCACACCGAGTTTGGATTGCACCAGCGCTTCATCCTCTCGGGATAACAGCGCAAGGTTCACACTTTCCCCTTGATCCACTAAGGCAGGATATAACGTCACCTGAATCCCAGCCTGTTGAACTTGGAATTGCTCAGGAAGGGCATTCAAATCCCAATAAGTAATGCCTTCACGCTCAAAATCATTATTGTTTTCCTGTGTAAGGTGTTCAATTTGATCCCCCACCTCCTCAATTAATTGATGCCAGTCACGCCCTTGCGTCAACATGACGTTATCATTGCCCATGACTTGAATATTCACTTGGTAATGGGGGTCTAGCTGATCAAGATTCCAATCTTGTGGCTGGATATCGATGCGCTTTTGTTGATACACATATTTCGCCAACACTTCGTGTAATGACTCATCACTGGCTTGGTGTTTAAGTAAAAAACCATCGGCAAAATCAGGTACCGGAACAAGCTGGCGGCGGATGGATTTAGTTAAGCCTTTTAATAAGGCAATGATTTTCTCCCGCAACATACCAGGCACTAACCACTGCAAACGACTCACCGGTAACTGCTTTAACATGGCTGCCGGTACAAGCACACTCACACCATCTTCTTTATGATTGGGCTCAAACCGATATGTTAATGGGTAAACAATCGAGCCATGGGTGAAATGATCAGGAAATTGTGCTTGCGTGATATTTTCAGCACCGTGTTGCATCAAGTACGATTTCTTCACCTTGAGTAAGTCAATCGGCTGGTCTTTCAACCACTTTTCAAAAGTGGCGGTATCACTGATCTCATTAGGCACACGTTCAATATAAAATTGAAATAGCCTTTCTTCATCCACCACGATATCTCGACGTCGACTTTTGTCTTCGAGCTCTTCAATTTCTTCGATAAGGTTTTGGTTGTGCTGTAAGAATGCCGCTTTGCTTTTGATCTGTTTTTGCACCAAGGCTTCACGAATAAATATTTCATGACTGACTTGCGGGTCGATCTTGGCATATGCCACATTACGCTTAGGAATAATCACCAAGCCATAAAGGCTGACTTGCTCATAGGCCATAACCTGGCCGCGTTTAATCGACCAATAAGGTTCTAGGTATTTTCGCTTAACCAAATTTTTAGCAAGTGGCTCTAACCATTCAGGGTCTATACGCGCATTCATACGAGCGTACAAGCGCGATGTTTCCACCAATTCAGCCGATACCACCCATTTTGGGCGTTTTTTGAAAATACCACTGCCAGGAAACAACATGAAACGGCGATTACGTGCGCCAAGGTAATCTCCGTCTTCGGTTTTTTGACCGATATAGCTTAAAAACCCGGATAAAATCGACTGATGAATAGCTTCATAACTGGCTGGCTGTTTATTTTCTTCCAGCTTTAAATCTTTGCATTGCAAACGTAATTGATAATGCACGTCACGCCATTCACGCATACGCATGTAATTTAAAAAATGCTTTTTACAGTGTTGACGCAGCTGGTTATTAGACAGCTCTTGTCTCGCTTCTTCAAAATGCTGCCAAATCGTTAGCAGGGTCACAAAGTCACTTTCCTCATGACGAAATTCAGCATGCTTTTGATCCGCTTGTTGCTGCTTCTCTGGCGGTCGCTCTCTTGGGTCTTGAATACTCAATGCAGCAGCGATAATCAGCATTTCTTGCAAGGCTTTGCGTTTGCTGGCCTCAAATAACATGCGAGCAATACGAGGGTCCACTGGCAGCTTAGACAGGGCTCGGCCCACTTGATTGATTTGATTATCTTGTGAAACCGCCCCTAATTCTTTCAGTAAATTATAACCGTCTTTAATAAACCGGTTATCGGGTGCATCCACAAACGGAAACTCAGACACATCCCCCAATTTTAATGACAGCATTTGTAGAATAACGGCGGCTAAATTGGTGCGCTGGATTTCTGGGTCAGAAAATTCAGGTCGAGTATTGAAGTCTTCTTCACTGAATAAGCGAATGCAAATACCTTCACTGACTCGACCACAACGGCCTTTACGTTGATTGGCACTGGCTTGCGAAATGGGCTCTATCGGCAAACGTTGAACTTTAGAGCGATAACTGTAGCGGCTAATACGTGCGACACCACTGTCTATGACGAAACGAATTCCCGGAACCGTTAACGAGGTTTCAGCCACATTGGTTGATAATATAATGCGTCGTGAGCCGCCTGATGGATTAAATATCTTGTTTTGATCCGCATTATTTAAGCGTGCATACAAAGGTAGTATTTCGCTGTTTTTTAAATTGGCTTTTTTAAGCTCTAGTGCCGCTTCACGTATTTCACGCTCACCACTTAAAAAGATCAGCACATCGCCAATCTGACCTCGTTTGGCATCTTCTATCTGAAGCTCTTCTACCGCATCAACAATACCGCGGTATAGATCCCCTTCTCGCTCTTCACCTTCTTCGTCTAGGTCAATCAATGGACGATAGCGCGTTTCAACTGGAAAGGTTCGACCAGACACCTGAATCACAGGCGCGTCATTAAAATGCTTCGAGAAGCGATCCACATCAATGGTGGCCGAGGTGATAATGACTTTAAGGTCAGGGCGCTTAGGCAGTAACTGTTTTAAGTACCCCAACAGAAAATCGATATTGAGACTGCGCTCATGGGCCTCATCAATAATGATGACTTGATATTTATTTAAAAAACGATCGTTTTGCGTTTCCGCAAGTAAAATACCGTCGGTCATGAGCTTAACCAAGGTATGCTCACTGCTTTGATCATTGAAGCGGATTTGATAACCCACTTCATCGCCAAGGTTAACCTTCACTTCTTGAGCTATTCGTTGAGCCACGGAACGAGCAGCTATGCGTCTCGGCTGAGTATGGGCAATTAAACCGTATTGGGCTAAACCCAGCTCTAAACATATCTTAGGTATTTGAGTGGTTTTACCAGAGCCTGTTTCACCGGCAATCACGACGACTTGATTATCACGAATGGCATCGGATATTTCATCGCGCTTTTGGCTAATAGGCAGCGTGTCATCATACTCAATAGGCTTAAGGCCCGTACCACGCAGTCCTGCACGCTCACAACTTTTGATAAGTTGAGTTTGTAATTTCTCAATGGACTGATCAACTGGCTGCTTAGTCTTTAAGCGTTTCTTGATTTGAGATAACTGACGCGTAAAGCCAAATCTCTGTTGAATCATGCTTTGAGATATTAATTGCTCTAACTGAGCGATGTCATTAGTCACAGATACCAAACTCATTCTTATGAAACGCAAAACGCCCTCCTTGGAGGGCGTTTTATTATACGCAAATTACATCAAAGCGTAATTATGCAGTTTCTTCATCACGTAGTTCACGACGAAGGATTTTACCAACGTTGGTCTTCGGAAGGTCTTCACGGAACTCAACCAGCTTAGGCACTTTATAGGCCGTTAAGCGTTCGCGGCAGAAGTCAGTGACTTCTTTTGCGGTTAGTGAAGGGTTGTTTGAAACCGCGAAAATCTTAACTTGCTCACCGGATACCTCATCAGGGATACCCACTGCGGCGCATTCTACGATATCAGGGTGGCTTGCCACTACGTCTTCGATTTCATTCGGGTAAACGTTAAAACCAGAAACAATAATCATGTCTTTTTTACGATCGACAATTTTCATGTAACCGTTTTCAAGAATCACGGCCATGTCACCCGTCTTCAACCAACCGTCTTCGGTAATGGTTTCAGCCGTGGCTTCTGGTCGCTGCCAGTAACCTTTCATGACTTGAGGGCCTTTCACGCAAAGCTCACCCGCTTCACCAACTGGTAAGTCATTGCCTTCTTCGTCAATCACTTTACATAGGGTGTTCGATACAGGCATACCGATGGTGCCTAGCTGAGTGTGGCCAGGTGGGTTAAAAGAGGCGATCGGTGAAGTTTCTGTCATGCCGTAACCTTCAGACACTTCACAACCGGTTACTTCAGCCCAGCGATCCGCAGCGGCTTTAGTCAACGCCATACCACCAGAAATGGTTAGCTGAAGGTGACTGAAGTCCAATGCACGGAAGTCTTCGTTATTACATAGGCCAACAAACAAGGTATTCAAACCTAGGAATGCATTGAAATCCCAGTTTTTCAATTCCTTGATGAATCCTGGCAAGTCACGCGGGTTAGGAATCAATACGTTATGATTACCCGTTTCCATCAATACCATGCAGTTAACGGTAAATGCATAAATGTGATAAAGCGGTAGTGGTGCAATAACCACTTTTGAACCTTCATCGTTACCAGACTTATTTAAACCCATCATGAACAATGGGTGTGCCTGACACATGTTTGCAACGATGTTGCGGTTGGTCAGCATGGCGCCTTTAGCAACACCTGTAGTACCACCGGTGTATTGCAATACGCTGATGTCTTCTGGTGCCACTTCAACTGGGGTATAGCTTGTTTTGGTACCAGTTTTCAATGCATCTAATAGTTTGATGTGGCCAGGAATGGTGAAAGGCTCCACTTCTTTGCGAATGTTTTTGATCACAAAGTTAACCAAGGTACGCTTAAGTGGACTACACATGTCACCCGCTTGGGTCACAATAACGGTCTCAATTTGAGTTTTAGGCACAACACGACCGGCTTTACCCGCCATTTGAGCCAATACAACAAGTGCCTTAGCACCTGAGTCATTGAATTGATGTTCCATTTCACGTTCGGTGTAAAGTGGGTTGGTATTCACCACGATAAGGCCTGCGCGCATAGCACCAAACACAACAATTGGATATTGCAGTAAGTTAGGAAGTTGTACTGCGATACGGTCGCCTTTTTGCAAACCGGTGTTATTTTGCAGGTAAGCTGCAAAATCTGCCGATAAACGGTCTACATCTGCATAGCTTAATGTTTGTCCAAGCGCTGTGAATGCTGGACGGTCAGCGTATTTTTTAACGCTCTGGTTAAATACATCAACAACACTTTTGTACTTATCAACATCAACTGTTGCTGGTAAACCTTCAGGATACTTGTCGCTAAAGAAATTCTCGTTCATACCGCCTCCGCCTAGTTCGATTGGCCTGTCTTTTTATTAGATATTGTATGTTAAACATACAGCAGGAATTTGGATAGTTGGGCAGACTACCAGTTTTAGAAACCCGCGCAAAGTCCCAATATAACCACTTGTAGGTATCTGACTATTTTCTGAACGCTAATGCTGCATTATTCCCCAATTCACCCTCTTTTGCGCCAAATCATCCTTGCGAGCGCTACTCTTAATCCCATTATTGGATACAATCACACGCACAATAAAAATGATAAAAGGACCACCAATGGAAACGCGCTTCATTACCGCCCAGGACGGCCATCAAATTGAGGTTATCACCTGGCCAAATACACAGGCAAAAGCTTGGGTGCACATACTCCACGGTATGTCAGAGCATGCTGCTCGATATAATGAATTTGCCCAGTATTTGGTAGAAGCCGGTTATGCCGTCATTGCGCATAATCATCGTGGCCATGGTTCAAGTCCTACCACCGAAATGGGGCTATACGCTGAGCAAGATGGTTGGCAAAAGGTACTGGACGACATTGACGTTGTGCGCAACACCCTGGCAGATGAGCAAGCGTACTTCATGTTTGCTCACAGCATGGGTTCATTTATTGCCCAGTCCTATTTATCCCGAAAGCCTAAGCCTATTGATGGGTTAATACTATCGGGCTCAAATATCCAACCTAGCCCATTACTAAAAGCCGGTCGTTTAGTGGCTAAGCTGGAGCGCTTACGGAAAGGCCCAATGGAAACCAGTGCTTTATTGCAGTTTTTATCCTTTGGTTCATTCAATAATGCATTTAAACCCACTCGAACTGAATTTGACTGGCTCAGCCGAGATGAGCAACACGTAGATCAATATATCAAGGACCCATTATGTGGTTTCAATTGCCGAATCCAATTATGGATCGATATGTTCTCAGGTTTGATCGACCTATATGGCAAGAAAACTTTCCAAAACATTCAAAAAGAGCTGCCTATTTTGTTATTCGGTGGTGATAAGGACCCTGTTGGTGAGATGGGCAAAGGCGTACCCAAGCTGGCAAAAGCATATGAGGCGTCTGGTCAAAACAAGGTGAACTGCAAACTGTACAAAAATGGTCGCCATGAAATGCTCAATGAGAGCAACCGTGAAGCCGTTTATCAAGACGTTGTTAATTGGCTTGATAAGCAGATATAAATAACACTTGTCACAAATAAAAAAACCGAACAGAAAACTGTTCGGTTTTTTATCTGCGCATTGATCCCTATGGGGCAAACGTAAGTGGATAATCGAATTTATCCGTATTACTTGCTGCATCAAATGCCAGCATCTTACAGGTCATAGTAATACGCTTAATTACCTTGGCATCCTGTAAGTCGCTCGATTTCACATTACAATCGCTCACTTCACCAGAGGCAGCTACTTCAATACCTAAAGTCACCGTGCCCTGCAGTACTGGATTACTTCGAAGCGCTTTACGATAAATACGATCGAATCGTGATTTATTTTGCTCAAATACACGACGAATCTGCATTTGCGTACGACTCATGCCAGCTACCTTGGTATCAGCAACTTTATCGACTAACGCTTCTTTCGCAACCGCTTCCACTTCCGTGGTATCACGCTGTGCCGTCGCCAGTTGCTCAGCACCCGTTGCTCGGGTTAATTGCGTTTCATCAATGCCACCAATACGATCAACCGCTGCCTGATCAACCACCGTTCCCACTGCCGTGGCCGCTGCACCTGCATTGGTTAACGCAGAGCTATCAACCGCGAGTGTCGACATATCAACCATGTTTTGCATATCAGCAAGATCACTCGAAAAATTTGAGATCAACTTTTTAGCCTTTTCCTTTGCTGCTTTTACTCGCTCAGGTGTGCGTTCCTTCTTAGAGACAACCTTAGGCTTTGGTTTTGGCTTAGGTTTAGCTGCCACAACCGGTTTTGGTTTTGGTTTTGGTTTCACCGCTTCCACTTTCTTGGGCTCGACCTTTTTCTCTACCGGTTTTTCAACTTTCTTCTCCACCTTTGGTACAGGCTTGGGCTTAGGCGCTTCTTTCTTACGCTTAATCACTTCGCCAGCTGAGGCGGTAACTTTTCTAGGTTTTCACGCTTAAGCTCAGGCAAAGTAATATTGGGCACAACGACACCCAGTATTAATGTAAGCAATAGCAATACAATTAATACTTTTTTAAATAAGTGCTCTTGCTTGCTGTCAGACCACGGCAGCTCGGTACTGCGAAATGTTAAACTGCTCATTACGCCTCCTTACTGTCTTTTTTCTGTACTGCCAACGAAATTTGCGTGAACTTAGCTTTTTGACATGTGGCCATAATGCGCTTAAGCACTTTATAAGGAATCCCTTGATCACCCATAATCGTAATCGGTCGACCAAGCTCAAGTTCTTGTGCCGATGCTTGAGAGCGTGAGGCGAGATATTCCAATTCTTTTTGTAAGCTAGGAATAATTTCAACATCGGACTCCATTGCCAATATATCCTTTACAGAGGCAACAGGTCTTCCTTGCACCACCACATCATCATTACTCACCATCAAATTAATGGTATTTTGCGGCTGAGCTTGTGCCACACTATCAGGCAGTTTAATACTATCGTCGCTCATCACTTCAACATCACTTTGGTTCATCATTAAGAAGAACACCATAATGGTGAAAATATCCATCAGTGATACGAGATTTAAACCGGCTTGTTTCTTATGTCGTTTATGACTGCGCGACATACGTTTTGCGCGTCGTGAAGATTTCATAGTGCAGCCTCCAAAGCTGGGGCATCCCCAAGGGATACATCAGGAAATAGCACCGCATCCACAACACTCACAGCCACAACTGCTGGAAAGGTTTTTGCTGTATCAATCACACCAATTAATACCTGATAATCGATATCCGGTTCAGACAAAATAACAATGTCTGTACGCTCTCTACCAAGCTGCTTTTTCATGCCCTGCAATACAGTTGACAAACGATTAAGGTCAAATTGATTATCTTTTTTTGCAATTGATTCAATTGCTAACGGGCCAAGCATGACATTAAAGCCAGTTTCACGAACAATGACTTCTAGCGATAAATCATCTTGATTCAGATCTTGTTTTTTCAACTCTTCTTCAAGTGGTAGTCTTAACTCTAGTACCGTGATGTGGTTAAACACCATGCTAATAAGTAAAACAGGAACCAAAATAATCATCAGGTTCATGAAGGAGGTGATATCCAATTCTGCTTCTTCTTGCTTTTTCTTGTGGCGTCTCATAGCCAACCTCCACTTTTAAGTGCAATTATTTCGCAGCGTTAGAAGTGGTCGCTTGAGATTGAGCCGCAGCTGCTGGCTTGCGTTCAGTAATTAAATTTAAGAATTTAACACCTGCCATCTCAAGGCTATCGATAATCTCTGTGGTTTTACTTTGCAATACTGTATGGGCAAGTAATAGAGGAATCGCAGAAATCAAACCAAAGGCGGTTGTATTCATCGCAACCGAAATTGACTGGGAAAGCAAAGTAGCTTTTTCAGATGGTGCCGCAGTTGCCACTGCAGTAAATGCAGCAATCAGACCAATAATGGTACCCAATAGACCCATTAATGTAGAAATATTTGCAAGAGTCGCTATATAAGGCGTGCGTTTTTCTAGCTTAGGAGTGGTTTCCATCAAGCCCTCTTCCATTGCATATTCAATATCTTCACGACGAGAGCTGCTTGGCATACGTGCGATACCCGCACCAAGAATATTTGCAATATCACTATCGCTTTGACCTGCATAGTTCAAGGCTGCTTTATAATCTTTACGCTGAATCATAGGTAGCATATCTTCAAACGCGGCACGATTTTTTCGCTTCGCGGCTGCAATACTAATTAAACGTTCAATTGCGATAGCAAGACCAACCACTAAAATGACCGCGATTGGGTACATAAAAATGCCGCCATCTTGGAAAAATCGAATAATGGTATCCATTGTGTACATCCCCTATTGGAATAGATTTTCTTATTGTGAGTATTATTTTTAGAAAAAAATATTATTTTTATTATTAGCGATGTCGCTATTTAGCCATTAAAAACTTAATCTTTCGCAAGGTCAATCGCTGCGTTTTTATTTGCTTGCCATTGCTCATGCAAGGAGGTTTCTAATTCAAAACTGTAAGGATCCATAGGCTTTAATCGCTCAATTTCTGCACCACGGACAGGCGAATATAAACGCTCAGCCCCTTCTGGATTCTGCCAAGGAATAATATGCATGACCTGTGGCGCTTCATTATCCGCCTTAATTTTAATGCCTTGCAATCGTATCGTAGAATCTTTTGCATACGCCAGAGTTGAAACGGCCAATATAAGCAAAACCATCATCATTTTTATCATGGTGCGTCCCCTGCGATTTGGGATTTAATGCCCGCACGGCGATTAATATCAACGATCCAACCCGCTACCTGTCTATCGGGCTCATTTTGCAGGCTTTGATATTTCTCATAATAGTTACTGGCTTTTACAAATTGCCCCATATAAATATCATATAAAATACCTAGGTTTAGATAGCTCTGTGACGAACCTGGCGCAAATTGAATAGCCTGAAGGTACGCTTTTTCCGCTTCTTTAAACTCACCAAGATGGCGGTGTGCCAAGCCTAACTGGTTTAGAGCTTTGATATTTTGTTTGTTTTTTTCAACACTTAACGTTAACGCATCTCGAGCTTTTTCCCAGTTACCTTGACGACTATGAATGACGCCCATATTCGCAAACGGGCCAGAAAGATCAGGATACGCCTGACTCATTGCTTCAAATGCTTTTAACGCTTCAGCCAATTTATTTTGGTTCATTAAGCTAATGGCAATCTTAAACTCACTGGCTGCTTGAGCAGGAATTTCAATGATCTTAGACTCCACATTTGCATCAACAGTGGTTTGGACTTGTTGACCTGCGCAGCCTGATAGAAGTAAAAGAAAGGCACTTATTTTAGTGAATTTCAGCAATGGCATCATAGCTTACCTCCTGCTTGGCATAACGCGCTGGCATTAATTTAGAAAGCGCTGAGATACTGTTTGCGATCCAGCTATCATAAAGGCCATCCCAGCTACGCTTAATATTTGTTTCATGGATATTAATTGCAGCTTCTTCAAACGGGAAGGCCTGATCCTCCAGCAAATACTCGTATTCTTCTAACTCTAATTCATCAAGACCAGCTGGGCGTTGCGACGCCATCAAATCGCGAGACAGCTCGCCATAAATTTCTGCAATCTGGAAGGTTGCTGCGGTTGTGAATTCCTGCACTTCCATTTTGGCGGTACGCTGATAGGCATCCAATGTTTTCTTAAGTGCCACTTTCTTTTTACCCAAGCTTTTTTGCAAAGGCAGAGTTAGCTCAATCTGAGCATAAGATTGACGTTCGTAATCCGCTAATTCAAAGGATGCTTTTGCTGCTAAGAACTTGGAGCGCTCGGTACGGGACTGACCCGCTTTTTGATCTGAGGCAATGAGTTTCTCTAGCCAGTAGCGACGTTTTTCATGATCTTTCTGTTTAAGGTATAAGCCTTCAAGCTTATTAATGGCTTCTAACTGTGCATCAAAAGGTTGCGGATAATTATGTGCATAACGTTTTAACATCACCATAGCATTGTCGATGTCATCCGCTTTCTCATAGTATTCAGCTGCTTGATACAACGCGATACGCTGTTCTTTTTTGTTGCGGGAGAAACGCCAAATGTTTTGTAATTCATATGCGGCTTTTTTCCATTCCTGCATATTTTCATAGGCAATGATTAACTTCGACGGGATATCTTTAGCTAGTTTATCCTTAGGAAATTTCTCTCTGAAACTAAGCAGAATTTCCTCTGCTTTTTCCCACTTTTGCTTTTTCATCAAATAAGATGCCGCATCATAATGAGCCGTTATGCGTATTGGTGAATTCGGTACCACCTTACCTACACGCATAAAGTCTTTAATGGCTTTATCTAAAACATCGTTTTCTACCCATGCAACGGCCTGCTTATAGATACTAGCTGCTAATTTTTCATTAACCGCATTAATATCTTTGGCTTTCAACTGTTTACTTCCTAGAGCTGCCACATAAGCCACTTCTGCTTGCTCATATTGCGCTAAGTCAAAGTGAGAATGCGCTTTTATTAAGTTCGCAACCGAACGCTGCTTCACGCTGCTATCTTTTCGGGATAATACCGAGGTGCTCACATCCACGGCACGCTTAAATTGTCCTAAGCTAAATAAGCCTTCTGCCGCACGAGCCAATACCTGGGACGTATTTTTATTATTTGGATAAACCATGGAATACCGTAACGCACTGTCCACTTTGCG
>Ga0115005_10001341_pt1 | contig 19474 bp, 18 predicted proteins | sample ArcOceMetagenome_FD_87163 | JGI IMG/M metagenome (GOLD analysis project Ga0115005, IMG submission 87163) | Marine eukaryotic phytoplankton communities from Arctic Ocean - Arctic Ocean - Greenland ARC118M Metagenome | ecosystem: Environmental > Aquatic > Marine > Oceanic | place: Arctic Ocean... | reverse complement strand
TTCAAGAAATTTGTCTGTTCTTCCTACGTGTACTTGCATTTTGCGCTTTCTACAAAGATGATAACTTTTAAAGTTGATATCCGTCTATGAAACATTGACTTCCAATTTGTATACATACAATAAATGTCGTGGGCATGCCAAGAGAGAAAATACTGTAGTCTTGATCTCTTCCCTTCATTTTGCATTTTAAAGAATAACATTATGAAACCATCCCAAACCATTCATCGCTATCAAGCATCCAAAAATGCAGCAACACAAGCATCACCCAATTGTATTCCGCACAAAGTCCCCCAACCAGGCCTAATCAAACTTCCAAAAGCGCCACCTACACTAGCCGTGAATAATCCAATGGCCCTAGTCACCAAAAGTTGAGAACTTTTATACATGAAGGAGAGTAGTATACCTCCTGCTTGATCAGAGTCGAATCTACTCAAGTCTGTGGATTTGCCATCAGTTTTGTTGTTCTCTTTCCCGAAACTTGGGTCGGTTTCCTTTTCTTCACCGTTTCCATCTCCCTTTAGAATATCGTCCGAGTCAGGGTCGAGGAACAAATCATCTTCCAAACTTGTGCTTCCACTAGTACTGAACATAGCTAGTTGATCCTTATCCCTTTTCATATAATTTAGTCTCCTCTCTCTCTTAACAAACGTATAATAACCGTAGGCTAGGATAACCTGCTGAACTGTATGGTCTGCCAAGAAAGAGATGGCATTGGAATAAAGACATGTATCAAACATTTCCCTAGCATATCCTTCAGAACTTCGTTCTCCAGATTCAATCTCTTTTGATTTCCGAATAGCAGATTTGAAGGAATCCTTGGTGAGCTTATCCATCAATTGCTTGTCCACGACGTATTCAATCATTTTTTCATAGGACCTCATGATTAATATAAGAGCGTGATACTTGATGAGAGCTGCACGAATTTTTCCGGGGAGAGATGTCCAGATTCGTTTCCACTCTCGCTCTTCCCACTCATCGTTTTGGATTTCTAGTTCAATCCCTGAAATTTTTCCCGCGGTGAGAGAATCCTCGAGGTCTGACTCGTGTTTGAGCTGATCTGTTAGATAGGATGTGAAAGCCTGAGATATTTGAAGGAATGCAACTCTTGTGGTGCTGATAAATAAAGACTTTTGATGCAAGTGTGCAAAGAAACCTTTTTGATCACTGCAAAGTTCACGAGAGGACACGCGCGGTTCCGTGGGTAGAGTGAATCTCCGATGTGCATGATTTGATGCTGATGTTGCTAATATCTGCAGAGATATTTTTGGTGCTATCAAGTGCGGTGGAATTGGTCCTTGCTTCATTGCAATTTTCTCAGGTGGATGCAACGGACGGCGCTCAATCAGTTAGAGAGAGTTGAATCTCAGTTGAAAAAGTAATGAAGTGGAAAGTGTTCAAGGAGTTGTGCTTTTTGTGATGGTTGGTGAGTTCATTCTCTTCACAAATTAATACGGCAAAACACCCTCTTTCTTTACTTTCCCTTTCGTTTTGCACGGAAGAATTTTTTTGGAAGATTTTGAAAGTGGAAAAACTTGAAATGAATATCGGTATCAGCTTTACAGTATGTATCAATGAATCTTTTACCTTACAGTCGAATTTTCTCGTTATCGTTGCAACTTTTGAGTTCAGAACTTAAGTGTGGGTGTGCGCTGCTACTGAAATGCAACTTTTCAAAATCAAAGCTATTATTCTCAGCTTCCGTAGTTATCGTAGCCATGCTGATCCCTCTCTTCAACCCCAAGACTTTTCTATTCGACATTCAAACATTCATCCGTCACATAATTACATTACACGTAGGGAGATGCCATCGAGATCGGATTGGATACTGCGGGGGGGGCTTGGAATAAGGCAGAAAATAAGTTCAATAATGCCCTTTTCAGCTTCCTATTGAACATGAAGTGGACCGTGAAGAAGACTCGCAATAGAAATTGGTGACGAGGACCCCTTCTGTATAAGAATCCTAGTGGCGAGCCCATGATGCTGCCGAGGTGCATGGCCATGATCCAGGACGATGCCACGAGGAAATATATTGAAAAGATCAGAACTTATTCTATCAAGATTTTGCTGAAGCTTTTGGCAAGTTACTATCACTACAGGCTTTGAATGAGATTGTTTGATGTGATTCAAGTGAAAGATCAAAACCTACTCGATGGGTTTGATGAATAAGCTAGTTTAAGAGCTACGAGTATAGATAGGATTGAAGGCAGAAAGTTGCTTCTGATTTCACCATTTTTAAAACATAAAATAGAAAAATTACATCTCACATTGGAGGGAAGATTCCCGAGAATCAGAAACGCCAATATGAAACTTTGGTTGCTGGTGCTGTGCCCCCGAACATGGCATGGCAGAAGACCTCACATGGTACGGTTGAAGATATCTTCAAATTCTTGGTACATAGGATGGACCTGTAGGTGGGAGAATGTGCCTACACCCGTAGATAAAATTGGCTATGACCAAATATCATCTTATAGACTGATTTGGTTGGCAATCGGTACAATGATCATTGCCGTCCTAGCTGGGGATCACGGTCACCTACTGTAACGATGCATACAGCGGTGAAGATTTTGATCGCATCAGTAAAACTAGAGCTTATCTGGCAACGGTGAGGAAGGGAGCGAGGAGAGGTAGTATTGCACATTTGATTGTCATTCCAGTTCACCTTCTCTTTCTGAAGCAGCCGTTCTTTCAAATGCAGAAAAAATACTTGGTGACCAAGACTTTATTATAGAGTTCACAAAGGGCGATGAACTCGTACTCGTACTTGCACCTGTTTCAAAATCAGGTGTTTGGGTCTGTGTTTGCAATCCATGATGTATCGTCACAGGTCGATGAATATGGGAGTCCCGTGGATGTCTGCAAGCATTAACCCTTTCATTAGCAGCACAGTTCGTGAAGGGAGACGGCCGAAACAACTCTTCGTCACCTATAATAGTAACATCACTAGGCGGTGACATGATGTCCATATTGTTATCAAAATGCTGTAAGGAGAAAAATCGAGGCTTCAATTTGAATTTGCCGTTCCGGGATTTCGATCGTGGGAGATTAGGGATCGATGGTATGTCGGAGTGGAAAGCTGGAGTGACATATTGTGAGCTTATTTTTAGCAAGGGCGGCTCCCCTCGCGAAGATAAAGTAGCATTGCGAGGCGTTCGCATCTTTTGCGAGCATCTGTTCTTCCTTCCTTTCTGCGCCATTTTCTATGTTCTTGATTCTTCAACCTGTTATTGTCTTCCCGAGTCCAATTGGAGAAGTCGAAGTGTGATATGTGTGTTGTTTCCAAATTGGATCTTTTGCAATAGAGGGGAGACGCGACTGTTTAGAGTTGATTAGGGGGGAGTGAGGGAAGGTAAGAGAAGTCTTCGCTTTGATATGGAAAATGTGCCAACTAGTAGCTTCAACAAAGACTTTGGTGATGGTTACAATACTTTCCACGACCTTCACAATCAATCAGCTAACTGTCACCCCCACAAGGCTTAGTCTCATAACTGATACATAATTTTGTTTCCTTCTGCATCTCGACGTACCGTACCTGCTGTCGTTTCGTAACACCGGATCGAGTGAGTCAGTCTTTTTGAAAGATACCAGTAAAAGTAGTATTTGATACCGGCCTTCAACACTTTTTAAAAAAGAAGAGTGCACATGAAGTTGACACTTGCTATTTTTTTCGCCTGCCCGGAAAAATGCAACGGTAGTACGGTACAGTTTACAAGCAGTGTTGTCCATTTTGCGCAAGAATCGGCTAAAAGAGCTAACTGTAACCAATGCTCTTCTCAAGACATTTTCTGTTTGTTACCATTTTCAGTTCGTCATTGTTCAACATATTTTATCGAAATTCCCAATTTTTTAGTAATTTGTTCATACGTGTACGTGTGTAACTCACCGTACTTAAGTTCGAGAGGGTGACGTCATGGAAAGAAGTCATATTATATCCCAAACCTTGTTACGGTTAGTGAGAGGTTACAAGTGTTCAAGGCATGGCAGAAGGAGTAGTCTGAGAGATCGTCTGTACTATTTGACTAAAACGGAGTGAGTCAAAGTGATGAACGGTTCCGACAGAGGCTACGATGGAAAACCTAGACTGGATGCTCTTCACGTGTATTACTTTTATTCTTTTATTAAAAATCCACATACACGTAAATATAATAATAATAATACACAAAGATTACTGATTTAAACTACGTGTACTATATAACTGCAGCACACTAATTTTACATGTGGTCCTGCTAATAAGATGATGATGAAATTACTTCCATTCTTCAAATGAATTGTTGTGTGCACATCCCCAGTAATTTCGATTTTAAAGGCTTATACTTTCACCACTTTCATAAATTTGATGATAGAGTCTTTATACACATGAAAATTTTTGACAGTTACGCTATTGGAGGTTCTCTTGGAAAGAGTTCAGAAGAATTGATGAAATTATTGGAATGGATGATGCCCATGTTTGAAGAAGGCGATCGAAAGGGAAAAAACCGACACCTTCTAGGCATTGCAGATGAGAGCAGCATTCTTGGTGCTGCTAGGTTCGGTTTAGATACTTTTGATTCATGTTATCCCACTCGAGTAGCACGAAATGGCACACTGGTAGCACGCCAAGGCCGAATCAATATTTCTTCTGGAAAGAAATATTCGAAAGCGTACGGCGTCCCAGTGGATGAAGAGTGCGGCTGTACGACATGTTCACACTACGATATGTCTTATTTGTGGCATCTTTATAAGGCTCTTGTTCATGTTTATAACTTCAAACCTTGAATTGTCTGAAAAAAATAATTTGACATAGAATTTTTGTTTTTGTCAACAGCATGGTAAATGCATTAATTTATGTAATTGTATGTGTAGCTTTTATATTGCCCTGCTGTGGTACGAATGACACCTGTTTCGCGAACATGGATGCATACGGTACGGATTCATTCTACTTTTCAGCTAGCCGACCGCCACAAAATAGCTTGCTCAAAGTTCTTAAAAATGACACATATCACTCGCTATCAAATCATGAATACAGATTTGATCTATTGAGGAGGGAGAAGAGATCGCGAAACACCAACTATGGACCTATGAGTAAGACCGGCAGCATTGTCAAGGTCTCCGATTGAACCATCCATTCTCGCCCCACTGGAACCATCCATTCTTCCAATATTAATATCATCATTCAAAGAATCTCCAGTTGTGCGAGTATTGTTATTTGTTCTATTGAAGGAGTCACCTAGTATGAGACCAACACCAAGCCCCATCGAAAATATTGTAACGGCCGCATTCATTATTGTTTTCAAAGTTTTGTTTATTACGTGCTGGAGGGTGGCTCGCTGTTGTATATTGGTTGTATTTATATATAAAGAACTGATATCTAGTGGCTCTTGATGTTCAGAATGTTGTAGCTGATATTGCGATTCGTGCGCTACTACTGGAACTTCTTCTTGAGAATGTTCAGGATTGATCATGGAGTATGTACTACGAGTACAGCCCGATGCAGTGTTTTTGGGAGTAGTACGGGGTACGTGTGTACTGTATTTCCAACCGCAAGTGATGACAACTCTTTGTTGGGTGACACGCTAGAAATTTACAGTTTTTTAACTATGTTTTGTGTTTTGTAGAGGAAGTGGAAACCTGGGGTTTGACAGGTGCCTACTGTATTTCGCACACGAGAAAGAAGAACAAATTGAAAATGGTGGAACCACTGCCGATGCCGCTTGGAAAGAAGGAAGTGTCAATATATTTGTCAATGAACTTTATAAACTTGAGGTTGCGCAACGCGAGCGACAACAACGTCATCAACATTTTCATCATCAAAAATAATGTGCCCAGCGCGAATTTGGCGATTGGAACTGAAGACATTCCCTTCCTCTATCCTTTTCTTTCGGTTTTGATAATATCCAATATCACTGATTGATTGGGATTAGAGTCTAATGGCCAACGAACCACCAGCGAACACAAACAGCGACACAGCGACAGACAATGAATTCTTTCATCTCCACCACATTCACAAACCATTCTTACCGTCCACACATCCCAATCAAAACCAAAGTCCATTTAGTGTATCAAGCTACCTCAATCAATCATGGCATTAGGACCCATTGCAAAAGTAATCGCGCAAGCAGCATTAATGAGTTTATCGATTCTCGCGCGAGCAATTCCTGCTGCATACGGAGCTGCGCTCCAAAATGCGAAGAAGGGTGGGGTAGACGCTGCCAAAGCCAGTGAAGGTGTATTTAGCAAAAACAGAATGAAACTGGACGAATCTCTGATGATAATGAACATAGATAAAGCAGATGTGACCCCAGAACTTGTCCAAAAGGTGAGCCTTTAAAAACTGATCAGATGAAAAATTGAGGTGTAATTGAAATGTGTTGTTACAATGATAATGCTTTTGTAAATTCAAGATATTTTGCGATTCAAACAAATCACTCATCTAACCCATTCTACCATGTTCCTGTTAACTTAGCAATATGATAAATATTTTGAATCCAATGCTGTTGAGAAAGGAGGATCTTTCTACTTACAATCTAAGATATATAGAGCGAAGGAACAATTGGATGAATATATAAAGGAGAAGCATCGAGAAGAGCAACAAGGCAGTAAAGGGGGGGAATGAGTTGTATTATCTGCAAAGCTTCATCAATGCAAGTTTTTCAAATGCATTAGGAATTACATGAAGACAAATAGATTGAATTGAAAGCAACAATAGATGAAGTATTCTGACGACAGATCAGTAGAAATTAAAAATTATACTACCTTCTCCACTTCGAGCAAGTTTGAACATCGATAAATGTGATGCCAACTAAAACTAAGAGGAGATAAGAGCATTATTGATACCCCGACATCGTATGGACCCTTGGATGCTTTTACTTTAGGAATCAGAACTTCAAAATAGAAAAATAAAATGCAATGAGGTGCCTTTGCACAATCCTTACAAGTAGGTTTCTTTTAGGTCCAGTGCGTTCATGGCGACTTGTTTGTTGAGGCACACACGGATCAATACCGAGAAGATGGTACATACCAATATGGAGGAAGCAATAAAGTTTCGATGACGATGACTGGTACATACTCAAACTCTTTTGATGGAAGATAGTGATGAAAAATCTTCCATGATGATATGAAACATTGCACATACAACGAAGCCCAACTCAAAATTACTTTGTAGGTTCGATGCAGGCAATATGAATTCACAACAACAACTCTGAAAACAGAAGGATATTTTGGTAATCAGTTTGGTAATCCCTAATAAATGCCATGATGATGGAAGTGTTTACACAGCTGTTTACACTTATAAAAAAAACAACAGCGTAGAACCCAGACAAGGCCATCAATGGCCTTGTGGTTATTCTGGGTTCCTAACAAAAGTATTGAACTACAGTAAGGCCACAAGATGGTGGTGCGGAATATTCTGTTCGAGACATGCTCGCATGCATCATGCATCATGTGCTCGTGGATGGTGATGGTGACTTCTTGTGCATCAGCAATTCATCAGCATCATATCAATTCGTCTGAAAACCTGCTAATGCTTCGGGTATGATGACTTGGTGCATTTATAAACGTAACAAATTTAACTGGCGGCGAGTTTCATTACGGTTCGTTGCCATGAATCTGTTGGATTTAGCACCATCAATTTCTGTCGCCTCGTTTCATCCTAATCCTCCTGGGTCTACTAATGCCACTCCTGCTGGTGCCAAGAAGACCTATGTTCGATGTGCAACAGCCCGAAAAACTGTAAACACTGAGAATCCTCTTGACACCCCGGATAATGATGGTGGCTACACCACGTACCCATGCTCCATTGATGTTATAAGGTGGCTTGATGAAACGCAACCACGAGAGGATGCCGAGAAAGAATTGTATCAATACCTTTACTCCAATCTGATGCCATTCGATGTACCAAATGCCGAATCGTTGGGATTTCACGTCTCTCCTTCAGATGATTACCTTCCCGACGGTTTGTCGAATGGTATAGTTGGACCGTCTATCTCTATCGCTCTAGATGCTAAACAGCAATATTCGTGGACTAAACATGTACCGAAATCAATCTACTTCGAATATGTGGCGAGCTTTGCAAGTGTCAACGAACCTAGGAACAACTGGAGGCCTTTATTTCATGACGTGATACAAAATATCATCCAAGATTTTGAGATGAAGAATGGTTCACAAGACCTAAGTGTGGAGCAAGTTGTACGAGTTGTGAACCAGAACATTTGGGACAAGTTCTATACTGGTACACAAAAAACAATATTTTTCCAAAGTGGCCAGACGCCACTAATTTATGATCCAATGAGCATTATAGCTTATGGGTATGCTTCTTGCACAGGACTCTCGATATTTTTGGTAGATGCATTACGAACAGTGGGAATCCCCGCTAGATTGGCAGGGACTGCTGCTTGGAATGGGGAAAAGGAGAATGGCAATCATTCTTGGATAGAATTTTTTGGATCCGATTCGACGTGGCACATTATGGAATCAAAACCAGCGAGTGGCAGTAATGATGAGAATTTGTTCGATCCGTGTCAGTGGTGGTTTTGTAACGATGCGAGAGTACAAGGAACGAGCTTTTACGCCACTAGAGTAAATAGGAGTCTTGCAGATAATGCTGTCTTTCCTTTGGCATGGGATTCGGAAAATATGAGCGTTGTTGGTGAAGATAGAACTAATTTCATGAGAGATTTATGTTCTCAGTGTTAAGATGAAATGCATCAGCGTTCAAGTTGTTTGTCGAATGATGTGAGAGTACAGTTGAGAGTAAAATCGTGAAGTTCGAATTCATTTGTTTCCAAACGAAATTTTGAGCTGCTGATGACGTAGTGGTCAACATCCCAATAACACAAATATCTAATGTTCGTTTTACGGAGATATGTACATTTAGAGCATATAGGGAAGTTTATCTTATACATGTATCAATAAACGTACACGTAGGTTGTTTTTTAACGCTTGCCCTTCTTTTGTTTCTTTTTTTTCTTCTTGTTCTTATTGAGATTGGGATTACGTTTAGGAACATTTCCGGGCATTGAGGCCACCATCTCCATTTCACCATCCATATTCGGCATGCCCATGCCTGGTCCTGCGCCAACAGGAACCTGCTGCTTATCTTCTACCTTTTTTTGCTTTGCCCTGTCATCTCTTGCCTTCCTCATTTCATCTAACCTACCAGCTAAAGCCTTACCTTCGTCCTTGTTCGAACTTCCTCCAGCAGCACCGATTCCAAGCAAGCCATCAACGAATGACTCGGGATCGAAGTCTTTAAGATCGTCAATCTTCTCACCAACTCCAACTAGTTTTACTGGCAAACCAAGCTCTCTACTGACGGCAACAACACTACCACCTCTTGCAGAACCATCCAATTTAGTCAAGACCAAACCCGTCACGCCAATCTCTTCATTCCATACCTTGGCGGAATCTAGAGCCATGCGTCCCTGAGCCGCATCAATTACGAGCAAAGTCTCGTGAGGAACATTCATATTAGGCACAGCCTTATCATCAACTTCCTCAACAGATAATCTCTTTTGAATGACTCGCTTCATCTTGGCCAACTCCTCGTTCAAAGCATCATTATTACTCAAACGCCCTGACGTATCTACAATCAATACATCATAATTATCCTTAATTGTGAGATCGAGAGCACCGTATAATACAGCACTGGGTGTCTTTTGCTGCTCGTTCGGAGAGTAACACTCTACATCGGCACGTTCTCCCCACATTTCCAATTGTTCTACTGCTCCTGCACGGAATGTATCACATGCTGCGAGAAGCACAGTTTGATTTGCTTCATTCTTAAGACGATATGCGAGTTTTCCAATAGTTGTAGTTTTACCCATACCATTTGCTCCCATGACAAAGAGTACAGTTGGGAGATCGTCGTTAGTGAACTTAATGGCTTGAGGATTGAAATCTTCATCTGCACCTTCAGGGCGAACTTGCAGAGCTTCAATCAATTTTCCTCTCAGTATAGATCTCAAATCATCTCTCGAGAAGATTTCAGTAGAGTCCAGTCTCAAAGATCTCACTTCTTCCATGACATCCATACTAGTTTTAGTACCTAAATCGGCCTGAAGCAAAATATCTTCCAACTCCTCAATGATATCCCCGCCACCATTGAACAAATCATCGAGGTTATACAAGAGCTGATTTCTAGACTTTGCAAGACCATCCGCAAAGGCAGAGTTGGTCACAGAAGTATAACTTGCTGCATCTGTAAGTCCCTCAATTAGTTTTCCTTTTGCAGTTTTCTCAGAAAGGTTTTTGAGCTGGTCCACACCTTCTTCGGCGCGTTTTTTGAAAAAATCAAAGACATGCAGTTTTGTTGACGAAGTTGTGAATGTTGGTTTGAGGGATGTAGGTTGTGGTGTAAATGATTGGACTGCAGATAACAGTGTAGCTATCGTTATCGTCGATAGCATCATGGTGGAATTTTATGTGATTTTGGAGTGATTTTGTGACACGAAGAGAAAACGCACCTGACTGACTATTTGTTTGAGGGGGGTAAAACTTTCTGAGCCCCTCTGCTCGGTTCGAGAAAGAGCTCGCTACGAGCATTTGATCAGATCAGATCGATTCATTACTAGCTAATAATCCACACACATATATATCCAACATGGCTTCACTTAGGCACCTCATACCTCTATCACGTTCTCTAGCACGTCACGCCACAAGCAGCGGTGTCACTAATAACCTCGTAAAGGCGACGGCATGCCGCTGTTTCTCAACCGTAGTTCCCGGTGTTGGAAAAGGTAAAACATCAACTGGATTGGTAAGTACCGACCGCCCAACACCCTCAAATCGTCTGTCCGTCTGTCCTCACCACTCAAGCACCAATTCGCGCTCTTTCTTTACATTCCAATAACGATCATCTCTCAGGTCGGTCTCGCAGTTGACCACGATGCTATCCCAAAAATAATCCATAAATACCAAGCGTTATTGGATAAAGCACAAGAAATGCCCGAGACGGCACAGTATAGAATTAATATTGAGAAAATTGCACGCTATCGCATCAATGCTGCGACTTCTTTTCCGGACGATCCTGAGAAAGTAGAGGAATTGTGTAATTGCGGTCAAGTGGAGGAGTTGGTCGAGCAGGCAAATAATGAGATGATCGTTATGGAGATGTATTTGAGGAATCGATGGTGGGAGATTGTGAAAGAGGCGGATATTGAATATGAACCTATCCAAAAGGAGGGTGGCGACCATGGCGATACTGAATGGGATTCCAAGACTGAGTAGACGAAGATAGTGAAGATAGAGCGTAATAGTGATCTTGTATGATAAGGTCTCATATGTTATGTCCAACGTTTGAATATGGGATTGCAATAATTATTTTTTGATTTGACATTCCATAGCCTTGATGTGAACCCTTACAAATATGAAATACTCACAATCTCCCGTACTAATGAATTTCTTTCTGTGTGTAGACTGATACTGAAATTGTCGAAGTAGTGGGAAAACTTCATTCTCTGAATTCTACAATCGTTGAACGTCTTGCTAGGATCGATCCTCACCTCAACAAGTCATACATCGTCAACACCTCAACTGTTGCGAGACATAGATTAGATATAGTCAACAGTGTTGCATTTCAAATCGAAAAGAACCCTAACAAGGCAAGAAAGTCAGTGAAGAGACTTGTGCATGAAATCAACTTTGGCAGCACATTAAGCGATTTGATCAAACAGGCCGAAGACGAATTAGAGAAGATCAATCATAAAATTCAATGATGGGAGAAGCAGACAAACTGGTGTCGTTAAAATTCGAAAAGTGCCCAGAAAGACAGATATTGTATGCAGAGATGGAAGTTGGACGAAGCTTTTATTTGTAATACAGTCAGTACACACGTACGAATTAATTGAAATATCGTATTGCCTTTTCTTTTTCAAATGTATGTAGATTTGTCTTCGGCAAGGACTACCTACTATCCGTGGTATGGTGAAAGTTCTTGAAGATGCCAGATTATTGACACCAAGTGCCAATGGTGCTTAAAATAATTTCTAGTGCTTCGATCATTCTTGCCCCCCCCCTCCAATAGATGGAAGTTGTGCACGAAGCACATCCTGAAATCATAGGCACCATTTAGTTCCAACTTTATGCCCGCAACCACGTTTTAATCTGTTGTTTTTTCAAGAGCCCATTCGGTGATCAATAACCTTGCAAGACTGGCCTTGCCAGGAATATGGAATTCTCTCTCTTCCTCTGCCGGTTCATACAGAAGAGCTGTACTGCCTCCGCCCAACCTCTGAACTACATAATCTCTGTGAAACCATCGCACATCTTCCATCTCCTTCTCGTCAACATTAATTTCTGGTAATTCGTTTTTATTTTCCTCTTTTCCATTTCTAGCTGCTCTAGCACGAAATCCCGCCATGAGACTTCTTGGAAATGGCCATGGTTGGCTTCTCACAAATTTCACTGAATCCCTTTCGATCATAACACCACTTTCCTCAAAAGTTTCCCTTACACAGCAATGTTCAATAGTTTCCCCTACTTCTAGAAATCCAGCCAATGTTGAGTATCTTCCCTTGGGCCACGTACTTTTCCTTCCCAGTAAACAATAATTATCACAAGGTGATGTAACCAGCATTATGGACGCCAAGTCAATCCGAGGATAGATAGAGGGTGACCGACAATTTCCACCAGTCGACTTGTGATCAGAGCAAATTCGTGAGGCACCATATTTTCGAATGCTTGTAGCATTTCCACAATAGGAGCAGAATCTGTGCGAGTTGTGGAATTCAACGAGGGCATTGGCGGTGGAGTGTATTGCAGAATCTATGGAGAAAGGTATACGGTCTCCAAATTCTCTAAGTGGCGCTAGCTTTGGTTCTAGGTTTGGATGCGTATCCTTCAGAGCCAATTGTGCACTACACGTACTGACTGTATTCTCATTTTCAATAGGTTCATAAATTGCAAAGTATTGAACCCCACTTCTCTCCCCTATCCACAACAGTAGCAAAGAACCATCATCGCTCTTTTCAACCAAATTGCTAGATAATTCCTTTCCTAAAATTCCTTCAACTTGTTCAAAATTCAGGAATAGCGGGGATGCGGAACTTTCTCCTTCATGTTCAACTTCTTCCAGATACAAATGATTTGTTCCCCTTTCGCCCTTTTGAATAAAGACGAATCGCGATTCTTCTATGCTTTTTTCGTCGGTGATTGGTATCTCCGATCTACTTAAATTAGAGTCTGTGTACCATGCAGGAGTCGAGGATGGGAAAGATCCATCGAGAATTGTTGGTGATGAGGAAAACAAGGAAGCGAAATTTTGCACTCCGTTTGGATTCTTCGCAGCTTCTCTACAGATTGATGACACAGGGGTGAAGGCGGTCGTGGCCATAAGATTTCCTGATCTAACTGCGATAGTAATGGTTATTATCAGTCCTCTCAAAAATTCGAACATCATTACAGTACTGGTACAAGTGTACCTTCGCACTTTTGTGAGAGAGGTGAAGGGTTGGTGCTAGGAAGTAATGTACCCATAGCACTAATAATCATTGAGCTTGAAAAAAACAAGTCAACAACCTCAACAACCTCAACACCTCAACAACGGTTGGATTTTCGAGATGAGAAATTATTGAAAATGGGGGTGGAATTTGGACTCCACCACCCATTTTTGGACCCAACAAATAAAAAATGGGAACAACGAGTGAAAAACGGCCATCGCATCATCATCACCAGCGAAGTCCATTTTGTGGTGTTGATTTTATTGAACTAAATAATAAGGGGCGTTCCAAGCAAGAAGACAGTCAAGTGAAAAGAGAGTTAAATAAGGTTTTACCCTATTGTTTATAGTTTTTATTTTATCAGGGTACGTGTGTTTCCCTTTTTTGCCAAAAACAAAACCGTTGACACCGCAGAAAAGTCAGCTTGACCGATACAGTTTGAAGTTGGATAATATTGTTGTAATCGTGTGCCACGCCCGCTACTAGCTAGAAACGAACAGGTGAGATTTGATACCTGATCCCTTTCTTGAATTCATTTATTGATTGATTTTATTTGGGGTGCTTACATATGTTTGATTAGATGCAGAGAAGGCCCAAGGGTTGTAAAAGTTAGAGCCACCCCACAGTCCCGCCAACCGCGTTACCATGAACCTGCTAATACCTACAATTTTTCAGGTATGCTCCGCATCAATATCCTTTGCTGCATCGTTTATAATCATTATAATGGTTGCAATTGTGGCAGACGGGGGTCTCTTATCCCCCTATCGGCGAATCATCTTTGCTCTGTCAGTATCAGATGTATTAAAGTCCGGCGCACTCATAATAGGCCCGCTGAGTGTGCCTCGAGGGACATCTCAAAGCCCTTGGGCATTCGGATCCGAGGCTACCTGTGAAAGTGGAGGATTCTTTCTATTGATAGGCATTCTCGGCACCGAGATGTACATATGCGCATTATGTGTATATTACCTTTACAAAACGAAGTATGGCTTTACAAATGACGAATTCAAGAACAGGATAGAATTCAAAATGCACGGCTTTATTGTCCTGTTTAGTACCTGTATGTCCTTCTCTGCGCTCGTCACTGATAATTTCAGTGTGATACCTACACGCAGCACGTGTTATCTTGCCGCTTTTCCCAGCTTTTGCAGAGAGTATCCTGAAGTAGTTGGCGAGTGCACTCGTGGCCTTCAGAGCAAACTGTATATCGCTATTGCAACTTATACCATTCCCACAATCTGTCTCTGTGGAATAGTCACTACTATTATAATGATCTGTTGTCATGTCAGTTACAAACAACGGATAATCAATCACTCTGGCGCATCGAGGCAAGCTGAGCGACGCACCCTCCGTAGCTGGGTGCGAAATGTGATCTCATTGTTTCATGAACGCCGAGAAGACGAATCCGAGGCCGACTATCTGTCAAGACATTTTTTGGGTGAGCAAGTCACCCAGGTAGTGTTATATGTAGTGGGTTTCGTTCTTGCATCCTTCTTAACATGGACAGCTCAAACCATGTACTTATTCGGACGAGTCCCAACCGATGGATTATTCTATGCAATGCCGCTTTTTTATCCACTTGGTGGTATATTTAATATAATTGTTTATACGAGACCTAGCGTCAAAACCCTCAGGACGAGGTATTCAGAGTACAGCTGGTTCAAGGCATTTTGGTTGGTGCTCAAGGCTGGGGCTGGTATACCATCAGTAGAACCGGATTCGAGAAGATCCCGTTCCGAAGAGAAAACATGCTCTTGTTGCCTTCGCTGTTTTGGCAGGATCACGCGTGCTGAAAACGATGGAATTAATCTTGGACGGGTATTTCATGGGTTATCTGAAATTTCGTCTTCAGAAATGACTACCATCAATGGAGAGAGCAACTTCAACTTGGGATTGAGTGATAACAGTGCCGTTGGTTCCTCAAGAATACGGTCTACGTCCGCATGTAGATTTGAATCTGATGAGAAACTGTCAGTCATTGAAGAATTGAGTGTTGACAGCCAATCAATTGAGTTTGCTACTACATCATTACAGTCTGTTCCTGAAATTGAAGACATGCAACATTATGGGGAAGCAAGGCAAATGATGGCTGAAATGCATCTAAAAAGAACCCCAGATTATGTCACTCCGTACACTTCATAATAATGTGTTGACTCTTGATGTAAAAATAATAGAGATTATTTAGCTCATTTATAGGGAAGACTCGCGAAATCACACCGTATCACCTGGGTTGAGGCCGCTTAGCACGAATGATTCGTCTTTTGCCTTTATTTCCTCTCCCTCCATCGCTCTTTCCAATGCTAAAGCCTCCAGTAACACCAGCTGATGGGGCGCCCATGACTGGTGCTTGAGCTTGTCCAAACCCGAATCCTGCAGATGGAGCAGGAGCTCCGAATTGAGTTGGTGCAGCAGGAGCTCCGAATTGAGTTGGTGCAGCAGGAGCAGCGGGTGCCTGAGCGCCAAATCCGAATGCAGGAGCAGCTGGTTGCTGAGGAGGAGCCACTGGTTGTCCACCAAACCCTGTACTAGAAGGTGCAGCTGCCGAACCAAATGCAACAGGGGGTGCTGATGGTGCTGGCGCACCAAAAAATGAATTCCCTACAGCAGCAGGCGCTGGTGCTGCTGGAGTCGGAGCAGAACTACCGAACGCAAACGTCGATCCTCCAGCAGCTTGAGCAGCAGGTGCGGTAGAAGATGGCTGGCCGAATGCAAATGATGCTCCTCCAGACGGAGCGGGTGCAGCAGGACCAGGGAAGCCACCGCTACTAGCGGCAGGAGCTGGGGTCGAAGTCGACGAAGATCCAAATGAAAAGGCAGCGCTTGATCCGGGTATTGGACTTATGGAAGCGGATGAAGAAGCTGTCGCCGCTGGAGCAGTATTGGATGAGGCACCAAATGAAAATGCTGGGCCGGACGCTGGAGCTGATGTAGCACTGGGTCCGAAACCAAAATTGGAATTTCCTGTAGCTGCAACCTCGGGACCCTTTTTAGAGCCAAAAGTGAATGCCGGGGTTGTTGTTGTTGGAGCTGCTGCAGGCGCTGGAACGGGCGCGGTAGTAGATGACCCACCAAATGTAAATGTTGGGGCGGCTACTTGCTTTGAGCTATCTCCATCATCTGCAGAACGTGTTTTTCTCTTTTGCTCAGAAGGGGCGTCATCCTTTTTAGATGGAATGGAACCAAACGCCATGCTTGGTGCAGATGCTTCCGTGGCAGAACGTTTAGATCCAAACTGAAATGCTGGTGTTGTCCCGGATTTTTTAACAGGTTCAGATGCAGGTATTGATCCAAACGAAATGTTCTGTTTCTGTATGCCGTCATCCTTTGTCTCGGAAGACGCTGGCGCAGGGGTGGTTGATCCAAAACTAAATCCGCCTGTCGTAGACTTGGACTCTTCCTTCTTATCCGAAGACGATGATGGCGCCCCAAAAGTAAACCCACCCGTCGGCTTAGCTTCGTCTTTCTTCTCCGATGCTGCTGAGGGTGTTGACCCAAATGTAAATCCACCACTTGTGGGTTTGCTGGAGTCGTCCTTCTTATCCGAAGACGATGATGGCGCCCCAAAAGTAAACCCACCCGTCGGCTTAGCTTCGTCTTTCTTATCCGATGCTGCTGAGGGTGTTGACCCAAATGTAAATCCACCACTTGCGGGTTTGCTGGAGTCATCCTTCTTATCCGACGACGATGATGGCGCCCCAAAAGTAAACCCACCCGTCGCGGGCTTAGCTTCATTTTCTGCTGAGGGTGTTGTCCCAAAAGTAAACCCTCCAGTTTCGGGTTTGAAGTCATGCTTCTTATCCGACGACGTTGACGCACCAAAAGCTATGTTACTCCCTGAAACCACTGAAAAGCCACTTTCCTTCTTTTCAGCCTCATTCGAACCTGTACTCGCATTCGCATCCTCACTAGGTTTCGGAGCTTCAGCTTCACTCCCTTTCGGAGCTTCACAAGAAAGACAATTGGCATCTTCCTGAATATTTGCACAAGAGCATACGTTACATCTCCATTCACCGGGTTTCTTCTTAAAGATGTTCCCCCATCCAGTTCCTGCAGGAACAGGAGAGCTTTCTGTCGCAGGAGTTGCACCTGTAGCATTAACTGGTGCGGGGGTTGTAGCTGCGTTATCACCGTTTCCGGTATTCTGTGTTGGTTTATTCAGAATGGATGACGATCCTTTTCGACTACTCGAAGGCGTCTTTGGCATAAAATCAAACGGTAAAGCCTTCGATCCCGCGTTGACATTCTTGTCACTGGCGCTACTTTCAGAAGTAGCAATAGCAGCAGCATCCCTCTTTTTGTAAAACTTAATCATGGGAATGTTACCATTCTTCATCTCCCGCATAGCCGTCGCGAGAGCATTTCTCGTATCTTCATTGTCCGGCACACCCTTGGAACTTTCCCCCAGCATTTTTTTATAATCCAAATTCTGTCCATAGACTTTTTCCATGGGGTACACAAGCACACCGCCCTCCCTCCGCTCATCTTCTACATCCAAGCCAAGAGTAACACACTTTGGTTCCTGGTGCACTTTGAAGGGGGTAGACATAGTCGGCATCCTCGCTTTGTCGTCACTGTCACTTGTGACATCCACCGTTCTCGCGGCGTCTTTGGAGGACATACCACCGGGTGGTGTCAAACTCTGAAAACTGACTTTTTTCCGCTTGGTCGAGGGCGCTGTACCATCCTCCAGAGCCGCATGTGCCTGTCGAGGCGTCGTCATTGCCATTGCCATATGTCCGTTGGTCGCATTAGGAGAGGCGACATTTGATTCCACGTTGCTCCAATAATCACCGCCGGCGGTGGGTTCACCAATGAATGCTCCCTTTTTTGCACTCTCCCTGCGATCACGAATCACATTTGATGCATCGCCATCGCCATTACCATTACCATTGGTAGGTACAGAGGGAGAGGATTGGATACGGCTTCCGTCCTGATTCCTCCCATAAATACGTCTCACGCCCGCGGTTTGTACTTTAGTTGGATCTTGAAACAGGGCATCGTCCGTCTGTTTGGGAGTGAGGTTTGCTTTCATCTGCTTGGATAAGATTTGTTTGGCCACCATGCGACTTTTGTTTTTGGATAGGGTGGATAATTTTGAGGTGCTGGACATAAGGATGCTGGAGGTTGGTTTGTACCCCGATCGTCTATAGGGTGTAAAACCAGCACTGGCGTTCGAATTTGCATTGAACTTTGCATTGGGAGTGGCGGTGGCGGTGGCAGAGGAGGATTTGTAAGGTGTTGTGGCATAAGCTTTCCTTCTTGCAGGAGTGGTGGTTGTGTTTGCTTGAAAGTTGACTCTGTCGCGTTGTCTCTTTTGAAAGGGTGTCGCCTTACGATATTTGATGACTCTAGCAGGGGTACTCATACTGGTACTAGCGGGAGCTGTATAATTGGAAATGGAAGGTAGCTTGGATCCTGCAGCGAATTGGATTCGTTTAAAGGATGGATTCGTCAATCCTTTTGTTTTATTGTGACCAATGGTAAAGGCCGCGGTACTCGTACTCGTACTTGTCTTTTGCATTGGCTTACGAGGTGGTAGCGGAGAGAAAAGCGGTGAAATCGCTGGCTGTAGAACTGAAGAAGCTGTACCTGCAACTCCATTATCGTTATCGTTACCAAGTGACACTGGTGCGGTGGTTTCTGTTGGTTGACGTTGATGATGACCATTGGCAATCACCGCATTTGACGTATTCGTTGGTGTCGCAAGTCGCTGCCTTTTCTTTGCGGATCCTCCAATTAACCAACCAGCCATTCTTTTGAATACAGAGGTTGGAGGTGTTGGCTCTGCATTCGCATCCCCATTGCCACCTGTGCCTGCGTTCGTGGGTGTCTTTGGTGAATTCATCTTTCTTTTTCAAGAATGAATCAAATCAGATCGGTAAGTTTACGATGACTGAAGATTTTAGTGAATTGCTTCAACAAGTTATGTGTAGAGTATAGTACGTGTACTTGTACTTGGCTCTATTGCAAGAATGGTCGAGGCAGTTTGGTCCACTTTTCTTTCTGCTTTGACGTGCTGTTGCACTGATTGATGTTTGACCGTTGTTGCTTGTGTGATTGTATGTACC
>Ga0115005_10001340_pt1 | contig 19478 bp, 11 predicted proteins | sample ArcOceMetagenome_FD_87163 | JGI IMG/M metagenome (GOLD analysis project Ga0115005, IMG submission 87163) | Marine eukaryotic phytoplankton communities from Arctic Ocean - Arctic Ocean - Greenland ARC118M Metagenome | ecosystem: Environmental > Aquatic > Marine > Oceanic | place: Arctic Ocean... | reverse complement strand
AGTCAAATTACTACGCATGTTGATACCTGAGCAATGTGGGAAAGGAATTAGAGACAAAGTAATTTTAGGTAAAGCATGCAAGATCGTGTTGTTTCATAATGAAACTTACCAACATATTTAATATCTCCGTTACGCTTATTGAGCATTGCCCTCACAACGTCGTCCATTGGAGTGGTTCTCATGAACGTTCTATCGTGTTGGATGACACAAACATATGGAGTCGAAACCTCATGGTAGAGAGCGTGCTTTAATGCAAACCCGTAGCCCATTCTTTCCTCTAGTTCCACCACTCTGCAATTGATAGATACTGGCATCGTAAGCACCATTGACAAATTCAAGTAGGTGTAATACAATGACATGATAACTCACCTCGTGTTATGAAACGGAGAATCTCCATCTTCCTCTGCATCCTTACATATTTTAGTAAGAGCAATTTTGAAGCCTTCATAGTTCTCCGCTTGCTCATTTGTAGCAATTCCATTCCTCAGCGACTGTTTCGCATTGCAGTACTTTTTGCTCACTAGATTTCTGTTACTCGCATCGCTGTTGCCTAGCACCTTACATCCATCACATATAATAACTTTGGGGCATTTGAATGCAAAACCCCTTCCTCCGTGATGAAACGTTGCAAAAGTCCGCTCCAGCACTTCAGTCGATGGGTTGGATTTGATAGGCGACGTTGTCACAATAATTGTAAGTAATTCTTCCAGAGGTTTGCCTTTGAGTAGTTCCATGAGTTCATTCTCGTCATTTTCCTTTTTCTCTTCTTCCTTGGAGGAACAAAGGGATTTTAGTTGGACGGCACGTCTGAATTTTATGGTAATGATGCGATTTGCGCCATCCTCTTCTTCATTCAATGCATTGTTATCGTTATTTGCATTTGCATTTGTATTTTCATTTGCACTTGCATTCGTCGGACTCTCGGACTCGGATGCATTCTCCTCTAAACTACACTTAGAATCTCCACGTTCATTTCTGGAAGAATAGGCAGCTAGACGACTCCGCCAATTCCAAAGGAATTCTCCCTTCTTTACGACAAGAGTATTAGGCTCCACGATAAAATTATATTTGTGCCGTTGACTCTCTACATCCCAGCATTCCACTCGGCGGTGCTTGGGTTTATCAATGAATTGAATGCATTTATTCAATAGGTTGACTTGTGCAATGTAGCAAGAACAAGTACGTGCGCCATTGGCACTTTCATCATGATTGATATTGGAAATTGTACAACAGGGGCATGTCGATGTTTCGAGGAAAGGAAGATTTTCAAATGTTGCAGCTGATAACCTTGGCGACTTCTCCCCCTTGATAAAGGCTTTTGGATACCTCTCTTCCACAATAACTTCATTCGGTGCCTCATATAAGGATGAAGAACCAGGCGCATCATCATCATCGCTGTCGCTGTTCATTTGTTGATGAATCCTCTCCATAATCCAATCTAGTTCAGGAAAGGTTCCATTTCCATTTCCATCCTTCTTTTGTAAATCATATCTCTGCTCCCTCCTCCTTTTTTCAAATCCTTTATTGTGCCATAAATGTGAATTAGAATCAAAGAATTCAACGAGGCGATTGGCATCCGAGGACGAGATGAATTGCGGTTTGGCGGAGAGTCCTGGTGGCAAAATTGGATCTGGTTGCGATACTTGTAGAGTGACGGGAGGGACTGCCGATTCTTTGGATAGTTTGATTGTGTGTCTCTTTCCAGTTTCCATTGTAGTTTTATTACGGTACTTTTTGTGAACTTTCAACTTTGTACTGTAGTGTAGTGGTGCTCTTGTCGCACTATCGGTGTTCCTTAGCTTGTGACAGATGTATAAAATTATAATCACTGTTTGCAGTTAGTTTAGTACTATCGATATAAGTTATCGTAGTACATGTGTTATGTCTTATGTTCAATGTGGTATGTTGTGTGCTGTGTTCAGAATGTGATTGGTACTTTCAACCAAGCGTTTCAACCAAGCGATGCTTCAACATTCGAAATTCGCATGGGGATTTGACTGGCGAGAAATTTACAGCTTTTTGCGCGAAACGATTATTAATAAAGATTTTATTTCGAATCGATTCTAATTCAGACATTTTTAAAGACCAATGCTTGTGTCGAGGTTGCCTTCCTCTAGGCTATTACGGCTAAAATAGATATTTAAATAATAAGCGTTATTTGTTATTTTTGTGCAATACAATCAACCTCGCTTGAGGCATGCAGCAGGGAACAGTAAAAGTCAACAGTAGTCAAAAGCTATCAGAAGAACATATTAACCCGTACCTGATACTGGTACACCTGGTAGGAGAGGATAGTATCGCACCTCCATCTTCCATCTATCCATAGAAGTATCTACAAGCAGTACGAACATTAATCTACTCCATTCCGACCCTTATTCTGGAAGTTAGAGTGTTAGAGTCCAAGTCGACATTTTGCGGTTAGGCCTGCCTGCAGATAGACGAGGAACCACCATCTTCAATCTATCTCTGCTCTAGAGTCAGTCAGTCAGTCAGTCAGTCAGTCAGGTCCTCGCAAGCAAGCATTCCTTTTATTATTCGACAGCGCAGTGCTTTATTTGAATTAAATATATCATACAATGGTGGCAAAGAAGATTGTCATTCGTCTCATGGAAGAATTCCTCGGCGAGTACGTGGTCAATATATCCCCTGAAAACCTCAAAGTCGCAGTCCTCCGTGGAAAAATCAAACTCGAAAATGTGCAACTAGACGGAGACCTCATTGGATCCCACGTCCTCTCCGCTATTGGTCTATCAGGATTTGCCGTCTTATCCTGTACAGCTGAGAAATTACGAGCCAATATACCCTGGGGGAAATTAGAAAAAGAACCAACCACTTTTGAACTGACGGGGTTGCAACTCATTTGTGTTCCACTCTTGCCGAGCAATGCCACTCGTATCTTTGGATCTGGGACGAAGCTTGATCCAAAGTGTACGCTCCGAACGAGGGTGAAGAGGGCTGCTTTGGCCAGGTTTGAACGGAACTTTTTCTCGTGGAGGATTCCAGGGGAAGGACCCAAGAAGCCAATTAATGAGAAGGGTAACAATAACAGACGAAGTAGGAAGAAACGACGAGATCGTGAGCGTGATCGTGATCGTGATCATAATAGAACTTGGGATGATCAGAGTATTGCGACAGGGGCAGGATCGGCATTCACAATGGATGAAGCTGCTTCCACTGCCACCAGTGCGATGATTAGTGACAGCAAGGAAATAAGTGATGCGCAACGGAATGCGTGGAGGGATAAACTTAGAAGCAAACTTTTTCGCAACATTGAAATATCTGTGCGAGACATACATATCAGATGTGAAGTTTGTGAAGGGGCTCTTCAGACGGAGACGAATGGAGGGAAGAAGGATGATGCTGATAAAGCGAATCCGTCGCCAATGTCTTCGAATGCTGCTGCTGCTGATACAGAGTCCGATAAACGAGCATTTGCATTTGGTGTCCACCTTGATTCCATGGTTTATAATTCAGCAAATAGCAATTGGCAAACGGGCAAGAATATTGATTGGACCGTAGATGAACATAATAATGGAGAGAAACGTGGTGAGAGAAATGAAGCTGGCGATCGCAAACAAGAACCTACACGTGCGAGTACGCCAGAAAAACGATACAAGGTCCTTGAAATAACACAATTGGCGTTGTATTGGGATGATAGCCCCCCTCTGTTATTATCAGAATGCGAGATTTTGAAATTTTCCAATCCTCAACTCTCGGAACACAAGGTTCTCACAATTATAAGAACAGCCATGCTGAAAATGAAAACATATCAAGAGCCAGGGGAAATAATACGGCAGCTTTTAGACTGTGGGGAATCATCTTCTAGCAACAAGCGAGCGGCTAAATCACAGGCGGCTGGGCCTAGCAAGGATCATTTTTATCTCTTGAAACGAACAGATTTGAAATTTAGATTGGCGTTCACCTTATTTGAAGATGGCAGGCCAGACATTTGCAATGCTGAAATTATCCCCTGTCGTATTGATCTAGCATTCAGTCCTGTTCAGTTGCGACAACGAAGATTGCTAGAATACACAATGTTGGGACAGCGACGATTAGATACCATGTTACATCAACGACCAATACGGCGGCCCACAGAAGATCCAAGAGCTTGGTGGAAATATATCATTTCTTGTGTCGTGACATGTCCAAATCGAAGGCCGTGGCGTGATGTAAAGGCAATTACCGCAAAGCGAGAAGAATATGTGGCATTAGTTGAAAAGAAGCATTTGAGAAAGAGGCTGAATAAAACAGAGCGTGCAGTGCTTCTTCGATTGGAAGATATATTGCCAATCGAGACTCTCTTGGCGTTTCATCTATTAGCTCTTCGCAATGTTGTAGAAAAACGAAATTCATCACTGTCGCCGAGACGAAGGACAAAATACATTCAAGATGATGATATGAGTTCTATGGGGGATGCGGATTCGGTGGTCAGTGCAAGATCTACTCGGCGAGGGGTGAGTAGATCTCCGCGAAATCCGAGACGAGCCTCGAGATCTCGTGGGGCATCAGTGCCTAGAAATAGAGGTGACGATTCGTCAACATTTAGTTACTTTGATAACTTGTCTTTGATTGATGATAAGTCTCGACAGCCAGCATTGCCGAAATCTCCAAGGTCAAAACTTGTATCCACAAGAGCTTTCATTGGAGGGTATTCTCCACCGAAGGATCGAACTAAAGTGAAAATGGACGATGACCACGTTTCTATTGCACCATCTGTTGAAAGCCAAAGCACGATGAATCTTGACTTTACAGGAAATGACGATTACTTTGATTTTGATGGGTATTTACCACCGAGTGACGAAGGAATTGAAGACAAGCAACCAATGGCAAGAACGATACGAGGACACAGTATAACCATCACTGCTTCTTTATTGGATAGGCATAACGGTGATCCCGTTCTCGTTGCCAATCTGCAATCCAGCGTATGGGCGCAGAACTCCGAGATTGCTGGAACCTCATTTCTACTCGACATGAGAAGTATAGAATGTTTTGGGTGCGCAGATGGAGAATTGTTCAAGCTTTTTACGTTTGACCTTCCTTCAAATGATACCGAAAACGCTGACATGGATGATGAGGATAACATGGATGATACATCAGAGATCACGATTCCTCTTGAACTCCCAAATAGTTTTGATAATGGAGATAACTTTTTGGATGCGTTTTGCTCACAGATGCTTGAAGAAGATATGCCATTGCCCCCAAGAGGAATCGTTTGTCGATTACTGCTTGCTCTTTCTGACAAGGGACGATCAATCAGTCTCTCTGCACATGGAGCTACTCTAAAATGGAATACAATATGCATAAGGGCTTTCATGAATTCGCTGTTTCCTACCAAAGCTCAAGAAGCTAGAAGCATTTTGAGAACGCAGCTGAGAAATGCAGCGACGCCCCTCGCTCATAAAGCACAGGTGGCATTGATTGCACCTCGATCCATGTCAATCAAATTCAACATCGATTCTCCCAACATATGGATACCAGTGTCACAAGATACCTCTGATGGTGCTTTATTCATAAATGCTGGAAGGCTTCGAACGAATCTTACAAAGCCTGAACTAGTCGCAAATATGCATATTGTTGTCAGGTCTACCGGAATGTATGCAAACTTCCGTCAAGGAGAAGGAGCGAAGAATGTGTTTACGTCTGGAAATGACGTACCACTCTCAGATGATATATCTGTATTGCTGCCTTTTAATATAGCTATTGAAGTTGATCAATGTGGCGAAGGGCCGGCGTTTATGAGGAGAAAGGATGGAGTTGATTACGAACAATCGAGACGTGTGAGCATGGCTGTTACAGCCATTAGTTTGAATCTAGTTGATGTAGAGGTTTTGGCATTAGCCATTGGTAGATGGTATGCCGCAGAGATGCTCTCTCTAAAGAGCCGTAGGGAGGAAAGGTTAAAGGCGAAGCAATTAGACAACGAAAAACAACTAATTAGTATCAATGCGAAAACATCAGAGGAGGAGATCAATTTGCAGATAGAAAGCATTGAACTGTTCTTGCAAGGACAGGCAAATGCACTGTCAGAATCGGGAAAATTCAAACGGACATATATGGTTCAGATTTCAAATGTTGTGGCGAATCATTGCAATCGCGGTGCATCAGGAACATCTGATATAGATATTGGTCGTGTAAGCATTATACAAGAGTCTGGTAACTCGTCTCCTCGATCTTTTGCAGCGAGCGAGGAACTGCATCATCAATTTATGATGTGCACGCCAGCTAAATCGAAAACAAAGGAACCCAATGATAAAGAAATCAAATCGAAGTCTGCTTTGACGCTAAACTTTGTTCGAGATGGAGAGACAAAGACCAATGATTTTGATGTTAACTTTGGTCGTGTGATTTTCCGCCTGACTCCTTCAGTGCTGACAGACTGTTCCGTAGCTATTAGTCGGATATTAAGATCTGCGAAAAATATGACGAAAGAAATCGAGCGTCGAGTCCATCTATCAAGTCGCGTTGCCAGATTGTCGGAATCAAGAGGTAAGTTGACACCAAGTGATCACGGTACAGAGTTGGTTAGCACAAAAGGAAGAATCCATTACATACAGCACTAAATGATTCCTTGTTTCTGTTCAAGATGAGAGCATCATAAATAGTCCTACAGGAATGACACATGCAACTGGAATAACAACGGCAGTTTCTAGTGTGACGTTAAATAGATTTGAGAAGGAAGAATCCATGTTTATGCTAAAAGTTACTGCGAAGGAAACTTTATTTTTGATTGGTTGCGATCAAGGGGATTCGAGTGAGGATGAGAAACAATTCGAACCCGTCTTTCAGCTTTCTGCATGCGTATTGTTGATGTTTCAAAGCACTGAAAACTTGGATTCATCGGGTAAAACTATTTTCCATGCAAGCTTTGACAAGTGCTGGGCCTCGCTAGTTTCCGGGTTTTCAACGCTTACCTTAAAAAAGTGCAAACCCATTCTCGCCCCATTTGCTTATGAATTGCGTTCTGTTAAGTCGACAGCAAATTTTGGTGAAATTACATCACAGGACTTTGCCCTGGACAGTGATACCGTTGAGTTCTGTATTGATAGATATAGCTTATCATATGCTGTGAACGTGGTTCGTGAATTTGCTGACAAGTGCTACTCGCTTGGAGATATGGTGAGGTCAAACTCGCCTGAAACACGAATTCAAGGTTATAAGGGCAGAGAGAGATTAGTTGCAACAACAATTGGTTTCCAGCTTCAACCGTCGTCATTAACCTTCTTGGGTGGGAGCGATCCAAATGATTTACGACCGTTGCTAAATATCAAGTGCGAGGCAAATGGTAAGGTTGACGGTTCCTTGAAAGCTCTGAATGGCGAACTGAAGGTGCAGGCCACAATATTTTGCTTCAGCAAGAATGTCAATGACTGGGTCCATTTGATGGAACGGCTTCAATTGTCCGTTAAGCTTCGTTATGAACCAGGCAGTTTGGTGAGTCATATGGAATACCTTCTCGTATACATGTATCCTCGTTTCCCAGCTCATTGGGTCCTCTTCAAACACAACAGGCTTTGAATGCGAACTTTGATAATTCCCTTAATGTCAATGTGACAAGCGAAATGCTTGAGCTTGTAGCTGATGAGTTGTACCAAGAGTCAAATGCATTAGGCGCCAAGACTCCCGTTAAAATGGCGAAGAAGAAGAAAAAGAAGATTAAAATTTTCAACGACTGCGGAATCAATTTGTTTGTTGCTCAGATGCAAAGTGTTTTGACTGATGAGAACTCTGCCTTTGAATCATTAGACGACCGACACTCCCAGGCCAAAAGCAAAATGCTGAAAAATGGCAGCTATGAACGTTTGCTCGATGAGGGAGACAAAACCTACCTTGGCTTAATGCCTATGCCAACAGAGGAGCAAGAAAATATCATAGGCCAAAGAGCTCCTTTGCTTGATGTACCTCTTCATCCGACTAAACAGATTGACATATTTCATTTATCACCCAAGATATCCACTGGCAATGGTATCAATGACATCCATGGCGCTGAGCCGGTAATCGAGCATTGCTTTCAAAATCAGAGGCTGAGATCAGCATTTAATGAATCATCGGCTTTGGAAAATGGGACAGATTTGCTTTCATCTCAAGTTTGGAGTGCCAGCGATCAGATCTTCACACAGGGTTTTGGCAACCATTGGCTACATCCTTACCTTGATAAAGATGTTCCTGAATGGTCTGATACTACTTTCACCATGGTTATGGACAAGAATCGCACAATGTTACCAGACAACAAATGGATTTGGGTAAATGAATGGGAAGTAGATCTTTCAGGCGAATTTGGAAAAGAAGTAGACGCTGATGGATGGGACTATGCAAAGGACTTTCATAAATTTGGAAAAGAAAAGCGTTACTTTAGAGAAGGGGATACCTGTCGCAGAAGAAGGTGGATTAGAACTCGAGTGATGAAGTCACGTCTCCTTGATAAATTCCCTAGTCCTATTCCAGTTGTATGGAGAACCTCTGAAGTAGATGGATGCCAGTGTATCCGTATTACTAGTCATGTCCTGATCAAAAATAATGTGAACAGGCCATTAAGATTATTGGGTTACAAATTTCCGTGGCAAGACGACAGAATGATTGGAAATGTGAAAGAAGGGGATACGTTATCTCTTCCGCTGACTTTATCGTCCATAACGCATCTAACTATTGCAATCCTAGATGACGCAAACGACGCAAGTGAACAGGAATTTCACAAATCGAAACGTTTGATGATACTACCGACAAGACATTCCTGCAAAAGACTGTATAGACCAAAAATTTACCTGGATGCAACGCATACTACGGAAGAGCTGCTGTCCTCTAGAACATTGCACTTCTTGGTCATAGTCAATCATGACAATGGCTTGACTGACATTACAATCGACCCCGTATTGAAAGTTCAAAATCTGTTGCCGTGCCCGATACAGTACCGATTACTCGAGGCTGCGAAACAAGTGGATTGTGAAAATAGCTTTGATTCGCTGAATGCCGAGGATATGATCAGGACTGAAGAAAGGGAAGTAGATATTGGGGAGGAGGTTAGTAGTATAACTGCTGATCCGTCGCTGAACCCCTCTATATCATTTTGCGTTCCCGGATATCATTGGTCATCTTATCAACGGATTGTGAATAGGCCTCAAGCTGGATCGTCATGGAAGCCAGACAGGTACGATGAAATCATACGATTTAAGTTGAAGGCCAGTAATGGCAATGATGCATACACGTCTTTGATCCTTTTGGATAGTGCAGATGATGTAGAAGACAATCTTACTATCTTGCTTGAAGTTACCCCAGGGCACTGTCCTACACTCCGGATATATGCTCAATACTGGATAGTTGACATGTCGGGATTTGGTCTGAGGTTTTGCGATGGTGCGTCAGATATCTTAGGCACCGTCTTGATTGAATCAGAGGATCGCAAATCATATACAAAAAAGAAACACAGTATCAAGACACCCGGCCGCCAATGGACTATCGGTGAAGAGGGTATGTCCATTTATTATACAGAAAGGCAAAAAATCGCAGTGTCAGTAGACCTTTATAAGGGTGATATGTCGGGAAAGCCTGAACGAAGAGTGCGTTCTGAATGGAGTGACCTTCTTGATATTTCAAACGTTATGCCCAAGACTGTCTTTTCAGTTGACGAAGCTAACTCGAAAAGAAAATACGAATTATGTTACGAGGTCGAAAACGCCTCTGGCTCCTTTGGTCGATCAAAGATTATAAAAATCTTTTCACGCTTTCATGTTATCAATCTATCAACGTCGGCATTGTACATCGCACAGCAGGGAGTTCCCAACGAAATATCCTTTGTACCGCCCCAAGGCTCTATTCCGTTCCATTTTGAAGACAGTTCCTTTCCTCTAGCGATCCATCTATCAACGAATTGCGTGAACTGGTCAAATGGTTCGGTTTGCCTTGACAAGGTTGGAATAACATCAATGAAACTTCATGATTCTTCCGATTTTTCTCCCGTCTTACAAGTTGAAGTGCGTCTAGCTTCTAAAGATCAGAACAGCGCAGTCGCAATTTTGGTATGGAATTCAGAGAAGGAGTCGCAACCACTTTATACCCTAAAAAATTCCTCCAAATACTCTATCGTTTGTTGGCAGCAACGGCAACTAGAACAGAACGATGACGAGCAGGAGGAAAACGGGGAGTACAATATTCTTGCTGCTACACTTGGTTGTGGAGGTGCTGCCCAAATGAACAGTGTTGCCGACTTAGTTTCTAATGTCCAGTGTAATTTTACGTCAGAAAGGAAAGGGGTGATTGGCAATTCTTCACGATGGCTATTAGGTAGAGGACAAGAAGTTCATTTTGGATTTGACGATCCTCAAAAATCGCATGTCCTCGAATGGACTCTGCAGGCTCCAGGTATGAAAAATACAGACATAATAGAGATTGATACTATTGGGGGTTACCGAATCATGACGTTACCAGATGGTAATGAAGTAGGTTGTGTTGTGATAGCAGAAAAGTCAACAAAGGTAATTGAATTTGTGGATCTCAGCTGTGGTCGTCGCAAAGGTGACGATATCATTGACATAATGAAACACAGAGTCTACGGTGACAGTAGTAGGTCTGTTGTTACTCCAGAGCAAACGGAAGCAACGTCCATGGCTTTTGCCTTTAAAATCTGCATTCCTACCACTGAAGTCAGCTTCATCAACACCCGTTATAATTCAAAAGCCGGAAGAGAAATATTTCTCTTGGCAGTCGAGTCGGTCAAGTTTGAATTTGTACAAACTCTTGACAGGCATCACGAGATTGAACTGAAAGTTACAGCAATGCAAATCGACAATCACCTGCATAACTCGCCTCATCCTGTTCTCATTTCGTTTTTACACAACAAAGATGAGCCTGTATTTCACCTTTCAGCTGTCCGTAAAATGCAAAATCACGTATCATCGTCAGTGTACAGATACGTTGCAGTCAGACTTCTTGATGTCACAATTGCATTGGATAGAAGGTACGTCGAATCTTGAATTGAAATCGAAACAAAGATATTTCATAATGGCATCTCAACTTTGTATTTCACCTCATCACGTTCTAGGACTACTGAGGAAATCATGAAATACTTTGAACCCCTCCAAGATCACCGTTCTATGAAAGATTCAGATCCGAAAGCTTGGATAGCTGAATTTACGAATGATCTATCTGAGGAGTGCAAGTCTGGAGGGCTCTCTTCGGCGAAATATTCTATCAACACGGATCGCCTTTATATTGAGGAACTCCATCTCCATCCGACAAGAATTTCATTTACTTTCACCCAAAATTGGGATTTCAGTAATTCTATCGCTCAAGGTCCAGCGCTACTTCATTATATTCGATTAGCGCCATCGATTGCAAATGCCTCCCTGATCTTCACATCTTTCGTCGTGAGTCATGTTTTTGAGTCGCCATCGGTGCTGCAAGATATAATTCGTGAGCATTACATGTCGCAAGTCACACAGCACATGTTCTCGCTAATTGGCAGTCTTGCCATCCTGACCGGCCCAGCTGACTTCTTGGCAAACATAGGCACAGGAGTAAGAGACTTTTTCTATGAGCCAATAAACGGACTTGTCCATGGCCCTGCACAATTTATAGAGGGTCTAGAAACCGGCTCATTGAGTCTAGCTCGTGGGGTTTTTGTCGGTGTAGTTCGCGGTGCTGCAAACGTTACAGGTGTTCTAAATGCTAACCTTGTATATTTGACCGACAACGATTTCATTGAGGAAAGGATTGCGTACCAAAATAATGTCAGTGAATTGGCACATAGCTCGAAACCAACAACAATCAGCGATGTTCTCGCACTTGCAAGCGCAAGTGTTGCTCACGGTGTTCGGTCTGGTGCTGTTGGTCTGTATGAGAAACCATTTGAAGATTTTAACAGGCATGGCGCAGCTGGTTTCGTGAAGGGAATTGGTCATGCCCTTGTATCTGCGGTTGTTAAACCAATGGTTGGTATTGGAGATGGGGCAATACTTGTGATGCAGCACGTAACGGATTCCAGCGGCGACGAACAAAGGCCAGCTGCGCCGAAGAGGATGCGAAGGGCGCTTCCTCGAAAGTTCAATACCCAAAGAAATAGCGTAATCTTGATTCCGTTCGACGAGAAATCAGCAATCGCTCAAAAGCTCATTTCAGGAAAGGAGAAGAATGACGATGCCTACATCGGCCACCTCTACAGCGAAAGGTATCTCCTGATGGCAAGTGACGCGTATCTTTGGATAATAGAAAGCAGAACAAAAGAGAAGGATTGCTTCCAATGGCACGAAATCAGTCACTTTTGCATTGTTGAGAAGAAAATAATGCATATTGTAGTTTTCACACGGACTGGAATGAAGCCAAAGATTATCGAGCTAGATTCACCAGAGATGTTGGGAGCTTTTCATGCTCTCTTGTCCAATGAGAAGCACAAAATGGTAAGTTGATCAAAAGTCGCATTTCATCATCAGACCCTCTCGACACTACGCGAGCCTTACACTTCTTGCTCACTACTCGTACATAGACAAATGCATCAACCTGGTCGCTGAAAATAGGTTCGACTGATTTCTCAAACGCAACAGAATACGATCTTATTGGTGTCAGAGCCAAACAATCCAATCACGTATTTGGGTCATTGAACGGTGGAGAGATCAAGCCAGATTTTCACATCGAAGATGAAATCCAAATAGTCGAAGAATGCTACAATCGCGCTGGCCTGCTTGATTGCGATAGCTCATCCTTTTTCTCAGATATTGACGACGAAGCTTGGAGCCTCATTAGTGCATGGAGATACATGTACTCTGGAATCAACTCAAGGCACTGCCTAGTAGTAGGATTAATCAATGGTACAGCAATTGATATTCAGATTAAGTCGACCACCTTGCACGAGGGGGGATCTCCTTGTTGTCACATTCCTTCGAAAGACTACGACGAACTGAACAGTATCTTGACACCAGGAAGCGCTGTTATTTTTTTTGCATGGGGAGTTGCTCCGAGCTTAGACCAAGAAGGGAATATTTTGTTAGAAGTTGAGACGAACGCATTTGTTTGTAGCTTTCTCAATCGCAACAGCTCACACACAAAAACAGAGACATTAAGAGGTTGCGATTGCGAATGCATCTTTTTAGAAAAGAGCATAGCTACATGGTGGGCAAAGTATTGGGTTCTTATCAAATAAGTTCTTGTATCCACTAGGTTATAAATTATGTAAAGTATATGTATTATTATCATATATGTAAGTTTCAGTATGGCGAGTCGTCATGTACAGGTAAAATCTAGAAAAAAGAGGATATTGGGGAACGTTGTGAAAGTGATAGTACAGAAAAACATTTTACCGGGTTCGTCTTCTTTCATTTTCAAGAGTAAAGAGTCAAGAGTCAAGAGTCAAGGGCCACACATGGTTTCGTCGTTGTGCAGCATGTCCTAAAGCTATCCGTTATTTCCACTCATACAGCAATTGCGTTCTTTTGGTTTCTAGTGAGTCTATGAGACTGTAACTGAGTCAATCATTGATACGCCTGGTTTCAAAGCTGCGCACTCAGCTGTGACGATTCTCTCGGAAATTTTGGCATTTACTGCAAGTTTACTGGTGCAGGGGAATATTGTCTGGAAATGTGAAGATCAAGGAAGATTGATTCGTAAGTAAATTTTGAGTGAAGCAAGGGAACAAATTGAAAATTGTGAAAAATGGAGTCTGTACATAAAACAGGATTAAAAGACGTTAAGAAGAAGTTACATAAGATTTTCTTGAGTTCTTGAGAAAATTCGAAAGAAGCTGCCGACCGCCGACCGCCGACATTCAGGCCTCACATTGAACATGCTTCATGCTGTTCGTACTTAAAAGAAGAATGTAGTCGATAACCGATAACATCGTCTAGATTTAGATCACCACACTAGCATACTCGCTTGTATCACTCACTCTTGTATCTCGGTACTATTGTTATTTAACCAATAAAGAAGGCACGCAAACATGGGAAATTGTACTGGAAATTGCATTTCGCATGCAATGGATAACATAAGTCCGAAGCTGCACCAAAATTTGAATGATTTGATCGGAAATCACAAGAAAGCCGATCCTAGTGAAAATGCTGCAATGCACAACCGGCTGCCTCCACTATACGAGGAGCACCGTGTAATCAAAGTCTATGACGGTGATACTTTAACACTAGCAAATAATGACAGGGTGAGGTTGATTGGGATTGACACCCCTGAAATCAAGCAATCGCAGCCTTTTGCAAAAGAGGCAAAGGAATATCTTGCAAATAATGTTCTTGATCAGGATATCTTTTTGACTTTCGAAACTAAGGGCGATAAAAAAGATCACTATGGCAGATGGGTGGCGTGGATTTTTGTCAAGAAAGGGGATGGGTATCTCAATCTCAATGAAGGATTGGTTGCTGCTGGACTGGCCTCGGTCTACAATCCAGGTAGTACGACATTGCATAACCATAACGAAATGCTGTCTATGCAAAAGAATGCTCGGGAAAGTAAACTTGGGAAATGGATCGACTTCAGAGATAACGAAGTCCTAAAGACAAGGAACGGAAGATGCTTTCATCGGCATAGAGGATGCACTCATCTGTCGAAAAGCAAGAACCTGATAACAATCAAGCAATCTTATGCACTCGATAATGGACTGAGTGCTTGTCGGGGTTGCTACGAGTGAAGCTACTCTTCTTTAAAAGAGCTATTATAATTGTAACTTCCACCACCCACCTAACCCATTTTTAGTGCTGCGCGGGTTGCATCTTCTTGGGTTATTAAAACAGTATTTTTCATTTTTGAAACCATGAAAATTCGCATCATTGTCATGTCGAAGCATTGCGGTTCTATCTTTGTCTTGAGTTTCCTTTGCTGGTGAGTATCTTGAGTCTTGAGCTTCCTGATTGTTCTTGCAATTGTGTGTCGGTCCTTCCTTGCGCGGTGCGCGGAGGTAGGTAGAGGGTATCTAGTATGCGAGCATAACAAAACATTATCAATTGAGGAGCTTCCTACGAAACAAAGATAACCAGTTTAGGGCCCTAAGGAGAGTATGTAACGTTAAATGCATCTTTTAGTTTGAAGTTTGTGGTGTTTTGTTAGTGATTTTGGCGTTCTAGAGTAACAAAGAAGTGTCCGATACTTTTTCCACGCGCGTAGAAGAGTGAGTCTACTAAGACTACCGTACTACAGTATTGATACTGTAGTTCTGCTGATTTTTATTCAAAGGATGCGTGCGTGTCATACAATTGGGCACGACATCTCAAAATTACAGATCTGCTTAGCTCGATTAGGATATGTGCCGGGAATTAAAAAAAAATGCTGGACGTCCAAGCTCAGAAGAAGAATGGAAAGTAGGAATTTTACAGGCTCGAGGAGTACTATCAGCACATTCATCCATTTGTACTACTGATTCATCGGGTGCATGGATCTAAGGTGGAATACTGTATTAAACTTATAAATGTCGCTTACTTTCTTGGTTCCGATTTCAGATCAAACCCTTACGGTATATCTTTCATGAGAAGTAAACAGACCTTTGTGAAACAATTCAAATATCCCTTCTCTTTCAAGTACAAACGCCCTTGCCTCTCTATCATTCGATCCATATGTTATGATCAAACAGTCGTTTACACTTGCACCGGGTTGACAAGGTGAAAGACCAGACGCAAATGCTATTCCGCGCGCCGTCGAAGTTGCGTTAGTTGCATTTTCTACATTGTAGTATGACGGGGCATACAAAGGGAGGATTTTGCTCAGTCGCCTTGGAGACTGGAACAAGTGAGAATATAGTTTAAGAGTTTTGCGTCAGTGCATTATAATAATGATATAATTCAAAATACCACAGCAACTGTCAAGCTATCACAAACTTACATACGGTTTCTTGTACTCAAATTCAACAAGATGGTTTCTATATGTTTCTGCAGAATGAATAACTCCTATCCAAACTTTTGCACCGTCTATGGCACTGGTACTTTCAACAAGGTTTGATCCACCATGCATGTTCCGAAGCCATGGTGATGGTTCACCGTAGGATAGTACTTCAACTTCGCCCCCTAGCGGGTTCACTCGCACAACAGTACTTGTCGTTACGTTTGTCATGAAATTACGATCTCTCATATGGACCCAATTCTTTGTCGAGGTCATATCGTCCTGCGGGGTTTGAATTCTCTTGGAACGATGATTGGTCCAGGCTTCATTCGGATGGACTAGTGTTGGCGATGCAACGCACGTATCATTCTTCTGGGCGTGGTGAATAGCTGTGAGGTATAGAGATCCATTGACCATCAACAATCTGGGATCTTCAACCCCACGAATCCACATGGATGGCGTATGGCACGAAGTAAGTTCTGACGGCTCCTGCTCAATGATGCGCATAGCTGAATTAGCATCCAACGCGAGTCCGTATTTCTCTGTGTTCATTTTTAGTTCCCCAATACCAACATCTGATGACCATATTGAACCTATACCAGAGGCCGGTGTATCAATCTGTAAACGACGTGCAGATACAAGGAGAGTAGTACGATTGGCCCATATAATTGATGGGTTAATCCATCGATGAGCTGGTGCATCGTCAAAAGCCCACAACGCAATTTTCGAGTCGGTGCCAACGTCAATATGAGCATAAGGCCCGACTGCGAATATAAGAAATGATGTGACGACAATTCCACCGACAGCGTGGATCCATTTCTTAGTCTTGGAGGGTCGATCAATGAGATAATACACCAGTATACTGGAGGCTACGCAGAATACCCAGAATCCAGCATCGACATGACCGTACCATTTGTGAAACCATGTAAATTGAAAAATATACTGAGCATACGATACATTTCCAAAGATCTGAAGCCACTGGATTTCAAATAATCTCCGGACTGGATCTCGTGGCGAGCCGACTGCCAAACCAATCAGCAACAACGCATGCCACGGAAGTAGGAATCCAAGCCTAAATGCTAGTTTAGCACCATGAAAATGATTGATCCTCGCTAAAAAGAATGACATGAAGGTACCAGCCGCACCAATACTGCATCCATAGCGAATCAAACAATGAACCGCATGAGAAGGATGCAAATAGCATTGATGGAAAAGTTTGTTGCCATCCATCTCTATATCAAGCAAATGAACAGTATCTTCAATGATTGCATCTGCCGCTTTATCAACTCGATCCCGTGTGCTGTGATACAGCTCTCATCTTGCACCATTCGCTCTCCCTCTTGCAAAGCCTTCCATCTATGCAAAAGGTGTGCAATACAAATACTACTGGCATATATGGGCAAGTAGCACAATGGATGAAACTTCGACATGATTACAAGCGCATCCACAATGGAATTGAATTGATTCGTTTTATGATCACACCACCAGCACTGGATGACTCCAAAAATAAATATGGGGAGGAAGGTTACAAGAGCACAAAACAGAAGAATGATCTTTGTCGAAACTTCTCCGATTCTCCGAAACAGGAACCCGTGGATCATCCAGCATGGGGTTATTGCGCTGAGAAACCATGTATGTGGCATGATTGCTCCTTCAGTCCAACCTGGGTACCAAGATTGTAACAGTAATAGATCGATAATATACCGCCTGGGAGAAATGTGCCTTGTAGAGGCGATAGATGTAGCAATGAGACCAGCGATGTACAATGGATAGATACCTCGAATACGAAGCAACACGAATTCATACCACATTGGGCAATTTCTCCTCGGTTTCTTATTGACGGCTGACCAAGATAGAATGAACGCAGAAAGCAGCATAAACCACGGTACCCATGTGTAACCGTACTCTGCAAAAGGAACAGGCGTCATATAATCCCTACCAAATCGCTGTAAGTGACCTGCAACAATGTGTAAAGAAGCTATGAATCGGAGCGTTCCAATTCCAGGCATTGAATGTGTCGGGGTCTTTGTTCCCTCGATGTAAACAAATGTAGCAATTAATGATACAGACATTATCACTAGTCCTCCGCGAACCCTTGCAGAGAATCCATTTGTTAGTACTGAAATAGACTGAGGAGAGGTACCGTGAATATTATCACTGTGTCCATGAGAGGGAACTAATACTTCTGCATGGTCGCTTATCTCAATACATGACACCGCTTCTGTCGCACAATGGTGCATGTAATAGAATACCCAACTGTTGTTGTAGACTTTAGCATTTTTTGGGTTACAAACATCATTCGTGAAAGAAATGTCATAGCAGCCTTGATCCACGGAATTACTTGCTTGGTGCCTCTGCCCCAATAGCGTATGTAGAAAAGCTGTGGCATCTCCAACAGCAAATGCACTCGATGGATGGCTACCGACACGTGGATAATAGGTAGATCTGTCATACTGAAGAGTGAGATGGGTGCCTTTGCCATTGCGTTGAAAAGGGGCTTTCCTCTCTTTGGCTTCCACACTCTCAGCACTCTGGGACCTATCCACGAACAATACACTTTTCGCATCGATTGTATTTGTGGTTTGCAACAACATATTTGCTTCAGGTTCATACTTGATTAATGAATTCGTTTCGTTCGCTTGATGATGAAAAATACATGCCTTCCACATAGTAGCTGGGTCAGCACAATGCTTATACCACATCCCCCTCACGTCTACCACTAGATCCGGTGTGGGCCGATGATGCCCACAGTCTTTGACAAGACGTTCGAACCTATCAGCACTATGGGTCATCCACCGAGAATGCAATACTGTGACATGAATTAAAACATTTTGGTCATCCTTTCCCTTCCAAGAACAACTGTAATCCTCAAAATTCCACCAAATTATAAGCTTGGGGACGCCGCCGCGTCCTATCTTCATTTCGACAACATCAGGTGGTAAGCCTACCGTTTTGGCTTGTGGGTATTCATCACTTTCCTTGAGAAACAATCGTAGTAAATTCATGGATGCACCCCAGTGAGTGCTCCCTCCCGAAGTTATGATCCATCTGCTGTCATTTTCGTTTTCATCTTGTGGACGATTAGAAGTCAAAGCTTCAAGAGGATCGGGAAGAAAGGAGACAACACATCCCATGGGACCGGCAATTTTCATAGTTCCATTTTCAATTCTTGTCGTGGCACTGTAGATATTGGGAGGGCACATCACATTGGAGGAGTTGAAAGCTGCTGATTTAGAATGTGAATCCTCCCCAGTGTTGGAGTGATTGTTCAAATAATGTTCGTATCTGTTGTATCTGGTCTGCATTTTATCATCCTCCTTTCTGTAATGCATGAAACTCGTCGACCGGGACGACAGAGTAAATTAAACAATGCTGACAGTAGAATGGTGAAATAGAAAACCTGCTTCATTTTTCCATATCGTTCTGATGCCGTCATTTTGTCTTTACCGTCTCTAGCTAGTATATGCCTTGAATGTTTTTACTTTTTACTGACTTGGGTGGGTATGACTTGGTTTTACTCGTGTAGGTTTTCTTTTTCAGTCTATTTTTGGTTATTCAAGTTTAATTATGTTGTGAATTTAAATAATTACGCAGGGGGGTTTCTCGGTCGCCATTCTAAGAAAACCCTGTTGATGTTATGCACCATAACCACTAGACCAGGACTATCTCGAGATAGTCCTGGT
>Ga0115005_10001337_pt1 | contig 19498 bp, 13 predicted proteins | sample ArcOceMetagenome_FD_87163 | JGI IMG/M metagenome (GOLD analysis project Ga0115005, IMG submission 87163) | Marine eukaryotic phytoplankton communities from Arctic Ocean - Arctic Ocean - Greenland ARC118M Metagenome | ecosystem: Environmental > Aquatic > Marine > Oceanic | place: Arctic Ocean... | reverse complement strand
CTTTTCTCATACCGTCATCATCCGTTGGTGCAAGTGTCAATGAATTCAATGGAGCCACCTTTGATGAGTTTTCGCTTTGGGCAATGGGTTCTACGGTTGCTGTTGGGAATGTCGGAGAACCACCTGCATCGTCTTCTGTTGACTCTGATTTCTTGAGAGCTGTTTCTTGAGCTACTGAATTTAGAGACAGTGATGTTGGTGTGTCAGAATCACTAGATGGGTCATCGTTCGTATTGTCCACGTCTTGTAAGACAGATTCTTGTGGTAGAGCGTTATGATGTTCCGGACCTTGGAATTCCTCAAAATCACCAAAGCTTTCATCAGATTCAGATTCAGATTCAAATTCAGATACATCTGATATTGGCATTGCAGAGGCACCTGATACCTCCTCGGTTATCTCTGACTCTTGAATACCAGCTTGTTGACCTAGTGGATCAATGTCTACTGTTAGATCTTCTTTTCTCATACCGTCATCATCCGTTGGTGCAAGTGTCAATGAATTCAATGGAGCCACCTTTGATGAGTTTTCGCTTTGGGCAATGGGTTCTACGGTTGCTGTTGGGAATGTCAGAGAACCACCTGCATCGTCTTCTGTTGACTCTGATTTCTTGAGAGTTGGCTCTTGAGCTACTGGATTTAGAGACAGTGATGTTGGTGTGTCAGAATCACTAGATGGTTCATCGTTCGTATTGTCCTCGTCTTGTAAGACAGATTCTTGTGGTGGATCGTTATGATGTTCCGGACCTTGGAATTCCTCAAAATCACCAAAGCTTTCATCAGATTCAGATTCATCTTCATCGATGGCATTGATCATTTTTAGCTCATAGGCGATATCTTGAACACCACCAGTGTTTGGGAGTATAGTTACAGGTTGGAAGGTAGGCCGAGAAGTTGCATGGATCGTTTCAAAGGCATTATCAAAGACTGAAAATATATCTCCTCCATGAGAATTTGTTGTGAGAGATGTTGCATCTTTGAATGAATCTAATCCCTCGTTTTCATACTCGCTAGGTTGTTTTTGAGCAGACAAAGCATCATGAAAATCTCCAAAATTCTCAGGTTCAAACGCATCATCAGGTGAAGAAAGGACTTTTTTTTTCTTTTCGGGTATTTTCACTATAGTTGCTGCAGCAATATGAGGACGTTCAGCATCAATTTCGGTTGAACTTTTCTCATTGTCAAATGGGTCGTTTGTCTCAATGTTGGCAGATTGCTGCTGTGTCGATCCGTCATGAAACGATGAGGACGATGTATGATTTCTAGGAGAGGCTTTGAAGTTGGTTGGATCGTCATCGTCAGGAATCACCGACGCTTGATTTGTTGGTATATCTGTTGTCGGCGCGGTTTTAGGCATATTTGTGGTATCAATAGTTGGAGCAGCATCAGAAAGCGTTGGGAGATCCAAATCCACTACATTATACAGTTCATCGCTTTCTAGACCCTCTTCGAAATGGAAAATGAAACCATCCGCTTGGTCAACGTCGAAACGTTCATGGCAACGAATTGGACATCGTTCGTCGACAAAAACATTTGAAGGATTTTCTTTTACAGTTGTATGGTCGAATAATTTGTCAAGGTGAATTTTCCTTGATCCGGATAAGTTCAACGACCAATCTGCATCGTGCAATGTTGCCTATGACGTGTAAATTGGTGAGTTTACACTTGACTTTGAAATTGTATGCATTATCACATCATGATCTTACCAGTACGCCCCGAATGGAGATCACGTCAAGGTCTGCATTTGAATCCTCTACGATGACTTCAGACTCAGTTTCACTGGATTTAAAGATGCTGTGAAAAACAGAGGACGCTTTTAGAATGAATGGGGTTTGTTGGTTACCAATATCATCAACAACACCGCCCTGAGTAGATTCTTCGAACTCTCCAAATTCTCCAAATTCTTCATCATCCGATGACTGGGATTCTATCTCTGCATTTTCTCCATTCACTTCAACGACAGCACTGCTTTCAGCTACGTCTTCAAATTCTCCAAAGCTGCCATCGTCATCCTCTTCAACATCCATTTGGATTTTGGCTGGTGCCTCCGTCTCTTCCTTTGCGATGTTCGCTTGATCAGCAGTATTACTCGCTGCGACATCTTCAAAAGCGCCAAAGTCATCGCTATCATCCTCTTCAACGTCATCTTCGATATTGGGTGGATCAGTCTCCGCGTCTACTTCAACAGCTGCGCTACTGACTGATGTATCTTCAAAAGCCCCAAAGCTATCGTCGCCTTCAATGTCGATATGATTTTCAATTTCTGTTGGTGACTTAGCCTCGGCTTCTATAGCTGCCTCAATCACTTCAACAGCTGCGCTGATCTCTGTTACATCCTCAAAAGCGCCAGAGTCATTACCATCACCCTCCTCTTCAACGTCATTTTGGATATTTGCAAGCTCAGTCTTATCCTCTTCAACGTCATCTTCGATATTGGCTGTCTCGGCCTCCGCGTCTACTTCAACAGCTGCGCTGCTGTCTGATGTATCTTCAAAAGCCCCAAAGCTATCGTCGCCTTCAATGTCGATATGATTTTCAATTTCTGTTGGTGACTTAGTCTTAGCTTCTGTGTCTACCTCAATCACTTCAACGTCATTTTGGATATTGGCTGGCTCAGTCTTATCCTCTTCTACGTTATCTTCGATATTGGCTGTCTCAGCCTCCGCGTCTACTTCAACAGCAGCGCTTCTGTCTGATGTATCTTCAAAAGCCCCAAAGCCATCGTCGCCATCCTCTTCAACATTATTTTGAATATTTGCTGGCTCAGATTTATCCTCTTGAACGTCATCTTCGATATTTTTTGGCTCAGCCTCCGCGTCTACTTTAACATCAGCGCTACTGTCTGCTGTATCTTCAAACGCGCCAAAGCCATCGTCGCCATCCTCTTCAACGTCATTTTGGATATTGGCTGGCTCAGTCTTATCCTCTTCAACATCATCTTCGACATTGGCTGTCTCGGCCTCCGCGTCTACTTCAACAGCTGCAATACTGTATGTTGTATCTTCAAACGCGCCAAAGCTATCGTCGCCTTCAATGTCGATATTATTTTGACTCTCCGATGGTGAATTACACGTAGTCTCTGGTTCTTTTTCTAACTCATTCACTTCAACAGCAGCGCTGCTCTCTGCTGTGGCTTCAAATGCGCCAAAACTGTCATCTCCTTCGTGGCTAATGTTATCTTGAACATCTCCTTCTGCTCCCAACTTCTCCACTTCCACAGTACGTGTAGCATGCACGTTTTCAACAGATGTAGATGTCATCTCGTCATTGTTTTCACCTTCGAGCGCCGGCACAATTGCCTCAGGCTCTGTTTTGTCTCGATATGCAACACCTGGTACATCTTCAAAAGCATTAACGAGATTTTCGCCTTTGTCTTCAACATCGTCCGAATACACAGTGTCTGGCACATTCTCAAAAGCGCCAATTGAAGGATCTGGAACTTCTTCATAGACATCATTAGGGATGTTTTTGAACACTCCATCTTGAGCATTGTTCATAGTGACAGCAGCGTCGATAACCTCTTCTTCTTCATACGCATCATCAGGGATGCCCTCCAAAGCTCCGCTAGCAGCTCCATCTTCGACGCTATTTATAGCGGCAGCAGATCCGAGAGCCTCTGTTTCTTCATACGTATCATCAGGTACATGTACGTTGTCAAAAGCTCCACTGTCAAATCCATCTTCAGCGGTATTAGTATGCTCCGGTTCTTCATAATCATCATCGGGTACGGCATCGAAAACTTCACTGTTAAATCCATCTTTAGCATTTGCATGTTCATACACATCATTAGAAACGTTCTCAAAGGCTCCACGAACAGCTCCATCTTTAGCAAGAGTGTCTGGTTCTTCATAGATATCATTGGGTACGTTATCAAAATACCCATCATGATTGGTCACATTTTCAAAATTTCCAGCATTACTTTGTGCATTCGTCTCGGCTGCCTCTTGATTACACGTAGCATCAGTATCAGTATTAGCCTCGGGCATGATTTGTGTTGGTATCGATCCCTGCCCTTTGGAAATTTTCAATGAAGTAGCTGTGATGGAGGAGGCTTGACTGACGGATTCATTATCGTATGAAATATCGTCATTGTCGTCACTATTTTCATCGTGGGCCTTGTCGCCTTGATGGCTATCCACACCCTGAATGCCAGTCGGAGTTTGTTCATGTGTACTAACATTATCATTAGCACTTATTTGCAATTCCTCATGACCCATGATGCGGAGCTGATTGCCGCTGATATCACTTTCCGTGGTATGTGGAGCGTCTATATGGTCGCAAATGTCATTCATATGTGTTCGATGAGTGTACGTGTCTAGTAATGATGATAATGACGCTATTGGGATCAACAATGACTTATTTGTATTTGCACAGCTACATTGAACATGTTGGATGAGGGAAAAACTCTGTCTGTTCCGTCGTCAAGCGGTTCCGTCGTGCCGTTCAAATGTGGGCTGTTTCAATGAAAGATTGCCCGTGAACTCTTCCTTTCTTTTCCTTTTCCTCCTGTTTTGTAATGTTCCCCTTGACGCGCCAAAATTCAGTTCTTTGTTCTATTCTCAGATCAGAAACAAAGAACAACAAGCGAAGGCAGAAGATGCATCTTCAAATCTTGATGTGAAGCGAAGCGGAAATCACTCTCATCAATTCCGTACCACACCACAACTTCAAGGCTTCCTTCGAACAAACATCATACGATTCAATGAGTCAAGGCAAAAAGAGGGGTGAAAGAAGAGGTCAACAAGGCTACTATAGAAGAAGGCCTCCACTGACATCACTCCCTGGTTACATCTTGTTTCCAATCGGAATCTTTGGAGGTTCCATTTTGTACACATATTGGTATTTTCAAGATGAAGCCCCTTTCACGAAACGGAAAAGACTGTTGGCTACTGTAAGTTATCAACTGATACTTTGCTGCTATACTCGTAATCGAGTATGATAGGAAATTCAAAGTACACGTAGCTGACCTATGTATGTTACTGCTGTGTGTATTCCATAGTCTCCCGAATGGGAACGTCAACAAGGTGACATCGAATACCGAAAGCTTCTTCAACAATACAAAAACGACATTCTACCACCTGACCACCGGGCATCTGTCACAGTCCAAAGGGTCGGGTCGAGAATAGCATCAGCGGCTGCAAAAACTTTCCCAGCTGAAGAAGGAAAATCATCACCATCCCCATCACATTCCCTCGGAGCACCCTATACGTATACGGTCGTGCGTTCGGACCAAGCGAATGCGTTCGTATTACCCAATAATCATGTGTTTGTATTGACGGGTTTGTTCAAATTTGTAAGAAGCGAAGATGATCTAGCAGCGGTTCTGGGTCATGAAGCTGCTCATAATCTTGCTCGGCATGCGGGGGAAAGGGTATCGGGTAGCCTCTTGATTAGTCTCTTGGCGCGATTTACGCTGCTCCTTGATCCGAGTGGTTTTTTGTATACTATATTTCTTCCAGCTGCTACATTGTTTCATGATTTACCCCATTCGAGGGATCATGAGATTGAGGCGGATTACATTGGTTTGCAGTTAGCTGCAGAGGCATGTTATGATCCGAGGGCAGCAAAGAGGGTGTTTGGTGCTATGAAGGAGGGGAATTCGACTTTGGCCTCTCCGCCGGAATTTATATCGACCCATCCTTCGTAAGTTGAAGTGAAGTCATGATATACTATATGTGCATTGATTGGTTACTTATTGATTGCTCACTACGTGTACTGATCATTGTTTTTCTTGCAAACGCAGATACGACACGCGTCTTTCTAATTTTGATGAATGGTTGCCTGAGGCTTTGGGAAAATATAATGCGGATGGCGGATACAAATGCCAGAGAATTAGGAATGAGATGAAGCTTGCTCGGCAACATGCTGCTGTATTGGCATCCAAACGTGAAGAGAAATTTAGAAATTATCAATAGGTCAAATATTGGGGCAAAAACTTGCGAGAATTGCTGTATTGTATCATCTTGGTATCATTGTATTGACATCCAAACGTGAAAGAGAGATTTAGAAATGATCAATAGGTTTTTTATAATATTGGGGCAAAAACTTGCGAGAATTCGCACAATGGACATTAGAACAAGGATCATCGCAATCAAGTCTTGACAAGTATTACAACTCAAGAAATTCACTAATATACAAGGAATATGGGTGCAACTTTATTTGGCCAGGAAATACAGGATCCTTTTAGTTAATTGACTGCGGCGAAATTGGTTTATTATTCTGGTAGTGCAGCGACTCTAGCATAAATTATGGTACTACTTCAATAATAAACATTAGAAATAGGTCATAACTCTTTGCTATATATATTATATTTAACGATATTTTTGAAGCGAGGTGAGGCCTTGTGCCTAGTATTGAATAATAGGTGCCTTACCGATCCAGCTGTCGTCTTCCAGCATAGCCACCATGGCATGGGCGCAGTCGGAAAAGGTGATGTTTGACATGCCACTAAAATGGTCGAAGCCAAGGCGATAGTGCCCGGATTTTCCTCCGGCATTCATTTGTAATGGGCGTATGCCTATCCAGTTGATATCGCGGTGCTGCAATAGTAGTTGGTATTGGTGCTCTTTATCAAAATGCCTGAGCGAAAAAAACATTTCTGCAAACCACCGTACAAATTGAGCACCACAACCAATCTGGTCTTGCTCAACCAAGGTACTGCCGCCACCACACCAGACCAGTCGATCGATTGATAGCTTTGGCATTAAATCAATAATGTGGCGGGTGACATCCGTACATAAATCTTGCGGGGAATTCTTGTTAACGCCTATGGCAAATAGAATCGCTTCAGTGCCTGTTGGTAAGGATTTTTCTACATCTTCTTTTTTCAATGCATCACCCTTTATGATGGTTATTTTATCCCGCACTGATTCTGATAGTTTGTCAGGGTTGCGAACCAGCACACTGATGTCGTGGCCCGCATCAAGGGCTTGCTGCAGGCATTCACTGCCCAACGCCCCGGTGGCACCCAAAATAGTGACTTTCATTTGCAACTTTTTGGGTTCACGCAGTACCGCATTATTATATTCATACTGTGCTGTAAAATACTACTCCAGTCCATGGCATGTATTCATACCTGCGTTCTGGTGTTCTGGTGGGTTCTGGTTCAAATGGATTGATTGATGATTGATGGATTGATTGATTCAAAATAAAAGTATGAATACCACAGATGACACGGTTTCTTTTCTTGAAGCGAAGATACGAAGCATCATTTTTTCTCCAAACTTTGACGCCGACAGCGACATTGTGCTCTGTGATCTTCGTTCCACACGTTGCCACGCTGTTCGCCCCCACATCACTTCCAACAACCAACAAAACTTTCACAACATGACAGTCAAATCCAAACAGATCTGTCCACAATAAAATCGTTCAATACAGTACATACGGTACTATGTTTTCCTTCATCTCAGCTCTCGTAAGCAATCTCTCAGATGTGCTTCCCCCGGGATTCATCCTCACTCTCCTCGCAATTCCTCTTGCCAACTTCAAACATGTGAAAACCTACACTGCGGAATTCATCGGCACCATCCTCATGATCGGTCTCACATTCTCACCTGGAAAATGGATCTTCGCCGACAACCTCTACCTCGCATGGGCCGTCCATTCCGTGGGAGTCGTCGTTTCCGATAAGATTGGTGGAGGACAGCATGTCAACCCCGCCGTTTCTGTCGTTATGTATTCCCTTGGAGAATGCGATTACACCGAGATGTACGTTCGTATCGCGGGTGCCATGGGTGGCGGACTTGTTGCTTTCCCATTGTTCAAGGCAATGACCGATGTATTGGGATGGACACCTCTCGGTGGCCCAGAATTCAACCCTGTGGGCGATGCGGATGGATCAGCTAGTGCATGGTCGGAGTTCACAGCTACGATGTTGCTTTGCTTCTTGATTTACCTTGTCAACTGGGAATTGAATTTCGGAAAGCTTCACTACTGGATCAAGCAATTTTTGACTGCATTTGGTATCAGAGCTTTGATTGAGATCTTTCCTACTGCTGGACCAGCCATGAATCCTATGTTGGGAACTACTTGGGCTGTGTTTGCTTATGGATCTTTTCCTGATGATGTCAGACATTATTTGGTTTACTGGGTTGCAGCTATTTTGGGTGCCTTGGTTTCAGGCTTTGCATATGCAGTGTATGACGGGCGTCCATTCTTTGGGAAAAAATTGCCCTTTGGCCCCATCAATCCTCCCGTGCAAGTTGCTGCCGCTACGAAGAAGAAGAAGAAGAACTAAGTTCTTTTTTGTTTGGCGTTTGGGGTGTCATTCTAATTTTGCTTGACGATGCTACTTTCAAGCATAACAATGGATGACGAGATAAAATCGAGGTTACCTGCTGGTAAAAGTAATATTGTTTCATAAAAAAGGCGATATTCTTCCTTTCCGTTTCCGATTGAATTTCAAATTCGCTTCGGTTCATTTTTCAGATTAGCAGATCATGAACAAAGAGGGTTTTATGCTTCAGTACACGTAGCTATCTTCGATAGACAATTCATCGAATTATTGTCGCTTGAATCTTGCTTGAAAATACACCGCTACTGTTTCTCAACTCATGTTGTCTTCTCGATTGTTTTGAAAAGCCAAAGAGAATTTCAAGCTTTTTTCCATCCCCTTTTTGGCTCTGTGGGAGGAGGTCGCATCTGGGAAAACAAACTGAAAACTGAAAGAGGCTGAAACCACCTGCCGGTACAATAGTCTACGGTACAACACACTAACTAATCATCCTAGAACCAAAACCTGATCCATGAAAGTTTCCATGAACAATGACAAGCTACATTACAGAACCAATCTACAAAAATAAATCTGCGAAGTAGAACTATGGCGAAAACGCTAAGACATTCTCCAAATGTACAGTATGTAGGACTATGAGAGCAAAGAACTGAGCAAAGTGAGATGTCAGCGAATAAGAAGTTCATTATAATTTTCAAAAACATCTTTTTAAAAAGAAATAAATACGTTATCGAATTTGAAATCATTATATACAGTAATACATCTACAATTATTTGAAACAGGCGACACAAAACATGAAAAAATACGCAGTTCTTGATGGGTGATCGGAAAGAATGAATCATGGAATCTCGTAGACTCAAATGTGCTGGAATCATTTAAAAATCTAAAAATACGATATGATACACCACGTACACGTACAGTACGTGTAGGCAAATTATTGTCGTTTGAAAACCTTCTTATTTTTATATCATCAAATACCGCTATTGTATCTCATCTCATACTGTAGACTCCCCCAAACGAGCTGGAAGCATTTTTATTTTTAATAAAAATCTCTTGATTCAACTTTTCAACGATCAAGATACAATACTTCGGAATGCACCTTCTTTCCCCTGCTGACTTGTAATTAGCTAACACTCATAGTTATGTCGCATGGTTCCAATACCTTTCCTCCGCCCATTACCTACTACAGATCTGCGAGTTGTCTTTCAACTAAAACTTCCAAGTACTTATCCCACTCATCCACAATTACTGTAGTTCTTGGTAAATTCTTTACATCTTGCTTAATCAATCGCAAGGCCTGCGCACGTTTCGAGGGGCTCCCAGCTTGTATTCTCTTGATGGTCGCTGCAAGATTATTTGCTTCGAATGCGAAATGCACTGCACTGAGAGCAGCGCCTGCCATCATAGTCACCGCTGCTGCGCTCACAAGACTTGATCCTGCTAAGGAAGACCGGGAATAGAACCTAGCAAGACTGCCTACCTTGTCTTCTCTTTCCATGAAATGATTGGTTTTCTTCATTTCATCAATTTGCTCTTGCTTGGAAGGGGATTTTCTTCGTGTCGGCGATTTTTTGCGTTCCACTAGGGAGGTTTCAGTCGAAGGAAAGTTCGCCGCCGTTACAAGTACAGGAGTAGCCGTGACAATTTCAGATTTCACTGGGTTTACAACCACAGATTCGACAGGTTTAGCATTTTGCCCTGGTTCTTTCGCATCGGCCTCATCACTTTCATCGTCACTAGGTGAAAATAACCCACTAAATGAAGAAGATATAATCTGCTTAGGTGGTCCTCCATCCTGCTCAGTAAGTTCTTTTGACTCGTCAATTTTGGCCAGTGGAGTTTCAGTAATATCCGAATAAGCCGTAACAGTCCCCAACTTGGACGGAGTCGCACTCGTAAACGAAGACCACGAGTCATCATCATTAAAATCTATACCATCCCCTAAAACCGTACTCTCGTCATCCGTTTCAGCCACGGTCTCATCTATTTGCGTAGATTCATCATCCTCAAAACCAGTCTTCATCTCCAACGCCGCCTCCTCCGTCGACTTAATCATATTCTCCAAATACTTTTCCAAATCAATATGATCCTTCAAAAGCGCATCCCTTAAAACTGTCGTCACGGTCAAGACAGATTTACACAAATTATACAAGGATATAATCTTGAAAGCAATCTTGTTGGGTGTACTGTAATAATTCACCATTTTACTCCCCTGGGAAGTCATTTGAGACGCACCACTAAATAAAAGGGAGGCAATGAGAAGTGGAGGACCGGCGGGGGTGACAAAGCATGCTGCGGCGGCTACTCCCGCCATACCACTGACGACACCAGATGTGTTGCAGCCTAGACCAACTCTATCCTCCTTCCTTGTATTTTTTTCGAGTTTGAGTGCGATTTCGTCAATGTATTGCGCAGCATATTCGAGCATGATGAGGACACGATCGTAGACGTCAATCATGTGTTTAATTTGATGACGCTGTTTATTGGCTGCTTCTGGGATATCAATGTTGTCTTTATGGGAAACGCATTCAATGACGAAATCTAGTGAGAAGATGGGTGCGCATTCGTTGCAAATAACTACTTTTGATTTGGCGAATGTTTTGTCAATGTGGCTGGAACAAGAGGGGTTTCCGCATAAGAGGCATGGTTTACGTTTTTTTGTTTTGAGGATGCGATAAGGTGATGGGGTGGATGGTCGTTTGCTGGGTGGTAGTGCTCGGATGCACTGAACACATTTTTTGTGATCGATCGTGTGTCCGAATTCTATTTCGAGGTTGGCTTGTCTCATCTTGTCGAGGGATAAAAATGCATCATTGAGTTTCATTGATTTGGCCGTCTCTAATTCTAAGGCGCCCTGGGTAAGTTCACTTGCTAATGACATGATATCATCATCGTTTGCATTTGAATTCGCAGCAAAAGGGTCATAGTCTTGTGGTGGTGGGGCTGCAGGTGCATCGAGACCGAGTAGGTCATCGGTGGCAATGCAATTCTTATTTGTATCGAACATCAAAGATGACGAGCCGTCGTTTCTTGGAGCCATTGACATGCGATTCCTATATTTAATTATGGTGTCAAGGTTTTTGTTTTCTGTAATAGCTACAAGTAGTTTGTTTAGATTGTACTCTAGACTTTGGTCAGGATGGAATGTACACGACAAGTGCGCGCGAAAAGATTACCGGGTAAAGAAGGCAATGAAACGGAGGTAGGTCTGTGGATCTTTGTTGTTTGTCAAGAAGAGATGGATTGATTCAAAGTTGGAATGGATCATCCATTCATCGAATGAATCGTGCTTCGTGTTGGTGTGTTTGCGTGTGCTCTAACCGGAAACCTGGATGATGGAAGTAAATAGTGATGGAACCAACCGTTGCAGGAACATTTTTGAACGCTTAAAAAATGCACATGTAAAAAACTGCATAATATAACGGTTTTTGTTTCCTTCACTTCATTGTTCATTTATTTTACGCTCTTCTTCCATTCATCCTTCTTATTTTTGTACAGATGGAAATTTTGTCCATACAACTAAGTGTATATGTAGTAAAATTAATACACGTAACATTTTGAAATATTCAAAGATTACGTGTCCTGTACGGTACGTGTGGTTGATGTACCGGGTACGTCGTGTACTATGTATTATGATATAACCAATACGAGAGTACAGTGAGCCGGGTGTCGCGCGAACAGTGCGCGTTGTTTGCAACGTATCATACAAATTGTTCCCGCAACCACGAAATTGAAAACCAGTTTGAAAACCACAAGTAAATCAGTGACAGCCTTCAAATACACAAGCTCAAGCAGCCTTGACGATATTCAATATCATCACAAAGTATCCTTACACACGTACCCCCTTTCACCCGACCCATGATGCGTCTTCTATTTTTTGCCATCATACCATTTCTGTTTTCGATCCATAAATCATGTTCTTTCACATTATGTGATACACGGACCCATCATCTCGTTGCGATATCAAGATTCAACAGCTTTGCCAGCAGTAGTACAGAAAAGATAACTAAAAGTCGACTTCAAATGTCATCCACACCGGGTGATAAAGTTCGCGATTCTACTGGAAAACGCCCCTCTCTCAATCCCACAATCATCAATGCTATTTCTGAAGCTTTATCCAAACGGGCATCGAATGACTCGTCTCTGCCTATGGAGGTAACTCCCGACGTGGAACCAATACAGGTAGCCGTTGCTGCTGGGCAAATAGCCTCAAGTACAATTGAGAAGAGGGCCAAGAGTAGCACCGCTGTGGCAGGTGATGAGAGTAGTGCCTTCACACCGGAGGAATGTCAACTTGTTGCAGGGAGAATAATAGGTGTTGTCATGAGATGGAATGAAATTGAAGCTTCATTGATCGAAGCGGTGAAGAGTACCGCTTGGGTTCTGAAATATAATGAACAAGCATCGTTTGGGGTTCTATCTGAGGAATGTGAAGATGGGGAGTGCGATGATACAATATTGAAAAAAAGGCTGCAGGATGATCCTCTACTGAGAATGTGTCGAGCAGAATGTTTATATGCTTTGTTCTTGAAAAATGTTGAAATGCCTACGATGGAGAAGATCGGACAGGTTCCTATAGATGGTGCTACTGGTATTGACTTTTTGGACGCCGAGAGAAAGGAAGTTTTATTTCCTGACGGTTTTGAGTAATGGTAAATTCAAAGGATTCCGTGATGGCATACTAACAACAATGATGATAGACACTCTGAAAAGTGGATCATAGTTTATAACGCAGAAAAGTTAATTTTGTTTTTCCAAAAATTTCTCACTGATTTGGAACGGCCATTTTGCATTCAGCATGGTTTGGATATCAAGACGTGAATACAATGCTGCAGAACTCATCGTTTCACAATGTCGATTGTTTCTTAGCAAACGTGAACGAGATCGACTAAAGAGGGACTTGGGAAATCTGCGAAATCAAATGAGGCGTCCCGATCCATTCCATATTCGAGAAAATGCTGCCGCCATCATTGTACAGAAATTTTGTAGGTCCTTTGCAGTTCGAAAGTACCTAAGCGATAATGGTATCGTTCGCCATTTTCGTAAGGACGATGCAATCACATATGCGCACTCGAACTATACAAAACGGCGGGTCTATGATCGACAATCTGAAATCGATGAGCTTGAGTGCACAGAAGAGCTTCTTAGACACTTGGTTGATCGCCATCTGAACGATTTGGAGCAGAAAATGCTCACATTCACTTTGAAGCTTCAAAAAGTTCAAATAAATACAGGTCCTCATACCAGGCTTGAGGCGAGGATCGGGATTTACGGACAAGCCCAAACAGCTGTTGAAAATCAAATTACCTATGCAGTGAAGCTTCGAGCACAAAGCATTGCGATATCAGAGCGAGCAAACGGGAACTTAGAAACAGTGTACCAGAATTACATTTCAATCGAATCTATTGAAAGTTACATGATCAAAATAGAATCCAATGGTATTAAGAATAAGATACACCTCCAATGGATTCGTGATGAACGTGAAAATATGATAAGGCTCATGGATGATTGCGATCAAGTCCAAGAACAGATCCTCTTTGAAGAACAAATGAGATTAAATGAGGTTATTCAAACTCTTGTTCGATCTCATGAGATGTATTCTACAAAAGTTTTAATGATTGAGAAGTTGGAAGGATTTGAGTCGGAGGCCTTCAGTTTGGCGCTTTGTGTTCAATCGAAGCGTATTGATTCATCAGACGGAGAGAAGCTAATGGAGTGGATACAAAGTAATGGAGATAAAATTGAGCATGTGGAAAATAGTTTGGCAGGTACATTTGATGAATTGCATTCTTTCTACTGCCAACAAGAGGATGAGATGACTAAATTTGTCATCTTCGAAAAGAATGAATCTGTGATAGAAGCAACTTGCAAGAGGTCTTCTAAATCAGAAATGGTTAAATTTGATAGCAACGATTGGATGAGGATGTACGAGAGCGAGCCATGGGTGCAAAAACAAGAGATGGAAGCTGCATTGAAGCATTTGAAGGCCGTTCAAGGGCATATAAGGGTCCGTCGAAACGATCTACTTAGCAGGAAGCAAAATGATAACAACGGTGGGAATGTTTGCAAAGTGGATCCTGCTCAAGGAACAAGTGAAAGCGCAATGCCTACATTACTACGTTCTTCTATTAAAGAAGCAAAATACCGCTTAAAGGGTATTAGTCAGGGAATCCAAGCAGTCAATGAGAGATACAAAGTTTTGCTTCGCAGGGTCTCTCAAAGGAAAGAGAAGAGGAAAAGTGGTAGGGTCGTGCCATTACCTTCACGCCGAGACCACGAGCTCAATAAGATGGTTATTAACGTGCAAAAATATATGAAACAGCAGCAACATACTTCCGTTGCAATCTCCTCACTGAAATTTACTGTCGGTGCTGAGGAAACAAATGCTGTGAATCATGTCAATGATGAAAATGCTGCCAACGGTCGGCCATTTTATGAGAACCGTCTAGAACTAGGCCATCACACCCAAGTTGTGCTTTGGATCCAATTTAGTTCGAAAGATGGTGAATGTATATCTCATATTTCCTTAGGTCCGCGTGAGGAGGATGGATCGGAATATCACAGCCTGGGGTATACACTCGTGGGACATCCACGTCTTGCAGGAGGCTTGTGGGTCAAGAGAGATTTGGAACACAAATTTGTTATTTCAAGCTTGCAAGTTACGTATGCAAATAGCTCGGATTCACAAATTCTCCAAAACGATTACGAGAAGATTCCATGCTGTCTGGCAGCTCTTGACGACTGCCTTATTCAAGGAAATATCTGGATTGCGCTCAACAAGAGATATACTCGTATGACACCCATTGATGTCAACAAATTAGAAAAGGAATTAAAAGAATATGAAGAGCTACTCTCTCAGAGAGCTGGAGATAAAACGATCCAGAATCTTGTGGAAGAAATGGAAAGGAGGGTCGATGTTGCAAAACGAAGGCAAGTTGAGAGACGAGGAATTGAGAATGATCTGGAATATATTACTGAGTTTCTAGTAATTGAGAAATCACACATCAAGAAGTTGAGAAATATCTTTAATGCTATTGATTGCGATGCAGATAAAGTCGTGAGCATAGATGAAGTTGTGCACTTTGTGAAAGCTGCCAATGTCTTGAGCGGCTTGATTCGGCAATTAATGGGAATCATGCTTGACGAGCAAAACCGAGCAGTTCACCAGGTAGATTTCGGGCAGTTTGCCAAAGGTTTCTGTAGTATCATCATGCTCGGTAAGGAAGATATGATTAAGTTAGTTTTCAGCGCGGTCGATAAGGCAGGATACGGATACATTCCAAAGAAGGCATACCTCGATTTGTTAGAGATTATGGATCCAAAAGGGACGAGTGTTGCATCAAGGGCATTGAAAGAAGAATTTCTTCCGAACAGTTTGCCTTTTGCACTTTTTGAGGAACTGAGCGAAACATATCCCAGTGCTTTATTTCCCTTATTCCAATTTCAGTTTTCACTTCGTGAACATTTGTTAGGCGTCAAATACTGGAATCGGAAGATAAGAAAGTTTCAGTTGGCGAAGAGATTGGTAAATGAAGGTCTTGCTACATACTCATTCGTAGGTGATAAACATCTACCGGTATGATTGGGATCCATTACGTGACGACATGATAACTTGCTTATTGCAACCTTCATCATAAAAATAGAATTTTTGAACAGAATTATTGTTGGCGTCTATTTTAGGAACTATCTTATTCCAAATAGATCACAACGACACTAACATTGTCTGAAGTGTTCTTCTTCACAGCCATTTGACACAAAATCTTTGCACATTCTTGCGCACTTAAACCTTCTTTCCTGATGGCTACAGCATTTTTTGCAACTTCTTCGTTATCTAATACCTCAAATAATCCATCGCTTGCCTGGATAATTATTCCGTGAGTTCTCGACATCGCCAAATCTTCTAAATTAATTGTAAACAGATCCGATTTGCTTATTATTCCCTTGGATGTTGCAAGCGATCCCTCTAGAGATCGACTCAATGCATATCTATAGTCTCCAATTTTCAGCCAATATTTGTTCATTGAACATTGAGGGTTAGCAAAGTTTTCATCTGCTCGAAGCCTTTTGTCCTCGAGTGGACATGAAGGAACATGGTCCCTTGTAACAAAATGTAAGTAACTGCCTTCTGATGCTGGCTCTCCAGCCACAAGTGTCCTAGAATCACCACAATTTAGTACGACGAGATCAGAAACGGTACCTTCTGTATCAAAGCGAAGAGCCGATACAGTTGCTGTGCATCCCGGAATCAAATCCTTTGATCCTGTACTTGCATATAAAATACCTTCCCGTGGGTCGTATTCAGCCAAGCACCCTGACCCTAGTAGAGAACATCCTTCACGATAGGATTCACAGATACTGTCCCATGTCGTGTCTAACGCAAGTTTCAGTGAAAGGTCCCTATTTGAGCCTAATTCTGAAGAAAGTAAAACGGGTAATACTAATTTGATCCTACAGGTAAGCTGTATGATCATTTTAAAAGAATCATTACAAACATTTCTCTTGAATTGTTCATTACTTACATTGTTGTGCTGACTGCGAAGCAGAGTCTCCACCATGACCATCTGCGAACAAATAAAGTGAGAGGAAGGGACCAATTAAAATGTTATCTTCGATTTTTTAAATAAAGGATATTCTTACCAAAGACACCTGACAAGAGAATATCGTTTGTTCCACTCTGAATTTCATGTAGCACTATTACAAAACTGGATTAGAAAGGAGAGTCATGATGACGAAGTTATATATGTTTAAAAACGTACCGAATGTGTCTTCCTGAGTTTTCCTTCTTCCTTTGGTAGACCAAGCTCCGTGCGAGACGACACTGATAGTTTTTGAACCTGGACCTTTGGTGCTTACAATGTTATTCTCAATTGAACGTTCTGCTTTGCGGTCAAAGTGAACTTTGACAGTTTTAGAGCTAGAACAGGATTTTGAATGATGTGAGCAAGAGAAAAGCTGTGACAATTACTATATTCCTCATTTACTCACTTTTGGGGCACTGCCTCAAGCATCGACACAAATCCCTCGAATCCACTTCCCTGATGAGGAAATTCGCCAACCCCAGCAATCCTATCACCAATCTCAAAGACGCCGATCCTCTCAGCCTGCCCCCCCACAACAAAGTCCCTCACGAAAACATCTCCCCCATTTGCACTTGCAATGGCTAGTTGCCACTCATCTTCATATTTATAGTCACCATCTTCGTCTGTCGCATCCGCCTCTGCAAGAATCAATCCTATTGATTCATCACGATCAAACGTCGCCACGAAATGCAGAGGGCGTACACCTAAGGCCTCATCGTCAACATCCAGTTCGTCAGGTAATGCACATATATCAAGATCCTGAATGACGTAGTCAAAATATGAACCATCTTTCTCGATCCTATCTTCAACTGTATATTCCATGGCATTGGACAAAATCTCTCTCACGACATTCAGAGCATCTCGAGAACAAATCCGTTTCTTTGGCTTCTTCTGAAGCATCCTTTTCAGTAATCCCCATAAACCAGGCCGATTCCCCAGATACTCCAAGCCATCTTCAAGCCCAGCCTTTCAAAGAAATGATTAAGTCAGATAAGCATCGAGACTCAAAAAGGCTAAAAAATGTGTTCACTTACCGGTCTCAAGGTTGCTTGGAACTCTCTTTCTAGCCATAAGTCCATGTCAAAATCTGCATCTTCCAGCTGCTGCCTGAAACCAGCGTCGGTGCGGTCATCCAACAAATTAAACAGTAATTGACAAAATACCAGACCAGTACTAAAAACGTCAAAGTTCAGAGGAGCTCTATGTTCAAATGTGCAGAAGGAAGAATAAGTTTTGAATGAATAATGTAATGAGATGAGACAGCTTCTAATTGCGATAACTGACTTACTTGTCCCATTCAATGAAACATTCTGGAGCGGCATATATTGGTGACAGCGCAACTGTTGCGTCTCCGTCAAGAACAAATACCATTTTCATCAAGACATCAACATCTTGAGCGCTTCCAAAATCTATCAGCACGAATTCCTTAATTAATTGATAAGATGACAAAGAGGACAAAGAGGACTCAGCGTTCTATGTTTGTACTAGACTACACGAATTTATTCAGTAACATGTCAATTCTCTCACCTGGTTTTCTCCATCGATAAGTAAATTGTCAGGCTTGATATCTCTATGGGCGATGTTGATGTCATGAACTCCCGCAATAGATATCAATAAACCCCTCAAGATGACATCAAGTGTGTCCTCAAAAGTAGCGGAATCATCCATCCTTAATTCTTTCTGTAAAATATATAAATGATGATGCTCATCCGCCCGATGTTGATCGATCCAATCCAAATCCATGACAGCTTTCAGACTACGAGCTGTGCGTGTGTCATCTTTTGATCTAGTGATCAATTCAAACAATAACCATTCATGTTGGTCTGTACTATCTTTGTACTTTCCAAGCAATCTCGGAACTTTTGTTTCATTTGTATGCGATGATGAAATCTTCTCACCGCAGTGTTGTTCCACGTCCAAGTAATATTTGCACCTTTCAGCGCGACCTTTCAAGGCCTTCTCATCTACAACTTGGGTACTTTCAGTATCGCTACTTCCGTGCGTTTTAATTTGTTTTTTTCTTAACTCGTCAATTGTCCAAGCTCTCTTTGCAATAAATAATGATGTCTCGCTATCATCATCGCTGTCATCATCGAATTTTGCTTCGTGGACTATCCCATATGATCCCGATCCAATTACATCTAATATTTTGATGAATGTTGGAGGTTTGAAGTTTTTTTTTGAGTTCTTTGCAACCAATCCTTCAAACCAACTCATGTGGAGACCAGTGAACTTCCTTTTTCCATTAACATGATTCTTTATCAGGTCTGTCGAGGTATGAACGTTCGAGGAAAAGGATGCACGCTGGACAAACGCTGTACAAGCGTAGAAGTTCAACAGAATTAATGTATACGAGTATGCCCTCATGGAAGAAAGGAGCTTGTCGCACTTTGTGATTGAGAGGGAAGAAGCGAGATTGTAAGGTACGAGTATTGTAGTTGTTACAGTATTTTTATATCTCTCTGTTGAAGAAATATGCAATCAGATTTCAGAACGTTTTTCAACCGGATTTTGGATTGGATTGGATTTGGATTCAATTCAACTCCCAACCCAACATCGGGTGTAAATAGGCTTATAAAAAAGATTTTTCAACCGATGCTACTGTAAAGGAATCCCAACCCAACTCGAGTGTAGAAAACAAAATTTGAAATTGAAAATATTCAAATTTCACTTTATAAAATATTTATGCACT
>Ga0115005_10001334_pt1 | contig 19509 bp, 16 predicted proteins | sample ArcOceMetagenome_FD_87163 | JGI IMG/M metagenome (GOLD analysis project Ga0115005, IMG submission 87163) | Marine eukaryotic phytoplankton communities from Arctic Ocean - Arctic Ocean - Greenland ARC118M Metagenome | ecosystem: Environmental > Aquatic > Marine > Oceanic | place: Arctic Ocean... | reverse complement strand
TAACAATGGTCAATCAGGACATGCTCTTGGAGAAAATATTGGGGACAATGAAGCAGTTGATTCAATTGGCTACCTTGATTTTTCTAACTCTGGATCATTAATGGTTGCAACGGGAAATGGACATACTTGTGTTCTTGGGATCGATCAGTCCCTCTATTGTTTTGGTCTAGCAAATCTAGGTCAAACGGGACTAGGGCATAAAAATAAAATTGGTGATGATGAAGTTGCCAATGCTTTGAACTCAAAAGTAAAAATAGATATTGCCCTCTCACAAGTCGTGACAGGATTTAATCACACATGTGTCTTAACAAAAGATGAGGGTAAAACAATTTGTTTCGGGCATAATAGCTCAGGCCAGCTAGGTCTTAATTCGATTTCTAATATTGGTGACGACGAAATACCTTGGGAATTTTCAAAATTAGAAGAAGAGTCAGTAAACTAAAAATGAAACTTAATCCAAAGTTTGAATGCTCTTTATAAACACAGGAAGGAGAAATTGCTGATTCATAATCTGCGGCTCCACCACTTGAATTTACTGGATCCGTAATACTTGGAAGAGTTGATTGATAGGCCACAGGAGTTGTTGCTCCACCAGTATAACTTCCTGATGGAGTATCAATTCTTATTTTACCATCCCCACCTTTTCCACCATTTCCCCCTGGATCTAGAACAGAGTTTCCAGATCCTCCATTTGACGCAACTTGATTTCCCCCAATAGCAGAAATACTTCCTGTAATTGTCACTCCATCACGTCCAATAATATAGACTGCTCCACCGGAACCACCTCCGCCGCCGCCACCGCCGCCTTGGCCACCAGCTGCATCAGATCCATCATTTCCATCTGCTCCATTTACATATATATTTCCACTAATTGTGACAGAGCCTTTAGCGATAATGATAATTCCACCGCCGCCGCCGCCACCATAACCACCAATCTCATAGTTTGCACTATCATAGCCTGAGCCACCAGCTCCACCACCTGTTCCCCCTGAGAATTCATTTTCAAAATTATTTTCAGGATAGTATGTACTCGGAGGAACTGAAGCTCCAGCTCCCGCAGGTCCACCTAAATTAGTATCATCCCCTTGCACACCTGCAGTTGGAAGAGTTGAACCGAAACGTCCGCCACTTCCTCCGCCACCACCACCGTTAGTGGCCATACCACCACCACGTCCGTGTGCTCCAAATTTTGCATCAGCAGCGATTCCATTACATGAATTAGCTACGGCACAAACTCCACCATCTCCTCCACCAGATCCAGCAGTTGAACCTGTAGCATTTAAATTAATATCTCCATCAATAACAACATCACCTTGAGAGCGAATGATAATATAATCTGAATCAGAAAAACTTATAGTTGCAGCCCCGCCAATATTTACAGAATCACAATTAAAAACTCTAGGTGCAAGAGTTTGGGAAGATGCCCAATTACAATTATCAGTACCATCCCCATAACTTAGGGCCGCAGTTAAATTTAAATTTGGTAAAAAAAGAATTAGAGATAATAAAACTATCATATATTTATACTATCAGTGAAAATTTAGAGGATCAATATTTTAGAGGATATCTAGTCTTTTAAGCATATTATCTGGAGTAATATCTATAGCAGGCTCTTCACTTTTTACCCATTGAGTTTCTTTTTCCATTTTTTCGATTTTTGCTTCAAGCTTAGATATTTTATCTTCTTTTATTTTTTCAAGACCTTCATTCATCGTCTTGAGCTCTTTATTATTCTCTTTAATGGCATTCTTATGCTTATAAAGATTATCTGTTAAAGTATCTAGACTTGACTGTAATTTATCGACTTCTCTTTGGGAACTTATATATCTATTCATATTAAAAGTATCGGCAGAAGAGCGTCAATACTTTAGCATATTAGTCATTTAATTTTTTCTTAGAGTAAAAAGAAGTCCTGACATTATCAACATCCCACTGACAAACATCCTAATGGTTACAATTTCACCTAGATAAAGAAAACCAATAATTCCAGCGACTACAGGTTGTAAATAAATGAAAACAGCTACATGAGCAGAGGGCGCATGCTTTAGTGCCCAATTATTTAAAAAATAAGTTAGGAGTGTAGCAAAAAGAATAGAAAAACTCGCACAATAATAAAACTCAGAGTCAAAACTTGATAAATCAAGCATACTCATTTTATTTAAATTAAATAACGACATAACAAAACCTGAGATAAGAAACATCCAAGTCGTTGACCATAAATTATCGTATTTCATAAAGAATTTTTTACCAAAACTTAAATATAGGGCAAAACACAAAGCTCCTAAAAAGACGAAAATATCACCAATGAAAGTACTATTTGAGAGATTAAATTGAGTAATATTTCTCATGAGAATCACTCCCATAAAAGACATAATGATTCCAATGCACTTATTAAATGTCACTGTTTCTTGTTTCCTTAAAATAACGATTAACAAAGTTAAAATAGGAATAAATGTAATAATAATTGAACTATTTATGGATGTTGTTTTTGCAAGACCGATCAAGAATAAACCTTGACCTAGGGCCATTCCAAGTAGAGAAAGAGTAAACACAGGTAGCAAAAAATCTTTATTAAGCCTCGGATGTTGTCTTCTCGAAAGTAGCGAGATAACTAACATAATGAATCCCGCAATCAAAAATCTTAAATTAGACCACAGAAAAGGGTCCATCTTCGCAACGACAATCTTACTTGCAGGAAAATTTATGCCAAAGAGAACTTGAATCAAGACAAGAACTAAAACTATATGTAGCTGACTTTTAGTCAAAATCGATCCTTAATTATGACCTAATATATTAATACGCCATTCATTTAATGTCCCTGTAACTCCACTCTGTCCATCAATTAGCCTTACTGTCCAATTCCCAGTTACTGATTCACCGTAAAAAGCATTTGAATTTAGTACAACACTTAAATTTTTATCTCCATCAAATAAAAGGGAATTATTAATATTCAAAAGAATACTCTTTGTTCCTAGAGGAGATGTTAATTCAACTCCGAGTTGCCCTGATTTATTATGAGTTGCTTTAATATAGACTTGTACTGATTCTGCTTTTATTGTAGACGCAATATTAACACTATCATCAAGCCCGTCTGCATCTGCATCTGGAATAGTTTTATTAACAACTCCTTGATAAGCGCCATTAGTAAAATTTGGATTCAATTCAACTAATGATCCAATTGTACTCACATAAACTTTGGCCGCCTCAACAGCAGCCTTTGCATCTATTAACCCAAAACCGTAGAAATTATTAAACCAAATATCAGCTTTATTTTTAACCCATCCTTGCTCGTACTCATGTCCAGAAAGATTAAGATCTTCACACCCCCCTAAAGCAGTACTGGGATGCTCTTTTCCAAAATAATTATTTGTGTGACTTGGATTAATTTTTACAGATGTGGTTGCAAGAATATGTTTAATATCTCTCATCTTAAGAGTTGGATTTGCTTCTCGCATAAGAGCAATAACCCCTGTAACATGAGGAGTTGCGGAACTTGTACCATTCATAACAGATGTGTAGTGACAATTTGTATTAAGAGCATGTCCATATTCAAAATTATTTGCTTGTGATGAATTGGCTTTTGAATAACCTTTTAAACATGTAGGTAAATCTGCAGTAATAATAGCTGGGTATGTTATACCAAATTCTCCTCCAGGTGCACTCACCCATAAATTTGATCCAACATTAGAGTATGTTGATTTAATACCATCTGCATTAATGGCCCCCACCATAATAATGAACGGTGATTCATTCTCATAGGGAAGATTAGCGTTATGAGGAGCGCACAAAGTCCCCTCACCCAACATATGCTCATTTCCTGCTGCTTTAACATAAACCTTATTATCAGTAATAGTTGAATATCGTAAATGATCAATATAGGTAGAATCAGAAATAGTATCTTCAAATAGAGTGTCACCATACGAGTAATTAAAGATATCAAAATTTCCACTTGCCTGGGAAACAAGAATAGATGTGCTTTGAGCTGAGTTTAAAAACTGAAACCCACTAAACTTGGCATTTGGAGCAATACCAATTGATCCTGCATTATTCCACCCTTTTGCAGCGATGATACCAGTAACAGCTGTCCCATGAGCACTTGTTGGAACCGGATTACCCGTGTAGGGAGAATGAAGAGAATAATCTCTATGCTCTCCATCCAATCCATTTTGATAAAGATCATCGTGATTGATTTCAACGCCGGAATCACTTACAGCAATTTTCACACCAGAGCCTGTGATACCATCTTTCCAGACATCAAAAACATTAATGTCTATACCAGCTTCTCCGCCTAAAAAAGCAAAACTTTTTTGGCCTGTATTATTTAAATTCCATGCATACTGTCTTAGAGGATCTCCATTAACAGCAATGGAAAATGTTTGTGAAATAACAGATGAATCAGAGATTTTTATCGCTCTGATAATAATTCCCTCATAGGTTCTACTACCAACTAACTCACCTGAGAGTTCACCCGTTGTGGCATTAATACTTAAAAATGAAGGTTTATTTGAAAGTGAAAAAAGGTAACCTGAACTCACATCTTCGGAGAATAAATTTTTCCCATCTGAGGAAAAGTCTATTCCTTCAAAACCATAAATGTCTGCTTGAAAAGTAATAGGAGCTTGAGGATAATAGGACCCTTCATTATTACTCTCTGTTGTAACTTCTGGAAGTTCAGGTCCACAGGATACAAAAGTCGCTAGAATTATAAAGTATATCAGTTTCAACATTTTTTTATCACCTATCATCTCTATTTTACGTCATTTTTAGCTCAGGAGTTAAATTGAATAACTTACAAAGTGAAGTTATGGAATATGATGCCCGTGAACTCTCTATTTGCCATAAATTATTGGCAAAATTATCTTTCAGTTCGTGAATAATCAAGAAGCTCAATTGAGACATCTTCAATATTTTTCATGGATAAAAGTTTGTGATATGAATCGATTGTTTCTTGATATTTAGAAAATTTCAAAAGTGCTCTATTCATATAATCATAAGTCTTCACCACTTCAAATGGTGCATCAAGCTCTAATTGATAGAGATCATCAAAGTTTGTAAGTTTGATTTTAATGAGACCTGTAAAAATTAAAAATCTTTTGGAATCATCTTTTGTCACTAGTCTTTGAGCTTCTGGAATTTCCACAGAAGATTCTACAAAGTAATATCCAGGCACATCATCAAGGATATCTCCCATATTATTTTGATAAATTGCTTTTTCTACGGCATAAATATTTTTTATTAATTGATAGTTGGTTTCATCCCCAAATAAATCATCGCTCGAATCATCAATTTTAATTCGTGATTGAATAACTGGATCTTTAATTTCACCTAAGTTTTTTCTTTTTAAAAATGGCGATGTTTTATCCAGAACAACTTTCTTTATAGGACCCTCTTCTCTTGTCGATGCAATATCTCGATTGAGATTTAAATTTTCATCGACTTCCATTATTTGTTCAATTTCAGTGGATGATTTTGTTTCTCTGTATTGTGAAAAATGCTCATTTTTTCCGTCCCAAAGAATACTTTTAAAAAGATAGAAACTCATTGTAATAGTCAAAACGAAAAGAAATATAATCATTTTATTTATTTTATTTTTCATGATACTTATTCGTCGCATCACCAAAAACAAGTAATTTTGTCGGATTTCACTGGAAAAATACTCCCTACGGCCTTTTAATCTAAGAAATCCCAAGAGAAATGGGTTTATTAATCCGATAAATTTGTCTATAATTCATTTATATTTTCATTCACAAATAACTTAAGGAAAGATTTATGTCTCAATTTTTTACAGACTACGAAAAACATGTACAAGAAAGAAAGGCCCTAGGTGTTCCCCCTCTTGCTCTAACAGCAGACCAAGCAAAAGAAGTAGTTCTTCTACTTCAAAATGTTCCAAGTGGAAAAGGTCCTGAGCTACTTTCACTTATTCGCGATAGAGTGAATCCTGGTGTTGATCCAGCAGCAGAAGTGAAAGCTAATTTTTTAAACGGTATTATTAAAGATGCTTTCAAGTGTGAACTTATTTCTAAAGAATATGCAATTGAGCTATTAGGCTCAATGATTGGTGGATATAATCTTCAAGCACTTGTTGACGTTGTTAAAACAGAAGATAAAAAACTAGCCCCTCTTGCGGTTAAAGAATTAAAAGATCTCGTTTTGTCTGTTAATGTATTCGATCAAGTTCTATCTCTTTCAAAAACAAATTCTTATGCAAAAGAAATTATTGAATCATGGTCTGAAGGAGAATGGTTTACGAGCAAAGATGAAGTCCCAACAAGTATTAAATCTGTCATTTACAAAGTTTCAGGTGAGATTAATACTGATGATTTCTCTCCTGCACAATATGCATACACAAGAGCTGATATTCCTCTTCACTCAACAGTTATGGGTGGAGTCTTATTTCCTTCAGGACCTAAAGAAATAAAAGATCTTCAAGATAAATTTAAACTACCTGTTACATTTTGTGGTGACGTTGTAGGAACTGGTTCTTCTAGAAAATCAGCTATCAATTCACTTTTATGGTGTATTGGAGAAGATATTCCTTTTGTTCCTAATAAAAAACGTGGTGGAGTTATTCTTGGACAAACTATTGCTCCCATATTTTTCAATACAGCTGAAGACTCTGGAGCTCTACCAATTCAGTGTGATGTATCCAAACTTGAAACAGGAACTATCATTGAGGTAAAGCCTCTTGAAGGTAAAATTCTTGACGAGAAAGGAAACCTTATTTCAACATATGAAGTTCAACCAACAACGATTCTAGATGAATACAGAGCTGGTGGACGTGTTCCTTTAATCATTGGTAAGATGCTTACAGATAAAGCAAGATTAGCTCTAGGAAAATCTCCGATTCAAGAGTTTAAAACATTTGCAAATCCGCATATGACTACTGCAAAAGCTGGACAAGGCTATACGCTTGCTCAAAAAATGGTGGGGAAAGCTTGCGGAGTAGAAGGAATACTTCCTGGAACATCTTGTATTGCAAAGATGACTACAGTTGGTTCTCAAGATACTACAGGTCCTATGACAAGAGATGAGATGACTGAGCTAGCGTGTTTAAAATTTAATGCAGATCTCGTTATGCAATCATTTTGTCACACAGCTGCTTATCCAAAGCCAAGTGATATAAATACACATGTTACTCTTCCAAAATATATAACTGATCGTGGTGGTGTCTCCCTTAGACCTGGTGACGGAATCATCCACACATGGCTTAACAGACTTCTTATCCCTGATACAGTAGGAACTGGTGGGGATTCACATACTAGATTTCCATTAGGTATTTCTTTTCCAGCTGGTTCAGGACTAGTTGCATTTGCTGCTGCTTTAGGTGTTATGCCTCTAGATATGCCTGAGTCAGTTCTCGTACGTTTCAAAGGAGAATTACAACCTGGTGTGACCCTCAGAGATGTTGTGAATATGATTCCTCTAAAAGCAATTGAGATGGGTTTAATGACAGTAGAAAAAAAGAATAAGAAAAATATTTTTGCAGGAAAAATTTTAGAAATGGAAGGTCTCCCTAATTTAAAACTAGAGCAGGCCTTTGAACTTACAGATGCTGCAGCAGAAAGAAGTGCGGCTGCAACTTGTATTGATCTAGGCAGAGAAACTGTAGAAGAATATTTAAATTCAAATATCGCTTTAATGGAATCTATGATCGCAAATAATTTCCAAGATGCTTCGACATTAAAAAGAAGAATTGCAGAAATTAAAGACTGGTTAAAAAATGGTGAACTTATGCGTGCAGATAAAAATGCTGTGTATGCAGAAATCATTGAGATTGATTTGAACGAAATGACTGAACCTATTGTTGCATGTCCAAATGATCCAGATGATGTAAAGAGACTCTCACATAAAGATGTGCAAGGTGACAAAATTGATGAAGTTTTCATCGGAAGTTGTATGACCAATATTGGTCACTTTAGAGCGGCAGCTGAAGTTTTAAAAGGCAAAGGACAAACAGACGCAAGACTATGGATTTGTCCTCCTTCAAAAATGGATGCAGATCAATTAACGAAAGAAGGATACTACTCTCAATTTGCAGCAGCAGGAGCGAGAATTGAAATTCCAGGTTGCTCTCTTTGCATGGGTAATCAAGCAAGAGTAAAAGATGGAGTTACAGTTTTTTCAACTTCAACAAGAAACTTTAATAATAGAATGGGTAAAGATGCTAGAGTCTATCTAGGATCAGCAGAGCTTGCAGCAGTTTGTGCAGCTCTAGGAAGAATGCCTACGATGGATGAGTATTTAAAAATGGTTAGTCCTGTTCTTGAAGGACGTGAAGAAGAAATTTATAAATATCTTAATTTTCATCTTATGGATGGATTCTCAATTGATGCAGAAAAATAAAATATTAGGCCCGACTTTCGGGCCTATTTTTTTATAAAATACCAACGTTTAGATTCAACTAACCCATTAGGACCCATGCCGGATTTGAAAGATCTTTTCAATTTATAAGTTTCATTAACTTTCAAACTTTCAAAGTCAGAAAACTCATTTCTCAAAATAACTGAATCTTTTAGATATTCTTTACAAATTCTTGATCCACTTGAGTCAGGTGTATTATTTTTTAAAACGAGTTCAACAAGCTTAAACTGCGCCCGAGAAGGCGCTATTTTTGTTATAGTGACCTTGCATTCACAATCAAAGTATGCAGAAGCATAAGTAAAAAGAGATATCGTGCTAAATAAACAAACGAGTAATAGCTTCATGGTCAATTCCCGCTAATCTATAGAGTTCAGTAGCTGAGTAAGCAGACCTACCAAAATGTCCTTTAACACCAAGACTTGTAACCTTAAATTCATTACCACATGTTTTTAGCTTATGAATTAATTGCTGGCCGAGACCTCCGATAAGTTGGTGATCTTCAACTGTTACAAGTCTATTGTTTGATTTTTTTAACACCTTACTAATCGTGTCTATATCTGGATCATTTACACATGGCATATTAATTACAGAAACTTCAATACCTTTTTTGGACAAATCACTTGCTGCACTTATCGCCTCAAATAAAGTAGGTCCTGCACTTACAATAAGTCCATCTTTACCTTCTCTAATAATTTGGGCCTTGCCTAATTTATATTGAAATTTTTCATTTAGAGTTTTTGGATAATTCTCCCTCCCTACAAAAAAGACATGAGTAGAAGCTTCTTCTCCATTTTCTCTTTTTTCAGAAATCTCATTGATTGCTTGATACATTAATTCCTCTGCTTCAGCAGAAGTTGAAACAATATGAGCTTTTAAATTTGGAATAGAACTTACTGCTGATAGGTATGTAAGTGACTGATGAGAAGCACCATCTGCTGCATCTTGAAAACCAGTATGGGAAAATACGGCAATCATTGGGCACGAAGAAAGCGAGGCCATAATTAAAGGAAGATTTCCCTTTGTCACACCAAATGCAGCAAAAGTATCAACGATAGGGATAAACCCTAGTTTTGATAAACCTGCAGCATGGCTAATCATATTTGACTCTGCAATTCCAATATCAATTGAATCATTTGGAAATTTTGCATGGAATGGACCCATTCCTGTAGAGCCTTGAAGATCACAAGAAACAGAAAGAACAGGTCTTCCCTCTTCTCTCGCCTTAATTGCACCTCTAACTAATCCCGCTTGAGATTTTTCAGAAGGCGTACTTGCTGATGAACTCTCAGTTGGCCTGATAGTTAGCTCTTCTGACCACTTTTTTAACTCTGCTGGAACATCGTTACTAAGAATTTCAGAAATAAAATCATGAATATCATTTGAGTAAGGCTTAATTGGAAAGCCATGCCCCCCTGACTTTGACTCCATTGTTGATTTCACCCCATAGCCTTTAGTTGTTTTTAACCAAATCATCACGGGTTTATTTTCAGAAGCAACAGATAAAGCATTTTCAATAGCATGATAACAAGTTTGTAGGTCATTTCCATTTTCAACTTCAATCACGTTCCACCCAAGGGAGCTCATTGAATTAAAAGTAGGATTCATTGTATATGAATCTTCAGAAATTCTACCAGATAGCTTTGTATTATTATCAGAAACGATAAGGATAAATGGGTTTAGATGACCTTTAGACCTTAGCCCTGGGATAGCTGCAAAAGATTCTTTTGCTTCCCCTTCCATACTTGCACCATCACTCATGGAAACAATCGTCACTCTATTATTTCCAAGGAGTTTATCCCCATGGGAGAGACCTTGTGCTTGTGGAAGTGCAGATCCAAGTGGCCCATTACTTAAAAGAACACCTTCTGGATACAAATGGGACTCTCCATGCCCTGTTAGTTTTGAGATAATCGATCTAAAACCTTTAAGCATGTCAAAATCAAGCTCTCCAAAGCCAAGGTTGGCCCTAAGAGCATAAATTCCATTTTCTCCATGCCCAATATCATTTACAAAATTATAATGATCAAACCATTTTTCTTCTTTGAACATAATTGCATGAAGCGCACTCATACATTCACTCATCGCCGCAGGGCCACCCCAGTGACTAGCCGCACCACCATTAACAGCAGCTAAATCCATCAAAGCAACTAGTGCTCGTGTCATATTTGGACATCCACATTCAATGTCATTACCTTTGGTATCTTTAACAACTTGAGAGTATTTTGGTTTTTTTAATGGAGCTAATGAGAGAAAATTTTTAATATTTAATGGTTTAGTATTCATAAAAATCCTTTTAAAACAGCTATTTTTGTCCTATTTTTCAAATTAAACACCATGCAGCTAATCTTAGCAAGTATAAGTTTATGAAATTATTTGTTAATTATGACTTGCATTATTGATTTTTTGAGCGTATTTTGTTGTCTCTAATTTTATTTGAATTGATTAAAAAGGATATAATTATGGCACGTACATGTGATTTAACAGGAAAAAGAAGACAAGTTAACAATAAAGTTTCTCACTCTAACATCAAAACAAAGACGTTAAAGCAAGTAAACTTACAAACAAAAAAAGTATTTGATCCAGAAACTGGAACAACTGTAAAGTTAAGACTTTCAGTTAAAGCAATCAGAACTCTTGATAAATTAGGTTCTTTATCTAAATTTTTAAGAAAGTATGGACCTGCTGCTTAATTAAAATTTTTATTATTTTATAAAAAAGCCCTATTTCGATAGGGCTTTTTTTTTGCTTACTTTTCTGCGATCATCTTCCTATATTTTATAAGGAGATATTATGAAAATTTTAGCAATTATTATCCTACAGACACTTTTATCCCAAGTCATGGCCGCAAGCCTCACGGAACAATTACTAGAGAAGAGATCATCATCTAAAGCTCCAGCGGAAGTAAAAAAAATTATGAGTGATGCTCAAAAATCTCTAAAAGAGAGTGGGATTGAAAAAAATGCGATCAATAGAGGAACAAAAATACCTGAGTTTAAAATTGAAAATAAATCTATCTACGATTACCTTAGAGACTCTCCTATTGTTTTAAAGTTTTATAGAGGGAGTTGGTGTCCATACTGTCAGATAGAGTTAAAAGAATATAATAAGTATAAAACAAGAATTGAAGATAAAGGTTATAAGCTAATTATTCTTACTCCTGACAGCAATAAAGAGATAAATAAATTCAAAGCTAAAAATAAGATTGAACTTGATATCTATCAAGACAAAAATAATTCTATTGCTAAAATATTTGGAATTGCATTTAAACTTGATAAAAACTTAAAACCAATTTATAAAAAATTCGGAATTGATCTAGAAGCTGCTCAAGAAAATAAAGAGGATACACTTCCACTACCAGGAACTTATATCATTAATAAAGAAGGTAAAATCACTTACGCATTCATTGATGTAGATTATACAAAAAGATTAGATCCAGAAATACTACTGAAAAATTTAAAATAACTATTTCTTTAAAGCGAGTGAGGCCGCACCTAAAATTGCACCATACTCGCTTGCAATTTCAGACAATAAAACTTTGGATTTATTTTTAAAAGGCTTATAACAGAGCTCTTCAAACTTGGCCTCAACTTGTGATCTAAACCTCTCACCTAAGCTCGTTACTCCTCCAGTAAGAATAAAAGCTTGTGGACATAAAAGTGCAGAAAAATTAACGAGTGCAAGGGCCAAGTAATCAGCACTCAGTTCAACTGCTTTAAGGGCATTAAAATTATTACTGTGATATTTTGCTACCACTTCTCTAAAACTTAAATCCTCTCCACTTAATTCAAAATAAGTTTGTTTGATTCCACGCCCACTAACATAACTTTCAAGGTGTCCAGCATGACCACAATTGCAAAGCCTTCCATTTGGTTCAACGATAACATGTCCGGCTTCTGAACCTATTCCGTGGGAACCGTAATATAAAGATTCATTTATATAAGTTCCTACACCGACTCCAGTACCAAGAGTAATCACAATAAAATTTTCTAAATGGATTCCAAGACCAAATTTCTTCTCACCAACTGCCGCGATATTTGCATCATTATCCATAAAAACGGGTAATTTAAAAACATCAGAAAATACTTCAATTACATTTTCATATTCCCATGAAAGATTTGGAGGATATTCCATACATCCATTTAATGGATTAGCATTTGGAACACCAATACCAATTGAAATAAGGTTTAACTCTTCACTAAATTTAGAAACTTCTTCATCAATAGAGACTTTAAGTAACTTAATAAAATCTTTAAATCCAATTGTTGAATTCGTTTTTATTTTATAATGACCTAATACTTCGCCGTTTTCTGTTACAAATCCGAACTTTGTATTAGTTCCACCAATATCAATTCCTAATATCGCAGAATTCATTAAGCAAAAACTCCCCAAAGAATAAGCATACAAAGGATTAGCCCGATTGTTAGAAGACGATCAAGCTTTATATCAACCATAAAAGCCGGTGTCTTAATGTCTTTAAAAATAATTTCATTAATATTTTTTGTTGAAACTTTGGATAAATAAGATGCGGCAAAAAGGATAATTGTACAAATAACAAAAAGAATAAAAGCAAAATGCAGAAAATTAATTTCTGCAATCTCAAGCCAAATTCCACTAATATCTGATTTAAATATTTCTAGGAATAATCTTAATACACCAAGAAATAAACCACTATACAATGAACATAAAGCACCAAAAGAGTTTAGACGTGAAAAGAATAACCCCATAATAAAAACACAGGCTATAGGTGGCGAAATATAAGCCTGAACACTTTGTATATAAGTAAATAACCCACCTGACACAAGTCTCATTAATGGAATCCAAGCAATCCCTAAAATAACAAGTACAACAGTTGATATTTGCCCAAAACGTAAAAGTTCTTTTTCAGACGCCTTAGGTTTATAGACTTGATAAAAATCAAAAGTTAGAAGTGTAGAGCAACTATTAAAAACTGAACTCAAAGAACTCATAAGTGCAGCAAATAGCCCTGCAACAACGAGTCCTTTAATTCCACTTGGTAGAACGGTTGCAACTAAAGCAGGTAGTGCATGATCTGTTTTTTCTAAAACAAGAAAACCTTTTGCACTTAATGCCGCAGCTATAATCCCAGGGATAACAAATAAAAACAAAGGAAGCATTTTTAAATATCCAGCAAAAAGCGTACCCTTTCTGGCCTGAGAAATATTTTTTGCAGATAATACTCGTTGCACGATAAATTGATCCGTACACCAATACCAAACACCTAAAATGGGTGCGCCGAAAACAACTCCTGTCCACGGAAATTTCTCATGACTCATCTCTTTCCACATAGAGAAAAATTCAGGATCAACAGAAGCTTTTAATTCACTAATGCCACCAAGCTCATTTAACCCAAAATATGTCACCATAATGGCACCAAAGATCATGACAAAAACCTGAACTGTATCAGTATAAATAACCGCTTTTAACCCACCAAATAATGTATAAATACCAGTTGAAATTACGAGCACAGATGCTCCTACCCAAAACTCATAACCAATTGCTTCAAACACAACTGCTCCGGCAAAAATTGTGGCAGATATTTTTGTTATGACATAAGCAAGAACGGAGACGATAGAGAGATAATTTCTAGCTGATTTAGAATATCTTTTTTCTAAGAACTCAGGCATCGTAGTGACTCCACTTTTTAAATAAAAGGGAACAAATAACCAGCCCAAAAGAATAAGCATAACTCCTGCAAGTATTTCAAATTGTGCAACTCCTACACCAGAAGCTGCTCCCTCGCCAGCAAGACCTATTAAATGTTCAGATCCAATATTTGAAGCGAATAAAGATGCTCCAATTGCAAACCAACCAAGATTACGCCCTGCTAAAAAGTAATCTTCACTTTTTTTCTTCTCTGCTCTCGTTACAACGTAGGCAACAACAAAAACTAAAAGAAAATAACCAAAAATGACACTATTATCCAAAAAACTTAGTTGAATATTCACAGAAAACCCTCTTTATTAATGATCTATTTGAAAACTTAATACTAGAGTTTATTTCTATAACATTTGGTAATTAATTGAAAGTAATTAAATAGACTTAAGAAACCTTAAATTTAAGACAATTTATTTAAATATCTTCTTAAAAACTAAATTAAGAACAAATTGATAAAGAAACCTAGGTAACAAAACTTGTAGCAAAGAAACACTTACAGCGTCAGGACCGGCCAAAACAAATCTAGGCATATTTTTTTTTCTAGAAAGCGCTAAAACTTTAGAAGAGACATTTTTTGCACCTGGGATTAAGGCGTTTGTCGTTTTTGATTCTAGAGTTTTTTTAAAACCATATGACATATTTTTATAGTGTGAATTTTCACTCATTGAGTTTTTTCCCCAAATAACAGAACTTGTAAAATTTGTATTATGTCCACCAGGTTGAATACTACAAACTTGAATACCAAAAGTTGATAGCTCAAATGAGAGTCCCTCACTTAATCCCTCAAGGGCGTATTTTGAAGAAGAGTAGACAGAGGCCATGGGACAAGAAAATTTCCCCATCAGGGAAGATATATTAATTATTTTTGTGGATGATTTTCTCATAATAGGTAATAGAGACTTAATTAAATTAACAGGACCAAAGTAATTGACTTCCATCTGATAGCGAATCTGTTCCTCTGAAATATCCTCAAGAGCTCCATAGACACCAACTCCAGCATTATTGACAAGAATATCTAATCTGCCGTTCGTTATGCGCTCGAGAGCTTTAACTAAAGACTCTATTTGATCCCTAGATGTAATATCTAGCTCAATAATATTTAGTTTCTCTTTATATAGATTTATTTCAGTTGAAAATAAGTCTAATCTTTTTGATGCATTCCTCATTGTAGCAATGACTGTGAAGCCTTCTTTTAAAAAATCTTTCACCATTTCAAGTCCGAAACCTGAAGAAGCACCGGTTATCAATATATATTTTTCCATGTCTATATCCTTTAAGAATATAGTAACACTTTTTTTAAAAAGTTTAAGCTGATTGAAAGTCGAGATAAATTTAGATCTTTTGTGAGATTATCAATATTCATTCATAATCAGAGGTGGGCATTTTGTGGAGAGGTGATACCTCCAACCAGCTTACATATATATAAGCAGGATTCATGCCAAGTTTAGTCAAGTATAAGTTATTGATTTTATAATAGTTTTACAAGGTGCATTTTGACCTAGTTCACTATGACCTAGGACCAAAATGCAAGAAACGCTCTGAGTCTCACAAAGTGAGGCCGTACTTATTTGATAAATTGTACCTCAGAGATGATAAATCCCCATTGATTGACGGATTTATCAGATTTAAAATTAACGGTGATCGAATCTCCCTCTGAGTATCCTGAAACAAAGTTTTGTCCCACACCATCTACTGAATCAATAAGATCACCTGAGGCTGAAAATATTTTTAAGACATCATAGAAGCGCTCAATATCATAATTATCGATGATCACTCTTACAAACTTAGCCCCTGGTACAGTAAAGGTTCTAGTGGTATCAACGTTATTATAATAAGGATGATTAGTTTCAAAAATCTGAACTCCTTGAGTTTGCCATTCGTTAGGATTAGGAGTCTCTGGTCTTTCTGTGTTAATTTTGGCCAAAAAATTATAAGCATCAACTCTTCCACCAGAAATTATTTTTCTCCCATAGGATTTGTTATAAACTGAAGTACTCATCAATTCATCTCTTAGAGCTTTTGGATCTGTAGACCCATATTCAGATAAATATAACCCTATCACTCCTGAGATATGAGGAGTGGCCATAGAAGTTCCAGAGTAAACTTCGTATTTATTATTTGGGGTTGTTGATAAAATATTTCGGCCAGGGCCTGCAACATGAACTGTATTAGATCCATAACAAGAAAATGAAGCGAGTTGATCATTATAATTATAGGCAGCAACTGAAATAATATTTTCTAAATCATAATTCGCTGGATACTGAGGAGTTGTATTATTATCTGTATTATTATTTCCGGCAGCAGCAGTAAATATAATTCCTGCTCGGTTTGCTCTCTCAATCGCCTCTTCCAAAGCTTTTGAGTATCCACCTCCTCCCCATGAATTGCTCATAATATCTGCGCCAATTTTTACTGCATAATCGATAGCAGCAATAGCATTTGCTGTTGTTCCAGAGCCTTGATCAGTTAAAAACTTGATACCAATAAGTTGAACCTCACTCATCACTCCGGCAACACCGACACCATTATCATGAATGGCCCCAATAGTTCCTGAGCAGTGTGTACCGTGACCGTTTCCATCCATTGGATCCCCATCAGAATTTGCAAAATCATAACCATGGATATCATCTATATAGCCATTATTATCATCATCAACACCAGGTAATCCATTTGCCTCCAAAGTATTTGTCCAAATATTCGATTTTAAATCTTCATGATTATAATCAATCCCAGTATCAATAACTGCAATCTTAATCCGTTTATCACCTTTATTAATTTTCCATGCATTCAAGGCATTTATATCAACCCCTTGAACTCCAGTCCTGGAGGAATTACCGCTAGATGAGGCAGGCTCATTAGAACCAGTGTTAACTAAACCCCAAAGGTTTGAAAACTTCGGATCATTTGTCTGAAGCTCTTTCAAACCAATTGCATGATAGATATAATTTTTTTCAGCATACTCAACACTTGGATCATTATTCAGTTGTATAATTAGATAATCTAGATTTGTTTTAGTAGACACTTTAACAAGGTAGGTATCTTCAGCGATTAATTTTTTATCATTTTCTTTGTTAAGAAGAACTCTATTATTTGTGTGATAACGTTTAGAATCTTTTAATTTAACTATTAATTCATTTGCAACAAACTCTTCGCTAACTTTAGCGTAACTAACAGTACTAACTGCGACCATCATGGCCCCAAACAGCAATTTTCTCATGAACTCTCCTTGAATGTCTCTTCTCAAAAAATAATAATCTGTGTGTATGTGTGTAATCTGATTATAACGCGTAAAGAAAAAATAAAATGCAGGGTAAATATTTTCACATTGAATAAATTGATAAATATGATCAAATGATAACTACTAGAAATTTCATTAGAAATATAAGAGTATATTATTATGTCAAATTTATTAAATAAAAGTAATCATCCCGTTGAAGTAAAAAAAATCTTTGTTGAAATTTGGACTCTTAGAGATGAAATAGAAGCGGCCATTGCAAAAAAAATTCTCGCTCAATCCGAAGTTGATGGTGCCGACGTGGATATAGATGATATCCGCGAATTCTACACTACTATGCTTCAAGGAAAACAAGCATCTAGTGATGAAGAGGAAGAAGAAAATGATACAGAAGATTCAAATCTAGACTCTTCCGGAAATCCCCTTGATGATGATGCTCTCGCAATGATGGCAGCACTTAATGGAGAAGAAAGCTCAGAGGATGCAACCGAAGAAAATGCTGAAGAAGAACCAGCGGATGAAGATCAAGAATCTCCAGCTGAAGAAGAAATTGACCCCGAAGATGAAGCTTCAAAACTTGCAGCTCAAATGCTGTCGGAGCAAGGTCTTGGTGAAACAAATAGTTCTGATGATGACTTAGCAGCAGAAATGGCGGCTCAAATGCTAGCTGATCAAGGTGGCAGTGAAGCACCCAAAGAAGAGGAAAAAGCAAAAGGTCCATTTAAGCGAGTCAGGCCAAACCCAGATAAAATTATTAACGGTTTCGTTCTCCTATCAGATATTCAAATGGATCAAATAATGCTCTTTACGAGACAAGACTTTATAAGAGGTCAAAACATTATTATTAGATTTATCATACCTAGAAGTTTCTCCCAAATTACTGAAGTTTTGAATACTGTTCATATTTCAAGAAACTCTAAAATTATTTCTCAAACTAAACCAAGCCATCGAATTCAATGTAAGTTTTTATTTAAATTTGAAAATGAAAGAGACCTCTTGAGAGAGTTCTTAAAATCAGTAGAGCCTGAAATACCTGTGCCTCCTAAAAAATTAAAGAAGCCTGACAGTGACGATGATGATGATGACTTTGATGACTTAGGATTTTAATGAATTATCATAGCTTAAAAACAAGAAATATTGTCTCTACTTGGATGTCATTATTTTTCTTTCTTATCCTCTGCTCATATTTGGGTTTTATTGAGTTTTTTAAAGATTCAAAAATTGAAGTACTTGCGACAAATTTATTAAAAGACCCTATTAATAAAGAAATTATAAATGATGTATACTCGATACGCTTTAAAAACAGAATTGGGGATTTTTCTATCCAAAAAAATCAAGAAGATGAATCCTGGACAATGAAAGAGCCAAGAGTGATGCCTGCTCAAAATAAAACAATGAATAGTATTTTAAAGTCCCTGTCTCAAATACATGTTAAAACGATTTATGAATTCGAACCAATTAATATTCAAAGTTTCTCTCTAGATAAACCAGTCATGGAGATTGATTTATTTACAAAGTCATTTGGTAAAATAAAACTTAAGATGGGTCTTATTAATCCAATTGATAATACATCATACCTCACAGTTTCAGGCCATAATCATATTTTTCAAGTGGAAATTCTCCAAGGGAAAATGGAAAAACTTGAACTTTCAAACTTTATTGATTCACAAGTTTTTTCATCTGACATAGATGATGTTATTAGCTTCAAACTATTTAGAGGAAAAACAAAAGAAGTCTTAAATAATCTAACTTTCTCTCGCGAGCAGTGGAACTCTCAAAAATACAATACAATTGATACGACAAATACAATGAAGAAAATTGAGAATATACTCTCCATCAAAACTCATATGATTATTGATAAACAAAATGATGAGCTTAAAACTTATATACAAAATTACCTAGATAATCCTATTTATACGATTGAAGTTAAAACAAAATCAAATAAAATGATTAAGTATACAATCTCTTCTTTAATAAAAGGAATTACAGAGTTAAAACTTGATAAGAAAAATTATTTTTTAATGACAGCAAGTGATAGAGAATATCCATACGTCATTGGAAAAGAATATCTGGATGAGTTTATTATTAGGTATACTGATTTAAAATAAATTACTTTCTTTTTAAAATTGATAGTCCATCTGTATAGGGTACAAAACAAGATTCCCAAGCCTTTGACTCTTTAATATACTGATGTAATTCATAAATATTTCTTGCAGATTGTTTGTTTTTAACTT
>Ga0115005_10001333_pt1 | contig 19522 bp, 5 predicted proteins | sample ArcOceMetagenome_FD_87163 | JGI IMG/M metagenome (GOLD analysis project Ga0115005, IMG submission 87163) | Marine eukaryotic phytoplankton communities from Arctic Ocean - Arctic Ocean - Greenland ARC118M Metagenome | ecosystem: Environmental > Aquatic > Marine > Oceanic | place: Arctic Ocean... | reverse complement strand
CCACCACCAAATACCGAATACCCATACACCACCACCAAATACCTAATACCCGCACACAACACCAAATACCAAATACAAGAACTCGAGCAACCAATACCCGAAAACAGATTTCCCCCGCCCCCCCGCGCGAGAAAACCATTCAATCCCGTAAAATATTACTTAAGCCTCACACTCGATGTTGGGTTGGGAGTTTAAAAGATTGAGCGTCAGCTGGCATGGCGTCAGCTAAGCTCTTTTGCCCCTGCATTGCACTGCTTGGCTCGCGAGCTTGCGAGCTTGCGATTGATGAAACAATCAAAATCATGGCATCGGAATGATAGCACGAGTGATCAAACAATAAGCAACACCGATACGAGAGTACCAACAGTAGTTCTTCAACATTTTCACAACCATGCAGGTTCTCGAACAAGAAACTCTGCGAGAAAGGCTCATTATAAAAGAAGGTCAGAATCTATCAGCGGCAAGGGGATCCTTGTCAAAATGTGCCATACGAATGAGAGATTTTAGCAAGGCAGCACAATCAGCTGAGTTCCAGCATCCAAATATTGACAATCCAACACTCTCCAAGCTAAAATCGGCTTCGAACCAACTGACGAGGGAAATCAAATTGCATGATTTGGAAATGAAGAAAATGGCATTGGGGGCTCAAGCTGCGCAGGCGGAGTTGTCTTATTACGATTCGATTGGGGAAAAGACGCAAAATTCGATAGCTAATGTCCGTGAAGAAATTGAAAAGTTGAGGGCGGACCTTGCGCAGGAAACCAAGGTACGCAAGAATAGAGAAGAATATGAAGCTCTCGCAAAGATGGCTAGTGATCGGGAACCGAGTCGGGATACAAAGCGGAAGTTGGAGGTGATCCATTCGGAAATGGAAAAGATTAGAAATGATACGGATAAGAGACAAAGGAAGCTTGATGTGAAGGGCAAACAGTTTCACCTGCTCTCGCAATGTATTGCTGATTTGAAGAATGGTTTAGAAGAAGATAAAATTCGGGCACAGGTTGAGAAGGCTGCGAAGCAAAATGTTAGTAGCGAAGGCGGAGGGTCGTGATCATTTTTTACGAGAATAATCGCTTGGTAGAATGAAACATATGTACTGTTGACCTTTTAATAAAGAATTTATTTATTTAGCTCGTGTACCAGGTATTAGCTAGGTAGTGTGTTGTGTGTGCGCATATTGAATATACATTGAGTTACATTTCTTATTCAAATAGATATATCGGCAATCAGTGCAACTCCAGCAAGAACCCATTTTGCTGGATTACTTTTCGTTTTCAGCTGCGCATTGAAAAACCACGTTGGACCTCTCATTTCAGTCATGTAGACAGGGCAATGGTATACTCCGCCAATGTTTGCTTTCTCCTTTGTCACCGCTTTGACATTCATAATGGGCATCGGGCAAAACATCTCCTTTGGATGACTCTTTTCGATTTGTACATTGCTCACATCCCATCGTGCACCCTGCATGTTGAGACCTATAATGTATGCTCCATCTCGAGAACTACTGTCAATTTCGTCTGCATTCATGCGCTTGGTGACGTCAGTGAATGTAACTAACTTATCAAGCTCCCATTGATTTCGCTGCGCTGTCACCTGACAGATTGCAGTCAGAAAACTAGTAGGATTCACCAGACCACTCAACCAAGTGACCTTGGGAATCTCGCTTGGGTTATTTGACCATTCTTCTAATTGATTCAGCCTGTCCAAGAAATTATGAACCCAGGAGGAAAGTCCTCGTTTGCTTGGCCAAGAAATTTTTGACCACGTTGTTGGAACACGATCCATAAATAAGGACGTCATGAGATTTTCCATTGCATCACTCATGGTCAACTCTCCAGCGAATCCAAGTTGCAACTCTTTGATTGAACGTTTGATCTCTGCAAGTAATACATTCATAATGTCCATCTCTTGTATGAAAACATTTTGATATGGACCTTGCTCGTCAAGATTTCTCACTAGGTCTTCAACATCAAACATCTTCTCCGAGAACTTTTCAAGAAGGTCGGCTGCGACGCTCTCAGCCACTTGTTGTGGAGATGAGCCCTCACTGGTATTAGATGCACCTCTCGGTTGCAATTCAAGCAGAAGATTAAACACCTCATTGCTTTGCTGTGTACGATACTCAATTTCGGCATTGGGGTGGAGCCCAAATGCTATTGGAGTATCTTGTGTCATCTTGTTCTCTATATGATCAATGTACTTATCAAACGTCGTTGGGGCAGGGCTCATAAAGCTAATTCCTTTCTCGTCCTCTGCGAAAGGATACATCTCCATTTCATCTAGCAACTCTTCTTTCATGTAAAAGTTCAGATATTCATTTGCAAGTAGCCGATCGAAGTCGTTGACAATGTGACCACCATACATAATCTCTCCAAAAATGTATTTTAAATCTTGCCATGGGATTTTTCCGCCACCGGTGTTATCCATATAATTTTGTAGGCAAGTCGCCGAATCTCGCAAATCACCTATGCTAAAAGGATATTTCATATTGAAACCTAGAGGTCCAAACATTTTTCTTTCCATCATTATTGAATGGAAGTGACACAGCCCAAACAAGATACTTCGAGTTTTAGAGTCAGAATCGTCGATATATTCCTTTGAGAAAAAGCACCAAGCGCGTTTTAAATTGGCTTTCAGACCGGCAGGAGGTTCATTTGTGATCTTGATGCATCGACTTAAAATTCCAATAGGAATATTTTGGGATGGATCACTAGTCAACAGCACGCGGAATTTTGAATGACTTCCTTCGGCTGCGTACTCGTCAAGCTTCTTCTCTAATTCACCCAGCCACTTGGGCATTAGATGAACATTATTCAAGAGGACCCAGTGCCCATTTCGATGGGCAGTCTCTAGCCATGACATTGCCACCGCGTCTTGACCTTGACCCATACTGACATTATGGTACGAAATTCCCTTCTGAAATCCATACTTTGCGGCCATTACATCTAAATCCGCTACTACGTTGGCACCAGGACTCAAAATAAAGTAAAGCGGTCTCGTAGGAGTTGAATCAGCAAGGCACTGATCTAGAATTTCCAGACTGTTCAGAGTTGAATCGCAATTGACATAACTTGATCCGTTTGGTAGAGTCTGACTTATGAAACCTGTAAGTGCGGAAATCATCCGATCGGGTCTTAAACATCTCACCACGAGCATCTTTTGGAACGGTGTCCTATCAAGTCCAGCCCAGTCAAGAGGAAGTTTTTCATTTTCTGGAGTAATTGAATTAAACCACTCCCGAAAACGAGGGGCAGCTTCAATCAAATCAGTTGACAGTTTACTAAAGTCGTCTTGCTCGGCAAGGGCGCAAATGGACATCCATCCATTGTTTGGAAGCCAGTCCAACGGGTTTTCGTCCACAACTTTTGATGAGACCCTTGTCAGAAACTGGAATTGTTCTTCATTCCATTGGTCGTTTCCTACAATTCCCCGCTTCATCAAGCTGAAGGTTAGTTGTGCCAGAAACAGGAGCTTGTGTCTTTCGAAAAGACCACGAGAAACCCATGTAAATATTGTCATTCGAAGAGACTCCCGGAGACTGTCAACCCGTGCGGAAAGTTCATCTTTCTTTTGAGCTCGAATGACAGACTTCTCGAAAAAGGTGTTAAAGCTATCCAGCGAATATTGATACATGTGATCGATTGCACAGAGCTTAGTCAGAATGAAGTAAAGCATGGCTCCCTCAGCTGCCTGGGGTCTATATGCTTCTCTCGCTTTTTCCACTTCGGCTTGGGTAACTTTACCCTTTTCAACTGCCTCTGCAATCTCTTTCGCCGTTTTCTTTGTGGCTTCAAGACCCTCAATCAAAGGAACATCGCTCAAGATATCATCTGGTGCATTTGCAAGTCTTTCCAGTAGATCATCCTCTAGCTGCACCAACTGCATTTGGTACCCAACAGCAGCAGTTGTTAGTGCTCTTGCTTTTTCCTCAAGGTCACTTCTCTCCATTTCAACCACTTTCGCGAGTAGCTGATCCTCCAATCCTTGCTCCGTAGCGATGAAATTAATCAATGTACACTGCGCTGCAATTTCTGGTTTGTAATGAGGATTACTCAGCTTTGTCTGCAGGTAGAGTTGGAATGCGGGATCGTATTCAATCTCTTCTCCGCCAAATTTCAGATACAGTGTTCTTCCTTTCTTATAAATAGCTCTTGATAATACAGGATCAAGCGTAGCATCAATATCAGACCCCAGATTTTCAATGATAACACAGCGGCCGTTTGTAATTGCTCTTTCAATAACCTTCATCCAATTCTTTTGAGTCAGCTGAACGATGTCGACATTGCCTTCTTCCTTTTGCTTCAACCATTTGATTCCTTGACCTTGCGGGTCAATGATCAATGGCCATCGCTTACAATTTGTTACGATTGATCCGTTTTCTATTGAGATTCTATCGCTTGGGAGACCCTCTGCGATCATCTTGGCTGTTTTGCCTTGATCTGTGAGTAATGTTAATGGGTCTGAATTCTCTGTCATTGGGACGTTTCGAGATTGTAGATCATGAGTCCATTTATCTTTCCAGAGTTCTTCCCTCAAGGTTTGGTCAAAAGCACCAACATAAGACACAAATCCTGCAGCAAGCATGCAATCTCCAGGAAGTGTCAAAGCGTTGGCACGGAGCTTTTCGATCTCTTGACCCCATCGAACATTTTCGCTGGCTAATCCTCCAACGAGTCGCTTTGCGAGGTCAGCTCTAGCTATCAACTTATTAGCTTGATCTTCTACCTCTTGTTTCTCACTCATCGCAGCATTATATTTCTCTTCGAGCAATTTCAGATGAGCTTGGACATCAGCTACTTTCGCCTCTGCCCCGGCCAAACTTGCGAGTGCTGATTCCTTCCTCTGCCTAGCAGCATTTAATGAATCCATCAATGGCTTTACCTTGACGTAAATTCGATTATAATTGTAGATGTTAACAACCCACGTGCAAAGATTAGCTGCAGCCGCGGATTTTGACAACATCTTTTCAGGTGTAAAGTTGGGATCATCAATGTACTTTTTGAGTAGACCAATTTCTTTCTCCGAAATACTTTCTCCCTTGAACTGTGAAAGTTTATTCTTGAACGCGTCGACGTTTTGCATCATTGCTTTTGCTCGCGACCAGGTTTGCTTCTTCGCATTATATTCCTTCTCAATCAAAATGATACACGAATTTGTGACCTTATCTACTCCAGATGGTGGTTTAGAGAGTCCCTTGAGCTCTGTGAGCATTGATTTACTCAAACAGTCAACAGCAGCTGCTGCTGCTTTCATAGCTGGTTCGGCCTCACTCAATTCCTGTTCTGCTTCTTTCTCTATTACCATTGCTTTTGATGATTCTTCATTGGCCTTGTCAGCTTCGGTCTTTGCAGCATCATCTTGAACTTGTGCATCAGCTTGTTGCATTTCCATTTCATTGATGAGATTATCGGTTGCAATTTTCTTCTCCTCGACCTTTTCCATTGTAATTTTAAGATCCTTTTGAAGCTCAGCAACATCATCTGAAGTTTTCCTCAAAGTAGACAGACCAACATCCAGACGATCTATGAGACGCTGAACATCGCTTCTTTTCTCACTCAATAGATACTTGAAGAATGAAATGAGTTCTAGATATGATTTTGGGGTCACATAATTATAGCGCCTTTGTGTTTCTAGATATAGCTGTGACATCTTCGAAACACTTAGATGCTCCTCCGCCATGTGATTCGCTAAAGAGGACTTGATATCGTCGGGGCCAGGTAGTTCGATATCTGCTATAAACCGTTCTGCTACGCTTACTAGTGCGTCTCTGGGCCAAGGATGGAACTGGTCAATGCCAGTACAGTTCACAAGGCCTGGAAATCTTCTCGCCCGAATACGAAATGTGTCACCGACAGGAGAGAAAGCCAATGCAAGATGTAAATTTTTCTTAACCCTGGAGATGAAATATTTTGTTCTTGCATCAGGATTATCTAGAATACCTTCCGCTCTCGCATCGTTAGCAATTGAACCGAGGATATTGTCTAAATCCTCTTTCGGAAAAAGATCAGGAATCCACCCACTTGTCAGCATTCCATTGATATAGACAAGGAATTCCTCTCGGACAATTTGTGAATCTGTGATTAAGAAAACAATTTGTGATCCTTTCACACCACTTGCAATATACATTGACCGCAACTCTTCTTTCAGGTCTTCAACTGTGAAATTAGATGTGACTGCAAGCTGTTTCACCTCGTAATCACTGATGAAGGCAGCTAAGCGACACAGGCTCTGCTTGCCCGACCCTCCAACTCCAATGAGCATCGCATTTCCTCCTGGATTCTGTAAAATCCTATTAATGCGAGTAATGTGAAGCATAGCTTGTTCAAAAAGAACGAGGTCCATCATTGCATTGGTTTCATTATATTCGTTCAATTTTGCGTCAAGTACCGTTTTCAATTTTTCCATGGAAGGGACTGGAAGATACGCCCCATCAGTTGTTGTCACGAAGTTCGTGTATACTAGAGGAGTGTCAAACAATTCGTCCGTCGGAATATTACTAATGTTCTTTTTGACAATATCTTTGAAGATGCTGTCGAAGCTCTGGATCTCTTCTGCTGTCACAAGCCTATCCGAGTACACTCTTTGAGTTTCGTGGATGAACAGACGTGCCAACATGACTGGTTTGATGTAATAATCTGGTTTTGCATGGCAACAACCCTGGAATATACTTGTGAGTTCCCTCATATTCCAGTTGTACATGAATTTTACGGCTGATGGCAAAAAGCGCGAACTAACGACCTCATGGATGTTAATTGCAGATTCGACAATTTTTCCAGTTAGCTCTTGCATGGCTGGTTGGAAACTACGTAAGTGACCTCCAAATAAACTTGAAAAGATTGTATTCAAATCATTCGTAGAGGGCATAGCTATCGCAAATGTGGCGAAATGGCGTTGGCAACGTTCACATATCTCAAATGAACCCGCAGTTGGATTCATAGCGGCAATGTATTGTATGTCCATCAAATGTTTACGTATACCGAGATCTCCGCGATCAAAGATAGACCCATATTGCATGTGCTGAGTCAAAAGAGCAATTGAGTTTTGGGTGCCATACGTTTCAACGTAGGGTAAATTCATATCATCAATGAAGAAGACCATTTTCTTGCCCATAGGAGGTCCAAAGTAAGTACCCGACCTCTTGTCAATGTAACTCTCCAATTCCTGCTGCAATGTGTAGGAAGAGGTGTAATAGGACATGACCACATTCTTACTCATAATATTGTCAGTATCTTTATCCAGACCATCTAGGAAGTGTTTTACTATCTCAGTTTTTCCCGTCCCTGCGTTACCAACGAACATTGAGTATCTTCCATTTCTGACCAGCTTATCAAGAATGTAAGACATGCGAGTTGTCTCCACTGTATCAACAAATAATGAATTGAATGACGTTTCACCAGGTCCATTTCCAATTGGTGTTGGGTTATATCTGGAAACCTTCGTGTTCCAGTGAACATACTCTCCTTCCACAGGATCGAAAAAATAGTCAAAGCAAAGACCATCCTTTGGAAATTTAGTCCCGAATGTTGAGGCAAAGTCCTCGGAAAATTTCTTGCGGTAATCCCCTGACTTATCGACAACCATTGGTCCGCCAAACGCCCACATTGCGCAGTATGCAAAAGTCGTTTCAATTACTTCTGCTGTCATCCTCTCTTCTGGAACCAAAGGTAAAATCCCCTCTAGAAGATATATGATAGTGCTGACTTTGTTTATTAGACGGATGCGGGTGACTTCCTTGTAACCCCTTCTTGTCATTTCGACCAATGCATCCACATATCGGTCAAATAAAGCTGGCAGGAAATTTTTCTCGGTGGCACTGTCTCTTTTTTGAACCCATGTTTCCATAAATGGTCTCCAACCAATATCAGTCTCGTTGATGTATAAAATTCCAGCGCGCGACACAGTCGCCGGAGTAGCGTTTTTCAATGAGTTAATTTCAAATACCATTCTCATGGCAGGAGATAAAGGCACACGCTCATTCGAAACCAATGTTAAAACCTTGTTGTCGTCCATGACTGTATTCATTGATTCAATCCAAACTGCATCAATATCGCCATCAAGAACCACCCATTTATGTGTTTGATAATCGTGAAACCCTTGTTCAGAGAAGTTTTTGCTCATTCCTCTCATAATGATGCTTAAAACCCCATCCTTCCAGTCTTTGGCCAGAGTCATGTATCCATATAATTCATCTCCAGTAACGGCCTTGGGATTCACCGTTTCAGCAACACAGACTGGTTTATTCTGATCTAGATTGTGAACAGCCTGAAGCGTTTTCCAAATAGTTGTCTTTGCGCATCCCGTAGGACCAAGGAGCATAACCGAGTGCCGCACATCAAGAAGCTCCTGGAAATTGCAGGTTTTATTAATAAGCATCTCGTCGTGTTGTAGACCCTGCTCTTTAGCCACCCTGATGATTTGTGTCTTCAGATTTTCATCAACCTTTGCATCCACCGTAAGCCCCATGAATAAGTCATTGATGAGCCGTAGGAAAATAGGAATGTCGTGGTTTGGAATCTTGGGAGTGTTAAAATCACGAAGTGCACGCATGAGCACCTGTGCCTCGTCAAGATCTGGATTTGCTCTCTTCATCCCGCCAGCTACGCGAAGTACTGACTTCACAGCACGAAGTCCCCAATCGTAGTGAGGTTGTTTTGAGAGCAAGGCAGAAGATAGTTCATACAATGTGTTGAATTTCACGGACAACGCCCTCGCGGTTTGAAATCCCTCTGCCATGAGCATATTCTCTTGAATCAGTTTCATATCAGGGCGGATCATTGCACAGGATCTAAACAGTGCTTTCAGGTTCTCTGGCAATTCTGTGCGACCGGCATAGCCAGGATTCATCGTAATCCAAAAGCCACAAGTGGGGATCAATGATATAGTGTCGCCCATGAATTCAAATTCGCCAACCTTGACAGGTGGAGTACCTGATGGCAAACCCTTGTATTTCTCTTCGCGATTTTCTGGCTTTGAGAATTTTACAATGGCGTCTTGAATTGTTTTTACTTGAGTAGCTACAACAGACAATACTTCGATAGGAATCCGGTTAAATTCATCAAAGCAACCCCAAGCACCAGTTTGAGCCAAGCCACGGAAAATATCTGCCATCGACTGAAAGTTCATTTGGTCGGAACAATTAAATACATAGCAAGGCACAGCTAATGCACGAGCAAGATCCTTCGTAGTTTCTGTTTTCCCGGTTCCAGCTGGACCCGCAGGTGCACCACCCAAAAACAGTTTCAAGCCCATCGTCAACGTGATGTAACATCGATCCGTGAGGGGTGTGATCACCAAACGCCCTGTGTTACCAACCCATTCATAAAAGTATTTACATTGGAAATCGCAAATTTTGACATTGACATCTTTCTTCGGTTGATCCCATTCAAAACGTAATTGTTGCTGCCAAGCGAACGCTGCCGGGCCTTCAATTTTCTGCTGAATCAACCGGTCGACAACGTCACGCGAATGAACATCCATTGTAATCAACGAAATAATTTTCGTCCTATCGGCGGGAGATAATTCTCCGAGCACTAACTGAATCAATGAAGACAATCGATTGTTACACAGTTGAAGATATCTTTTTACTGCATCTTCCTGCCCCCCTTCGTACTCTTCAAGAGCTAACTGTGTTTCATCTGTCCAATAGATTTGGGTTCCAGTAATACACAGCTGAGCGGGGTAGTTGAAGAGCCATTCGTGTCGCGGACTCTCGATTTCCCAACTCGCTGCTTTTTCGATTGCTTCTGACAAAATTTGTTTCAAGGACTCCTGCATTGCTACCGTCAAATTATTCAAATAGTTCTCTACCTCGCCTTTCATGGTAAAATTTTCACAAAGTGGAACACGCTCTCCATCTTTTGCAATCATTTCGTCGACTGTCTCCAAACTCAATTCGCCACTTTCTGACTGAACAAAGGAGAGGTTTGCCAGGGCATCATAGCAATCACCAAGATATGGCATGATTTTCGGTGGATTTGTTCCATTTGCAAGCATATCCAAAAGTGCAACTGATGAGACGAAGTAAAATCGTGGAAAAATCTTCTTCTTTATATCGAGATACTCGTTCAATGACTTTTGACAAAGTTCCAACCTTTCTCGCATTCCAACGAGAGCTTCAAATCTACCTTCCACAGAGCACACGTTGACACAATTAGATTCCTCTACTGCATCCTTCATTAACTCTTTGAAGTCTGAGTCAATACCTTCAAATCGTTTGGTGTCTTCGGGTAGTTGGGACCGTATATCAGCTGACGCCAAAAAAATCGATTCAAGTCCTGCCCAGGATTTAGAAACAATCATCCACATGCGAAGTGTATCGTCAACTGTACGCAGCAGAGATTGCCAATGAATGACACGATCTTTGAAGTAATCCATAAATTTTCCCATTCCAAAGATCCCCTGAAGTTCCATTTGGTGCGATTCGATGCTTTCAACAACCTCCTCAGAAGGCTTTGGAATGAACATTTCAGTGTCTTTGTGCGGCGCGTAGTCAATTTCCATTGAAGACCAGACGAGTTCGATCTCTTTCAGTTTCTTTTCTATCTTGAGCTCCTTCATCGCAGTTTCCACAATCTCTTCAATTGCTTCTTTATGTTCATGTAGATTGAGCATCATCATATCATCCAAAGTGAACTTCTTATCACTAGGATCCACAAGCTTCACATTGCAAACGCGGGCAAGTGAAGACCAGTGTCTGGGTCTCATCGCTTCGGAATGAAGATCATTTACGAGCGGTAATGCTACACTCATGATGGCCATCATATCATCAATATCACGGTATACTTGCCATCCTTTGATTGCCGCAAATGTATTTCCTCGCTCCTTTAGTTGCTTCCTCAATTTCTTGTTTTGATCTTCGAGATCATCAGTGTTCACAGCTTCCCAAGGAGTAGTCTGCCAATTAGAGTATATGAGAATTACCATCGCCTTGAAATCCCACAAAATTTTCAGTTGCTTGATTTCACTCCTAGTTTCCCCAATTTCGGGATAATTTGATTGTTGTTGCTCGAACAGATCCTCGAGCTCATGGAATTTAAGGATCTTAGCTTCCAAGTTATCGAGCTGACATGCGTACTCGTCCATAATTTCATAGGCAGTGGAGATGTCGCCGTCAAACTTAAATGGTGCATTGCTTCTAAAATCCCCACGGAAAGACCTGATGGAGAGATAGAATTCATCTAGATCAGACTTCAAAGCATCAACTGAATCCATCTGCATTGGTAAAATCTCTTCCTTCTTCTTCAAAGTTTTCTTAACCATTGCCTCCCACGCCATTGGCAATTCTTCCAGAAAGTCTTGCAAGTTTTTCCCCGCGATTTTTTCGTTGACGTCAACATTATAATTCTTCAACATTTGGACGCTTTCGTTTTGGGGCTCGTAGATCTCTGCAAGATAATCCCTCTTCCTCCGGACATCCCTAATAACAGCCATAACAGTCATCAAGTCCTTATTGTTCTCAGCTCCTTCAAGAACCTCTTTCTCAAGCCCGCCACCAACTCCCTCCATAAATGCATTAAGATCTGTGAGTGTCGAAAGAATATTCTCAAGAATATGCTTGGTGAAAGTATTAATCCATTTTGTGGCAAACAGAGAAATTTGCTGTTTCGCAGGGTTGACATCAATTCTCAACCACCCGATATCAACAGGAGACGGGAATTTGGTCACAATGGCTTGAATGTCATTGAATTTTTGTATTTCTTTATCAAATTTCTCCAAATCAAGTAGCTCACTTCCGTGCTCAGTAATTATCTTCGCATCATTGCAAAACTTGGCAAAGTACTCTGATAAATCAAGCTTCCAAAGGAAAGAGTGCTCTTCAAATGATTTCATAAGATCTATACATTTATCCTGGGTTGCTACCATCGCAATTGATATTGCTGATACATAGTTGCTGATTAAAATGTCCGAGTGCATTTCACGCATATATGTTCCTTCTGAGTCCAACCTCTTGAAAAGAGCTGATTGTTGAAGAAAGGCACCAATCATGTCTTCGATCATGGAAGAAAGCCCTTTTCCATCACTTGATGCTCCCAGAATAGGGGTGAAATCAAGCTTTCTCTGAATTCCGTCTAAATCAAGCTTGATCTCTAGAAGAGGCAATTTTCCTTGGTCAACAATAGTTTGAAGGTCGATCTGCTGGTACACAAAGTCCAAAGACGTCGTTATCGCCTGGGACAATCCATCAATTACAAAATTGCTGACATAATCCACATAACATTTCCAATCTTTGGAAGCGTTCGAGACTCGCAAAATCTTGTTCGTATCCTTCAAGAGACTATGCATATTCTTGCTCGATTCTTTCAACTGAGCAAATCGGGCTACTTTGAGAGCTTTCGCCATCCTTTCAAACTCATCTTTTTCAAGCGGTTTCGCCTTTCTCTCCACCATTGGTTTATTCCACTCCTTCAGGATCACCTCAATCTTCGAGAGATTATCTTTCATCGTCTTTAGTATACTATGTACATTCTCGACTTGTGCCATGGAAGCTGTGATAAAGTTATCAACACCGTTAGAACACCAATTGAGGTCCTGAATACCCTCTTGAATAATAGCATCGAATTTCGCAAGATAGGGTGCTACGAGCGGTTTCTCCACAGGAAGGAGCTGTTTAAGGACCGAATTATTCATATTCACAATGAGATCCAAATTCCCAGTCCAGCGACGAAACTTTTCTGCTGACTCGAAAACCTTTAGTGCTTCGATTGGAACATCGATACCAAGAAGCAAGAAATACTTCACTTCTCTCAAAAGGCGAACGAGAGCAGGGTCAAAATTAGTCCTCAATTCTCTAGTTTCCTCGCACCTGCGCAACAAATTCAGATGCAGTTTTTCATCTGAAGAGGAATGGACGTCACGACTCCAATTGCTTGTCAGCTGAGTCTCGTAATCATTAAGTAATTTGGCCAGCGTTTTTTGTATTTTCACTACTTCCTTTGCTTCCTCCCGATCCAAGATATTCTTATCCAATTTCAAAAGTTTAACCATTGGCACTTTAATCCTCTGCATTAACCCTCGGCACCATGTCAAAGAACCTGCGATTGGTGGAAGATTCTTTCTCGTATCCTCGGGAGGATGAGCTTGATACAAGTGGAAAACTTGTTGCACGTGCTTCAAATCCCTGTTGTAAGCCTGGAGCAAATCAATGTGCTTGCTCTCCAATTCATCTTTGATGATCAAGCGATCGAGAAGATGACCGTCGAAGGAATCAAGAAGCTGGAACTTTCCATAGATTGTTGGATTGTCATCCAGGCCAATGCAAATAACAGCGCCAAGTCGCCGTTCTAATTCTTTCACCGAATATCGGAAACCCTGGTAGCACTCATCAAATTCCTTCCTTTCTACATCCATGATGTCATAGTCCACGCTCTGAAAATTTTCAACTTCCATATCAAAATCTCGATGAATACGATGCACGGATTCAGAAAGCGACCTCCCTTTCGTGCACCCAATTTCGATCTTTGCAAGTTTCGAGAACTGGATAATCGTCTTTGTAAGATCGCAGATGTCATGGCAACGTTCGAGAAACGCATCCAATCGTAGAAAGATTGCATTGTTTTGGATCCTCCAAGGGTTACGAGAACATTCTCGACTGGCCTTTGCTTTGTACTCAAAGTAGCAGTTCTTAAAATTATTGCAGACGGTGATCACCGTCTCAACATTGTCCACAGCAACGTTGGCCTCTTCATTTTCGATCAAAGTGAAGACCTGTTCGCCTGAAATGAAGTGGCAAGATTGTTCAATCAATGCATTGCATATTTCCTTCAAAAGGATCACTATCCTCGAGGGAGTGCTGTAATACTCAGAGTTCTTCCAAATGAGGAGCACCGTATGCAAAATTGGGCGGAATAAATCCTGTAATTTCACGAAATCGCCACCATTGATGAGCTTCTCAAACCACTCCTCAAGATTGCTCAAGAATTGGACGTTGTCATTTGCTTGCATTCGGGCTTGATATACATCCTTACATAGCTCAGCAAAAGAAGCACAGTAGGTCGATTTGGCTTGGTCTAGCGTACGCAATACGCGCACAATATTTCTACCTTGAAGCTGTTCAAAAATAGCATTGAGACTGGCAGCCTTCGTCTTCCAAAATGCAATCTCCACATCAGGATTTGGGTGCGAGCCTTGTTTCATCAACGTCTCTGGATCTTGTTTGAGAATATTCTTGATCTGCTTTGTCCATGTCAGGATTGCTGATTCTAAGAGAGGAATGGGGTTCTGTACAGTCGTAGAACCATCAACTGCTTCGACTGGTGGCATTGGCAGCCTAGTCTCTCCCTTCACTTGACCGCACAAAATTGTTGTCGATGACAAGAACGAGTGGAAGCTCTCATTGATTTCCCGGTAGGTAACTTCTCCCCAGCTTTGCTGATTCATTGGATTACTCAGAATTGGCAAAAGTACTGATTTGGAGACGAGTTCTAACTGCTCAAAGGGTGTTCTGCCACCGAGCTCTGTCGAGACAACCGAGTGATTGATGTTACTATTTGAAAGCGCATCCACAGTTTTAAGCAACACCAAACACTTTGTCTTTGGAAGCCTATTAGGCATCACCTCCGACAACTTGAGATTATCTGGCACTATGATGCACTTTACATCCTTTTCAACAAAGAATTTCTCAATTACGTTCCTGTGTGTTAAAAATTTCGTTGAGCTATGCATACACAACCGTCTCGACGTGGGCGAATCGAGAAAGAAAGAGAAACTTACCTATTTGCTTCTGTTTGAAACGCCTTGTCGAATTTTGCACCAGGACTTAACTTGGGAAACGTGACGAGGATTCGATTCACAAGAAATTGAACACGGAGACTTGCCCAGATATCGACATCGTCGCCGTCTCCTCCCATGCGTTCAAATGTGAAAGAACGTTCGTTACACCAAGTATTATTCGAATTAGAATACTTTGTTGAACAAAATGCTGAAAATTTGAATGTTTTTCAAAAAAGTCAAAGCAATGATTCGATTCACTCTTGTGACTGTGATCTTTAAAAAAAACAAATCTTTGGTTTCGTGAGCCAGTTTATTTTTTAGAGAAGTCATCGCTTGGAGTCATGCAAGGCCAGAGAGTTTGGCTGCCTCAAGCAAGCACGATGGAATCGTAAGCACACATGCAACCAAAATGAGTGTTGGTAGAGTGAAACCCCCAAAAGCATGGGATCTGTTTATAACTTCCCTGCGCGCAGTCTCTACCTGTAGCATAAGATCGTTCATCGTTCCATTATTCCAGATAACAATATCGGCCATGTTTGCCTTTTGATGAATAGGGATCTGGCTCTGAATTCGACTTTCACATTGTTCACGAGTTAAATCCTTGTTTCTGACCGTCAGTCTCTCCAGTTGAATATTTTCGTCACATCCCACAACAATTTTGATTCCAAATAATAGCTTCATTTGTAGCCCTACCTCGAAAAGCAGTGGAATGTCTACCGCCACAATGGATGTATTCTTCAATGACGGCACGATGCCTTCACGGATAATCTGCTTAAACATGATCTTGGATATTAAAGGGTGCGTGATGCCATTTAGAACTCTTCTTTTAGGTGTATCTCGAAAAATAATATCTCCAAGTTTACGACGATCAATCGGCGGATCTTTAGAATCTGATTTGGCAAAAATGTCATGTCCAGAGAAGGCGTTCACGACGCGTTTGTATCCGCAATCTGTTCCCATCTTTCCAGGAACTAAAATGTCGTGTGCAATAGCATCAACATCCACAATAGCAAAGGCATCATTCTTATTTTTCTTGCTTGGATCTCTAAGCAGTTGAGATACGGTCGACTTTCCACAGGCAATCCCACCGGTTAAACCAACAGGTTGTAATGTCGCTCCAAGTTTCGCACCCACTGCAAAAAGAAGGCAACGCAAGCCCAGTATGAACGTAATTTTTAGTGCACTCAATGGTGTACACAGTTTGGATTCATGGCCATCAATTAAAGGCATCCAATATGAAAGCGAATCGAGATTACAGTCAGCTGCGAATCCTGCACCATTAGGCCATCGGAGGAAAATGAGGTACAACCACACCAAGTAAGAAACTACGCATATGACAAGCGTATTCCAGACGCGTGGTAAGGTTTTAGATGTAATGTTCCGGGACGCCAACCTCGCAGTGAAAATTGAAATAATGAAGCCGGCAGGGAAGAAAGAAAATAAAAGGGAAACAGTCTGAATTAATTCAAACATTTTGTCCTCAAGTTACGATATTTGCTTTGCACGCGGTTGCGATTCTTGCTTGTTGGAAACTACAAGTAGTGTACGAGTACCACTGTACGGTACCTAACTAACAGGTACAAGTTCGGTACCGTATGTATGTCGTTATGAACCTCGAGATCGTCCAATTACGGAGGGTATTTCGTCGTCTGTGCAATCCTACAGTAACCCAATACGGTAGGTGAAACTTGTCATGTGGTTAGTCCGTCCGTGGTGTTACTGTAGTCCGTGACTATTTTTTAAACAACTTACTTGCCAGCTAGCTAGCGTCTTGCGTCGTCGCTTGCGAGTTGTATCTTGTATCATAATATCTTTCCTTCCGATCATCAGCACTTTCAAATCACTTCAATCTTCAATCAATGTCTTTATAAATAAACTTGATAAAACTTTGTATTCAAAGCAAAGCATAGCATCCAACCATCAACCATCAACTTGACGATCAGAAAAGGAGGTTAGGAATTTCGACCATGAAAATATCAAAAGGAATCGTTCTACACGTAGTAACTTTCATCTCTCTTTCAGCCCATCATGATTCTGCAGCTTTCGCATTGAGCCTTTCCATGTCAGGCACAAGCAAACAGTTAAATAACAAACATAGCTCTATTCCCAGTATCAGTAGGAGGGACGCTCTCATCAGCGCAAGTGCCACCCTTGTTGGAATTGCTGGATCGCCAGACGAGTCCAAGGCCGAGTTACCAAAAGCAGAAGTTGTTGATCTCGCTGCAATTAAAGCAGCACAATCGAAAACAGCATCAATACCCGGTATTACAAACTCAGGATCTAGTGCTGGCATTACCCCGATTAAAGATCCACCCCCACTTCTTTCTATTAGAGCTGGACTCAATGGTAAATCTTCCATCAAGATACCTAGGATAGGATATTCCTTGTACAAAACTTCTCCAGATGTTGCTGCACGGTGCACTGCGCTTGCACTTCGAGCGGGTGTGAGGCACTTTGACGTTGGGACTCTTTATGGATCAAATAGTGAGATAGCTGTTCCTCTAAAGAAATATCTTGATATTGGGATTGATGGAATTGATTTTTCAACTGAAAATCCTGAATTGCTCTCATTTTTGGATGCAACTAAAGCAGATGGAGACCACCATGCATTAGCCACCGTCAGCAGTGGCCTGCTTTCAGCTGCTGCACCTGCACCTTCAGGATCAGCGGGGCGCAGAGGAAGAAGAGAAGGATTATTCATATCGCACAAATTGGCAAACTTCGAGCAATCAACAAAGAGAATTGACGTACGACGCGCAGTTAAATCACAAATTGCAGCTTTGGGAACTCAATACTTGGACATGGTATCAATTCATTCTCCTTTGACTGACAGAGGAAGACGACTTGAATCTTTTGCAGCAGTCCTGGAATTGCGTGATGCAGGGTTTGTGAAGAGTGTTGGTGTATGTAATTTTGGATTAGAATCATTAAAGGAATTGAAGGAATATGGGCTTGATTTACCCTGTATGAATCAATTGGAACTCAGTCCTTTTAATACCCACTCTGACACCCTCGCATGGTGTAAAGACAATAACATTGCAATTGGATGCGGTGCGTGGTCGAAATTAAGTGGTGCAGATGGACCTCAAGACCAATGGGTCGTGCTTGCTGAGATTGCGAAGAAAAAGGAAATGACGAAAGCCCAGGTGCTTGCCAGGTGGTCACTTCAAAAAGGATACGTTTGTGTACCAAGATCGACAGCTGCCTCGAAAATTGAGAGATTCGCAATTGGTGAGAATTCATATGGGGGGATTAATAGAGAAGGGAGAAGTTACCTCCTTACAGACGAAGAGATGGGAATTATAGATAGTTTGAATATTGACTTTAAGGCAGGCAAACTTGGTAGAAGAGATGGTTGGGACGACACTGATGTGAAAGGTGCTGATTGGGATCCCACAGATTTCATTTGAGTAAAAATCAGCTAAACTCAATAAGAACAGTATGGTACAAAACTTAATTCCACATTCATAGCCTAAACAAAACTGTCATTCTTCCTGCATCCTTTCAAAGGACCATCGAATGTAATCCAGTCGCCTGGTATTCCTCCATCCATTGTCTCACAAATTCACAGCTCTTCGTCACAGACAGTTCGGCCCACTCTCTCTTCTACCATCAAGCGTCTACGATTTCTCAACATTTTAACATTGGTTTCCACACCATTTTCACCCTTCTCTTCATTTTCAAAGCTCGCAAAAGTGCTCATTTCTTGAAATATATGTTCTTCATTTTCTTGCTTGGCGAAGAATACAGGGTTCCCTCTTGCTCTTGTGAGAGCGATACCCGAGTAAGAGAAGCTGCTATAGTTCGGTATCATCAGCGCATCGCACTCACCAAGAGCAAATACCTCGGCTGTAGCTTCGGCCATAGCTTCATTTTTCATGGTCTGATTGAGGACATCTCCTGTTTTGCTGCCCCGTTCACCGAACCAAACACCATTCTCGGGCTTGGGCATTACTTTTTTGGGTTGAATTACATTCCAATTCTTGGGAACGTTGGCATCAAACCATGGTCTCACCTCACCGCTGTCACTAGCCACGTAAATAGATACCATAGTAGCATTGCGAGAGAGAACAAACTTTTCCATTGCAATGCGTGTACTGTTCAGAACAGTCTGGAGATCAACATGTCTTCAGGTCTTCCCTGCCCAGTCGCCTGTTTCATTATTTCCTTGCCTCACATGGGTACATATAGTAACATGGTGATTATATTTTGTAGCTCTGTTCAACTGGGCACGGATAGGGCTGAGGTATGATAGTACTAGTGGAGAAAGGGAATCTCGCATCGACGCAAGTATCGAAATTATCAATGGACTATAAAAAAACTCCTTGTTCTGGTACCGATCAAGAACGGTCCCTGTTCTTTTATACTGCTTTGTTGATTGACCAGACCAGTCAGTAGGATGTGAGTTCCTAATCAGTAAATTTTGTTCTTTAGCAATTGCCCATCCTTTGTCAGGTTGTGCATTTTCGACATAGTCAGTATCATTGAAGAGAGCCGACAAAGGCACGTCATCCCAAAAAACACGTGCTTTTCTACCATGTCTATTGGCATACACAATGGTGGGGATTACGCGGCTCAATCGATGCCCAATACCACAACAACCGTTCGTGTAAATAGGATGAAGAGAATCATCGATAGCATTTAGTGGAACTGAAGACAGAGCAGGTGGTGTGATATTAGCTGATAATGTACCATTTCCTTCATCCTGGTCCATTTTTGTTGTATCCTGCTGATCATTGGTCGTGGTACTGTTGCCAGCACTATCGTGCACTTTATCTCCTGATGCTAAATCATCATCATCATCATCTTTTTT
>Ga0115005_10001332_pt1 | contig 19536 bp, 17 predicted proteins | sample ArcOceMetagenome_FD_87163 | JGI IMG/M metagenome (GOLD analysis project Ga0115005, IMG submission 87163) | Marine eukaryotic phytoplankton communities from Arctic Ocean - Arctic Ocean - Greenland ARC118M Metagenome | ecosystem: Environmental > Aquatic > Marine > Oceanic | place: Arctic Ocean... | reverse complement strand
TGGTGGGGTTGGCTTCGCCGATCAAGCTTTAATTTAAAACCCCAGCAGTTAGTTCTGCTGGGGTTATCTCGTTTTACCGCTTATAGAAATTAACAGCCCATGCACCGAAAGTGCGATAGCTGGAGTGCCGTAGGCATAGCGAAGCATGACAGAACGGAGCTCTGAACTCACTGTAAGTCATCAACGACTGCGACATTAATGCGTCCTTGACGGCGCAGTTTCTGTGAGAAATATAATAAAGTTGAAAGTAATTAAGATATTAAAGAGTGTAAAATAAGAATCACAGATCTATCCATCACCATGATTCTTAATTAATAGCTGTGAAATATATAGCCTGGAAGCGAAAAGAATTTAGAAGTCACCCCACTGACTCTGTAAAAGGGTTACGGCTGTTAAAGCGGCCGTTTCTGTTCTTAGAACACGGGGCCCAATGAGTTTTGCTTTAAAGCCCTGATCACAGGCAGCCTGAATTTCATCTTGTGATAATCCGCCTTCGGGACCGATTGCTATGACCGCAGATGCGACAGACTCAGGAGTGCTTTGTTCTGCATTGCCCCTAGGATCTAAAACCCATTTTTCTTCGCCACTCACGTCGCCTATCCAATCTTGGAATTTCACCACAGGGTTTAGCTTAGGTAGCACATCGCGACCGCATTGTTCACAGGCACTGATGATGATGCCTTGCCATTGTTTTAGTTTCTTCTCCATGCGCTCTGCATTGAGTTTTACATCACAATGCTCTGTCCATAGCGGGGTGATTTCTACTACACCTAATTCAACGGCTTTTTGAATGACAAGTTCCATTTTGTCGCCTTTTGAAAGTGCTTGGCCCACATGAATAGTTAACGGTGATTCATTGTCACTGAATACCTTTTGCTGGATGTTCACGGATACTCGTTTGCGATCACTGTGTTCAATAACGGCTTTGAAGTGGTAGGGCCCTTCTGCGTTAAACAAGATGAGCTCACGGCCGGATTGCATCCGCAATACTTTTCCAACATGGTTGGCTGCGTTTTCGTCTAAATCGACAGACGTGCCTTCATTGAAAACTTGGGGTGTATATATTCGAGGGATGCGCATATAGGTGTCTGATTTAGAGCGTGAGGTTTTATAGGTCTTACAATAGCAGCGTTTGGTTGATCTCTCTAGCGACTTAGGCTGAATTTAACGTGAATGGCTGCCATCGCAAAACGGTGCTTTTTCAGTGTCTTTGCAGGCACACAAAAATTTAGCTTCGGTTTTTTCTGCGGTGAATGTCATTGGCTGATACGGCGTGCCTTTATGGCTACCATCGCAAAATGGTTGAGTTTTACTGCGGCCGCATTCACACCAAAAATAGGTTTTTCCCGCTTCTAGTTCAACTCGGATTGGTTGGCGCATAGGAATCTCTGTGGGAGGGGGTTGTAGAGGGCAGGTAGATGAGAGCTATCTCTCTCACCTACCTTTGTCGTCTAAGGTTTACCAAAGTCCTAGGTTCTTCCATACGTTCATACACGGATCTGCTTGATTTAACGTGTAGAAATGTAGGCCAGGTACATCGTTTTCAACTAAGTCTTCACACATTTGTGTAATGACCTCTTCACCAAACTTCATGATGCTTTCGCTGTCATCACCGTAAGCTTCGAGTTGCTTACGAATCCAACGCGGTATTTCAGCACCGCAAGAATCACTAAAACGAGCAAGTTTGGTGTAGTTGGTTATAGGCATGATGCCCGGTACGATCGGGATATCGATTCCCATTTCTTCACAACGATCTAAAAAGTAAAAGTAACTGTCAACGTTGAAGAAATATTGTGTAATCGCGCTGTCAGCACCGGCATCGACTTTGCGCTTGAAGTTCAAAAGATCTTGCTCAAAGTTTTTAGCCTGTGGGTGCATTTCAGGATAAGCCGCTACTTCTAGGTGGAATTTGTCGCCATGTTCAGCGCGGATCAATTCAACTAGTTCATTCGCGTATTTTAATTCGCCTGCACTGGCAGCCATACCTGATGGTAAATCACCACGTAATGCAACAATGCGCTGAATGTCATTTTGTGCATAGTGGTTAAGTAAATCTTTAATGTTTGCTTTGGTTTCGCCGACACACGATAAGTGTGGCGCTGTACCAATACCTTTTGCGTTCATTCCCGTTACGGTGCTGACCGTATGTTCACGGGTTGAGCCGCCTGCACCATAGGTAACCGAGAAAAAATCAGGGTTAAGTGCGGCCAGTTTGTCGCGCGTGGCGAACAGCTTGGCGGTACCTTCTTCCGTTTTGGTTGGGAAGAATTCAAAGCTTAAACGGAAATTGTCCATGGTCATCTCGGTATCTATGTGTTTACTAGCAAGCTTTAATATTAATGGGCTTGAAGCCGAAGCTTAACGCTTCGGGCTCCAAGCTTCTAGCTCGAAGTATTAGTACTTGTAGCTTTCTGGTTTGTAAGGGCCATCAACTGGTACGCTGATGTAGTCCGCTTGGGTTTGAGTCAGCTTAGTTAATACGCCGCCAAAACCTTCAACCATGTCTTTTGCTACTTCTTCGTCTAATTTCTTAGGTAAGATTTTCACATAAACATTTTCTGCTTTTTCAGCTTCAGGTAAGTCAGCGAATTTTTTCTCATACAAGTACATTTGCGCTAATACTTGGTTGGCAAAAGAGCCATCCATGATACGGCTTGGGTGACCTGTGGCATTACCTAGGTTCACAAGACGACCTTCAGAAAGCAGGATCAAGTGATCATCGCTGGCTTTGTCACGGTATACTTTATGTACTTGTGGCTTGATCTCGTCCCATTCCCAGTTTTCACGCATGAACGCCGTATCGATTTCGTTATCGAAGTGACCAATGTTACAAACAACCGCGCGGTTCTTAAGCGCTTGTAGCATGTTTTTGTCACACACGTTGACGTTACCAGTGGTGGTCACGATTAGGTCCGTGGTGCCGAGCAACTCTTTGTTGATGCCTTCAAGGGTGCCCGTGTTCACGCCGTTGATGAATGGCGAAACCACTTCAAAACCGTCCATGCAGGCTTGCATCGCACAGATTGGATCCACTTCCGTCACTTTTACGATCATGCCTTCTTGGCGTAAAGATGCTGCAGAACCTTTACCTACGTCACCGTAACCAACCACTAGGGCTTTTTTACCAGAAAGCAGGTGATCCGTACCACGCTTGATGGCATCGTTTAAAGAATGACGACAGCCATATTTGTTGTCGTTTTTAGATTTTGTTACTGCATCGTTTACGTTGATGGCAGGCACTTTTAGCTCGCCTTTTTCCATCATTTCTAATAGACGGTGAACACCCGTCGTGGTTTCTTCAGAAATACCGTGGATGTCTTTTAGTAGCTCTGGGTACTTGTTGTGTACCATTTCAGTCAGGTCGCCACCGTCATCAAGAATGATGTTGGCATCCCACACTTTATCGCTACCCATTTCTACAAGAATGGTTTGCTCGATACACCATAGGAATTCTTCTTCTGTTTCGCCTTTCCAAGCGAACACAGGAATGCCAGCAGCAGCAATGGCAGCCGCCGCGTGGTCTTGAGTAGAGAAAATATTACAAGAAGACCAGCGAACATCAGCACCCAAATCCACTAGGGTTTCGATCAATACCGCGGTCTGGATGGTCATGTGAATGCAACCCATGATTTTAGCGCCCGCTAAAGGTTGTGCATCTTTGTATTTACGACGAAGGGCCATTAGCGCTGGCATTTCACCTTCGGCGATTTGGATTTCTTTACGGCCGTAAGCAGCGTCTAGGGCGAACTGCTCTGGGGTTTTGGCGGCAACTTTGTAGTCTGTGAAAGACATAGATATTCCTCTTTAAAATTCAATTCAAACCCAGGTATGTGGGTTTTCCATGTTGGGTGTCATCGTATGAGAGCCAAGCGCCCTCATACGCAAAGCGAACTAGATACCGGCTGCCGCTTTTAATTCTGCAACCTTATCCGTGCGCTCCCAGGTGAAGGCCGTAAAGGTTTTGGTTTTTTCTTCGCCACGATCAACATACGTGTAAGACGCTTCAAATGGTTCACGACCGAAGTGTCCGTATGCGGCGGTGATTTGATACATAGGGTTTAATAACTCTAGCTGATTTTGAATGGCGTATGGGCGCAAATCAAAGACGGTGCGAATTACTTTTGCTAGTTCAATGTCGGTCAATTTACCGGTGCCAAACGTGTTAACAGAAATCGATGTCGGCTCAGCCACACCAATGGCATAAGACACTTGGATTTCACAACGATCAGCAAGACCAACCGCCACGATGTTTTTTGCCACATAGCGACCCATGTAAGCCGCTGAGCGGTCGACTTTTGAAGGGTCTTTACCAGAGAACGCACCGCCACCGTGACGGGCCATGCCGCCGTAAGTATCAACGATGATTTTACGACCTGTTAAACCGGCGTCGCCCACAGGGCCGCCGATCACAAAGTTACCGGTTGGGTTGATGTGGAATAAGGTGTCAGCGGTTAACCAGCCGTCAGGGAAAACAGGCTTGATGATGTGTTCAAGTACTTCCGCGCGCAGTTCTTCTAATGAAATAGAAGGATCGTGTTGAGTCGATAAAACAACCGCGTCGACTTTTGGTGAGCTGCCTTCATAGTTGATGGTCACCTGAGATTTTGCATCCGGGCGCAACCAAGGTAGGGTGCCATTGCGACGCAGTTCAGACTGGCGTTGAACCAATAAATGCGCATAGTAAACCGGCGCAGGCATTAGGTTAGGGGTTTCGTTGGTGGCATAACCAAACATTAAGCCTTGGTCACCAGCACCTTGGTCTTCTGGCTTGGCGCGGTCAACACCTTGGTTGATATCCACAGACTGCTTACCAATGCCGTTTAATACCGCACAAGTGGCACCATCAAAACCCACTTCTGAGCTGTTATAACCAATGCCTGTGATCACATCACGCACAATGTCTTCAAGATCTACATAGCAAGAAGTGGTCACTTCACCCGCCACAACCGCCATACCGGTTTTTACTAAGGTCTCAACCGCTACACGGGCGTATGGGTCGCGAGCGATAATGGCATCTAATACCGCATCACTGATCTGGTCGGCGACCTTGTCTGGATGGCCTTCGGATACGGATTCCGATGTGAAAATAGAATATTCGCTCATGGGGGTTATTCTCCTTAAGTTATTCTTTTAATGTTCTAACGTTTCTTAAACAATTGAATCTGGATTTGGAATCCATTGCGTAAACCAACAAATACTTGATGTTGGTGTGTTAATCCTGCTTCACGTGCCCAGTACTTGATTTCTTCTGGGTCGAGTCCTAGCCATACATCACCACAACTTTCTTTTACCCAGTTTTGATCGTGTGGGCATAGGTCAGTAATCAGTAAGTAGCCGTTATCGTTTAATAACTTAGCTGAAGCGATTAATGCTTCAGCGGGCGCTGGAATATGGTGAACCACCATATTAAACGCTAATAGATCGACCTTAATGTTACGGGCAACGGCATCAAGTGGTTCCCCTAAAACAAACTCAATGTTGCTAATTGGGGTGTGTTGTTTGGCTAATTCCAGCATAGCGGGTGAATTATCCAATGCAAAAACCGTATCAAAGCGCTCGCTTAAGGGTTTTAAAAACCCGCCCTGGCCTGGGCCTACTTCCATCGCATGCGCGCTGCTTGGTAACACGATGGTCTTCAATACCTCTTCAAGGCTATCTGCGTAATGCTCGTAACCCGCAATAAGGTCAGTGACCTCGGTAAACTTGCCAGCATGCTTTTCAAAAAATAACTGGCTTTGCTCCCCACGCTCCGCATAAATACTGTCGAGACCACTTTTCAGTTCATCATCTAATGGCATGGCATCCATAGCTGAAAATAGACTGGCGCGGACTTCATCCAGCTGAGCACCGCTTAATAAGGCGCGACGATAAAAGATGGAATTACCTTCTCGACGTGTGCTCACCAATTGGGCGCTGGCGAGTATTTTCAGGTGATGGCTCATGCGTGACTGGCTCACATTGAAGATATCGGCCAGCTCAAGTACGCCAAACGAGTCTTGCTGTAAGAGTTGAAGTATCTGTAGGCGCAGGCTGTCACCGGCGGCCTTGTTCAGCAGGGCAAGATTTTCGATGTTTGTGCTTGAATTAGTAACAGGCACGCAGCACACCCAATGGTTAATAGGTGAGCAAAGATATCATCCCTGATGGGTGATGCCAATATCTATATTAAAATATTTTGATATAGGTTGGTGGAGGTTAATAGCGCGAAGTCATGTGTAAGTTGAGCAAAGGTGGGGGGCTTAGAAAAAATCGGTATAACTAAAAGTGATTATCGTGCCTGCTAAGTGTGTGATATACATCAAGTTGTGCCGATGGGTGCCGATAATAAAAATAAGAATAGAGGGATCGCCATGAACAAAAGAAATGCCTTAAGTGTATTATTTTTAGCCAGCTTTTTAGGTTTAGTATTAACAGGGATGATTTATTTACAGCCCGAGAAGCCGCAACCGCAAACCGCTGAGTATGATTTGCGTGGCTTTCCTTCTCTGCCCAGTGAGCGAAATTAATTAGTTGATACTCGCATTCAAAAAAAGCGCCTTATTGAGGCGCTTTTTTTGTGTTTGGTTGTTTTGCTCTTAGGGTTAGAAGCTTAACAATTTTGGCTTATACATTTTCAATGTGGGCATGGTCATGCCAATGCTAGCATTAATGTAGGTTGGATCCGCCACTGTGTAACGGCGTCCTTGAAATTCCCAGCTATCGCCAACGGTTTTGCCATTGAGTGCCACCGCCGCGGCGATGTGCCCAGGGTAATCCAATAACACCACATCCAGTTTTAATAAACGTTTCACCAGCCAAGCAAATAATGCGGCGCGATCTTCGCAATCGCTGTATGTGTAGTGCAGGGTTTCTACTGGGTATAGGTAGTTTTCCTCGCGAAATTGTTGCTCGTCTGTTTTATAGCTAAACGCTGTTTGCACAAAGCGTAGTAATAAATTCACCGCATCCTGCTCGCTTTTGCCTTTTACTAGGGGCGCCAGTTGCGTCATGAGTTCATCGGCGGTTGTCTGCGGGAGCCCCTCGTGAGCATACTGGCTGATGGCCAATTGAGGCGTGGTATTGGCGAGCTCAATTTGCCCCAGATCATAATGCAATTGGATACTGTGGGTTTGTCCTTGGTATTGAAAGCTTAGCGCTCTTTGCTGGATTTGGTTTGAGGCCAGAAGTTGTTGGTTGTTGTTGAAGTCCAGCGCAGTGTTGGCCCCTGCGTGCTTGCCATCATAAGTGTAGGCGCGCCCAGTATTGAGTTTTTTACCATCTAAGCTAACCGCATAAAAGCGGGTGCCACTGAATGTAAAATAAGTGACGCCAAACAGGGCTTGCTTAGAGGGCATGAGTAAAAACGCGTTTTGATTGTAAGCAATGCGCGCATCAAAACCCGCCTTAACTAATAAGTACCAGGTAGTCAGTTGCTGAGCGTTATGGCCGTTGTCGTTAAGGGCTTGCACGTATCGATGAAATAAAACCGCCGTCCCCCAGGGGTTGAGTTTGAGCCGTTGTGCGGTTTGGGTTAAGTCTTTGATGGTCTTATCATGGGGGGCACTGGCAAGGGCGGCGTAAAAATCCGCAATGTTATCGCTGCTCATCTTGCCGCTAAAATTTTGGTTTAGCTTATCGTCTTTTATAAGGTTAAGCGTATGGCCAAACAAGGTAACCTCAACCGTATCCATGGTGGCCGGTGCGGGCTTCATTGGTTTGGGCTTGGTGGCAGGAGGTGTATCGGGTTTCGCAATCACAACGGGTTCGATAACAGGGGTATTATCAACAACGGGTTTGTCATCTTGCGGTTGAGGTGCTTTGGGTAGTAGTACAGGCTTGGGCTTATCGTCCAATATAACGGGCTTTTTAACTTCAACAGCCTTCCATTGCTGCTTTAGGAAGCCCAAAAATGCCTTGTCTTCGGCATCCATATAGTCTTGGAATTCTTGCTGGGCAGTGTCCATATCCATGGAGTTTTGCTTAAGCCACTCGTCGTATTCGCTGTCGGCGTAGCTTGCCGTGCCTAACACCGTCATGAGGCCAAGTAAGATAGGGTATTTCATGGTTATTCCCTTATTGTTTTTATTCCTTGTATAACACTGACCGATTCCACGATGAAAAGCCAGATATGATCCCATCCTTCATTGATGAATGGGCTATTCTCAGGGATAATACGCCCCCTTTATTATAGTGCCCAGTAGTAAGCCTTCCCTTACTGCTTTTGAAAGATCAAATAGATCAGGAGTCTCCATGACAGACCGTCGTCAGCTGGCCAACGCGATACGTGCATTGAGTATGGATGCCGTACAGAAAGCAAAATCAGGCCATCCAGGTGCCCCTATGGGTATGGCGGACATTGCTGAGGTTCTATGGAATGACCATATGAATCACAACCCAGCGAACCCAGACTGGTTCGACCGTGACCGTTTCGTACTGTCTAACGGCCATGGCTCTATGTTGATTTACTCTCTGTTGCACCTTACGGGCTACGAGTTAAGCATTGAAGACCTTAAGCAGTTCCGTCAAATGCACTCTAAAACCCCTGGTCACCCAGAATACGGTTATGCACCGGGTATCGAAACCACCACTGGCCCACTTGGCCAAGGTATCGCGAACGGCGTGGGTATGGCGCTGGCTGAAAAAGTATTAGCCGCACAATTTAACAAACCCGGTCACGACATCGTGGATCACAACACCTATGTGTTCTTAGGTGACGGCTGCATGATGGAAGGTATCTCTCACGAAGCGTGTTCACTGGCCGGTACATTAGGCCTAGGTAAATTAATCGCGTTTTACGATGACAACGGTATTTCTATCGACGGTGAAGTAGAAGGCTGGTTCACTGACGATACGGTTAAACGTTTTGAATCGTACGGCTGGCAGGTGATTCCTGCGGTTGATGGTCATGATTCAGCGGCACTAGAAGCGGCTATCCAAGCGGGTAAAGCCGAAGCCAACAAACCAACCCTTATTTGCTGCAAAACCATCATCGGTTTTGGCTCGCCAAACAAAGAAGGCAAAGAAGATTGCCACGGCGCGCCATTAGGTGACGACGAAATCAAATTGACCAAAGAGCGTTTAGGCTGGAATCACGGTGCATTTGAAGTACCAGACGACGTATACGCTGGCTGGAGCGCAAAAGATAAGGGCGCTGCAAAAGAGGCCGCTTGGAACGAAAAATTCACCGCCTACGCCAAAGCCTTCCCAACAGAAGCCGCTGAATTTACCCGTCGTATGAAAGGTGAGCTACCTGCTGACTTCTCAGCAAAAGCCGATGCCTTCATTCAAGAATGCCAAGCCAAAGGCGAAAGCATTGCATCACGTAAAGCGTCTCAAAATGCCATTTGTGAATTGGCCCCTGCGTTGCCTGAAATTCTAGGTGGTTCTGCTGACCTTGCCGGTTCTAACTTAACACTTTGGCCACAAGCGAAAGGTATTGAAGCCAAAGACGCTTCTGGTAACTACGTATTCTACGGCGTGCGTGAATTTGGTATGAGCGCCATCATGAATGGTGTTGCACTGCACAAAGGTTTTGTACCTTACGGTGCGACCTTCTTAATGTTCATGGAATACGCGCGTAACGCCATTCGTATGGCAGCATTAATGCAGCAGCGTGCCATTCACGTTTACACACACGACTCTATTGGTTTGGGTGAAGATGGTCCAACTCACCAACCGGTTGAACAGCTAACCAACCTGCGTACCACGCCAAACCTAAACACATGGCGTCCATGTGATGCGGTTGAATCAGCGGTGGCTTGGAAAAACGCGGTTGAACGTGCCGATGGCCCAACCGCCATGATTTATTCTCGCCAAGGTTTGCCACACCAAGATCGTACTGCTGAACAAGTAGCTGACATCAACAAAGGTGGTTACATCCTTAAAGATGCGACAAATGCAAAAGCCATCATCATCGCCACAGGTTCTGAAATTGGCTTGGCCATGGATGCCGCTGCTGCACTTGAAGCCAAAGGCACACCAGTGCGTGTGGTTTCTATGCCATGTGCGGAAATCTTCTGCAAACAAGATGCGGCGTATATTGAATCAGTATTACCAGCAGCCATTACGGGCCGTGTTGCAGTGGAAGCGGCCCATAAAGATTACTGGTACAAGTTTGTTGGCCTAAACGGCGCGGTTGTGGGCATGGACACCTTTGGTGAGTCAGCGCCGATTGCCGACTTGATGAAGCACTTTGGCTTTACCACGGAAGCAGTAGTCGCGGCAGTAGAAGGCGTTCTATAAAAGAAGCTATTGCGCTTGTTTATACGGCGTTAAATTTTATTTTTCACTCGTTACATAGCTCCGCTATGCGCCTCAGGAAAAATAAAAATTGCCTTGTCTAAGCTGCGCTCATGATGCTTCTGGAAACTCTCATGTGAGAACCACTTGAGAGTTTTTGTTTGTTTAGATAATTCAAATGTGTTTTAGCTGAGTAACCTAGCTTTATGTCACTAAAAATTGCAATCAACGGTTTTGGTCGTATCGGGCGCTGTGTCCTGCGGTCTATTTATGAGCGCAATTTACAAAACGACATAGAAATCGTCGCCATTAACGAGCTGGCGGATTGCGAAACCATTAGCTACATGTTGCGTTACGACAGCACCCACGGGCGTTTTCCGTTTGATGTGTCGGTAACAAACGATGTGTTAACCATCACGGATGGTCAGGGCGTTGCGCGTGATATTCAAATTCTGCACGAAGCCGATATTGAAAACCTGCCTTGGAAAAATTTAAACGCTGACGTGGTTTTAGAATGCACCGGTCAGTTTAAAAACCAAGCGCAGTTACAGCCTCACATAGTTCAAGGCGCGAAAAAAATCCTGTTAAGTCAGCCTGGTGAAAGCGATGTGGATTTCACCTTGATTGCCGGTGTAAACCAAAATGATTTAACCGCGGATCATAAAATTGTTTCAGTCGGGTCGTGTTCAACCAATTGTGTGTTGCCAGTGATGGCGATTTTAGATGAACAATTTGGTATTGAAAGTGGTGTGAGCACCACGATTCACTCCGCCATGAATGACCAGCCAGTGATTGATGCGTATTCCAGTGATTTGCGTCGAACCCGTGCCGCGGTGGCCAGTATTATTCCAGTGGATACCGCGTTACCAAAAGGCATTGCGCGTATCATGCCCCACTTGGATGGCTGCATTGAAAGTTTGCATTTACGTGTGCCCACCCTAAATGTGTCGGCCATGGATTTAACCTTACAGTTAAAAAACGCAATAACCGCAGAGCAAATCAATACGCTATTAAAACAACATAGTTTGTCAGATTTAAAAGGCTTGATTGGTTTTAGTAATGAACCCCATGCGTCAGTGGATTTTAATCACGATGCGCGCAGTGGTGTGATTGATGGTACGCAAACTCGAGTAAGCGGTGAGCGATTATTAAAGTTATTAATTTGGTTTGATAACGAATGGGGTTTTGCTAATCGCATGGTGGATGCGTTGCAAAATACTCATTTCAAACAGGATTTGTAAATATATTGTGGGAGGGCAACCTGAGCGCCTTCACACAAAGAATAGAAAATTAAGAAATTATTAGATAGGAAGAAAACATGACTGTTTTGAGAATGGCCGACCAAAACCTTAAAGGAAAAAAGGTTTTAATTCGTGAAGATCTTAACGTACCCGTTAAAGATGGCAAAGTAACCTCAGATGCGCGTATTCGTGCATCATTACCAACTATTAAACTGGCTCTAGAAGCCGGTGCAAAAGTCATCGTTATGTCTCATCTTGGTCGTCCGACGGAAGGCGAATACGAAGAAAAATTCTCCATGCAGCCAGTGGCCAACTATTTAAGCGACGCGCTGGGTAAAGATGTACCTGTGATTAAAGATTTCGCAGCGGGTGTAGATGTTGCTGAAGGTGAATTAGTCTTGCTAGAAAACGTTCGCTTTAACAAAGGCGAGAAAAAAGATGAAGACGACCTAGCTAAAGCTTACGCAGCCCTTTGTGATGTGTTTGTGATGGATGCCTTTGGTACGGCCCACCGTGCGCAGGCCTCTACTCATGGTGTAGCGAAGTTTGCACCAATCGCTTGTGCGGGACCGTTACTAGCGGCTGAATTGGATGCGCTTGGTAAGGCGTTAGATAAACCTGAGCGTCCATTGGTGGCAATCGTAGGTGGCTCAAAAGTTTCGACCAAACTTGAAGTACTTGAAAGCCTATCTGACATCTGTGACCAAATCATTGTAGGTGGTGGCATCGCCAATACGTTCTTGGCAGCGGCTGGCAAGCCAGTGGGTAAGTCTTTATATGAAGAAGATCTAGTACCACAAGCCAAAGCATTAATGGAAAAAGTGTCCATTCCTGTGCCGACAGATGTTGTATGTGCGAAGAAATTCGCGGAAGACGCAGAAGCGACTTTGAAGTCAGCGGATGATGTAACAGAAGATGACATGATCTTCGACATTGGCCCTGATTCTGCCAAAGCATTAGCGGCGCAATTAAAAGAAGCGAAAACCATCATTTGGAACGGCCCTGTGGGCGTATTCGAATTTGACCAGTTTGGTGAAGGCACTAAAGCCCTTGCTTTGGCCATTGCTGAAAGCGCTGGCTTCTCCATTGCGGGTGGCGGCGACACGTTAGCGGCTGTGGATAAGTATGACATTGCCGATAAAGTCTCTTACATTTCAACCGGTGGCGGTGCCTTCCTTGAGTTTGTAGAAGGAAAGGTTTTACCAGCCGTGGCGATTTTAGAAGCGCGCGCTGCAGAATAAGATCGAGTATTCCAGTTGCACCTTCTTTCATTGGAGGGTGCTAATTGCTTGAATTAAAAGACGCTAACTAGCGTCTAGCGGGGATTTCGTTACAATACCTGCAACAAATATGAATGAGAGTCGAATGCATTTAGCGTCAGACATTCGGCCTCAGACCCCAGACTTTAAATAGAGGACTCAAACATGGCACTTATCTCCCTACGCCAAATGTTGGATCACGCAGCTGAATACGGCTACGGCGTGCCAGCATTCAACGTGAATAACTTAGAACAAATGCGTGCCATCATGATGGCGGCGGATCAAACCGATTCTCCGGTTATCGTTCAAGCGTCTGCCGGTGCGCGTAAATACGCAGGTGCGCCGTTCTTGCGTCACCTGATTTTAGCGGCCATTGAAGAATTTCCACATATTCCTGTGTGTATGCACCAAGACCACGGTGCCTCGCCGACGGTTTGTCAGCGCTCTATCCAGCTAGGTTTCTCATCTGTGATGATGGATGGCTCCCTAGGTGAAGACGGCAAAACCCCTATGTCTTACGAGTACAACGTCGATGTGACTCGTCGTACGGTTGAAATGGCTCATGGTTGTGGTGTATCGGTAGAGGGTGAGCTAGGTGTGCTAGGTTCTCTTGAGACTGGCCAAGCCGGTGAAGAAGATGGCGTGGGCGCGGAAGGTACGTTAACTCATGACCAAATGCTAACTGACCCTGAAGAAGCGGCAGATTTTGTTAAGCAAACCGGTGTGGATGCCTTGGCTATTGCGTGTGGTACCTCTCACGGTGCTTACAAGTTTACCCGCCCGCCAACGGACGACATTCTTGCGGTTGATCGCATTAAAGAGATCCACAAGCGCATTCCTAACACGCACCTTGTTATGCACGGCTCGTCTTCTGTGCCACAAGAGTGGTTGGCGATCATCAATGAATTTGGTGGTGAGATTCCTGAAACCTACGGTGTGCCGGTTGAGCAAATCGTTGAAGGCATCAAGCACGGCGTACGTAAAGTGAACATCGATACCGATTTACGTCTGGCGTCTACTGGTGCGATTCGTAAGTTCTTGGCTGAAAACCCAAGTGAGTTTGACCCGCGTAAATATTTCTCTGCATCGGTTAAAGCCATGCAAGAAATCTGTGTGGCGCGCTACGAAGCATTCGGCACTGCGGGTAATGCGTCTAAAATCAAACCGCTTTCATTAGATGCTATGTTTGATCGTTATCAGTCTGGTGAGCTTAACCCTCAGGTTAAGTAATTCACATAGTGATCATCGAATAACAAAAACGCCTGCAACTGCAGGCGTTTTTGGTTATGGTTTTATGTATCTGGAAAATAATAATAGGGCGGTGAAATAATGGAAGGCATTCAGTGGGACTTGCCCAACCCTTATTTAATGACGATTACCGTGCAAGCCAGCGAAACCGACCGCCTTGGCCACACTAATAATCAGGTGTATTTGAAATGGCTGGAGCAAATTAGCTGGCAGCACATAGAATCATTAGGCATGGACTGGCCCCTGCATGAGCGACTCTCCCGTGCTATGGCCATCACCCGCACCGAGATTGATTATTTGGCCTCCTCCTATAAAGATGATGACTTGCTACTGGCAACCTGGATAAGCAGTAGCGATCAGCGCATTACTTCTTCAAGGCGCTTTCAACTGGTGCGCTTAAGCGACCATAAAACCATTATAAAAGCTCAGTCTTTTTATGCGTGTATTGATCTAAAAACCGGCCGCCCAGCTCGGATGCCCAAGGAGTTCATTGATGTACACAGGCAAGCGCTGGCGGTTCACCAAACCTCTGAATGAGAACTTCATTAAGTTGAAAGAATTGTCAGCTAAACTGACACTATATAAGTGATACTAGGACGTGGTGATGCAAGTAATGAGCGAGTCGGGTGTTGAAATGAAGTGGACGCCCGAACAAGTTAAAGGGCAAATTCCCGCATTAAGCACGGATCTTCTTGGTAAGGATATGCCGGAGTTCGTCAACCTGTATAACCAGCACTATGGCCTAGATCTAGAGTCCAAGTACATTGGTTTGCAGCATGTGGTTGGGGTTTTTGAGGTGGCTCAATTCAATATCAGTGGTCATGTATTTGTTCTGCCTGAAGCAAAAGGCACCGTATTGCTGGTTCATGGCTATTACGACCATGTGGGGTTGTATAACAAGATCATCGACCACTGTTTATCACAAGGCTATAGCGTGTTTAGCTATGACTTGCCCGGCCATGGTTTAAGCAGTGGCGAACGCGCAGCGATCGATTCGTTTCGTCAATATGATGAAGTGTTTTGCGCGGCGCTTAACTGGGTGCAAACCCATTTGCCGTCGCCACTTGTGGTCATCGGGCAGAGCACAGGCGGTGCGGTAATCATTAATTATCTGCTCAGTCGCTCAATTGATCGATCGGCATCGCCTTTTGCCAATATCTTCTTAATGGCGCCTTTAGTTCGCCCAGTGGATTGGCGAATTTCTAAATTATTCTATTATTTGGCTCGCCCTTTTGTGAGCCAGCTTAAGCGTGAGTTTGCGCAAAACTCCCATGATTTAGATTTTTTATCCTTTATTAGTACGTCAGATCCTTTACAGCCTTTGTTTTTAAAAACCAATTGGGTTGGCGCACTGAATAAGTGGATTAAATTTATTGAAGCCAGTTCGGCTGTGGACCTTGATATTAACGTGATTCAAGGCACGCAAGATGGCACCGTGGATTATCGCCACAACATGCTGGTGCTAGAAGATAAATTCAAAGGCTTTAATGTGACCTTTGTGGAGCAAGGCCGCCACCATTTGGCGAATGAAGAATCGGCTAAACTACAGCAAGTCTTGGCGGCCATGACGCCATTGGTTTAGGCCATATCGCCAAGCCTAGTACTTGCAATCAATAGTCGTTAAACTGCGTGGCTAATAATAATTTTAATAAAAAATTCATGGAGCGAAGTCGTCATGCTTAGGTCGTTAAAACTCACATTATTGCTATGCATCAGCGTGTGGCTCGTAGGCTGTGCCACCTATGGTCAAGATGTACGTAAAGGCTTAGACCTAACGCAACAAGGTCAATATAGTGAAGCGGCAGGGTCCTTTGAAAAAGCCTTGGACCCAAAGGGCGATGATCGCCTGCTGTATTACACCGAATTAGGCATGGTGTATCACCTTGCGGGTGATTACGAAAAGTCGAATCGCTTACTTGAATCCGCTGAACGCATTTCTGAAGACCTATATACCAAGCGCATAAGTGACATGCTCACCACCGCCATGAGCAACCCTCGCCAAGGCCCCTATCGCGCCCCTAATTTCGAGCGTGTTTTCATTAATTATTACAAAGCGTTGAATTACCTGATGTTGGCTGTCGATAGCACGGACAACAAAGTACGTGAGCGTGCATTAGAAGGTGCCCGCATTGAAAGCCGCCGTATCGATATGGTGTTAAGTGATATTGAAACGCAAAAAGGTAACTACCAAGAACAGGCGGATCGTGAAAAATCCATGTTCTCTAAGTTGATGCGAATCTTTAATAAGCTGACCGGTGAAATCATTGACCGCGACAAGATCGTCTATCGTAATGACGCGTTTGGGCATTATTTAGCCGGTGTGATTTACGAGCAATACAAAGAATACGACGAAGCGCGCGTGGCTTATCAGAAATCTGCGTCACTTTATGAAAATGGCTATCAAAAGCAGTATGGCTTAAAAAAAGACATGACCGAGCAGGCCTGGTTCGACACCATCCGCATGATGCAAAAAGCCGGCGGCTGGCGTAATGAATGGCCACAGTTGAGCCAAAGTAAGCTAAGCAAAGACAAGCGCCAGCTATTAAAAGACTTCAACGAAATGGGTCACCTCATCGTGCTGGAGCATACCGGTATGGTGCCTGAACGCGATGAAATGAACATGCTGCTCACCGCCGACCCCAATACGCGTCAGGTGGTGATTCACCCTATTTTAACCGGTGACCCAGCGCGCCAACTGGACCAACGTTTTTGGTTTTATGCCTTGTATGCCGATAAAGGCATTACCGACCTCATGAGCGCCATTTATGAAGAGCGAGTGATACCCGCTTTATTGCAGTATTCCATGGTGAAACGGGAGTACTTAGGTCCACTATGGGATGTGGCAGATGGCTTGGGCTTGGTGCAAGTGCTGCAACAGGGTATGCGCATTACGGTGCCGTATTACCGTGTTACTTCTTATAAAGGGTCGGGCCCATCCAGTTTAAATGTGGCGGGTGAGGATCATCCGATGTTGACCGGGCAGTCCGTTGCGCACTTGGCTGTGCAGCAGCAGTTGTTGGATGCCAGTGTGGATATTCAAGAAGCCATGGCACGGGAGGCCTTTAAGAATTTAACCGCCGCTCAAGCGGCTTCTGTGGGCGGCGATGCCGGAGCTGTGCTTGGCTTCTTAGGTAAAATTGCTGCCAATGCGTCTTCTTCGGCTGAGACCCGCAATTGGCTACTACTGCCTGATCAAATTAAAGTGACGCGGATCCCGCTAACCCCTGGCACGCATACGGTGACATTGAACAGCGAGCCGTTAAAAGGCCAGAAACAAACACAAACTAAACAAGTGGACATTAAACCCGGTGAGATGGCTGTGTGGAAAGTAAGAACTTTCCCTACTAAAGCGAATCAGACCTCTCTACAAGTGGGTTTATAGTGCATCGTGCACTAAACTAAAGACCGATTAAATTAACATCACGAGGGAAGCAATGATGAAAAAAGTAGTAACTTATGCGGTATTGGCAGGCCTTTGTGCCACTTTATTGAGCGGCTGTGGTAGCACCCGTGTAAACCGCGTGGATGCCAATCAAGAGATTGCACTAACTGATAAATGGAACGATAAAGACTCTCAGTTGGTGAGCGAAGAGATGATCGGCGATATGTTGTCATTCCCTTGGATTCGCGACTTTAAACGTGACAACGGTGGCGATAAGCCAACCGTGATCATTCAGCGTGTGCGTAATAAGAGTCATGAGCATATTTCAGCTGAAACCTTCTTGAACGACTTAAAGCGCGCCATTATTCGTAGCGGCGATGCGCGTTTTGTTGCCAGTGCCGATGAGCGTGCAGATGTTCGTGATGAGCGTGCAGACCAAGAGCTCAATGCGAAAAAAGCCAAGGCCATGGGGAACGAAACTGCAGCCGATTTCGCGCTGTCTGGCAGCATCAACTCGTTTGTTGACCAACTTGATGGTGATCGTGTTACCACCTATCAGGTGGACCTAAAGCTGATCAACATGGAAACCAACGAAGAAGTTTGGAACGGTCAGAAAAAGCTGAAAAAGCTTCAAGAAAAGTCTAGTTACGGCTGGTAAGTTCGGTTCGTTAACCGTTAATTGAGACAAATTTCAAGGTAGCAGAGTATGCGTTTAATGGTCGCCGCGTTAACGGCAAGCTTATTAGTGACGGGTTGCATGAGTAACCCCAGTAAGAAGCCATCATCAGCCACACCGGACTGGGTGGTAAACGAGCCGGTGCAAGGCGGCCATGTTTACGGGGTGGGCAGTGCGCCCGTTTATGGCGACTCAGCCCGCGCCTTGCAGCAAGCTCAAGATGCAGCACGCGTGACCATGGTTCAAAAGCTAAAGGTGACGATTTCTGGCACCCTAACCCAGGATACGCAGGAAGTGCGTCAGACTGGGCAGCAAACTCAACTGATGAAAACCGTGCGCAACACCATTAGCAGTACCATTCCAGATGCTGAGCTGGATAACGTTGTGGTGGAAGAAAACTTTGTGGATAAGACCAACAAGGTAGCTTACAGCCTAGTGCATCTTGATCGCGTGAAGGCGGCCAGTAAATTACGCCAGCGTATCAGTGACCTAGATATGCAAGTGACAGACTTAAACAATAAAATTTCAACCAGCCAAGATACCTTGAAGCAGTTGCAAGGGTTAATGCCGGCCCTGAAATGGTTAGAGCAGCGTGAGCGCTTGTCGGAGCAAATGCAGTTGGTGGATGTGAATAACCGCCGTGCAGCAAAAGATGACATGCTGGTCGCCGCGGAAGACCGCATCAAAGGGTTATTTGATCGCTTAGTGGTGAACCTGATTCCGAGTAATGCGGATGGCAGCAAAATGCGCGATGGCTTAGTGTCTTCCCTAACCGACTTAGGGTTGCGCATCAGTGGACAGTCGCCACACTTGATTTTCCGTTATGCCGCGAGTCTAAGGCCTATTGAAAAAGCCGGCCGTTTTATTGTATTTGCCTCTGGTAAGGTGAGCATCGAAGATACTAACGGACGCACCTTGAGTAGTTTTACTCGTGAATCAAAAGGGGTGAGTGCAGCTTCCAGTGAGCAAGCCCAATTTAAAGCAGTGCAGGGGTTAGCCGAGGTATTGGGGCAAGAATTAGCCAGTAGTTTTGTGACAAAAATCGATTAGCGACAACAGGCCTGATTTTACTAAAACCTGGCAGCGCAAGCTGGCGGGTTTTTTTGTGCCTTTTGATTGGGGGTCAGTAAGTATTATCAGGGAACTGCAGGCGAATTTTTTGGAATTCAGGCATAAGATCCAGTGCCACTGTCACCAAGTTTGGGTCGAATTGTTTTCCACTGGCTTGCTGTAAAAAATCCACAATTTCATGGTACGTGTACGCTGGTCGATACGCTTTATGACAGCCAAGCGCATCGATTACGTCCACCACGCTAACGATACGGGCAGTATAGTCAATCTCCTCGCCCTTGAGCTGTTTAGGGTGACCCGTGCCATCCCAGTGTTCATGATGCTGAGCCGCGATACGGCTTGCCATTTTAAGCACAGGCCGTTCTGACTTACTTAATACATTGGCACCAATTTCGGTGTGTTGCGCCATGATGGCTTTATCGGATTCGCTATAGAAGGTTT
>Ga0115005_10001329_pt1 | contig 19561 bp, 18 predicted proteins | sample ArcOceMetagenome_FD_87163 | JGI IMG/M metagenome (GOLD analysis project Ga0115005, IMG submission 87163) | Marine eukaryotic phytoplankton communities from Arctic Ocean - Arctic Ocean - Greenland ARC118M Metagenome | ecosystem: Environmental > Aquatic > Marine > Oceanic | place: Arctic Ocean... | reverse complement strand
TTTGGTTCCAGATTGCAGGCATAAGGTAGGTAGGCAGTAGGCGGTACATAACCAGTCATACTCGTAAGGTGAAAGGTTTTGTTCTCTTGCACTTCAAAATGTCAAATTTCACCGTGAAGTGATAGAAGACGAAAGAAAAGACTGCACCGAATGCTAAATATAATCATTCACTGGTTGGTCATCGCATAAGTGGAAAGTGGACAAGCACCGAATGCTTAATAATCATTCACTGGTTGGTCATCGCATAAGTGGAAAGCGGACAAAGCCCATTGCACCTACGATTAGTCATTCTTGACCATAGAACAAAGAACATTGCCTTCCACTTCTATCTACCCGTACCAAACAACACCTCTCTATGATGGATCCTTTTTTAAATTGCATCGACATTGAAAGCAGTACAACCTACAGAAACTGTCAGACTAAGGGGGGGAATTTTTTAGAGCACCCTGAAAAGGGCCCCGGTGATCATTCACAAATGAACGATGACAACGATGCAATAGAACTCGATCCCGACGATCATTCGGACATGGGCGATGGGCCAAGTAATAACGATGTGCTAGGGATAGCATTTTACTCATTCCTTGGATTTACCATGGTCCAAACTTCCTACGCAATTCGTGCAAAAAGTTCGGCAATGATGGCAGATTCCGCAGCAATGTTTGTTGATGCTGGAACCTATCTATGTAATATGCTCGCAGAACGGCTGAAATCGCGGCCAATCACAGAGGAAGAGGAAAAACTCCCGCCTTCGGTTTTAGAGCACAAGTTGAAATTGCAAAGGCTGTACCTTGAACTGTTCCCGCCACTTATCAGTGTAGTGACACTGCTATATCTCACATTCACAACGTTCCAAAACGCTATTGCAACTCTTGAAAGCCCTGAATCCACAGAAGACGGAAATGAAGGACAAGGACCGAATGTACAAGTCATGATGCTCTTTTCTTTCTTGAATTTGCTACTAGATATTGTCAATGTGACTTGTTTTGCTAGAGTCCACCAGGCTGTCATGACGCCAGTCAATTTTGATACAAAAACTGAAAAATCACCATTGCTTCCAATTGACGAAACAATAGTTACCGGTATATCAGAATCTACCTTGGACGACGGAGATCTTTCTGATGACGAATTGATCAATTTGAATATGTGTTCGGCATGGACGGTGAGTAATTTGTGCTTTTAAAATACCAATTTTTAATAATACATGAAACCCACAACTAATTTGATCCTTCATCACTTTATAAAGCACGTTTTTGCGGATACAATGCGCTCAATAGTGGTATTACTAGCCGGGGCATTGGCTTATTTCACAGATATCATATCACCCACGGTTGCCGACGCTTCTGCTGCAATATTTGTTTCGGCAGTCATATTCTTGAGCTGTATCCCACTTATTAAAGGGCTGCTGAAAACAGTCCATGAAATCACTATTATGAGAGAAAGTGCCCTCATGCTCCAAATATAGTCTACCACATGAAATCAAAATAGTTGATACATTACTTTCTTTAAAAAACTTGCATTCTTGAGTCGAATATTTTTCACAGAAAAACTCCTCTTCGGAGGATGTTGTCTTTCTTCTTTTATTCCTGCGAACTTGTTCCTTTTTTTGTATGCATATATTGCCAGCCAGAGCCGGGGCGACAACATTACTATCTATTTTCAAATGCATGAGACTGGAGGTGAGCGAAACATTCTGAAAAATGACGAGCAGAGCGTGAAAGGCCTTTCACGCTGAATTGAATTTGAAATAAATTGCTTCATTGATTCAATGATGACCCCCTTTTTTGCTCTTCAATCTACAACTAGGGGGTCAAAATCAACTCCCCTAAAGACCCGGTTCCTTCATCATCAGCAGATCTACACCACGCGGTACAAGCAAGAGGCTACTAAATAAATCAAAATGAAGGGTGGTGTTGGTTGGTCTTGTCAAGCGACAAGCGACGCGCTGTCCTTGATTTCCAGATTGGTCAAAGACATCATTCAATGCACCACACACAACACCAATCCTCACTGCCCCCACTCCAACACAACAAACCTCTTTAAATGGTAAAAGAGGATCGTTCTGGCTGGGTCGCTGTTGCCCCTGAACATACTCGAAAAGAAGATGATCTTCCAAAAGTAACTCCAGCCCAAACAGCATACCAAAGTTTTCAGCGTAAAAATTCGAAACAAATCAAACAATCCTTAAAACAAAGAGGAGAACCACATGATTTGCCCGGCCTAACAAAAGCCATCTCAAAATCTTGGAAAAGTCTATCAGAAGAGGACAGGGAAGAATATGAAAGTGAAGCTGCGAAAGACCGGTTTAGATTCATGTCAGAAAGTCATAAAAGAGATGTAGCCGTTACATTACGAAAGGAGCAACTCAGGAAGCAACGCGATGAGATTATCATCACGGAAGGAAATGGCCATAGTACAAGGAGAGCTAGAAGAAAAGAACTCAAGAAGGCTGCAAAGGCGGAGAAAAAACCCAAAAAGAAGAAGAAGATCAAACAGATTGAAGATTCGGACGAGGATGAATTTAAATCCGATGGTGAATCTTCCTCTTCCGATAATGAGTACGGTAGCGATGAAAGTGGCTCGTCGTCATCATCTGATTCAGATGATTCGAATAGACAATCAAAGAAGAAGAGGAAGGCTCCGGTAGTCAGCGCCGCCGTTAAAGCAAGACGAGAAAATGCGAAAAAAGAACGCGATGTCAAGGAGAAATACATTGCTGGACGCCAACAAAATCTTCGAAATGAACGCGCCGCTCAAGCGCAAAAGAGACTTGATTTTCTACTCAAACAGAGTGATATCTTTCGACATTTTGGCAAAGTCAAGGAAGATAAAACAAAGTTTTACGGTAACCGCGGTACCGCGTCTACAGCGGAAAGTGGTGTGCTAGACTCGCCTGACAAAGGAACAAATCGACGTGAAGCGGCATCTGCTAATGGGGTTGCCGATGTTGAAGCTGAAGAGCTAGAAGAGGCAGATGAGTCAAATGCAACATATCTTACAACCCAACCAACAACTCTTGGTTTTGGAAAGATGCGCCAATATCAGATAGAGGGTCTCAATTGGATGATTCGTCTTCAAGAAAATGGTGTGAATGGTATTCTTGCCGATGAGATGGGTCTCGGAAAGACTTTGCAAAGTATTAGTATACTTGTGTATATGCTGGAATATATGAATATGAATGGTCCTCATTTGATCGTAGTACCAAAAAGTACGTTATCAAACTGGATGGCGGAATTAAAGCGATGGGCACCTACGCTGAATGCCATCAAGTTTCACGGGAACAAACAAGAAAGAGAGGCGATTGCTACAGAAATTTTGCAACCAGGTCAAAGGGATGAGCACCGGACCTGGAATGTTGCAGTCACTACTTATGAAGTGTGTAATATGGACAAAAACGTGTTGAATAAATTTGCATGGTCTTACCTCATTATTGACGAAGCCCACAGGTGAGAAATATACTATATTAATTTGAATATCATACTTTGCATACTTCACCATAAGGTATCACTCATACACACACACAATCCTTCCCAGGCTTAAAAATGAAACAAGCTCTTTCTCAAAAACAATTCGTACCTTCGAGACGCGGTATCGCCTTTTACTCACTGGAACACCTCTCCAGAATAATCTTCACGAGCTATGGGCTTTATTAAATTTTTTGGTACCTGATGTATTTGCAAGTGCTGAGCAGTTTGACGATTGGTTTAATTTAGATATTGCCGATGCTGAGGAAAAAAACAAACTCATTTCACAACTTCACAAAATTCTCCGGCCATTCATGCTTCGTCGTTTGAAAATTGATGTAGAGAAGAGCTTACCACCCAAGCACGAAACTATTCTGTTTACTGGAATGAGTGAAATTCAAAAGAAGTTGTATAAGGATATTCTTTTGAGAGATATTGACTGTCTTCAAGGAGGAAATAATGGTGGTGGGAGCCATACTGCAATTTTGAACATTGTCATGCAACTACGAAAGTGCGCAGGCCATCCGTATCTTTTTCCAGGAGTAGAAGACCGGTCTTTACCACCACTAGGAGAACATTTGGTCGAAAATTGTGGGAAAATGGTGCTTCTAGACAAACTTTTGGTCCGTCTGCATCGGACGGGTCACAGAGTTCTGCTGTTTACTCAAATGACTCGCATCCTTGATATTCTGGAAGATTATTTAGTAATGAGACAATTCCAGTATTGTCGCATCGATGGAAATACAGACTACGAACAACGCGAGGAAAGGATCGATGCATTCAATGCCCCAGAATCTGAAAAGTTCATTTTCCTATTGAGTACAAGAGCAGGAGGTCTCGGTATCAATCTTCAAACTGCCGACGTGGTGATTCTCTATGATTCAGATTGGAACCCTCAGGCAGATTTGCAAGCACAAGATCGAGCACATCGCATTGGTCAAAAGAGGCAAGTGCAGGTATTCCGATTAGTCACGGAACACACTATTGAAGAAAAAGTAGTTGAGCGAGCCCAGCAGAAGCTCAAGTTGGATGCTATGGTAGTGCAACAAGGTCGACTGAAGGACAAGGACAAATTATCTCGTGATGATCTCCTCGCTGCTGTGCGTTTTGGAGCAGATAAAGTTTTTAAATCCAAGGACTCATCCATTACCGAAGACGACATTGACTTGATTCTCGAGGCAGGTAAAAAGAAGACCCAGGAATTGAATGACAAGTTGCAGACTGCGGACAAAGGTGATATGCTCGACTTCAAACTCGACGGTGGAGTTAATGTTCAAACATTCGAGGGTGTTGATTACTCAAAAACAGATTTTGCTCAGATAAAGGCGGCGCAAGAGCAAGCTGAACTTCTTGGAATTCTTGATATGGGCAAGCGTGAACGTCGCGCCGTTGCTAATTACAATGAAGACCAGCTTTACAGACAGCAGATTGCATCCAACCAAGTAGTTCGAAAATTCCAAAAGAAGATTAAGGAAATTAAGCTACCGAAGCACTTACGCTTACCAAGATTAGACGAGTGGCAAATGTTTGATCGCGATACGCTCAATTCAATTCAAGAGGGTGAAGAAAAAGTTTTCCGAGAACTTCCTGAAGATATGCAAATGCTTCTCAAAGGGAAAACTCCTACCCAAACAGCGATAAAGAAGGAAACTGATGGCGATTCCGCTGAACATCGAGGTGGCAAAGAGGCCACTGAGGGTAAGGAAGAAGATAACAATACTGAGGCAAAAACAGGACAATCAGAAGAATTGAAAGCACCTATTAGCATTGCAGATGTCCCGCCTCTCGCTGCTCCTGAACGTCAGCAAGAAAAAGATCGTCTACTGTCGGAGGGATTCGCTAATTGGGGTCGCTCGCACTACACAGCATTTGTCAAAGCTAGTGCAAAATATGGACGCAATATGTTTTCTAAAATTGCTCCAGAAGTTGGAAAGACACAGGCCATGGTCGAAGAGTATGCGGCAGCCTTTTGGGACCAGAACGTTGGTAAAAAACGGTTTTCAGAAACTGAATACGACCGAGCTGTGAAAAGGATTGAGCAAGGTGAAAAGAAATTGCAAACCATCAAGGTATTAGAGACGGCAACTGAAACATTTGTTTCTTTGTTTGATAACCCTTGGCTTCAACTAGAATTTACCTATGTTAATATGAAGGATAAGGTGTTCACACTTGACGAAGATAGGCACCTGCTATGTTGGGCTCACAAGGTACGTGTAGGATCGATTTTCCCACAAATCATTTAAAAAAAATCGGATGCTCAACCTTAGCTGCCTTTCTGAATAGTATGGTTATGGGCAGTGGGATGCTGTAAAGATGGCAATTCGTCGAAATCCTGATATTCGATTTGATTACTATCTTAGAAGTCTCCCGGTGGAATCAATCGGAAGAAGGTGCGAACAATTAATGAAAGCTGCGGAGAAGGAGATCGAACTCATGACCAAAAACGCAAGAGAAGAAGCTGGATTAGTTAAAGAGGAGAAAAAAGAAAACGTCCCAAACGAAGTTGGCGAGGGAGAGCTCATTTCTGGTATAGAACTCCCCAGATTTAGAGAAGTGAAGGAATTGAAAAGAAGGCAGGCCGAAGAAGAAGTTGAATCTGAACGTAAACAGCTCGAGGCCAAGGTTGAAGACATTGAAAGCCAGATGGAAGACATTCAAAATCGCCTCAAATTTTTGCAAAAGTGTAGTAAGGAGTTGGAAGGGACAGGCAACAAACTGAATCTGACAGAGTTCCCTGATGATCTTTTACCAGAACTTGCTAATGTGGTAGCGTTAAGTGGACACGCTGGTGTTATGTCGATCACCAATGAATTTATTGCCGAATATGGGCAACCTGTATCGAAGAAATTGATTTGTGCCAAGTTAGAGGACATTGCTAAGAAAGAAAGACGAAAAGAAGATGGAGATATTAGAGCTGTATGGCACATACTCCCAGAATACATGAATCTTTTGACTGTTGAAACTATTCGCCACTTACGGAAAGAGAAGGAGTCAAGACTCGAGAAAAAGAGGGGCGGAAGTCGGAAGAAAAAGCATGACGACTCCATCGACGAAGATGCAAGCGCAAGTGAGAATGGGGCAATTGGTCCGGATGGTACTTTTGTCGAATTTCCTGATTACGATGGTACTGAGGAACTTCGTGAATGTAAGAAGGCTTTCACTTTATTCTGTACTGCCACAAGAAAAGAGGTGAAAAGATCACTATCCCCTGAAAGTAGGAAAGACAGAGTAAGTTTATTGTTTTACATTTTTCTTTGTTCTTTGAAGCAATTCTAAACTCCATCCCATCTTAATCAAATAAAATCATTTATTTTCGCTGTGCGCAGGAAAAGGTTAACAAAGCTCTGAAAGAAAAATGGTTTCATACGACCGACGAGGACAGAGATGTATGGAAGAAGTGGCAAGTTTGGGACTTACTGAGATATAAACGCGACATGGCTATTCATAGGAATCCAAAAAAGATTGAATTGGCAGAACACAGAACAGATGAAAAGTCCACGAGTGGAAATGATACCAAGGTACATATTCCCAAGAGACAAAGAAATGCGGAACCCACTACTGAGAAAAGTGGAAATGCGAAATCATCATTCCACATCCCAAAGAAAAAGCGGTCTTAAAATTTTAATTTACTATTTTTAGTTTCTTCGCTTGAAGTAGACTCCCACCCACCTATTAAAATACACTGACATTTGAAAGATCTCTTCCGTCCGTCGTACGTACGTCGCCCCTAATAGTGTAGCTAGCTAGCAGAGGCTAGGCGAGAGACATACATGACAGACAGCAAACAACGAGCATTGTTCAAAGTTCGCACTCTATTACCTTTTGGAAAACGTTCAATGACGAAGATTCTCTATCTGTTAACGCTTTTGGTGCACTGTACGTCCGTCTCATCATTTGCTGGTTCGAGAGCAAAGTATTCAGTAAACAGACATCGAATCCAAGCTACTCGTACACGTACAAAAATAACAAAGCTGAACGCCGCAGCAAGTCAGCAACAACTAGGAGAATTCAAAAGACTAAATATTGCTCATGATGAAGATGGTGATCACGGCAGATATGTGAGATTATATGACTTCTCATCATCGGATCCGATTGAGTACAGATCCATGTGGTACGTTCAGAAGCAACTCGTCGATTCCCATTTGGAGAGGCTGAAGGCTGAATTCCAAAAGAAAGAGCCAGACTCGCAGTTTCTCCTCCCCTCTTGCGATTTCATTCCATCTGATAATTACGATTATACGAAAATTTCAGAGAAAGATACAAGTGGAAAATCTCGTGATGCCATAATACTTGTCCAGCATCGTCCTGTTTATACTCTTGGTACTGGATCAGATCCAAAGTATGTGAAACTTGATGAGGACAGATTAGCAGCGCTGGGCATTGATCTTATCAGAGTTGAGCGTGGCGGTGAAGTCACATACCATGGTCCAGGGCAATTAACTGCATATCCTATACTCGATTTGAGGGGTTACAATCAAGATATTCATTGGTATATGCGAGCCCTTGAGGAAGCGATTCTCGTAGCTTTGGAGAATGTTGGAGTAACTGGTGCCACTAGGGAAGACGATGTAACTGGCGTTTGGGTGAATAATAGGAAGGTTGCAGCTTTTGGTGTTAAAGTCAGACGCTGGGTTACAATGCACGGCCTAGCAGTGAATGTTGACAGCCGTTCGCTTGGAAATTTTGATGGTATAGTTCCTTGTGGGCTCGAAGGACGGGAAGTTGGCTGCATCAATGATTTCCTTGATGAACCCATCACTGTGGAAGAGTTTGCTGTGCACTTGAAACAAGCACTGCAACAGGTTTTTGAAATCGAACTGATAGCGTAAGACAGGTAAAATAGATACTACTGTAATAGAAACATTAGATTAATTTTTTTAACGAGCCTCTTTCGCAGATTTCCCCCTTAGCAACACACCTACGAGTAGGCAATCTAGTTTTACTAGGAGGAATTATTCCACGGCACTACGAATCTAAATCGCCCACTGATCTTGCTTTCTAGAACTTTGCAAAGCCTTTGCACTCATTTGTATCAGGAACTTGAAACCTTTCAGCCAATTCTTGTGTTGCTTCCATACGCTATTCACAAGTTTCGTATGAGTTGCTGATGCTGATACGTAATCTTTATTCTTCATCGCAGCAACCATTTGTGCAACAATTTCAGCTGTATCGCCTTCAATCTCACTATTTGCAAGGCGCTTTGAGAAAATTGCAACTCCCTTTTGCACCTCCGCCAATTGCTTCTTTTCATTAGGACCAAGAGGGAGAGCAGACAAGGATGTAACGCTCGATAGTAAATCATCTATGGTCTGTTTGTACTGTGTGCTATCAGCAACCTGAGCCAACTTTTGCAAATTAAATGTTCCAGATACAGGAGGCTTCTGAATCTTGTTGATCACAGCAGTTCCAGGTCTTGACGCGTCACTGTAAGGATTGCTTGTTCCGATATTTCCATACTGAGCAGCTAACTCTGGGTGGGAAGCCGAAGAGACAAAACCATCACCATACTTCGATGCAAGCGTCGGCGCAGTCGGAGTCTGCTGTGCCACTACAACTACAGGCATCTCCCATTTAGTTTCACCCGTGGTTTGATTGGCATAATATGTTCTACCGCTCGCTGGATCCTGCAGCGCCATCCAACCAGGTGGCAATTGCTGTTGCTGTGGTTGTGGCTGTTGCTGGGCACTGCCATTGCTGTACCCTTGATTCGCGGAGTGACCGTTTGTGGCTCTTGCAGGGTTTTGCAAATCAGATCTCTCATATGCTGATGTCCGAGTAACAGCTTTGGTACCGTTGACCTGTTTATTCGTCGCGGCAACGGCAACAGGAGCAACTCCGACAGTGACATAATTATACGGAAAGTCAGGTGCTTTGCCAAGTGCCTGACTACAAAGTTGAGTATCCTTGCTGCGATACAGACGATCTTGCAATTCCTTACACTCCTGCAAGCTCGACTTGCAATATTTAGCAGCGGAAGGAAAAAGACCCTGTTCGGACACCACCTTTGCGTATTTGAAAAGTACGTCCGAGACACTATCGGAGAGCTGCACATTTGGCCCACAAGCCTGCATGAAGATAGCAACCTTTACAGCGAATGCATGTATTGCAAGATTGCTATTTCCAGCTTGTTGCAATTGATACAACCAGTAATTTGCGGCTTTTTCCAAATTCATGGCACACATGAAACATATAGACGCACTCACACTATCCCCGGCACTTTCGAGGTGGTCACCCAAAGCTTCACACAGAGGTTGGTATTCTGTCTCACTAGCATACGTACAAATGACTGCAAGTGTCTCGTGCCAATTTGATGGGTCAGAGGCGGTTATAAAATCACCAAGATTATTGTTCATCACTGCAGAAACAACTGACAGAAAAGGACGCTTTGCAATCTCGCTAGCAAAATATTGAGCTTGAGTCTTTGCCCAAAGTTCAGCGCCACCACAAGATGATAAGACCAAAGCATCTGCCAAATTCCCAGAGCGAATGCAGCACTCTACTGCAGCTTCGAAATTTCCAATCAAAAGAGCCTGATTCACAGTATCCTCTGCTTCCTTTGACATGGGTGGAATTGCGCTTCCGCTTCCTTCACGAGATGGACTCGAATCCTCTTGATTAAATTCTTGAGCCTTTTTCACAATCTCTGCAGAATCAAACCCAAGATATTGAAGAAGATACTGTCTAGCATTTGGATCAAAAATGATTTGCATAAAACCCCAAAATTGAGCTTCAGACACATCTCCAGCATTTGCACACTCCACCGCTTCCGCTGCTGCAAACCCAACATAATCACCACCAGCAATTGCAGCTTCAAACTCCTGAACAGCAGCCTTGAGCTCTGGCTCTTCCACATGTTCCGCAATAGTGACCAATTTATGCGTCGCACCAAAGGAAATAACACTTCCACCAAACCCACAGGAAACTCCACTAGCGGGTTTCATCCACTTTGGCGGTCTTCCACATTTTGTAGCGGCACTAAGGACAGAATGCGCCTGCACCTTCCGATCAAAGGAGCAAGTGGAAACAACTCCCTTTGTAACAGGAGACCATTTCACATCATAGCGTTTTTGCTGAGAGGAAGTAAGACCACTACTCGCACCATAAAGTTCCTCGGAGGAAGCCTGGGGATTAACATCCATCTCAGCGTCATCATTTGGAAGCTCTGCAATAGGTTTGAGAGAATGCATATCCCACAACAAGGTCCTATTATCCTTTCCACAACTAAGTACAAGAGAATCATCATGCGGACACCAGTCCATACTCAAAATCCCCTGCGAGTGACCCTCCATGGTAGCCAACGGCATGGACATGGAAGCTCTCAAATCCCACATTTTCAAAACGGGATTGCGATCATCGGCGGATGCAGTGAGGAGATGCATTCCATTATTGGGATTCCAAGCGACGCCCGAGACAGATGCGCCTGATCCTTCTGCTCGTAATTCACACCAGGGCTTGTTCTGTTTTAAATCCCATATTGTGACGACACCATTTCCAGCAGCGGATGCGACGATGTGGGATACTTCAGTGTTCCATGCCATCTGTGTGATTTCGGCCCCAGAAGATGGGTGCGCATCAGATGGGATGGTGACAGTGGGTTGATCGGGGTTATCCAGGGATGAAATCAAAATTTCTCCCGTGCTGCTTCCCGTGGCTAGTAAATTTGCCGAATCGGCGTGGGGATTGAACTGCAGAGCGGATATAGCCCCGCTCGCCCGTTCAATGGTGGAGACGAGGGCAGCATTCGCATCTCCCTGAATGATTCTGGTTGGGTTCCAGATGTTGATGGTACCATTGTCCATTCCTCCCGCAATGAGACCCATGTTGAATTGTGGGTTGGATGATAGGGTGGATGTGCCGGGTGTCCATCCGATGCTGGAGAAGCGACTAGTTGTTTTGATGCTGCCTACTACGCTGGGTTTCTTCGTGGCAGTCGTGATGCCGAGGCTGAATAATTCGAGTTCACCGCCATAATCGTCAAAGCCAGTGCTCCCAGAGTCCTGTTTTAGATTTAGTATTAGTGTTTGTTAGTTGAATGTTAGAATTACTGTGTGATGTACTGTATGATGTATAGAAAGTTGAAGTAAAAAAACAGTTCAAGATATTCAAATTTGTCATCGTACAAAACAAGTTCAAATTCTTCGCACCACATTGAATGACATGCAGACACTACTGTTGAATATACATTGTTAATGGTAACAGGAATAAGGTTTCCTTTACCTGGTACAGTACTGAACCAAACGAACACCCACTTGAAAAATACCAAAATTAATTTAAAATAAAAAATACTGCAAAATTGACGCACCTTTGCCCCCAATGCAATGACGTCGGCGTGCTCGCCAATTGGACACCATGCTGTAGTTGCTCCACGATCTTCAATCTCTGTTATTTTTGTCATGGTGAGGAGCTTTGGTTACTGGGCAGTGCACCTGCAATTTCGTTGTATATTTTCGTCGATGGTCGTCGTATCGGATGAGGTGCATTGTTTTGAACGTTGTTACGAGGGGGACTTTGCTCGCTGTTGGGACAGCACAAAACAACGAAAGAAAGATCCGTCGTGTCCAATGACCTCTCGAATATCTCGTGACTCAAATGAATGAATGAATGAATGAATGAATAGGGACTGACTCCAAATGTCGTCTTCCTTTCGTTTTTTCTCTTCCATCCACACACACGATGACCGACGGCCACCAAAAGCTGATAAGCAATCAACACAAACAACCACAACAACAAACATCCAACATCATCCAACACTCACCTCGATTGACTACCTACACACTTCCAAATTAGCTCAACCTTGCTATAAACTATAAAATGATATCGCGCCTATCTTCACATTTCAGGACAAAGTTGTGTACGTCTACATGTGCATCATGCAGCACTCTTCTAAACGCAAACATACCCTTTTCTGCACATCCACATACTGCATTGGCACAAAAAAATGAATCCACAACATCCACATCCACATTCCAATACCATAATCTCAATCAAATACGGCAAATGGGAATAAGAACCAAACCCAAAAACAGAACCCCTCACAATAAAAACAAGCGCACCAAAAAAGAAGACTCAACACCCATCAACGAGCATCTGGTCCGGATCCTCGTCCGAAAATCGAAAACAACAGCTGAATCCATACAAGTCCGTCTCCTCGTCGATCAAGGACGGGATGAAAAACCTCTCATTGAAGTAATGTCCCTCACGGATGCGATCGGGATGAGTGGAGAGGAGGGAGTAGATCTTGTGGGGATTAATTTGAATCAAGACGTGCCCGTTGTCAAATGTATTGATTTTAATAAATTCCTTTATCAGCAGAGTAAAAAAGGATCCAGTGTGAAGAATCCTAATGCTGGTAAAAAGAGTACCAAACAGTTCACTTTCAAGGCTGGTATTGATGATAATGATTTACAGCGTAAGACAGATAATATGATTGGGTACTTGACTAAAGGGCATGCGTGCCAGGTGACGATTACTAGTAAAGGAAGGTTTTTGAAGGTGGATAAGGACATTGTTGAGACTACTTTGGAGAGACTGAAGGAACTTGTGGGGGATGATGGGAATCCGCAGGGGAACATGAAGAAAAATGAGTGGGGGAATCGAGGGTCGTTGCTGTTTCAGCCGAATTCGAAAAAGAAACAAACGTAGGCATGTTCAACCTCATTTGGTTCAACGTAAAATGGAGGCGAATGGATGGCCCCGAACCTTGGATCTAAATCAAAGTAATGATCGCGCAAAAGAATCGTTTGCATCCATGGACAACCAAACGCGTACACTATTAGGTTAATTGAAAATGAATCTATTCTCGTCTACACTACAGTACACACGTACACTACAGTATGTGCACACGTATGTGTAGCAGATAATTTTCAACTAACATCACAAAGTTATTAGGCCTTCAAATCCAAAGCATTTATACAAATCTCTACAGTGTCTGCAATGGATACACATCAAAAGAATTGTACATTGCAGCCATAATCTCTCCCACATCGTCACCGAGATCAGTGGCCGGAAATATTTTTTCCAAGGTTGACACAAAATCATCCATGGATGCATGGAATGCCGCATAACAGCCCTCTGTAGATAGACCAGGGCGCGGATGTGAATCAATCACAACATATTGATGTCGAGAAGAATCATTCTCACAGTTTTTCGGAGGCAGAAAGATGCATATTGTTTCGGGAGTTTTTGTGATTACCAGTGCCATCCATTCATTTTCTTTACTTGATTCCGCTGTCTTACATTCGTTAATGGTTTGTTTGAGGCCAAGTGGGCTATTGCCGGAACTAGTCAAGACCCCTTGCCTGACAGAACCTAGTAATTTGATTCCAAGATTTAGATTTGGGTGCGTAACCAGGGCATTCATGACCTCTTCCGGAGAAAGATGTTCTACACTTGTCGTCCGTGTATCATGTTTAGCTAACTCGTTATACATGCCCACTCCAGAAATGAGAAGGGATCGAAGATGCTCTGGTGTAATAACTTCTTTGGGGCTTTGTGTTTCCACACAATTATTGAGGCCCTGGAGGATAGTGGATGCGGTCTGAAGCGCAATGCAGGTACACGCCGATCGACCATTTGGTATAGAGTATTGGCTGACAGTTGTCTGTATTATGTCTGCGGCAGTACTTGTACTGTGCAATGATCGTGTTGCACTTTCATCGTTCTGGGAAGCAGCATTGGAAATGTGCCCGGAAAGGATTCGGTCCACTGCTAAATCGACGTCACCGTTACATAGAGCAAGTGCTTGTTGCGCCTGGGATTTTTTGAATCCCATGGACGTGAGGAGATTTATTTTCCCGATGTCGTCGTTCATCTTACAAGTATTACGGAACGAATAGTGCGAGGTAATGAATGGCCAATGATGTGGCTTAGGGCGAAATGGGCAGGACGACAGCTAGCTCGGAGCTTGAAGATTTTTGATAGATGTTGAATGTTCGTTATCGATCTTTGTTTCGTTTTCGACAAATGATTTACGGTGTGGCGGGGAAATAAATGCAAAATAGCCTTCTTGTCCATCAAAACACAATGAAAACGCATCATATTTTCAAGTTTTTCAATCGCATGCGACATCATGCTCGCATGCGATGCACGGCACGGCCCCCCCCCATCCATGCGTTTTCATAGTGTTTTCCATAAAAGATTTTTGTAAAACAAATTCCATAAAAGATTTCTGTAAAACAAATTCAAATGGAAACTTCCCAAAAGAACATAGAATCGGAAACCACCCCAGCTGCAACAGGTACTATATCCTCCCCAAAGCGACTCTTTGCCGAATGCGCCCTGGTAGAAATCATCCACCTTCACGATTGCCTCAGAGGTGCCCTTCATGAAATACAAAATGAAGTTAATGACCTTGTTCAAACCGCATCCGTGATTGATGTGAATGATGAGAATGCAGCCCAAGTTACGGGCAGTTCTGACAAAGGTGACGGCGAAGAAGAGAGCGACAAAAAGACCTTTGATATCGAAAAATCGAGCAAATTGTCCTATCTAGTGGCTAGTAGATTCCACTTGATCTGGTCTGTCTTCCAAGCGCATTCCGGTGCCGAAGATGAATTCATATGGCCCGCACTAAAGATGAAGATTGAAAGCAAGAAAGTAAGCTCATCCGCGTCATGCTCGTCCTCTTCCTCATCGACTAGTACACCTTCGGCCCCGCCGACTCCAAATAGCAAGAAATGTGGTTGCGAAACATTCCTGGAACAAGAAGCTTACGAAGAAGACCACGCCGAAGAAGAAACCATGTTTAAACAAATAAATACAACTCTTCGGCGCCTCAACGGATCCTTCCGTTACTATCATGCCAACCCACATCCGACGGCTCTCTTTATCATAAAGAAGGTAATTCTCCTCTTGAAAGAACAGACGGATTCCTTGACGCAGCATCTTGAGGTTCACTTGGAGAAGGAAGAGACGCAATGCCTCCCCGTGGTGAAGAAGCATTTGAGTAATGAGGAAATTAGCACTCTTGTTGGACAGATTATGGGGAAAAGGAGTGCGGAGATGATGGGCAAGATTTTGAACCTTGCAGTGTGTAGTTTGCCGGGTGATGAGAGGGAGGATATGGTCAAGTGTTTAAAGAAGGCAATGGGAGGTACCTTCTTTGAGAAATGGCTGACGATGGGTGGGTGGGATTCGAGGTCGGTCGTAGGTGATGTTGCGGGGAGCACAACGAAATCGGAAAGAAAACTGAGCGGGGCTAGTGACACGGATGGAATTATGACTGGGAAGCGAAAGGGCGCAATGGATGGTGACTTCAGCAAACCTTCAAAGTGAGTGTTCAGGTGCTAATGATTTCCTTCTATCCAGTTTCAAGTCAATCTCACACCTTATATTTTGTTGGTATATTAGACAACTGAAAACTTTTGAGGGGCATATCACCGACAAGCGTTTACGTTATCCATCTAGATACTATGTCAAGGAAGGAAATGATACTATTATGATTTGGAATAGGTAAGTGTTGACTGCATTCCAGTACTCGCCCTTTCGCATCATTTACAACATGAATTGTTGTACTCAATTTACTCGTATAGTGTCGAGGCCAAGGAAAAGAATTTAGAAGCAGGCAACGACGTCCCCAAGTTCGCTCAATCAGAGTTAATACCCACGTACACTTTTAGTGAATCTCGTGGAAATATGGTGTTGGGTTGTGAACATTACTCCCGTTCGTGTAAATTACGCCACCCGGAGACTGGACAAATATTCACTTGCCGTCTTTGTTGCGAAGATGTTCGCCAATCAAACAAAACCTCCTACGAGATTCTTCCCATGCTGGACAGACACTCTGTGACTGAAGTTTTGTGTACGAAATGCGGAGCCTTGCAACCCGCTGGATCAAAATGTGTGAATACAGAATGCGGAACTCAGTTTGCAAAATATGTGTGTTCCATTTGCCACCTCTATGATGACGATGACACTAAACAGATTTATCACTGTCCATACTGTAACGTTTGTCGGAAAGGACAGGGGCTTGGGATTGACTTCCGCCATTGTATGCGGTGCAATGCATGTATAGATATTTCTGAATATGATAAGCACGTTTGCATATCACAAAGACTACAGGGTAACTGCCCCATTTGCAACGAATCCATGTTTGAATCAACGGAACCATTGCGTGGAATGCAGTGTGGTCATGTAATGCATTTATCTTGCTTCGATAGATATGTATCACGATGCTTTGGAAGGATCCCCTGCCCAATCTGTAAACAGTCGTTTGAGAATATGCGAGGCTGAACATGGATCAGAACTGAGCAGAATTTTTATCTTGTACATATCATTAGATAACATTTAATATTCATAAACTAGTAAGAACCTACTAACAGTGTTTCTATCTAAATTAATTATTTTCATCTTGCTTGGTTCGACAACAATTTCAAATTTGGAAATGAAGGTGCAACTAGTGATAATTTCCAATTACTTTATTCATACATGATGCGCAGAGATGCCCACGGGGCCATAGAATCAGATATAGCACAAACCAATAAAGCAGTTTTCTAACTTCCCCAAAGCTTTTCACACCTATTTAAACTACATTGTGTAAAAATTAACCAAATGTAGATTCACCTGAATATTGTACGTAAAGGAATCCATCCTACACGTTCCGCCGTTGAAAACAAATCATAAAAAGAACACGCATACATGTGAGAGTCGATGTTACAACATGGAAATGCATTGACGCAATATGAAAGGTACACGCTCTGAGAACTTACCTCATCTTTTTGTTCCTCATAAACAGTAGACATGACCGCAGCTTCACGTTCATTGTGGATGAAAAGAATATTAGAGACGCCAACGAATAGAACAGGGTGAATTGTGGGAGACGCCAACGAAGAGAACAGGGTGAAAACAAACAACACATCATCCATAATAATATCCGCTCGTTTTCCGAACTCACCATTAGGAGGGATTGAATTTGAACAAAAGAGGAAGAGAGCCTTTTCCGGTGCAAGTTTAATCCTTTTGCGGATGACATAATGAAATTGCCCAACGGTCAAGTCGCTCGGAACAAGGTACTTCTTCTTATCAATATCTGGAATATCGCTTCTATCCGCCTTCTCGCATATTACCGGAACACGGTCGGGGTACTTGGATCGGATTCGCTCCGCTTCAGACTTTCTCTTTTCTATCGGATTGGAAAGGGTGGTATATGTTAGAGGTTTAGACGGCAAGAATCATTGAGGTGGGTTTGCTGATGTCAATGAAATGACAAAACATTGACAATATTGTTCATGCTGACTAGATAAATCTTTTTGATTCTTTTCAGTTGTTTAACGGTTGATACGCAATCAACAAGACCCCCCCTAATGGAGGCAGAATTTAATCACACCCGATGCGATACGTGCGGTGCCACCAATACAGTGCGTACTGAATAAAGATATTACACTAGTGGACTTACCGAGAGGGTGCTCTTCTTTAAAGGATACTGTGCTCATGGTATTGCGTGAATCGATCGTTTTGGGTACTGTAGGTGCCTGACGTTTGACTTGTGGCGATTGATTCCTCGGATTCTTGTTCGGTGAGTGTCAAAAGAACTCTGTGTTTTGTTCCTTGAAATTCTTAGATGTGCGTTCAACGTTCAACGCAACGTGTATGTGGGAAAAGGGTGATGGCACGGCAGTCACGACACGGCGCGGGCGGAATTCAATTCCGAAGTCCACTTTGAAGTTTGAGAGGGGAATTCAGAGACTTTTGGGCGCGCGCGCGACACGGAGGGTGAAAGTGAGTCAAAATCAGAGATCAATAATGAACTGACACTACTATGATACCTAGTACCACTAGTACTAGTACACGTACATAGCATCTAGACTAAGATACTCATGTCAAAACTTGTATCTCGGGTTGGACCTCAAATCTCAACTATATCTGATCCATCTTGATTTTGAAGTGTTTCGGCGCTTGGTTTCGGGAAATTTTAAAAATTAAAAATTTTAAAAATTTTAAAAATTTTAAAAAAATTGAAAAATGAACACACGTGTGATTTAGCGTTCAAATGAAAGCCATTCGATCGCATTTACGATGCAAGACACAGACATGCAGATTACATGTACTTCTATCCAAAGGCATTTAAAACCTGCGTGCCACAAGAATAACAAGAATGATCAAGAATCAAATGGCCAGGCTACTAAACGTACTGTACATTGTTCGTATACTAGTACTAGTAATACTGAAGATGATTGCAAAGCAAGGGAACAGCCGAGCGAGAATGAACCGCTGGAGATTGTCTGCATACCTCCATCGGCATCCATGGGTAGATTAGAACCACAGATTTTGAAAAACAAAGCGTCGAAAGGCTTCCGAGGTTTCGCATCAAATATATCGTTATTAAGGAATGATAAACAAATGATGGCAAGAAAGGAGCAAAACAGGATACAAGGAAATACTTCCAATATCCGCTTAGCGAAGACAAAAGAGCGTTTGGTTGAGATAAAGCATATGAAACAGTTGTACAAAAACAAATAAGCCTTTTTTACAAATCTGAGGATATAAGTTCAAAGGGAAGTTAGATGAAAGTCATTTATTATAAAAGTCAAAACAGCCAGAATCGTCTTTAAAATCCTTCCATAAGAATTTTTATTTTATGAACGGAATCAATTGTCAAGCAGACGCCAGTAGCTATTGAAAGAAGTATCGCGGTACAAAAGTGAGTTAGATCAGGTGCGTAGAGGTAATGTCTTTATAACTTCCACGAGTAATAGGTTACTCTTGTAAAGGATCAAAAGGTTCTCATCACCGCAGCCAACACCAACCATGTCAAGACGACGAACTAGAGACGCATTTGAAGGTGATCAAGATGATGAGGAGGAGGACATTCCCATTGGCCGACGCAAGACAAGGCGGCAGACGTGGTTGAGCGTGACGATGGTCAATGAATAGTGTAATAGCACGACAGGGGTAAGTTGAAATGCTTCGAAAATCAACATACATCATCTTCATTTATACATGAAGGTGCCCTACCATTTGTATGATTTTATGTAACAAATTTGTGGTGATATTACAATTTTTAACCTTTTGGCCTCCTAATGCCCCCCCCCTGGGTAGGAAACGGTTTTGCGATGATACAAGAGGTGAGAGAAGAGGGATGTTGTCATTATGGTCGGCATCCG
>Ga0115005_10001325_pt1 | contig 19584 bp, 22 predicted proteins | sample ArcOceMetagenome_FD_87163 | JGI IMG/M metagenome (GOLD analysis project Ga0115005, IMG submission 87163) | Marine eukaryotic phytoplankton communities from Arctic Ocean - Arctic Ocean - Greenland ARC118M Metagenome | ecosystem: Environmental > Aquatic > Marine > Oceanic | place: Arctic Ocean... | reverse complement strand
TTCGTCAGGAAAGGCTTCAATGTATTTACCTTGTTCTTTAATAGCAGACTTACCTGCTTGGTTCAAATAAGGAGCAATCGCCTCATAATTATCTTCAAGAATTTGAAGTTCTTTTTTTTCTAAAGGGGCACCCGCTTCTCCTTCTACGCAACAAGCTCCTTTACATTGAGTAATATTACAGACGAAATCGCGATCTAACAGATCTTCCGAAACTAGGGTTTTTCCTATTTGTAGCATATGGTAAAGATACAATGGTTTAAGACAAAAAAGAAAGCTGTTAAGTGCTAAAAATTAGGAAAATAAAGTACTTTTGCAAAAAAAATATAATGAAAGTAAATCCCAAAGAAATTTTGACCGCCGGAATGGTTCTTTTCGCTGTCATTGACATTATCGGAAATATCCCAATAATCATTTCTCTTCGAAAAAAATCGGGCCATATTCAATCTGGAAAAGCGTCTATTGTTTCCTGTATCATTATGATTGGCTTTTTATTTTTGGGTGAAGAAATTTTGAATCTCATTGGCATTGACATCAACTCCTTTGCAGTAGCCGGAGCCTTTATTATTTTCTTTATGGCCATTGAGATGGTACTAGGAATCAACCTTTATAAAGAAGACGATAGTCCAGCAACTGCTTCGATTGTCCCCCTCGCCTTTCCAATGATTGCTGGTGCCGGAACCATGACCTCTTTACTTTCTTTGCGTGCCGAATTCGAAGTGATCAACATCATCATTGCCATCATAATCAACATTATTTTTGTTTACATCATCTTGAAGTCATCTAAAAAGATTGAATCGGTGTTGGGTTCTTCCGGAATCAGTATTATCCGTAAAGTTTTTGGGGTTATTCTTTTGGCGATTGCTGTCAAGCTTTTCACAACGAACATTCGTCAGATGATTATATAAGAAGTGATTTACTTTTTATATAAGCTGCAGATCATTAAATTTGCATGCAACAAGGCGTATTAACTTCTTTTGATTCCAGAGATATGAAAATTTTTATCCGAGTACTGATGATTTTAGCCCTAGTGATGGCTGTATATAATGCAACAAAAGTAGATTTTGAAGCTCCACTTCAAGGAGACAGTAGTGTTGCTGTTATTGGAATTTTAGCTTCCCTTAGTGCCTTCTTGCTTTTATTCATTTTATTACTCTCTAAAAAAATAGCCGCTAAGGTTTTAAAGAGATAAAACTAATCTAGTGGTGTTTGACCTAAGAGGGTTTTTGTCTTGGCAATGAAATCGTCTTGTTTGTGAATGATTTTCAAAAATGCTTCTTGGTCAAAAAGCTGTAGGGCTAAATAGGCCTTGATTGAGTTTTCAATCAACAACTCATTTCCCATACGAACAGGAACCCCTTGATTCTTGAAGAAGATCTCAAATGAGGTTAAGAGCTCTTTTTTATTGGGCAATGGATTTTGAATTAATGCAGCAACAGATTCATAAGTATAAAGCGCTCGATTCTTATCCAATTCCAAAAACACAAATCGATTGACAAGGTTGGATCGCAGAATATAGTTATCCCACTCCAAGTCTAAATCCGAAGTACCTGGAACATATTCGTCAGGAGTAATTCCACCACCACCATAAACAGTTCTCCCGCCAGGAGTAGTGAATTGTAAAGAATCATTTACCGGAACATTGTCGCTGTCTTGTATTTCTCCAGACTCATAACGAGCTCCAATTTCATCGTAATAAGAATCCTTCCCTTCTGAATAAGAACGCTGAATGGAACGCCCCGAGGGGGTGTAATAACGAGCTGTTGTCAATCGAATTGCGTCACCCGCTCCCAAGGGCATTTGTTGTTGTACGAGGCCTTTTCCAAAAGATCGTCGTCCTACAATCCAAGCTCGATCATTATCTTGTAAGGCACCTGCAACAACTTCGCCGGCCGAAGCGGATTGCCCATTAATCAATACGTAGACCTGACCTTTTTCAAATAATCCGCCTTCAGTTGCCAAAGCTTCTTCTCTTTCACCTTGATTGCTTTCAGTAATTACCATTACTTTTCCTTTTGGTAAAAAGGCATCGGATATTTCTTCTGCAATATGCAAATAGCCTCCCGGATTATCTCGAAGATCCAGAACCAATTGATCGGCTCCTTGTTCTTTGAGATTGACTAATGTTTGTCTAAACTCCACTCCTGTTTTTTGAGCAAAACGATTGATTTGAATATAACCAACTCCTTCCGATAATAAATATCCATAAACAGACGGAATGGGCACTTGCCCCCGTTCCAAGTTAAATTCTAAAAACTCTTCCGTTGCTTTGCGATAAACCTGTAGTTGAACTTTGGTGTCGGGTTTTCCTTTTAAACTCCGAATGATGGAGGCACTGTTTTTGTTTTTCCCAAACAGCGTGTCTTGATCTGCCATCAGAATACGATCTCCTGGAAGAATTCCAACTGCTTTACTGGGTCCGTTTTCTAAAACCCGCACAACACTTACCGTGTCTTGTTCCATGAAAAAACTAACGCCAATTCCAACGAATGCCCCCTGCATACTCTCAGTAATTTGCTGCATTTCTTCTTTAGGAATATATACCGAGTGGGGATCTAACTGCTCCACAACATTTGAGATCATGGTGTTGACCAAACTGTCGGTGTCGATATCATCGACATAATTGGTTTCTATATATTGTATGAATTGCTTTAGCTTCTGGCTACTGCTGATCTCAAAATTGGTGGCATTGAATACAATTTGCTGATTACTTCCAAGAGTAAATCCTAAGAAGACAGACAGTAAAACAGTAATCCAGAGGTAGAGGTTATTATTTTTCATACGGGAAGGTTATTGGGGGAGATGGGTGAGTTGGATTCCAGCTTTTTCTAAAAAATCAATTCCAGAAGTATCTTTGTACGCAGAAGCATATACTACACGGGTGATTCCAGATTGGTGAATTAATTTAGAACATTCTTTACAAGGCGAAAGCGTAATGTAGAGGGTTGCCCCTTTACATGACTGAGTAGAAGCTGCTACTTTAAGTATAGCATTAGCCTCGGCGTGGAGTACATACCATTTGGTATAATGTTCTTCATCTTCACATACATTTTCGAAACCAGAAGGAGTACCATTATAACCATCAGAAATAATCATGCGGTCTTTCACTATTAAAGCTCCTACTTTTTTACGCTCACAATATGAAAGCTGTCCCCAAGTTGCTGCCATCTGCAGATAAGCCTGGTCGTATTTTGTTTGTTTATCCATTACGTACAAAGGTACGAGAAATCAAACGCTGAAGAAAACTTTTTATATTTGTTAAATGGAAATCACCCCTTTAGGCTCGAAAATAATTCTAGAAAACATTCGTTCACAGAAAGCGATTGAAAAACTTGGCGCTCAGAGAGAGGGCGTTTTTAGAAACAATTATATTGACTCCGATGGGATCAGTAAAGACGATGTGTATTTCAGTATCATTAAAGAAGAGTGGCCTCAACTTAAGTCAACTGTTTTGTACGAGTTTTATTAGCTCAAGAGATATCCACAATACTTTTTTCATTGTTATTTCTTCTATCACTTCCATTTTCATGAAAACTTAATCTCCTACAAAAGAGGAGGTTTGGTTTTCATTACACCAAAAAACAAACCCTTTATGTTGATTTACTAGGCAAAATAACTCTTTTTATCTTGCTTAATATTTTTTATATATTAGTAATCCCCAATTCTAACCAATCTAAATCAACTACTTATGAAAAAATTAATCCCTTTTTTATTGTTATCCCTTTTGTTTGTATCATGCGGTGGGTATTCTCCGGAGGAACAAATGCTTTACGATTAAGAAAACAAAGGGGCTCAGGAGTCTCTTGCAGTGGAATTAAGTGAACTTGATTTTCAAATACTAAGGGTTGAGATTATCGATTCCGTAATCGCGATGGATAGTCTAACCTATTTTTTTGATGTATTCAAGTCAGAATTCGAAGATGCTCTTCCCGAAATAGATGAAAATAGCTATGATAAATTAATTGAAACTTACGATTCTAATTACAAAGGGTACGATTCTTTGGTTGGGGTTTACGAAAAAATTAATGATCCGTTTGGGAAGAACAAGGTTTTGGAGTTTTCTGAACAAAGAGACACATACAAGGCATACCGAGACAAGGTTGTCGGATTGAAAAATCGATTTGACTACTTTATGGATATGGGGAGCAATACGCTTGCGTACAAGTTTAAAGGCACCTACTCGCTTAAAAATCCGCTCTTAAACAACCTTGTTCAAACCCATGAAAAACTCTATTTCACCAATTCTGATGGAACCAAGTTCGTGAAAACAGAGGAGCTTGAATAAAGTTAGCCTTTGGAATTCTTACTACTCATAATCGGTTTATTCATAGTCCTTGTAATTGGAGGTGGAAAATTAGGTGGTTTTATCGGAAGGTTTTTCGATAAAGATTAATGCTCAGTATTTAATATCACAATATCTAACTAGAGAATTTGATCACCCACTATGGAAACAATTGTAAGGAAATAGAGCGCAATAAATTTTTGCTTACTTAGTATTTTGATTGAATTTATAAAACCTAGTTTTTGAAGAAGGATTTTACGATCATGTTTTTAGTGCTAAAATAAAAAGCTGTCAATCCACTGAGATTTTTCTTAGGGCGTTTTCCTTTTCCAAGACGACCAATTTGCAACGCATACCAAGGCAATTCGACACCTCCCATTTTATCGATAAATTGAAATCCTGAACTAGGAAATGGAGTTTCAAAAGCGGTAGTTTTTCCTGAAAAGATATCTTGAGCAAGCTCGGGGTACAAACAAAAGGGACGAGCCAATCCAACGATATCTAATTTCCCGTCGGCCAAGGCTTGTTCCATAACCGCAACCGTTCTAAATCCGCCAGTCAACATGAGTGGCTTGTCGGTTATCTTTCTGACTTTTTCTATATAATCTAAAAAATAAGCTTCGCGTTCTTGTGTGCTTTTCTTTTGCTTATGACCCACCATTGCTGGTTTTTCGTAGGTTCCACCTGATATTTCAATAAGGTCGATTCCTTCTTTAGACAATAAACGAACTACCTTCATTGATTCTTCCTCCGAAAAGCCTCCACGTTGAAAATCAGCAGAATTTATTTTAATTCCTATGGGGTACGCAGCTCCTACCTGTGTGCGTATTTCTTTGTAAATTTCTAAAACAAAACGTGCTCTATTTTCTAAAGAACCACCCCATTGATCGTTTCTGGTGTTACTCAATGGAGACAAAAATTGACTGACTAAATACCCATGTGCGCCATGAATCTGACAACCCGAAAACCCAGCATCTTGCATTATTTTTGCTGCATTGCCGAAACGTTTGATGATTTTCCAAATTGAATCTTCTGTCAGGGGAGTTGGTTTTTTAAACATCGATGAAGCTCCACCCATCTTAAGTGATACTGCCGATGGTGCTACCACTTCTTTGTTTATGGCAGCGAAAGCTTGACGCCCTGGATGATTGAGCTGTGGCCAAATCTGAGCTCCAGTACCTTCAACGGTTTTTGCCCAGGCTTGTAAAAGTTTAAAATTTGAACGATCCTCAACCACTACATTACGTGCTTCCCCCAAGGCTTGAGAGTCGACCATAACATTCCCTGTAATTAAAAGTCCCGGCTGACCTTTTGCCCAAACTTCATACGCCTTGATCAATTGCTTTGTAGGAGCATTTTTTAATGTTCCTATATTTTCACTCATAGCAGATTTAGCTATTCTGTTTTGTAAAAGAGAACCGCTTGGTAGCGAAAATGTAGTTTGTAGTAATTTCATCAAGTGTATTTAATAATAGTGAAGAACAAGATACAAACTTATTCCACTTGGGTTAAATTAAAAAGAAAAGGTTAAAAAGGGATGGTTTCAATTATCATGCGAATGGCTTGAGAAAGAATCATTGCACCAATGACTAACTGCCATCTAGACTTGTTGATTTTCAAAACATTTAAAAATAATAGATTAACAATTAAAATTCCCACTACGATAACAATCTGAACAGCTTCAACTCCAAGAGCAAATGAAAGTAAATCGACTAAAGCTTCATCTTCAGAAACAATGAGAGAAAAATAACGTCCAAAGCCCAATCCGTGAATCAATCCAAAGATTAGGGTTATAAGAGATGGAAACCAATTAGCAACCAGGAAGGTTTTAGATCTTAATAAGGGAATACAACTCAAGGCAATGGTGACAGGAATCAAGAACTCTATCCAGTCGGCTGAGAGTTTTAACTCAAAAAAGTAATTCCCAAAAAGAGAGAGTGTATGCCCCAAGGTAAAAAGAGAAACCCACCAAAGTAATTTTTGAAACTCGCGAAATCCAAAAGGAATAGCAAGTGCAATGATGAAATAAAAATGATCCAGTCCTTGAAAATCCAAAACATGATTGAATCCGAGTTGTGCATAAAACCAAATTGTTTCCATAATCCTTAGCTTTTATAGTCCGCGCTCTTTTTGAATTTTTTCGTAAGCAGCCTGAACTTGTTGAAATTTTTCCTGAGCTCCTTTGAGCATTGCTGAATCAGCACTACTTAGCTTATCAGGGTGGTACTTTTTTGCCATGGTGCGGTACGCTTTTTTCACTTCCGCATCGGTAGCATTGGAATCGATCTCCAAAATCTTGTATGCATTCCCAGCCTGTTGAATAAACATGGCCTTGATGCTTTCGAAGTTGGCGGATTGGATACTCAAAGCAGCTGCAATTTGGTTTATTTTTTTTATCTCAGAAGGTGAAACACTTCCGTCTGCATTGGCGATTCCAAAAAGAAAATGTACAATTTGAAGGCGAGTATTGTAGGGGGTTCCATTGACAAACAAACGCGCTACTTTAGAAAGGTCTTGGGTTTCTTTTTTGATTTCAGAATTGAATCTAGAAAAAATAACTGCAGCATAATCCGATCCATAATTTGCTATAAAATAGTTGCGTACAAAGCGCAATTCTTTTTCTTCTATTTTACCATCTGCCTTAATCACCAATGCCGCTAAAGCCAGAAGATTCAGTTCAAACTGATTGGTTTCCATAGAACGAAAACTACTAGTATTGAAGGATCGTGTTGGCTTTTTTTTTATAAAGCCTTCGATCATACTTCCAAGAAAGTATCCTAAAACAGCTCCACCAAAACGCAAGTAAGTATATCCCAAAACGGCACCAATCCATTTTATCATTAAATAAAAATTTGGCTCAAAGATAGTTTTTACTTTAAAAAATAAAGTGAACATTATCTTAAAATCAGTGGAAATAAAGGAAACTTTTTATCTTTGTACAAATTAAAAAAACAGTCTATGTATCCAGCAGAATTTGTACAACCTATGCGCGATGAATTAACCGCAGTAGGATTCAAACAATTAAATGAAGTAGCTCAAGTTGAAGAGGCGATTAGTGCAGAAGGAACAACTTTGGTTGTAGTGAATTCGGTTTGTGGATGTGCTGCAGCGAATGCAAGACCAGGAGTTCGTATTTCATTAGCTAATGAAAAAAGTCCAAGTACTCTAGTAACTGTTTTTGCAGGAGTAGATTTTGAGGCTACCGATCGTGCTCGTGCCCTTATGGTTCCCTTTCCTCCTTCTTCTCCAAGCATGGCATTATTCAGAAATGGAGAATTAGTTCACATGCTCGAACGTCATCACATCGAAGGCCGTCCTGCAGAAATGATTGCAGAAAACTTAAAACAGGCTTACGACGAATTCTGTTAAGCAATAACAAAGGATACTGCCTTTATTTAAGGGCAGAAAATCGATCATAATGTATAAATTCATCGCAAGTCTTTTCTCGGTTATTTTCCTTGTATGCTTTGTGATGAATTTATTGATTTTTCATGTTGTTCAAGTAGTGGCTCGAACGCTGTTTGGATATCAGGCACACAAAGTGTCAGTAGATATTCTGAACTTTTTCCTGCTCCGTTGTTTCAACCTTTTGGGCACCCGTATTCAATTCAACAACAACTTCAATTTACCAACCGATCGCCCACTCATCATACTGGCTAATCATCAGAACACTGCTGATATTCCGCCGTTGATCTGGTATTTACGAAAGCATCATTTGAAATTTGTGAGCAAAAAAGAGCTTGGAAAAGGTATTCCGAGTGTTTCTTATCATCTGCGTAATGGTGGCTCAGCCTTGATCGATCGAAGAAATCCTATTCAGGCAGTTAAAGAAATCAATCGTCATGCTGCTCTTCTAGCAAAAAACAATTGGTCGACACTGATTTTCCCAGAAGGAACTCGATCTAAAAATGGAGTGCCTAAAAAGTTTAAAACAAGAGGAATGAAAACCATAATCGAAAAAGTTCCAAATGTTCTGATTGTACCTATTACAATCAATAACTCATGGAAGTTTAATCGTTGGGGTAACTTCCCGCTTCCTTTAGGCATTAAAATAACTTTTGATGTTCACGAGCCAGTAGAACCCGCGGATGATCTTTCAACTGCATTTTTTGATGCGATTGAAAAAACAATAACCGATGCTGTTGTACTGGATTAGTTTCCTGTGAAATTTGCTTTTCTTTTCTCCAAGAAAGCTTGAGTACCCTCTTTAAAATCTTCAGAACCAAAACAAGTTCCAAAGCCATTAACCTCAGCCTCAAAACCATTCAATCCTTCTTCATAAGCAGCATTGACAGCCTGAATTGCCTGACCAATAGCAAAGGGAGAATTCTTTAAAATCTTTTGTGCCAAAGCAGCTGCAGCTGGCAACAATTCTTCTTGAGAAACAACCTGAGTGACCAAACCAAAATTCAACGCTTGATCTGCAGGAAGCATCTGGCAACTAAGGATTAATTCCATGGCTCTTCCTTTTCCAATAATCTGTGCCAAGCGTTGGGTTCCTCCATATCCAGGAATTACGCCCAACGAGGTCTCGGGTAAGCCCATTTTTGCATTTGCAGAAGCAATTCGTATATGACACGACATTGCTAATTCTAATCCTCCGCCTAAAGCAAAACCATTGATCGCCGCAATCACAGGTTTATTCATTTGTTCTATGAATGTAAACACATCATCTTGCCCTTTTTGTGCAAGAGCTCTTCCTTCTACGGGTCCAAACTCAGAAAATTCTGCAATATCAGCTCCTGCTACAAATGCTTTTTCTCCACTCCCTGTCAACACAATAACACGCACGCTTGCATCTGTTCGAAGGTCAGAAAACACTTGATTAAGTTCTTCTAAAACTGCTCTATTAAGTGCATTAAGCTTTGTTGGTCGGTCGATCTGAATCCATGCAACTTGGTCTTGAATTCTTAACTGAAGGTTAGCTGTGCTCATTTTTATTTTTTTAATTGGATGATGAATTTTGTCCCCCGATCTTGCTCCGTTTCATAATGAATTGAGCCACCTAAAGAATCGATGCTGTTCTTCACTATTGCTAAACCTAGACCCATTCCTCCAGTTTTAGTTGTAAAATTGGGTTGAAATATTTTATCAATATTTTCTGCGGTGATTCCCGACCCGTTGTCCTCTATCTCTATACACAAGCCTGCTGCTGCTTTTTGAATACGGACTTGAATTTTGGGATCTCTTTCTTGGGGCACGGCCTGAATTGCGTTCTGAACTAAATTAGTCATTATCCGAATCCATTGGGTTCGATCTATATCCCACAGGATTTGCTCTTCGGAACTACTGTACTGAATTACTCCAGGCTCAAAAATATCAATAGACAATCTTGTGATTTCGACAATATCTTCTGTTTCGATAATGAGCTTCGGCAGGGTTGCAAAATTTGAGAATGCAGTCGCTACCCTACTCATCGTGTCGATTTGCTCAATCATGATCTTAGAAAAATCGATTACTTTTTGATTGATCTTAGGGTCTTCTGGATCAAATCGCTGCTGAAAACTTTGAATGGTAAGTCGCATAGGAGTTAGCGGATTCTTAATTTCATGCGCCACCTGTTTGGCCATTTCTTGCCAAGCTTGTTCTCGCTCAGAACGAGCTAATTTTGCTATACTTTCTTCCAGGGCATCCAACATGCTGTTGTAAGAATTCACTAAACTATCTACTTCTTTACTGGCGTTAGATATGTGTATTTTTTCGTTTCCTTTTAATAATCCGGTACGATCTATTCGCGCACGAATTGTTTCTAAAGGACGTGTCATATAACTCGATATAAAATAAGCGATGACGATGGCAACCAGCAGCATAAAGAAATAAATCTGGAAAAGGCGCATTAAGAACGTATTCAATTCTGTGGTGCTAAAAGAAACATCTTCAAAGTAGGGGAAATATAAAATTGCGTAGGGTTGATTCTGAGTGTCGAACAGCACACTGTATGAGGACTGAAACCTGCCCCGTTCTTGCTCGTTTTGAACAGCGATTCTCTGTCGTTCGCTCAACAAGAGTTCTTGGGTGATTTTTGGGTCGAGTTGTTGGTCTTGATCCACATTTTCAATCTTCGCATAAGAATAGAAATAAGGCGCTCCTTCCATACTAAAAAGGGCATATTCAACTCGATGAATCAATGCTATGGATTCAAAAACATTGTAAAAATCAATTTGCTTTTCTCCAATCGTATTGAACGCATCGTCGCGATCAAGAATATAGGATAAATGGTTTTTGACTTGTGTTTCTTTTCGTTCAAGCCGTCTTAGGTTATAATCATCGGATTGAGAATAGTATTGGTAAAAGGTTGCTCCGAGAATCAGCAACGAAGTCATTACCACCAATAAAATCATGGAAAAAAATACGCGCGACCTAAGGGAGAATTTACTTCTTGCCATGGCTATTTATCTTTTCTAAAACGCTTATAAATGCGTATCCCTAGCATCAATAAAAGAGCAAGTCCAACAATTGATAAGACACCAAAAATCCAATGGAAACTGCTTTTTAGAATTACTAGAAATACTACTGCAAATAAGATAAGGGTTGCGCCTTCATTCCAAATTCGCATAAAAAAAGAAGAGTACCGAAATTCGTCATTTTGAAGTTCTTTGAAAATTAGATGGGTTTTATAATGATATAAATACAACAATCCAACAAAGAAAAGCTTGATTAGCATCCAGTCTTGGGTCAACCAACTTGGCATTAAATACAATAGAGTAAAGGCAAAAACACTTGCCAAAATTGCCGAAGGCCATGTAATAATATACCAGAGTCGCTTAGCCATCAGCTTCAATTGTACACTTAGAATGTCGCGTTCAATGTCTGTTTTTTCTTGTGCTTCGATGTGGTATATGAAGATACGTGGAATATAGAACAAGCCAGCGAACCAAGTAATAATAAAAATTAAATGAAGGGATTTTATGTAGTTATAATATTCTAGCAAAAGGACAATTTTTATAAGTTCTAAAGTACAAAAAGAAAGCCAAACCGGAAGTGCTTCTATTTATTGTATCGTTTCAATTCTTTTCTCAAGAAATATGCGGTAACAATTGTGGCAACTACTTCGGCAATTGGAAATGAAATCCAAATTCCAAATTCTCCATAATACCGTGGTAAAATTAATACCAAAGGAATAAAAAAGAACCCCTGACGCGTTAGGGTCAAAAGAAGTGCGGGAATCGCTTTTCCTATGGCTTGAAAATAGGCCGATCCGATCAGTTGAATTCCAATAATGGGCGTTGATAAAAAGACCCACATCAAAACTTCTTTTGTTTTAGTAATAACCGCTTGATCTTGTGTAAAAGCACTTGCTATGGCTTCAGAAAAGAATATGATTGCGAAAAATACAAAGGTGGCTAAAACTGTTGCATAAATCAAGGCCGTACGGATTACTTCAAGTACCCGATCTTTTTTATCCGCACCAAAATTAAACCCAGCAATGGGGACAAACCCTTGGGTAATTCCTAAGATAGGGAATAGTGCAAACATGAGCATCCGACTGATGATTGCATAGACCGCTACGGTCGACTCTCCAGATAATTCAAACAAAATGTTATTGACCAAAAGAACGGTTACACTCACTACAGCTTGCCGAGCTAGGGTAACGAATCCAAGGGAACCAATTTCTTTAACAACAGAAAAATCAAGTACCAAATCGGAGATTTTCAAAAATAAGTCTGATTTGCCTGAAAGGAAAAAGTATACGATATAAGACATGCACACGCCATAGGACAAGGTTGTTGCCCAAGCTGCACCCTCCATTCCCCATCCGAATACCTTTATAAAAAGGTAATCCAAAAACAGATTGGAAATCGAAGGTAGCAGCATTGCATACATTGCATATTTAGGCTTTCCTTCAGAACGAATGGTGTTATTACCCATCATAGCCAGTCCCAAAATCGGAACTCCGTACAAAACAATCGTGTAGTATATTTTTGCTGGAGTGTACAGTGCCCCTTTACCACCAAAAGAAGGAATTATAGATTCCATAAAGACCAATCCCAAAGTCATAAAACTGAGGGTAAAGAGTAAGGTCAGTGTAAGTTGGTTTCCAAACGTCTTGTTGGCTTTAGCTGTGTGATTGCTCCCTAGGGCTCTTGAAATAATAGAACCGCCACCCATGCCGATCGACATTCCGAGAGCAGCGATAAAAAAAGAAACAGGAAGCACCACGTTGATTGCCGCAATGGCATTGGGTCCTATCCATTGACCGACAAAAATAGTGTCGATGAGGATATTAAGAGACATCACCAAAATACCAATTGAAGCTGGTAGCGATTGTCGCAATAAAAGTTTCCCAATGGGATCCGCTCCCATTTGAACGGCCTTTTCAGCCATTAAGATTCTTCAGCTAGAGCCCATTCGTCAATCCAACGGCTCATTACATTAATCCACTCTTCGCGATCATTGATGCAGGGAAGTACTTGTAAATGGTCTCCTCCTTTTTCTTCAAAATCTTCCGCAGCTTCCATTCCGATTTCTTCTAAAGTCTCTAAACAATCGGAAACAAATGCAGGAGTGGCTATTGCCAGTTGCTTCACTCCACTCTTGGCGAAATTTGCAACAGTTGTATCGGTATAGGGCTGTAACCATTGGTCAACACCTAAACGAGATTGGAAGGATGTTGAAAAGGTTCCTTCTTTTAATTCTAAATATTCGGCGACCAAACGAGTGGTTTCATAGCACTGGTGACGATAACAAAATTCATGCGCCTTAGATGCTGTAACACAACATTCACCATTTATTTTGCAATGCGATTTTGTGATATCGGACTTGCGAATGTGGCGTTCTGGAACGCCGTGGTATGAAAACAATAAGTGTTCCCAGTTTTTTCCTTGTAAGCCTTCAGCAATTGAATTGGAAAGAACTCGAACATAATCTGGGTGATTGTAAAATGCAGGGAGAGAAGTAAACTTAACCTGAGGGAAAAATTCATCTCGAAGCTCTTCGGCAAGTACCAAGATGGTCTCGGTTGTTGCCATTGCAAATTGGGGATATAATGGAATAATGAAAATATCGTCTACTCCTTGATCAACAAGCTCTTGAAGGCCTTTTTTAATTGACATGGAACCATAGCGCATTGCTAAACTCACAGGGGTCGAAACCTTTTCAGATACTTTTCCTTTGAGTCTTTCAGAAAGCACAATTAGGGGCGATCCTTCGTCCCACCATATTTTCTTATACGCTCTAGCAGATTGCTTTGGACGGGTGTTTAAAATAATTCCCTTTACCAAAATCGTACGGAACAATTTGGGTAAATCTACTACCCGTTCGTCCATTAAAAATTCTCCTAAATAGGTTTTTACATCCTTAGGACTTGGGCTTTCTGGTGAGCCTAAATTAACCAACAATACTCCTTTCATAAACGTTCTTTCATATAGTAGCTAATCGAACTGCAGTTCAGCTATTTTACTGCAAAGATAATGACATTAAGTATTTTTTTGGAGTAGTTCCATACTTCTTTTTAAAGGCTGCTATAAAATGGCTCGATGTACTGTAGCCTATTCTCAATCCAACTTCATTTACATTATAATTCGTAGAAGCCAACATGCGTCGAGCCTCTTCCATTTTATGATTCAAAAGATAGCCAAAAACCGTATCGCCATAGAGTTGTTTAAACCCTTCTTTCAGTTTATTTAGACTCAACCCTATCTCCTCTGAAAGCTCTTGAAGCGAGGGGGGTTCGGACATGTTCTTGAGAATTATCTCCTTTGCTAATCGAATTTTACGAACATTATCTTCATCGATTAAGAAAGGGCATTGCTCAATATCAGTATCTTCATTTTTATTAAAATAAAGGCTTAGCAATTCATACACCTTCCCTTTTAAATAAAGTGCCTTCATGCTCTCGTGGATATTGGAGCTTAATATTTGACTCAATACAACGGCCATGCTGGGGTTTATATTTCCGTTGTCATAATACTTTTTAGTGCTATTTTCTGGACTCAAAAAGTGAATGTGATCTGCATCTTGAGAAAATAAGCTATGGAATTTTTTAATTGAAATAACGACACCAATGATCCAAGTGTTGGGCTGTAACTTTAGATCTATAGGTAAATCTCGTTGCGGATTATACAACAAAATCGAGTGCTCTTCTTTTACATTAAAAACATAATTCCCTGTGTTGAACAAGAAATCACCTTGGCCCTTCATGCAAAAATGAAATTGAATAAAACTGCTATTAATTTCTCGAACCTCACGGGTTACTTCATCGGTATCGTTTTGAAAACGAAGTACATAAAAGCCTTCTTCGATAGTCATTCTTGACGCATTACTTTCATCGTTATTTTTAAGCATAATTCGTATTATTTTTTATTTATAAACACTCTAAATAAGATAGGTGCAAGTTGGAAAAAGGCTATATTATATAGTCTATGAGCGTTTCCATTGCAAAAATAAACGCTTTACGTTATTAATTATACTTTTAGCGTTACTTTTTTTAAAAGCAGCCGCTTATTTTTGTATACGATTAGAATGAATTAATGGAAGTTTCAAATAACAAGAAACATTTTTACGCAATAGGAGTTAGTTATAAAAATGCTGACCTAAAAACTCGAGGAGATTTTAGTTTAAGCTTAGAGCAAAAAGACACGCTTACCCTGGAAGCCAAAAGAGAAGGTATCGAAGAGATACTCATTAATTCTACCTGTAACAGAACAGAAATCTATGCCCATGTTAATCATCCTATTCAACTGATTAATTTATTATGTAAGCACTCCAAAGGAAGTTTAGCAGTGTTCAATGAAATCGGGTATACCCATAAAAACAATGCTGCCTTTCACCATATCTTCAAAGTTGGAACAGGATTAGACAGTCAAATTCTTGGAGATTTTGAAATAATTGGTCAATTGAAGCAAGGTTTTTTTAGATCCAAAAAACTCGGTATGGGTCATGGCTTTATGGAACGCTTATTAAACGCCGTTATTCAAGCCAGTAAACGTATCAAGACCGAAACGAAAATTTCGAGTGGTGCTACCTCTGTTGCATTTGCATCGGTTCAGTACATCATCAATACCATTAAAGATATTTCAGAGAAAAATATTTTACTTTTTGGAACGGGTAAGATCGGTAGGAATACGTGCGAAAATTTAATCAAACATACCGAAAACGATCATATTGTTTTGATCAATCGTACCCACGAAAAAGCCAAACACATAGCAGGAAAGTTTAATGTCTTGGTTAAAGAGTACGGAGAATTACCTACAGAAATCAGAAAAACAGATGTCTTAATTGTTGCAACTGGTGCGCAACAACCTACGATATCGAAAGATATTATTCATAAAGACACCCCCCTTCTGATTTTAGATCTTTCTATCCCCAGTAATGTGCATTCGAATGTTGAAGAGCTAGAACATGTAACACTAATTAATTTAGATTCTCTTTCACAAATTACCAACAAAGCATTAGAAGATAGAAGACAATACATTCCTCAAGCCGAAATAATTTTAGAGGAAGTTAAAGAAGAATTTTTACAATGGTTAGAGCACCGTCAATATGCGCCAGCATTGCGCGCTCTGAAGGCTAAATTAACAGCTCAACAAAGTTCTGAAATTAAAAATCAAGAGAAGAAAGCGGTTTTAAAACCCGAAGCAGTAAGCGTTTCAGATCAAATGATTCAAAAAATAACTGGTCAGCTCGCCAATTACCTCAAAGAAAATCCCAGTAAAGCATCTTCAACCTTGGATGTAATTCAAGAAGTTTTTCAACTGGATATAAAAGCCCATGAATAAGCTGATTCGAATTGGAACACGAGCAAGTGCTTTGGCACTATGGCAGGCCCATACCTTGCAAGATTTATTAAATGCAAAAGGCTATACTACCGAATTAGTTCCGATTAAAAGCGATGGCGACTTAGACCTTGTACAACCTCTTTATGAAATGGGAACTGTTGGGATTTTTACTAAAACACTTGATGCTGCTCTACTGAATAATCGAATTGATATTGCGATTCACAGCATGAAAGACGTGCCAACGCAATTACCAGAAGGTATTAAACAAGCCGCAGTATTGGAACGAGGTGCGGTCTTAGATGTTCTCGTAAAAAAAGCCACTGCCGTTGCTTTTGAAAACCCTGCAACAATTGCAACCGGGAGTTTAAGAAGAAAAGCGCAATGGCTAGCGCACTATCCGAATCACAACATCGTTCCCCTACGTGGAAACATACAAACCCGCTTAACTAAATTGAAAGATGAAGCTTGGGACGGAGCAATTTTTGCTGAAGCGGCATTAGTTCGACTTGACACAAAAACAGAACGCGTTGAAATCTTAGATTGGATGATACCGGCACCCGCTCAGGGAGCGCTTATGGTAGTTTGCAGAACTGTCGACACAACCATATTCGATAGTCTACAACAATTCAATCGACCCGATGCTGCACTTTGCACACAGATTGAACGAGATTTTTTAAGAACACTAGAAGGTGGATGTACTGCGCCAATCGGAGCACTTGCAACTTTAGAAGGAGGTCAGGTACACTTTAACGGTGGCGTTTTTTCGATGGATGGTAAACGAAAATTCCTTGTTTCAGAAACCTTTGGAAAATCTACCGCTCAAAACAAAGGAGTTGAACTCGCAAACGCTTTGCTTAAAAAAGGAGCAGCAACCTTACTTCAGGAATTTAAATCTTCCTTATGAGCAATCCTTTAAAAATTCTTTCAACTAAAGTGCTTTCGCCCATTCAAAAAAACAGAATGATCGAATTAGGAGCTCGCTACACAGAACGAAATTTTATAGAAACAGAAGCAATTCCTTTTACCTATAATGACGCAAATCACACACTCCTTTTCTCAAGTCAAAATGCGGTACAATCTGTTTTTTCAAAAACGGATTTCGAGCTACTTTTGAAGAATAAAAAATGCTATTGTGTAGGCGAAAAAACCAAAGGCTCTTTAGAAGAAAAAGGCTTAAAAGTAGCTCATTTTGAAGAAAATGCATCCAATTTGGCTGATTTTATCATTAAAAATGCAAAAAATGAAGATTTTATGTTTTTCTGCGGAAAGGAAAGAAGATCTGATTTAGAGGCTCAAATGAGACTACACAAAATCAAACTTGATGCTGTTGAAGTGTACCAAACAATCTTGAAACCAAAAGCAATTGGTGCTTTTGATATTGTGCTCTTTTACAGCCCAAGTGGGGTTCGAAGTTTTCTTCAAGACAACAACCTCAAACAGACTGTTTGCGTCTGTATTGGACCAACCACGGCTGAAGCGCTTACAGTATCTAAAAGACAGATTATAATTGCTACAAGTCCTACTATAGAGCACATGATTTACCAAACAAAAAAACAGCTACCCTCATGATTAAAAATGATTTATTCCTTAAAGCTCTAGCCGGAGAAACCGTTGCTCGTCCCCCCGTTTGGATGATGCGTCAAGCCGGGCGATACTTACCAGATTTCATGAAGCTGAAAGCCAAATATGATTTCTTTACCCGTTGCCAAACACCAGAATTAGCAACAGAGATTACCGTAATGCCCATTCGTCAGATTGGTCCAGATGCAGCAATCTTGTTCAGTGATATTCTTGTGGTTCTACAGGCAATGAATATTGAAGTAGAAATGAAAGCAGACGTTGGTCCTTGGATCCCTACTCCTATCCGAAGCAGAGCAGAACTAGACCGAGTTATAGTTCCTTATGCAGAAGAGGCTTTGGGCTATGTAATTGATGCGGTCAAAATGACCAAACAAGAGCTCAACAACGAAGTGCCCTTGATCGGCTTTGCTGGTTCACCATGGACTTTATTGTGCTATGCTGTTCAGGGACAAGGGTCAAAAACCTTCGACAAAGCAAAGGAGTTTTGTTTTAAAGAGCCAGAAATGGCGCATGAGTTACTTCAGAAGATAACCGACACTACTATTGATTATCTTAGAGCAAAAGCTGCAGCGGGTGTCAATGCCTTACAAATATTTGATTCTTGGGGAGGTTTACTTTCACCCGAAGATTACGCTATTTTTTCTTGGCCTTACATCCAACAAATTGTAACGGCAGTTAAAGATTTATGTCCTGTGATTGTTTTTGGAAAAGGATGTTGGTTTGCCCTAGGAGAAATGTCAGAATCTGGTGCTAGCGCACTGGGAGTAGACTGGACTTGCTCTGCAAGAAACGCACGGTATTTGTCTGGAGGTAATATTACCTTACAAGGGAATTACGATCCATCACAGTTGTTGTCTCCAATTCCAAAGATTAAAAGCGATGTAAAGAAGATGATTGATGCATTTGGAAAAGATCGCTATATTGTAAATCTAGGACACGGAATTTTACCCAATATTCCCGTCAGTCATGCGCAAGCATTTGTTGACGCAGTAAAAGAATACGGAAGCTAAAAAACGCATTCATGAAAGAGTCTTTTTACAATTACATTTGTGAACTTCAAGATACCATTACTGCTGCTTTGGAATTAGCAGATGGAGGTGCTTCCTTTAAAGAAGACATTTGGGAACGACCCGAAGGTGGGGGTGGGAGAACACGCGTATTGGAAGACGGAGTTGTATTTGAAAAAGGGGGCGTTAATATTTCGGGAGTCCACGGCACATTACCCAAAAGTATGCAGACGCACTTGAATGTTAGTGAAGCTTCTTTTTATGCCTGTGGACTTAGCTTGGTTTTACATCCTAAAAACCCAATGGCGCCGACTGTTCATGCAAATTGGCGGTATTTTGAAATGTATGACCTCGACGGCAATATCGTAGATCAATGGTTCGGTGGAGGTCTGGATCTTACTCCCTATTATTTGTTTGAAGAAGATGCAATTCATTTTCATCAAACCTGTAAAAATGCTTGCGACCGACACGACCCTAAATTCTATTCAGAATACAAGAAAAAATGTGATGCCTATTTCTGGAATGCACACCGAGATGAAGCAAGAGGTTTGGGGGGTTTATTTTTTGATTATTTAAAACCTACTCCAAAACTTTCGCTTAGAGAATGGTATGCTTTTGTTACCGATGTTGCGGATAATTTTCTAGAAGCCTATCTGCCCATTTTAGATCGAAGAAAAGACCTTCCCTACACCGAAGAACAAAAAAAATGGCAAGAAATACGAAGAGGTCGTTATGTAGAATTCAATTTGGTTCATGATAAAGGCACCCTTTTCGGTTTAAAAACAAACGGTAGAATTGAAAGTATTTTGATGAGCTTGCCACCTAAGGTTCAGTGGCATTACGATTATCAGCCTGAAAAAGATTCGCCAGAGGCAATGCTCATGGAAGTGATCATGAAACCTAAAAATTGGGTTTCATAAATCAAAAATCGTTAGCTTTTCACTAAATTAACCTTTAGAAAAACGAAATTCTTATGAATACATTATCGATTTTAATTGTA
>Ga0115005_10001324_pt1 | contig 19587 bp, 13 predicted proteins | sample ArcOceMetagenome_FD_87163 | JGI IMG/M metagenome (GOLD analysis project Ga0115005, IMG submission 87163) | Marine eukaryotic phytoplankton communities from Arctic Ocean - Arctic Ocean - Greenland ARC118M Metagenome | ecosystem: Environmental > Aquatic > Marine > Oceanic | place: Arctic Ocean... | reverse complement strand
GGCGTCCCCTCTTTTCTATAGTTGAGTATCTCATCGTAAAAAGCTTCTCTATTTTTTAATTTCTGGCGAATAACGCTTACTGTTCGCTGGTCTGTTTCTTCACCTTGTAGGAAAGACCCTGGTTTTTTACCTTTTACTTCGTCGAGTTGCCAACCAGTCAGTCGATAAAATCCATTGTTCACATATTCAATAAGCCCATCTGCATCAGAAATAATAACCGCATTGTCGGTCTCGTTAGCGACAAGAGACAGCATGCGCTGTAGCTCTCGTTGCTCCACTTCTTGAGTAACATCCCTTATAAACGCCGTATAAAGTGTTCTGTCTGCCAGCCGTACTTTCGATAGCGAAAGCCTTCCCCACAAGCTTTTACCGTCTTTTCGCTCGACTTTTACTTCGCGACTTGTCCCTACAATTTTATCCTGACCTGTTTCTCGGTTGGCATTAACATAATTGTCGTGATTTGATTGTATTTCTTGAGGTACCAACATCTTAACGTTGCACCCGATCACTTCCTCTCTCCGGTACCCCCAAAGCTTTTCCGCAGAAGCATTAAACAGGGTCACATTGTTGTTTTCATCAATGCAAACTACCGCATCTAACGCCTGTTCAAGCGTTTGCTCAACAATCTCCCGAGCCTCTCTTTCCTCAGTAACGTCGCGAACAAACGCGGTGTAATGCTTTTTACCGCTGACAATAACTTGAGACAGCGCAAGCTGAACCCAAACTCGCTCTCCGTTTTTGGTTTCTAGCTCTACTTCTCGGGCGCTTCCAACTATTTTGTTTACGTTGGTCGCTCTATGAGTATTTACATAGCTGTCGTGGTTAGCTTGATGCTCTTGAGGGACGAGCATTCTGATATTTTTACCAAGCACCTCACTTGGCGCATACCCCCATAAGCGCTGGGCAGCATTGTTGTAAAACGTGATATTGTTTTTTTCATCTATCGTCACAACCGCGAGGATAGACTGGGAAAGTGCTTGTTCCGCCGCATTTTCACGTGAAAAGAAATTCATTGCTTTGCCTTTAGTTCACACAACTGCAAAGTATATAGATGAGTTCCTATGTTTTTTCCACTTATGGAGACTAAAACGGATAAAACGTGAAAATATTACACAAACCCCGCCCTCATTGTTTGCGTAAGCAGATAGCAGAAAATTCTTAACATTAAATATCAGTAACTTACAAAGTTCAGCGAGAAGTATATATCAGGTACGAATTCTGCACTTTCATTCACTAACTAATAAAAGTGAAAAACAGGTATAGAAACATGCAATCAGGTAAGAGTGTATTTCAACCAGGCCAAAACTGTTGGGTAAAAAGTAAAGCCCGCTTCTCGACGCCACTCATTGATTGCGGTAACTACTATAAAGCGTTACATAGCTCCATCGTAAAAGCCAAGCACAGTATATTTATTGTGGGATGGGACATTGACAGTCGAATTCGGTTGCTCAGAGGCGATGATGAAGCCAACAGTGAAGCCCCAAGCGTAATAAGTGACCTTTTGAAATGGAAAGCTGAGCAAAACCCTGAAATTAATATTTACCTACTGCGATGGGATTCCTCACTTGCCTTCTTCGCCCAGCGCGAGATGTGGGCAAAAGAGGTGTGGGAAGAAAAAACACCGGACAATGTACAAACAGAGTTAGACGACACGATCCCGATGGGAGGTAGTCAGCACCAAAAGATTGTTGTTGTCGACGATGAGCTAGTGTTTTCTGGTGGAATGGATGTTTCCACCAACCGTTGGGACACTCGTGACCACCCAGTGGTATCAGAGGAACGTAACGGGCCTGACGGAGAGTACGGTCCACTACACGATGTTCAAATGGTATCAAGCGGCCCAGTCGTAGCTGACTTCGCAAAACTGGTAAGATGGAGATGGCAGCGCGTTGCAGAAAATACGCCTATCGACATTAGGGAAGATGCACTTATTGATGAAGACGCGCCTATGCCTGAAACGTGGCCCGACGATTATCCGCCGCTCTTTGAAAACGTTGAGTGTGCGCTAGCGAGAACTATTCCCTTCATGGATGAGGTGGAGCCTGCCCAAGAAGTTCGGCATATGCTGCTTGACCTGATAGGTGAAGCTGAATCTGTCATTTACATAGAAAATCAATTCACAACCAGGCAAGAAATTGCTGAAGCGTTAAATCGACAGCTGAAATTAAAGCCTAACCTTTCGGTGATTATAGTAAGTTCTTATGAGCCTAAAGGTAAGTTTGAATGTGAAGCTTTCTGGGCGAGCCGAATTGAATTTAAAGCAATTTTAGAAAAGGGAATCGATCCTAAGCGCGTGAAGCTTACCTACTCTTCTATCGAAGATATGCAGGGGCGTCGCGCTTACAAACGCATTCATTCAAAGGTTATGACGATCGATAATAAATACCTTGTTATCGGCTCTTCAAACATCAGTAACCGCTCAATGACGTTAGATACTGAAATTGACACAGTACTGTTTGGCAACAACAAGGAAAATCAAGCCTGTATAGAGCAAGTAAGAAACGACTTGCTCGCTGAGCACACGGGCAGAAACATTGAAGCAATGCCGGCAATATTTAATGAAGACTTGCCTGTTGAAGCATTGATGCATGGCCAAATAGCCCATGGATATGTTCTTACAGAAGTACGCGATGAGATTTTTACCGAGCTTTCTGGAACAAATATGTTCCGTGCGCTATCTGACCCTGAAGAGCCTCTAATTTCCGTCCCTACTTTCGACGGCGCGGCTTTGCCTGCTCGCAACCCAAAACGTCGGAGCATTATGATCTTAATGGGTTTGGTGATCATTGCTGTTTTAGGCGGTTTAATGTTTTGGGCAAGCCAATCAATTCCATGGTTAAGTTCAGACAGTATTAATGCTTTCTTGGAGAAAAGTAGAGGCACCTACTTTGCGCTACCAACCGTTCTTTTGGTGTATGTTGTGGGCGGTATTCTATTTTTTCCCGTCACGGTTTTATCCCTTGCCGTAGCCGCAATTTTTGGCCCTATTTGGAGGCCTATCTACGGTATGATGGGCGCGCTCATGAGTTCAGCCATTATGTTTGGTATAGGCAAACTTTCGGGAAATGCTGGGCTTAAAAAGCTAGGCGGCCCCAAAGTAGCGGCGGTCGATGAAAAGCTTAAACGCAGTGGCATCGTAGGTGTGGCCGCTATCCGCATGCTGCCTATCGCACCTTTCAGTTTAGTCAACCTTGTGGCCGGAATTTCATCGATAGGTATTTTCCAATTCTTGGTCGGTACGTTTTTGGGCATGTTTCCTCCTATGATTGCGAAAGGTCTTGTTGGAGATTCTATTGCTCAGATATGGCAAAACCCGTCTCCTAAAACCATCAGCTATTTAGTGGGCGGCATCGTACTGTGGGGGCTTATGATTTGGGGTTCACAAAAATTCGCCCGTTATTATCAAGCTCGTAGAGAATCTGGTACTGACGAAATAAATGATGATAGCCGTAGTAAAAGTGAGGCAGATAAATGTGCCGCATAGTGACTTACAACATTCATAGCGGCGTTGGCAGAGATAAAAAGCATGACTACAAGCGCATAGGGCAATTTCTAGCAAATAGTGGGGCGGACGTTGTGCTGCTGCAAGAAATGGATACCCGCCCGCCACATCGAGACACTGCGCAAGATGTGAAGGATATATGTGCTGAAAACACGTTCAAACTCATTCCCTCACCGGCAATAAGAGAAGCTGACGGTTGGTATGGCAATGCTATACTTACCCGTTTTGATGTTATTTCTCATGATACTGTCGATGTGAGTCAAAGAGGAAGACAACCTAGAAATGTTCAGATTGTTGAGCTGCAAACAGAGAAAACGCCGCTGACCGTCGTCAATACCCATAAGGGGCTTAAAAAACTGGAGAGACGCTCACAGTTTTCACAGCTTCATGAGCATTTATCGTCAAGGCTAAAGCAACATAAAACGCCTCTCTTTTTGGCAGGAGACTTTAATGAGTGGCAGTTCTTTTCAAGAGCATTTCATGCTTTAAACGGTCTTCTCAATCAACAAAAAATAGGGGCTACTTTTCCCAGTCACTTCCCCGTATTTTCTCTCGACCGTGTATGGGTTTCTGATGATATTAGGGTAAAAGCCTGTCGAAAATTAAAAAACGCAAAGACCCGTGTATTTTCCGATCACTTGCCGGTACTTGTTGATATAGAGCTTCCTGAATGCGCGGATTAATGCAGCGTTCGAGGAGAACCTAGCAACTAAAGGTTCTCCTCAAGCTGACTGTGAAATAAATGATGACGTTGCAAATTCCAAGGTTCCACTCCAATGGTTTAACGCATTTTCTATTGCAACGACTTTCCTGATGATGTCTACAACCCGTAAAAGATCTTTCCCTGATTTCGCTCTCTTATTTGTAGCCGCGAGCACAGTACGGTGCATTTCTGGTTGGACAATTTTGAGTGTGGACACAAGCCCTGACTCTTTTAAGTGAAAGATAGCTGAAGTAGGCAAAATCATTACACCTTCCCCTTGCATGACTTGCCTAAGTCCCGTCATTAATTGCCCTGAGTAGGCTAAATCGTGTTTAAGGCTAACGCCGGTCGCCTTTTCATAATCAGTTATAAGTTGCCCTAGTGCATCTTTGTTGCCGGGAGATAAGAGCGGTAGTTCACTGATCTCCCAGAATTTAATCATCGACTTCTCCCTTAAGTGAGCGTATTCAGAATGGGCATCTGATGCTGTAAACACAAGATGTAGCTCTTCTTGGATTAAGGGGGTAACGCTCATGAACTTCAGGTCGATGGCCTGCTGATAAGTAAGCGCAACGTCGATTTGTTTTGACGATAGCCAATCATTAATCGTGTAAGACGGGCCTGTACTAATTTCAACCTTGAGATCTTTATGGTGTTTCGTTATTTCGGTCAACAGCGGCAGTGAAAGCACATTACCAATAGACGGAAGCATACCTATTTTAATTTTTTTACCTTGCCCCACGGTAAAACCTTCCATTACTGCTTTCACATTTTCAATTTCGCTTAATATCTTCTCTGCATGTGAATAAAAAACCTCACCAGCAGGCGTTAAATTAACCCCAGCAAAGCTCCTTTCAAGTAACGTTGTTTTTACCTCCCGTTCTAAGCTCGCGAGTTGTTGACTTATCGCCGGTTGAGCGATATCGAGAGCTCTTGCGGCACCAGCAATACTTCCCTTTTGCACTGTAGTTATAAAATAACGCAGCTGTTTAGAATGCACTGACTTCCCCTAAAAAACTAACCTACGGATGAGCGATGAAATATCGATGTAAATCAACAGATACAACGTATAAAAGGCAAGCTATATGCCATTCCATTAGGTTATATGCAGCAAAATTGTAAATTTATGAGGGAAAATAGAACCCAACAAAAAATCATATAACGTAATACTTAAGTATTAAGCCACGCATAATGGGGGTTGCGTCCATGCTCAATACTTTTCTTATACCCTTGAATATTCTTCTTTCTTCCACCAGTGCTGAAGAGTTCTTAGCCTAGTACCTGTACACGAGTTACAGAATAAAAATAACAAGATGCAACCTGCATCAATGTAGTGCTCGTGCGTGCCTAAAAAGAGTGCAGATTAAGACAATCCACATTCATAAATTAAGTAGCAATAAGCACGATTGGGAACGCTGATGAAACAGAAGAAACTCCACACCGCAGTTCGTTACGCACTTACTGGAATAACTTTTTTTACTACGTCTATGCTTGTTCAAGCACAAGACGCGGCAGAAGAAACAACTGAAGCAAAAGATTTAGAGCGCATTGCCGTTGTAGGGGCGCGAGGAGCGCCTCGCTCAGTAACAAGTTCGCCAGTGCCTGTTGATGTTTTAACCGCTGAAGATGTAGAGGCGGTTGCGTTTACTGACATGAATAATGTTTTAATGACATTGGTCCCCTCTTACTCAGTGGGCCGCCAACCAATTTCCGATGGCGGTACATTTATTCGGCCTGCGACACTTCGCGGCATGCCTACTGATAAAACGTTGGTATTAGTAAATTCTAAGCGCCGCCACAGAGCAGCACTTGTTTCAATTGGAGGCTCAGGTACTCAAGGGCCAGATATCGCTACCATTCCAACCGCAGCGATTAAAACAGTAGAAGTTCTTCGTGACGGCGCAGCTGCACAATACGGCTCAGACGCCATCGCAGGCGTTATCAATTTTCAGTTAAAAGACAACACGGAAGGCGGGTCTTTTACCATTGACTACGGAACCTATTATGAAGGTGACGGGGATCAGGTTACCGTTACAGGTAACAAGGGCTTCGCTTTAGGCGACGACGGCTTTTTCAGTATCTCAGCCGAATACTCAGACAGTGAAGCAACATTTAGGGGCGAACAATATTGTGAACCTTGGTTCTGTGTTGATGAGCAATCTGACCAATATATTGCTGATGCCACTGCCATGGCAAATAGCGTCCATGATTCAGACGTAGTGCAGCCTTGGGGGCAACCCAATACCAGCGGTAAACGCATATTTTTCAATTCTGGCTATACCTTATCGGCAGAAGCAGAGCTATACGCTTTTGGTAACTATTCTGAAAGTGAAGGGGATGGTTCTTTCTATTATCGCTATCCAGGTAACGGCACTATTGAAGACATTCGCTTGGAAGACGGCTCTATTTGGAATCCGACCGAATTTTTCCCTGGCGGCTTCACCCCTCGATTTTTTGGTGACGTTACCGACTACTCTTTCGTAGGCGGGATAAAAGGTATGTCTGGCGACCTTACCTACGATATCAGCGGCCGCTACGGCAATAACGAAATCAGTTACACGTTAGCGAATACTATTAACCCTTCTCTGGGTAACGAATCACCCACGTCATTTCAACCAGGCGATCTCACTAACGAAGAAGCCCAAATTCAAGCAGACTTCACTTACGACATGAGTGAGTACATACTAGCTTTTGGAGCAAGTTATCTAGATGAGTCTTATGAAATTTCTGAAGGAGAAGTAAGCTCATATTTTGCCGGACCTTACGCCACGTCCGACCCCTATGGTTTTTGCGATGGGACATCAGCCACCAGCGAAGGTTTAGCCGTTATCGCAAACGGTTCATCATTAAACTGTGCAGACCCTGATGACGCGGTTTATACCGTGGTTGGCGTTGGCTCTAACGGTTTCCCAGGTTATTCACCTGACTATTCAGGCTCATACGAACGTGATTCGTATGCGCTTTATACCGACATTTCAGGCGACATTACTGATGAGTTGTTCGCACAAGCCGCATTGCGCTATGAAGACTATTCAGATTTTGGCTCTGAACTCGTATACAAAGTTGCGGCATTTTACCAGCTAAATGATGACGTAGGCTTTAGGTCTTCATTTGGTACAGGCTTTAGAGCGCCAACACCAGGTCAGCAAGGTACGACGAACGTATCCACTCGCTTGCCTAATGGTTTCCCAGTTGCGACTGGTTTGTTCCCAGCTGGTGGTGAGGTAGCACAGGCTTTAGGTGCAGAGGAGCTCTCGCCGGAGAAGTCTACTAACTTCACTCTTGGTATGACGGCTAACTACGGCGATTTAACGCTCACTGTAGATTATTACAATATCAAGTTAGAGGACCGCCTCTACTCCGTATCTACACGTGATGTATCCACAACGGTCGTTACCGACCCAGATGCAGGCGGTTACGATGCTTACCAAAACTACTTGGCGCTTGCTGGAGCAAATGTATCTGGCGCAGAGTCTATCGGTGGCGTTTTCTTCTTCCAAAACGCATTCGATACAGTAACCGAAGGTTTAGACGTTGTTGCTACATACAAGATGGAATCTAAATACGGCGCAACCATTTTAACTGGCTCAATAAACTACAACAAAACCGAGTTTGATTCGGACCCTAGTGAGTATCTCGACCCTGAAGATCAATTCGACTTTGAGAATGGTACGCCTGAAATGCGCGGGGTGTTCTCTGTCACTCACAGTTATGACGTATGGTCTGCAGTTGCTCGCCTAAGCTACTACGGCGAGTACGAAAACGCAGGAAGTGATAACGGTGTTAGTGTCAATGCTGAAAGCATTCAAACTTTTGGTGACGAATTTATGTTTGATATTGAAGGCTCTTATCTTATCAATGAGAACTTCACGTTATCGGTAGGTATCAGAAACCTGTTCGACAACTATCCAGATTTGAGTACAAATGGCGACGCTTGTTGTGGCGAACTATACGACTCAGGCTCAATAGTTGACTGGCAAGGAGGGTACTACTACACCCGCCTAGCTGCCCGCTTTTAATGGGGTACAAAAAACACCGGCTCACGCCGGTGTTTGCGTTTTATATAACCGTATATAAGTAAATCCTAAAGAAAGGTTCTTCAATGTTTATAGCAGTATTGTGTGGAGTAGAATGCAAATGGAACTAGAACTACTGTGGTTTGTAGTTACCTTGTGTATAACCGGTGCCATAGCTGGTATCACCGCAGGCCTTTTTGGCAATGGTGGAGGGTTTGTTGTTGTTCCAGCCCTGCTCGCCGTTTTTCCTTTTTTTACACCTCCGTCAGAAGCGCTCGTAAAAGTTGCTATAGGAACATCATTAGCCTCCATTGTGGTTTCTAGTGCTCGCTCTGTCATGGCTCATCGAGCCAAGGGTGCCGTAGACTTCGATATTCTGCGGTCTTGGAGTATCTGGCTCGTTCTAGGAGTTGGCGGTGGCCTGCTTATCGCTAACAACACAAGCGCCAACGGGCTTACCGTGGTTTTCGCGGCAGGTGTTTTACTCTATTCGGTGTATTTTTTATTTCCCGAATTTGTCGTAAGACCTGGCCTGGTTTTCGACATGCCAAAAGGTATTGGTAAAGCAGTGTTGGCATTTGTTCTCGGTGGATTCTCAGCACTTCTTGGTATAGGCGGCGGCACGCCAACGGTTATCACAATGGTAATGTGTCAGCGCACTATCCAACAGGCTGTGGCAACCGCAGCTGGCGTAGGCTTTTTAATAGGGCTTCCTGGTGCTATCGGATTTTTGTTTATGAAACACCCTGATACTGCCTCTCTACCCGTTGGCACTATTGGCTACATCAATATACCTGCGCTTATCGCAATTAGTATAGGCGCCATATTCACTGCACCTATTGGAGCAAAAATGGCACATAACTTCAGTGAAAAGAAACTAAAACGCCTTTTCGGTATTTATCTCGTCATTGTATCAAGCGCCATGTTCTACAAAGCCATATAACACGTCTAAAAGGAGAGAATCATGAGCCATAGCCGTTCAAGACGCTTATTTATCGGAGGTTCGGTAGCTGCGTCAGCACTCGGAGTAAGCGGATTTAGTACATTTACTGCTGCACAAACAGCAGGAGCCATTACCAGCCCCATTCCCGCTGTGACATATGGCCCCTCACCGGGTGTAGCAAAACTCAATGCTAATGAAAACCCATTTGGCCCAAGCGCTAAAGCATTGGAAGCAATTACTAAGGCCTCCGCTGAAGGTGGCGCATATTATGCCTACCCAGCCGCAATGACACTTTTAGATATGATTGCAGAACGCCACGGTATTTCACGTAAGAACATTTCTTTAAGCGCAGGCTCTAGCCCTATTCTCTCTTATACTGCGCTCGCAGCCAGTAAAAAAGGAAAAATTCTTGGGCCAGATCTCTTTTGGGATACCACATCAAAAGCCCCGGAAAAACAAGGCGCGCCCGAAATAGTAAGAATTCCTAATACAGCAGAACTCGACATTGACCTTGACGCCATGTACGCAGCAATTGATGATTCCACTGGCATGGTTCATATCTGTAACCCAAATAACCCAACAGGTAAAATACTCGACCCAGACAAGTTACGAGACTTTTGCATTAAGGCCTCTAAAAAAACACTTGTATTGGTTGATGAAGCTTACAATGAACTGATTGATGAACCACCAAAACACACGATGATCCCGCTTGTTAAAGCAGGACACAACGTGGTTGTTGCTCGTACTTTTTCTAAAATTTATGGCTTAGCTGGCATGCGAGTTGGCTACCTCATAGCATCAGAGGAAAATACGGATTGGATTAACCGCTATGGTATGGGTGGCTATACCTTGAATCAAGCTGGCCTTGCTGCCGCCATTGCAAGCTACAATGATGAGGCTTTTCTGACGTTCTCGAAAGAGAAAATATACGAGGGTAAAGCAATGGTTATGGATGCTGTCAAAGCAAACGGTTTGACAGCTCTGCCGTCGAGTACTAACTTTGTCTTTGTTAATTTGGGTGACGGCAACGCTGAATATTTCCGTCAAGCCATGGCCGAAGAAGACGTGCTGATACGAGGAATTTATCGTACCTACACTAATTGGTCTCGCGTAAGCATGGGAAGAATTGCAGATGTAAAACGTTACGTTGATTCGATGCCTAAGGCGCTAGAAAAGATGTACGCTTTACAAAATAGCTAGCTCAGAACGGTGTGTACTGAATACTCGTACACGCCTACTCATCATCAGCTAACATCCTCTCATTTCAACTAAAAGTCTAATACGCATAAAAGTCACTTCTGCCATATACTTTATAAAAATCGTTATTGCGAAAACACTCGAGCAATTTTTTTAACGAGTATATTGCGGTAATGCTAAAACTGCTCATACTTTATTAAAAGATATTCCTCTAAATGCCGCTCTAGGAGGCTGTAAATGTCACTTTCTGTATTAGTTGCTGATGATTCAAAGTTATCGAGGCGCAGTGTTATTCGAGCACTCCCCCAGGACCTTGAATACGATATTACCGAAGCAACGAACGGCCAAGAAGCTATTAATGAGCTATCAGAGAGGAGTTTTGCACTTGTTCTATTAGACCTTACCATGCCGGAAGTGGATGGGGTGGGCGTGTTGGAATTCTTGCATGAGAGGCCCGATGCACCAAACGTTATTGTAATAAGTGCTGATTTTCAGCCGGAAAAGCAGAAAATTGTAATGTCTCTAGGAGCTAAGCGTTTTCTTCGCAAGCCCCTAGATAAAGAAGAGTTAGCAATGGCATTATTTGAGTTGGGGTATCTATGAGTATCGTACTACCGCTAGATGAAGAGCAAAGAGATGCGCTTCAGGAATTGTTAAATATTTCTATGGGGCAAGCCGCCAATTCTCTCGCACAGTTGATAGAAACCAAAATTGATATTTCTATTCCAAAGATTTCAGCAGTTACCCCTACTCAGCTCTATAGCCTTTTATTTGAAACAGAAGATTCCTTCTATACTCGACAGTCTTTTTTAGGAGATGTACATGGCGAAGTAATGTCTGTGCTCTCTAGGGCTGGCTTGACGGAAGTGGCTACGTTGATGGACTACGACGACCCGTTGAGTAAAGAAGACATTCAAGAGATTATTCTAGAACTTTGTAATATTTTGGCAGGCGCCTGTCTGGCAGGCCTCTCCGATCAGCTGGAACTGACGACTAACCTAAACATGCCAACCTTGTTTCAGCCAGATAAAAGCAATTTCGATGACCTTAAATGGCAGCACAGCCTAGTTATGGAAGTGCAATTTGTCATTGCAATTTCATCGTTCAGCATGCGCGTAGTTTTCTGTTTAGACGACGAGTCTCTTGCGCGAATGAAAGCTACATTGGATGAGTTGCTCGCATAATGTTTGAACAGCTGGTAGGTAAATTACCGGTCGGGATAGGTATTGTTGACGAGAGCTTCAATGTTGTTTATTTGAATGATTTTTTTTTAGACAGACTGCCCCATGAATTGCGTAAAAATTATAAAGAGACGCCGGTTACTGACTTATTCCACGGCCAAGGCAAGTTTTTAAAACGCAGACTTAAGTCGGTCTTTGTATTGCAGCATCCCAGTTTTAGCTATTGGGAACAGCGTCCTCACATATTTCCATTTAAAAGTTCTCGCCCAATAACGGGTGAAGAAACTCAAATGTATCAAAATATGGAAATTCTGCCCGTCAAAGATAAAGCGACGGGCCAGAGATACGCATGTATTTTTCTTCAAGATGTGACAGCACAAGCAAGTTATTTCAGAGCACAACAAAAACTATCAGAAGCTCTAAAAAAAGAACATGAAGCGCAAAGAAAGCTGATCAGAAAACTCGACACCGCACAAAGTCAGCTTATTCAAGCAGAGAAAATGGCGTCTACTGGCCAGCTTGCTGCGGGTATCGCTCACGAAATCAATAACCCTATCGGATTTGTGAATGCCAACCTCAACACACTTGGGCAATACGCCTCTCATCTCATTTCTATATGCGATGGTGTCTACTCACATATTGAAAACTTCAACGACGAGCTAAATGAGCAAATAGAAGCGCTCTATCAATCGAACCACTACGAGCTATTGAAAGAGGATATTACCGAATTAATCGAAGAATCTACGGACGGGCTAACGCGAGTTAAAGACATAGTAGAGAACCTAAAGAACTTTTCATTAGAAAATTCAGAAGGTGTTCAAACCGTTGATATTTGTACCGTATGTAATCAGCTTATTACTCTAATTTCGGCTCAATACAGCACACCTCAATATAAATTCGACTGTGAGTTAGAAAAAGTTGAAGTTATGGGTAACCCCGGCCCGTTAAAGCAAGCGTTAATGAATGTGATGATCAATGCCGCGCAGGCCATAGACACCAAAGGCGTTATAAAACTCAGCGTTCAAGAGTCAGGCGATCGCGTTATCATTAAAATACTTGATTCAGGGTGTGGTATTCCAGCCCAACATTTGAAGCGTGTTTTCGAACCTTTTTTCACCACAAAGCCCGAGGGACAAGGGCAAGGCTTGGGCTTATCTGTCGCTTATACAGCGATAGAACAACATCAAGGTAAAATATCAATAAGCAGCAAGGAAGCAAAAGGGACGGTGGTCGAAATCTCTATTCCTAAACAACCTTCTCACTCGAAGGTCAATAGCTCAGAAAGCGTCACTGAGCCATCTGACATTGTGCAGGAAGAAGTATGAACAGCCTGATTAATTTGTTTCTATAGCGGTAAACTCGTAGTGACCTTTATCGTTAACATCGCGAGAAAGCATTCCCTTACTATATAAATAATTTAAATGAGACAGGCATTCTGCTACTGCAAAGACCATATTTCGGCTTGATAACTTTCGTTTAAACATAACGGGCAGCAGTGCTACCACCGTTTGAGGGCGTTCACAAGCTTCAAGCAATGCCTTTAAATGTTCGTGGTGATGCTCTATAAGCGTATCGACCCTTTCATGTAGACCGACAAATGGTAACTTGTGAGCTGGTAGTACAGTGACGTCTTTTGGCAGCAATTTAAATTGAGGCAAGGTACTCAAATAATCATCTAAGGTATTTGCATCGGGCTCTGTGGAATAGGCACCAATGTTAGGGGTAATAATAGGTAGGATATGATCGCCTGAAATTAAAATATTCTTCCTTTCGTTAAAAAGACATGCGTGCTCTGGAGAGTGACCACGGCCGATAATTACTTTCCATTCATCCTTTCCTAGAGACAACGTCATACCATCTTTAAGTCGTGTGTAGCTGATTGGCAAGGGAGACACAACGCTACTGTAGCCATTCCCATCTCCTGCAGTCAGTTTTTCAATTAAGGCATCATCAAGACCGGCACGTTGATAATAAAGTATATCTCTTTCATTTGTTGCCCCATTTCTACCGGCAGAAAAAGCTCTGGCCGTAAAGTACTCGGTTTGCGTCATATAAAACGGGACGTTGTATGTGTCAGCAATCCAACCCGCTAACCCAACATGGTCAGGATGTAGATGCGTCACAATCACACCGACAATGGGTGCGTTTAACTGTTCAAAAATACGCAGCCACAGTGATTTCGTTGTGGAGGTTCCTATGCCAGTGTCAAGCACCACCCAGCCGCCTTCGCCTTTTAACAAATAAAGGTTAATATGGTCTAGGTCGAAAGGTAAAGGCATAGTTAGCCATAATACTCCTTCCGCAATTTCTATAAACTCGCCAGGTTCTACCTGCTTGTCATATAGATATTCCATACCGCCCTCGCTGAAGTTTTTAGCCAATGTTTCGGTTATTCATCTAAGTAACCTTAAATGTCATCACCAAAGAAAACCGCTCAAAGTACTACGTTTCTACCTCGCTCCCTACGTAAAGACAAACATATCTGTCGAATAGAGAACTATAGGAGTTGGTGATAACAAACGGTATACTCAAGAATGATGGCTTATTGACGAATATAAAGGTCGTCAGTATCTCATCTTATAAAATGTCGCTTTCTCTAAACGGAATCATGCCAAGCACTTCAATACATCAAGGTTTCATACTCAATAAAAGCACGTTCACAGTGCGGGGCAAAGTGTATGTAGAACTGTGGGTAAAAACTGCAAAGCAAATTGTGAAGCTCATCTCGTCCCCCCAAAATCCCACTTGTTTTGTAGCAGAAGAGCAGGAGCCGTTACTAAGAGAGCTAGCAGATCATATCTCGCTTAAACTCTTCGTTTCCGACGATGGTTTTTACACCCTAGAACAAACCAAGGTAGCGACCGTCAAGACCAAAACGGAATCGCAAATGCATCAGTTACGTCAATTGGCGCGGGAAAAAGACATTATTTTATATGAGGCTGATATTAGGGTGGCCGACCGTTATCTGATGGAGCGGTTTGTTTATGGCGCCGTTGAATTCGTTGCTCCTGCGCTTAATTCTGAGAGTAAAAATAATGAACCGCTTATTGATACCATCGAAAATGTACAAATAAGATCTTGCGAGTATAGAACGACATTTTCATCCCTCAGCATAGATATTGAATGTAGCGAAAACGAAGAACTGTTCAGCATTGCTTTGTCCGGTGACGGATTGAATATTGTAATACTGGTTTGTCCTCCTGGTTTTTCTAAACACCAGTTCACCGCGGCGAAGGAAAATCCCTATCAACTTATCGTTGTCGAATCTGAACGAGAGCTTCTTAATGCATTTTTCACGCATATAACAACATTCGACCCTGACATTATCTTAGGGTGGAATGTTAAGCAGTTTGATATGGTTGTGCTTGCTCGAAGAACGAAAGTGAATAACTTAAATTTCAATATTGGACGCCGCTCGCGGGAGGCTTCAGTGCGGCAATGGGAGGACCAGACTCTGGTCGATGTACCCGGTCGCTGCGTTATCGATGGTATTGAAGCATTGAAAACCATGACTTACCAGTTTGAGTCTTATTCACTTGATCACGTTTCAGAAGCATTACTGGGTGAAAACAAGCTTATTCAAGAAAGCGACAAACTTGCTGCTATAAAGCGCCTATATTATGAAGATCCTATTGCATTAGCGAACTATAACTTCAAAGACACAGAACTGGTAAACCGTATTCAGGAAAAAACGCAGTTTATCGACTTCCTCGCTTTACGAAGCACGTTAACCGGCCTCGATATGAGCAGGCCGGGCGGATCAGTGGCGGCGTTTCTCAATGTTTACCTACCCAAGCTCCATCGCCGTGCCTATGTCGCTGGTGTTAGACCAGAAAATGGAGGGCTGGCAAGCCCAGGGGGATACGTTATGCGTTCCCAGCCAGGCCTTTATAAAGATGTCTTAGTTCTCGATTTTAAGAGCTTGTACCCGTCTATCATACGAACATTTAAAATAGATCCTGTGGGATTGGCAGAAGGATTGAAGTCACCGGAGAACGCGATTGAGGGCTTCAAAGGTGCAGTATTTAGTCGAACCACCCACTTTCTTCCAGCAATTATCGAAAATCTCTGGCTTCAACGTGACGAAGCAAAAAAACAAAAGGATTCCCCGCGCTCACAAGCCATTAAGATATTAATGAACTCATTTTATGGTGTATTAGGCAGCGGCGGCTGCCCTTTTTACGACCCACGACTCGCCAGTTCAATTACCCTTCGTGGTCATGAGATCATGCAGACTACTGCCGGATGGATTGAAGAGTTAGGTTATCAAGTTATTTACGGCGATACCGACTCAACCTTTGTCCACGTGGCAGGAAATGACACTTTAGGTTCACCAGAAAAGACAGGAATAAAGCTTGCTGAAATTATCAATAAGAAATGGACGGCATTACTAAGGGAGCGTTTTGATATAAATTGTCATTTGGAAATTGAGTTTGAATCGCATTTTTCTACGTTTTTTATGCCTACAATCAGAGGCTCAACGGAAGGGAGTAAAAAACGCTACGCGGGAATGAGGGGTGACGAACTCATTTTTAAAGGCTTAGAAAATGTGCGCTCTGACTGGACTACCTTAGCAAAGTCTTTTCAATATCAGTTGTATAAGAAAGTATTTTCAGGCCAGCCAATAGAGAAGTACATTAGTGACACGCTAAATGCGGTCAAATCAGGGCAAATGGACGATGAATTGGTTTACAAAAAGCGTTTGCGAAAGCCCCTATCATCCTACACCAAGTCCCTTCCACCTCATGTGAAAGCAGCGAGACGTGCCGATGAACTTTTCAGGGAGCAGGGCTTGCCCTTACGCTATCAATCGAATACCACAATAGCATATGTTGTTACGGTTCAAGGCCCGCAAACGATAGAGACGGTGTCTGCACCATTACACTATGATCACTACATCGAAAAACAAATTCAACCTATAGCAGATAGTATCTTACCGCTCACCGGTGCAAGCTTTAAACACATCGCTAACGACCAGTTAACCTTGTTTTAGGCGTAAATATTTTGTATGAACATCTTTCAGATGATGTGACAAATTAACAAAAACACGTTGCTCTCTGAAGTTAATAAAATCTTCTTATCGTTACTTTTCATAAACTTAATCCTTTGGCACAACAAGTGAATAAAACACTATGAGTAACTAAATCGGTTTGAGTGAAGTCACAACTTCATCAACATGCGTTCCATTTAGTGGTTAGGGCAATTGAGAGCCCGCGTTCGCAATGAAAAAACAGAAGGAATTTGATAATGAAGATCACAAAATTTAGTTTGATTACCAGTGCAGTTATTACTGCCACACTTTCTGCCTCGGCTTTTGCAGGACATCACGAAGAAAAAATTTCAATGGGCTTTGATGCCCTAGACAAGGATAGTAATGGTTACATCGTCGGCTCGGAGTCGTCTGGTGTTATGAATAGTCAATTAGTGTCTAAAATGGATACAGATAGCGACAGTATGGTGAGTCGCGCTGAGTTTAATGCATTTGTTGACGAAAAGCCTTCAATGTTTAGTGACGAAATAATTACACAGGTCCAGACCGAAGGCACTAATGATGCAATGTTAAGAGAAAAAGGGAACCCTGAACTATTCTCGAAAGATGACGGCGAAATGATCTCCGAGAAGAATAAGGAATTGCGCACTGAAATGTCAGCAAGCGCAGACGACAAATTCACAAAAATAGACATGGACAGTGACGGTAAAATTAGTAAAACCGAACTAGAAGCCGCCAAGCTAGAGGGTGACTTCGAGTCTATGGACGAAAACGATGATAAGTACATTACACGTATCGAGTATAGAACTTATTATAAAAACCTTGATGCGGAATAGGTCTCTATAAGTCCAATACTCTGGTTTTATTCAAGGCTTCGCTACATTGCGAAGCCTTTTCGTATAAGTATCAAAATCCTGTCAAATATACTTCCCATTTCCTCAGTATCTTTTACCGACTGAGACGAATCATCGAAATTCATCGGTACATAACACCATATACGACTAACATCTTGTCGACAAAACCATTTTGCAAACCTATTGTTAATAAAGTTCGAAGTAGTTGTTTACGCCACTATTTTTCACGCAAGGTAAACATCTATTTGTGGCCAACGCCTTGAACATAAATCGCGTGAACTAACGATAGTCATGCAACTAAAAAGTAGATGCGAAAGCATATGGAGACAAGTTATGACGGATTCAACAACCCTGCTAGAAGCTTCATTTCCTCTAATAAAAAGTGAGTACAATGGCCCTACCAACGCAGAACTAACATCGTTGACCATTGGGCAATACTTAAAACACATTGTCGACAATTATTCAAATAATTTAGCTATCGTTGTGAGACACCAAAATGTTAGATGGTCATATCGAGAATATTGGGAACAAGTAGAAAGCGTCGCTTGTGGGTTACTCAGTGATGGCGTAAAACCCGGTGATCGCGTCGGTATTTGGTCGCCTAACAATATAGAGTGGTCACTCGTTCAAATGGCCACCGCTCGCATTGGCGCAATTATGGTGTGCTTAAACCCTGCCTATCGGCCTGAGGAATTAGCTTTTGCAGTGAACAATGTGGAAGTTAAGTTCCTCATCATGGCGCAATCATTTAAACAATCCGATTATGTCTCGATGTTACAAGAGCTTGCTCCAGAACTAAGAAATATGGAAGAAGGCAACGCTTTCGTATGTTCAAAGCTACCTTCACTTAAACAAGTTTATACAATAGGCAACGAGCCAGTAGTCGGATTAAAACCTTTTTCCACGTTGCAAATCACGCCTACAGATACATTAAAAAGGCAGTTAACTGAAATCGAAAACACGTTAAGCGCCAACGATGATATTAATATTCAATTTACCTCAGGTACTACAGGCAATCCTAAAGGCGCGACCTTGACGCACCGAAATATTCTTAACAACGGCTTACTTGTAGCACAAGCTATGCGCTTCACCCACAAAGACAAACTTTGTATTCCTGTCCCTCTTTATCATTGTTTTGGAATGGTTTTAGGTAACTTGGTTTGTGTCGCATCTGGTGCCTGTGCTGTATTTCCAGGCGAGTCTTTCGACCCCGAGACAACTCTCCGCACAGTGGAAGATGAAAAGTGCACGGCATTGCACGGTGTTCCAACCATGTTTATCGCGGAGCTTGAACTTCCGACGTTCAAGAGCTTTGACTTATCTTCTTTAAGAACTGGTGTGATGGCGGGAAGCACTTGCCCAGAAGAACTTATGCGTAAAGTGCACAGCGAATTTCATATGACAGAAGTAGTGATAGGTTATGGTCAAACAGAGTGTAGCCCTATTAATCATATTACCGACATAGACTCGCCTTTTGAAAAACAAGTTAAAACCGTAGGCCGCGCTATGCCCCATACAGAAGTGAAGATCATAGATCCCCAAGGCAATACGGTGCCTATTGGAGAACCTGGCGAAATCTGCGCGAGAGGCTACTGTGTAATGAAAGGTTATTGGGGTGATGAGGTTAAGACGAAAGCCACCATAGACGATGAAGGTTGGCTCCATTCTGGTGATCTCGGAGAAATGGATGAAGAAGGCTACGTCACAATAGTTGGTAGAATAAAGGACATGATTATTCGCGGCGGCGAGAACATTTATCCACGAGAAATTGAAGAAGTCTTGTATCAACATGCGGATGTGTCAGACGCCGCTGTCTTTGGTATTCCTGACAACAAATATGGCGAGCAAGTATGCCTATGGATTAAGGCAAAGGAAAATCGACATATAGACGAAGATCAGATACGCGACTACCTGAAATCCAAACTAGCCTACTTTAAAGTACCCAAATACATCAGCGTAGTGAGAGAGTACCCCATGACAGTAACAGGGAAGCTTCAGAAGTTTAAAATGCGCGAATACATGATAGAAACACTGAAGAAGCAAGCCCTACAAACCGAAGCATAATCCACAACAAATATTGGGGTCAGAGTCTGAGGGATCCCCACGAATTTAATTCCATGTGCCTGCGGCCCAGGCCCGGTCGACTATGGAGCTGTACCATTTGAGTGCAGCTTTCCACTGTCGCATAGTGAATCGTATTC
>Ga0115005_10001323_pt1 | contig 19598 bp, 17 predicted proteins | sample ArcOceMetagenome_FD_87163 | JGI IMG/M metagenome (GOLD analysis project Ga0115005, IMG submission 87163) | Marine eukaryotic phytoplankton communities from Arctic Ocean - Arctic Ocean - Greenland ARC118M Metagenome | ecosystem: Environmental > Aquatic > Marine > Oceanic | place: Arctic Ocean... | reverse complement strand
GCAAGGAATTCACTTAAATGGGAGTTTAAGCCTCGATTACTCAGAAGTAATGAATCATGTTCGTTCTCTGCGAGACCGTTTTGTTCGTGGAGTTACTGGTGATATGAAAGATTGGATGGAAACAAATTTTGTTAAAGGATATGCAGAATTTGTAGACAAAAATACTTTGCGTATCAATGAAAAACTTTATTACGCAGATAAAATCATTATTGCTGTTGGAACAACACCAAGTGTTCCAAAAGAGTTAATTGGCTTTGAGGAGTTTCTTCTAACGACTGATTCATTTTTTGAAGAAAAAACTCTTCCAAAATCTATTGCTGTCATAGGCCTTGGTGTTATCGGTCTAGAGCTTGGACAGGCATTAAATAAGCTTGGTATTGAAACTTTTGGTATTGCTAGACGAAAAAGTTTAGCCTCTATCAGTGATCCTAAATTATTAGATTATGTTCATACGAAATTTTCTGAACAAATGAATTTAAGCTTTGATGGAATCTCTAGTATTGAAAAAAAGGATCATGGCGTTCTCGTTCGAAGTGGATCAAAAGAAATTTTTGTCGAAAAAATATTAGTGACAAGTGGACGAAAATTAAATTTAGACAAATTAAAAATTGAAAATATTGGACTTTCAGCAAATAAAAAAATTCTTCTAAATCATGAAAATATGAAACTAGAAAAATTTGATCATATTTTTATCGGTGGAGACATTACTAGTGAGAGACAAATTCTCCATGAAGCATCTGACGAAGGAAGAATTGCAGGCTATAACTCGGTTAATGAACTCGTAACATTTAAAAGAAGAACTCCCTTATTAATTGCCTTTACAGAGCCTAATATTGCTTTTGTCGGTAAAAAATATGAAGAGTTAGTTGAGGCTAAAACGAACTTTGAAATCGGAGAAGTCAGTTTTGAAGGACAAGGAAGAAGCATCATTAAACTAAAAGAAATTGGTATGCTTCGGATTTATGGTTGTCCTTTAACAGAGCGAATTTTAGGGGCAGAGTTGATGGCCCCTGACGGTGAGCATTTAGCACATTTAATAAGTTGGGCGATTGCAAATGAAATGACTGTTACTCAAACACTTTCAATGCCATTCTATCACCCAGTTGTGGAAGAGGGGTTAAGAACTTCTCTTAGAAATTTACAATCTAAGATTACAAAGACCCCACCACCACTAGAAATTCCTTTAAATATTTAGTTTTAATTTTTGAAGTTTCGCTTTCACAGGATCAGGCATTAATGTGCCAGCGGATCCTGTGTATCGAAACTTTATTTCGTTTTCGAGACTCTCATAGCATTTTTTAGCGATTGCTGTTTTAGGATTATTATTAATACAACTTTGTAAGTAGTGATCACCTAGATTGAAAAATAAAGTTTTACTTAGTCTGTACTCAGATACTCCTAGCCAATAAAGTACTTCTCCATTTATCTCTTTTTTATGATTCTCTTGATAGTAGTTACCTAAAAGGCCACTAATCATCATTAAGTCGATATCAAATGACCCACTTGCAAGTTCTTCATTTTTCCTTTTCATCTTTTCTTCAATTGTTTTTATGTATATTTTTAACTGTGTAATTGACATTGGTTTGGAGAGCTCTTTCTCTATTTTAATCCAAGGTCTTAACTGTTCTTTCCAATTATTAAGGTCAGTAATAATATAATTTGGAATTTTAAAATTATTGATATAATACGTTAGTTTTTGTGATGCTACAGTTGGTGTCTTTAGAACTTTTGTATAAATGATAATACTTTGATAAAAACTTTGGTAAAGCTTTTTATCGTATAGATTATCTGAAAATAAAATGTTTTTTGATTTTTCTGCGCTTAGTTTTTTTGAACTAAGTTTTTGTATAATCGTATCGTCAAAGCTCGCGAGAGCATTTTTGTAGTCTCTTATTACATAAAAAAAGCGAGCTTTTTCAAATGGGCTATCAATAAAGTTCTTATCGTTTTGTTTTTTGTCGAATAGGGAACTGGTTAAATGATCCTTTGGGATCTGGGTATGACAAGAAAGACATAAATTTGTCGTTTCATTTAATCTTAATCTTGAAAATACTTTATTTCCATTTTGAAAATTGAATAAAGCCTCTTCAAGGTTATTTGTTAAAAGCTGATAGCTTGGATAGAGATTGGGAAGCTTTATTTCTTTATTGTGTTTAGCATCTTTGAATGTATTTACTAATTTTATTAATTCAACCTCAATTTTTTTCTCGAATTGAGGGTCTTGAAACTTTATTTCAGAACCAATAAATGGTGAAAGTTTTATCAATGACTCAAGGGCATTATTCATCGTTTTTTTTGTTGATTTTTCACTTGCCCAAACATCATGACTATTAGATATTTGAAGAAAGATAATGAACGTTATTATTAAAGTTTTATACATATAATCTCCTTACCTATATCATATGATAACTTTTTATCATTTGTATGATATTTATCATTTATAAAGAGAGAAAGGATTTTTCATGAAAATTTGGTTTAAAGACTACAAGCTTGAGGAGATTACTCAAGGAAACAAAGAGTCGATGGTCAGTCACTGTGGGATTGAAATAATAGAACTGACTGAGAATACTTTAGTGGGAAAAATGCCTGTCGATGAAAGAACAAGACAACCTTTTGGTATCTTACATGGTGGTGCAAATTGTGTCCTAGCAGAGACATTAGGAAGTATTGCTGCAAACTTAACTGTAGATCCAAGTCGCTTTCACGCAGTTGGTTTAAGTATAACAACTAATCACATCAAAGCTGTTCGAAATGGATATGTGACTGGAGTTGCAAAATCAGTTCATGTCGGACGAACGACTCAGATTTGGGACATTGAAACTTTTAATGCGAATAAACAACTCACATCTAAGACAAGTTTGACTATGGCAATTATAGAAAAACTCAATTGAATTCTAGCTCAGTTATCACTGGTCTGTGATCAGAATTAAATAGACCATTGTAGCTTTTTCTAGCATCAATAATGAAACTATTTACTTTCGGGTTAACAACATTTTTTACAAAAAAATGCTCTACACGACAAGCAGGAAATACTTTTCCTTTTTTAAGATAGCAAATATCTTTATCGCTTAAGTATTCACCTTTTACAGTAAAAGACTTCTTGATATCAAAAATATTTGAGAATCCTCCTTCTCTAAATGCTTTATACTCTGGCATATCATCTGTAATATTAGTATCTCCTGCAAAAATAATGGGCAATGTCTCATTCTTAAAGTACTCAGTTATTAATTTGACTGAGCCTTGTAAGTTTTCAATTCTATTATCAAAGTGAGAGCTAAGAAAAATAAATTCCCCTCCATTAAACTGAAACTTTCCCCAGATAACTTGTCTCGGAAATGAAAATTTCCAACCTAGAGGAATAATACTGTCAGATGGAGTTAACCAAAGCTGACCACTTTCAATAAGTTTCAATTTATTTTTATTATAGATGATAGATGGGTCTGCAAATGAAATAATTGAATCTGTATTAACGATAAGGCCATAGTTTTCAAAATTTTTCAAAATTGTCTTGGCCTGCCCTATAGATCTTAATTCTTGTAAGCTCATAATATCAGCTTCATGGCTTTTTAATGTTTCTATTAATGAATTTAGTCTATTATCAAAATCAAAATAATTTGAACCCTTACATAGATCACACATTGTATTGAAATTGATAATCTTTAAAGATTCACCATAGGACAGAGTACTGGATAATAATAAAATTAGAAATATTTTCATGCCTATCCTTTATAACTCAGAATTAAAAAAATAAAAACTTAGCAATTTAGTCTGTTTGTTGCCACTTTGAATATGCTCAAATATGATGATCTTATCTAAGGAGATTATATGTATAAAATGAATATGGTTCTTACTATTTTAGTTGGAATTACATCAATAAATGTCTTTGCAAAGAATAAAATTGAAACCTTTTTTCAAAGTAATCTCGCTCAAGGTCTCTGTGAAGAAACGATGGTTTCAAATAAAAGAACTCTTCAATTTATTAATGGAGATGACTCTGAGATAGCCTATATCTATTCAGATAGAATTAATTCATTGTTAAAACTAGTTGATATAAATTCAAACTTGATTAGGGAATTTGAATTTAAGGGTTCTATTCAAGATATTATTCTTTTGAGAAATGAATTTTATGTTTTAACTGAAACAGAACTATATAAAATGAATAGAGAGTTTGGATATGAAGAAGTTCGAATTAGAACTATACCTAGCCATTTACGCTATGGACGAAGCTATAATGCTCGTGGATTATTCATATCAGATACAAAGATTTACTTAGCCCATGGTATTCACGGTGTAGTTGAAATTGATAAACAAACTAATAAAATATTAAGAGTGTTTAAGCCAACGGTCCCTCAGCCTATGGCAGAATTAATATCAACAGTAACTGATATAGAAGGACGCGATGGTAAACTATACCTTAGCTATGATGATATTAGTTTAGTTCGCAACGGAAAAGCTTTTGAAGGTATTTTAATTTATAGTCTTGCTCTAGATTCTATTGAGAAAATAGTTCCTGTAAATCAAAGAAAAGAAGCTTACTATTTATCTAATCTTGTCATGTTAAAGGATCGTTTTGTTGTTACCAATCTTCATTTAAACTATGTTCATGATTTAAAAAAATTAAATAGTGATCGTTTTATGAGTCCATCTAAAAGGCTATGGAAATATTCTTTAGGTAAAATTATTGGTCGTGCATTTATTAATGAAGAAGCTATTAACGGTTGCTTTTATGATGATCTAACGAATGTTATCTCAACAGGAAGCTTTAAGTATTAATATAACTAAATTTAAAAGAATTTATGTAGAGATTTCTAACCTTTGTAATGTTCAATGTTCGTTCTGTCCCATTGTGGATAGAGACAAAAAAATCATGTCCGTTGAAGAATTTAAAGAGACTATTTTTAAAATTAAAAACTATGCTGAAGAAATCTGTCTGCATCTTATGGGTGAGCCTACAGCTCATCCGGAGTTTAATGAGATTCTAAAAGTATGTAGTGAGAATAACGTTTTAGTAAACTTAACAACGAATGGACTTCTTATTGATAGTAAGAAGGAATTTATTATTGCTAGTCCGGCTATAAGACAAGTCAATTTTTCTTTGCAAAGTTATAAGGATAATTTTCCTCACAAACCACTGGATAAATATTTAAGTTATATTTGTGATTTTACTAAAGAATTATATTTAAGACGTCCTGAAGTCTATGTTAATTATAGAATGTGGAATGTTGGGTCAGAACAGGATAATAATGAATTTTTTGATTATATCGAAAAATCATTTCAAATTGAAATTAATAGAACAGTTCAGGTAGAAAATATAAAATCAAAAAGAATATGGAATAAACTCTATCTTCATTTCGATTCACGTTTTGAATGGCCTAGTCTTGATGGTGAAATCCTTAGTGAAAAAGGTCGATGTCACGGGCTGGGGAATCATATTGGTATCCATGCTGACGGAAGTGTCGTACCATGCTGTCTTGATAAAGAAGCAATTATTAATTTAGGAAACATTAAAGACAACGATCTAGAGTCGATACTTAATTCCGAGTTAGCTGTAAAAATGAGAGACGGTTTTAAGAAACACATACTCGTCCATGAGATGTGTAAAAGATGTAATTATATTCAAAGATTTAATTAGAGCATAATCTGTTTTTACTCTTTAAAATTGTTTGTGGTACAACTTCCCAACCTTCATTAAATAAAGGTTTTGTATTCCATATATTTTTTCCGCAATATGAAGATGCAATCTTTTTATTGTGACAACTTACTTCAGAACTAGTATTTATAGTTTTTACTTTTCTCCATACAAGCATATTTGCAACATGATTTTTCATCCCTTGATGGTAATAAAGATCAATCTTAATAGGTTTATTTACTTTAACCCTAATCGATTTCTCCATACAATCCATTCGAGGAGAGTGGTAAAGATTAGTTTTAATAACCGTTTTATTATTTAATTTTAAAAGAACTCCGTCATCACTTACTAGTGCAAATTCATATTCACCATTCATAGAAGGATCTTTAATTTCAAGTAAACCTTCATACTTTATTAAATAGTATTCAAGCAATTCTTTATTAGATCTAGGATCTTGAATAGTTTCTTGCTCTCTACCAACAACACCTTTATCGTAAAATCGAGGTGCTGTATTTATTTCTAAAGATCTAAATTGATCTATAGGAATAAGTTTTTCAGGATTTAATAAATCTATAATCGAACTTTTATTAGACTTTGAAATATACTCTTTTTTCAATGCGAATAACTCTGAGTTTAAACCTGGAAGAAAGCGTTCAATATCTTTGCAAATTCTGACATCGCATTCACCTGGCCCAGTTGACCCGTTGTCACCACCAGTTGAACCATTATCACTGCCACCAGTTGAGCCATTGTCACTGCCACCAGTTGATCCGTTGTCACCACCAGTTGAACCATTATCACTGCCACCAGTTGAGCCATTGTCACTGCCACCAGTTGATCCGTTGTCACCACCAGTTGATCCGTTGTCACCACCAGTTGACCCGTTGTCACCACCAGTTGACCCGTTGTCACTGCCACCAGTTGATCCGTTGTCACCACCAGTTGAGCCGTTGTCACTGCCACCTGTTGATCCATTACCGAATCCATTTCCTCCGGCATTTTTTGTTGATCCTGAATTTCCCCAAGAGTCTTTAATCGTTTTATTATTCGTAAAACCACATCCAACTAAGGTAAAACTCAAGCAAATACATAAAAATAGCGATTTCATAAATCTCTCTCTTTCTTTTTTTACTGTGCCGTTACTTTAGTAGTCGCAAACTGCATACCAAGTTTTTTCAGTAACTTAAGGGTTACTTAAGGGAAAAAATGCATAATTTTTATACATTGATGGAATTTTTGACTATTATTTGAACAAGGGAGTTCATATGAAACATATTTTATTCGTAACGATTTTAATCACTTTTTCGATACAAGCTTTTGCTAAGTTTGAATTTAAACCACTTGAAACTTGGTTTTATGGTGGGATTCAGCTTGGAAAATCTTATTTAAAAACAAATGAAGACTTAGAGGCAGGGGAAAAAGATGGCTATCAATACGGTATAAGTGCTGCTAGTTTTTGGGAATTTGAGGACTTTGCTCTAAATGTCGCTTCAAGTTATTATTATGTGAACTTTCAATCTGAAAGAGAAGATAATCTAAAATTTAATTTAATAACGAGAACTCTCGGTATTGAAGTATCACCTTTATGGGCAATAAATAAAACGATTTATTTTGGCCCTAAGGCACACCTCGTTTTAACTGAAAAGCTTCTCGTTGGGCCATCTGATAAAGAAAATGAAAGTAAAGATGATCTTACAACTAATAAAATTCTTGGATTAAACGCATTTTATAAATATAGATACAAAGAAAAAGACATCCGTTTTGGAGCTCATTATCATAAGCCTGTGGATATTGGAGATAGAGATGTCAATATTATCTTCTTTAGTCTTGAGCTTGGAAGAATGTTAGAGATTTAAAATAAATCGTATTCTACAAGTCTTGATTCAATACTTCCGTTATAGAGAATAACTTTTTTAGAAGTTCTAAGAGAAATCTTTTTTATAAGTGCGAGATTTCCAGTAAAGATATAGGCCTTAAAACCTTTAAAGTTTTGCTTTAAATTTTCACCAAAGTTAAAATAGAGGTTAGGAAGAAGATCTTCTTCTCCAATTCTTTCCCCATAGGGAGGATTAGTGACAAGTATACCTGAATCGATTGCTGGAAGGCTCATCGTTGTAGCATCATCGATGCCAAGATCAACAAACTCAGTTAAGTCAGCTGCTGCAAGGTTGAACTTAGTGGCGTTAAATCCATATTTTTCAATATCTCTTGCAATTGTAGGAACCGTTGATTTTTCTAATAACTCAAATCCATCTCTAGCAACTTCAATATATTTCTCTACTAGCTTTTTGAAATCATCCACAAGGTAAGTATCTTTCAAGTACCAATTATGTCTCATAAAGTCCCAGTGAGACTCTTCTGGGTATTGAGTTATATCATCTAGAGTTAAGTAACTAGGAGGGATATTTCCTTTAATTAAAAGTGATTCAATAATGATTGTTCCTGAACCACACATCGGATCAATAAAATTTTCTTTTCCCGTATAACCAGATAAAAGGACAAGACCTGCTGCTAAGTTTTCTTTAAGTGGGGCAGAGAAGTTTGTATCTCTGTAACCTCTTTGACTAAGAGGCTTTCCAGACATATCTATTAAAATAGTAACATTCTCTTTTACTGAGTGAGGATTATCATTGGGCTCGATATGCATAAGTATTGTCATATCCGGATTTTCTTTATCAATGGATGGACGTTCTCCGTCACAGTCATCTCTGAATTTATCCACAATACCATCTTTAAGATTCTGAGCTAAAAACATTGTACTTTTGAATTTCGATCTTTTTTCACCGTTATTAGATTTACTTTGAACAACATTTATTTTGAAAGATTGATCTAAATTGAACAAAGCTTTCCATTTGATTTCTTTGGCATAAAAATATAAATCTTTTTCGATCTTAATTTCAAATTGATAGGCTTTTTTGTAAAGTCTTGATGCAATTCGAGTTATGATCATAAACTCCATGGCAACTATAGGCTCACTGGTAAAGTGAACTCCACCCTTAACTAATTTTACACTTGATGTCTTTAGGGATTCAACTTCTTTTAAAAGTAGCTCTTCAAGTCCTGTTGGACATGATGCAAAAAAATCTTTTTTTAATTTATCAATTACCTTACTCATATATTCTTCTTTTCTTTCAATGTATTTTTAAGAACTTCTACCTAAACATTCATTAACTGTATAGAAATATTAAGTTTTAACTGTAAATAATACCCATTTAAACATTTACTATATCCAGGGGGCCCTGTATAATTTGCCTTAAATATTAATAAATAAAGAGAGGACGAAATGGCCGAAAATTTTAAGGTAAAAGATATTAGCCTAGCTGACTGGGGTAGAAAAGAAATCAAACTTGCAGAAGTTGAAATGCCAGGACTAATGGCAATTAGAGAGGAATTTGGACCATCTAAGCCACTTGCTGGTGCAAGAATTGCTGGTTGTCTTCATATGACAATTCAAACAGCTGTACTTATCGAGACTTTAACCGCTCTAGGAGCTGAAGTAACTTGGTCATCTTGTAATATATTTTCTACTCAGGATCATGCAGCCGCTGCTATCGCTGCAACTGGTGTTCCGGTATTTGCATGGAAAGGTATGAATGAGACAGAATTTGATTGGTGTATTGAGCAAACTCTTACAGCTTTTAAAGATGGTAAACCACTTAATTTAATTCTTGATGATGGTGGAGATTTAACAAATATGGTTTTTGATAGATTTCCGGAGTTCGTAAAAGAAATTAAAGGATTATCAGAAGAAACAACAACTGGTGTTCATAGATTATATGAAAGAGTACAAGCAGGATCTCTTCCTATGCCAGCAATCAACGTCAACGATTCAGTAACTAAATCTAAATTTGATAATAAGTACGGATGTAGAGAATCTCTAGTTGATGCAATCAGAAGAGCTACAGATGTTATGATGGCCGGAAAAGTGGCAATCGTTTGTGGATATGGAGATGTTGGTAAAGGATCAGCAGAGTCACTAAGAGGTGCTGGGGCAAGAGTTATCGTAACTGAAATCGATCCAATTTGTGCTCTTCAAGCGGCAATGGATGGTTTTGAAGTGAAAAGATTAGACACTGTTGTTGAAGAAGGGGATATATTTGTAACGACGACTGGGAATAAAGATATTATTCAAGGTAAGCATTTTGAAAAAATGAAAGATAAAGCTATTGTTTGCAATATCGGTCATTTTGATAACGAAATTGATATGCGTTGGTTAAATGGAAAGTATGGCGAAACGAAAAATGAAATTAAGCCTCAAGTCGATATGTATACAGTTAACGGAAATGATATCATCATTTTAGCGGAAGGTAGATTAGTTAATCTTGGTTGTGCAACTGGACATCCATCTTTTGTTATGAGTAATTCATTCTGTAACCAAACACTTGCGCAATTAGAGCTTTGGAATAATACATCTGCTTATGAAGCTGGAAAAGTTTATATGCTTCCAAAGCATCTAGATGAAAAAGTTGCAAGACTACATTTAGCAAAAATTGGAGTTGAACTGGAAGTTTTAACTGAGGATCAGGCTAAATATATTGGTGTAACTGTAGAAGGGCCATATAAGCCTGAACATTATAGATACTAATTAAAAATATAATGGCCCACTTCGGTGGGCTTTTTTATTGGAGAATTAAAAATGTCTAAAATTTTTCTCGCCTCAGATCATGCGGCATACTCTCAAAAAGAAATGCTTAAAAACTATCTTAATGATAAGTTTGAAGTCATTGATCTTGGTACAGATAGTGAAGAAAGTGTTCACTATCCAGTATTTGGAAAAAAAATTGCAAAAGAGGTTATTGCTAATGATGCAATTGGCATTGCCCTTTGTGGTTCAGGTATTGGAATTAGTATTCAAGTCAATCGCTTTAAAGGTATTAGAGGTGGTCTTTGTAATGATGTGAATGATGCTAGAATGACAAAATTACATAATAACACAAATATCCTATGTTTAGCGGGAAGAAAACATAGTGATGAACAGTTGAAAAAAATGGTCGATGTTTGGATTAACACTGAGTTTGAAGGTGGAAGACATCAAGTTCGTATCGATATGCTGGATAATTAGTCTAGATATATTTTTCTAAAAATAAGGTATTTAAAAACACAAAGCTTGTGGGGGTGTCACACCTCTCAGATATTTTTAACATGGTTGTTATATAATGCTCCTCCAGGGCCATAACTTCTTTGCGAGTGGTCTCATCAATTCCCAGGATCAAGCAACTTGCCTCATTTTGTAAATTATTAATTCCGTTACTACGATAATGTTGATAAAAAAATTGTGCCATCTCAAAGGCAAATTCTGAGTAATTATGAAAGCTCTCTAAAATATTTATATCTTTTTCTGTGGGAATATAATGATTATTTTCAACTTTTACAAAACCTTCATCTATAAATTGTTCAATAGCTTTTTTTACGATTTTTTGGTCAATTTTAAAAAGATCAGTGATTTTAGAAATTTCTTCAAATGTTTTTAAGGATCTCACTAGTGCATAGGTCATAAAAAACTCAGTCGACTGGTTTCTCGAATCATTCTTGATTTCTTTTTTCAGATTCGTAGCTCTCTTATGAGTTCGAAGTTTTTTTCCTAATTCATTTTTTTTATTTAAATCCTTTGTCGTATTCCACTCGACTAAAGGATAAATATAAGATAATTCATCTTCTGAAAAACCCATTTTTGGAAAAATTTTAATGGCAGTATCAAGAGCAATTTCACTCTTTCCATTAAATATTTTAGACAAATACCCAACTGAAACCTCTAAATCTTTAGCGTAGGCACGTAAAGAGTAAGAGGGATTGTAGGAGACTCTGAGAGAAAAATCAGTTGTAATAAGTATTTTGTAATCTTCAAAATCAAAGGGGTTATTTATTCTTTTCTCCATATTTAAACCTTCCTTTTGGAAACACTAGGAAACACAATTTGTATTGCCCTATATATATTTATTTATATATGGATATAATTAATCTTATGAAAAACCTAGAAGAATTAAATGAATTTGAGCGTATTTTATGGTCTGGTAAGAATATTTCCCATATTCCAACAAGTCCTTGTATGGAATATTTTCCTGAAAATAGATCAGATCTCTCTAGTATTGTGAAAATATGTAAAAAAAAAATATTACCTACCATGTAATTTCAAGTGGAATGAATTGGGGACTTGGATCAAAATCAGTTAACAATGAAGACATTATTATTAACTTATCAAAGCTTAGAAAAATTGAAGAATTAAATGAAGAGTTTGGATATGTAGTGATTGAACCCGGTGTGACTCAAAATCAACTTTCAGAATATTTAGAAAAAAATAATTCAAATTATATTATTGATGTAACTGGATCATCAAAAGAAACAAGTATCTTAGGAAATGCTCTTGAAAGAGGCATTGCCTACAACTCTCAAAGAGTAGAGAGTATAATTCGACTTGAAGTTATGGATAAAGAGGGTGCTATCTTCTCAACTGGGTTAAATCATTTTAAAGACTCAGCATTTGAATTGAAAAATTTATATCCTTATAATATTGGACCAGATCTTAGAGGTTTGTTTTTTCAATCAAATCTTGGAATCGTTATTGGAGCGACAGTAAAACTTTTAAAAAAACATGTGAATCTCCATACTATTCAATTAAATTTTTATCATGAAATAGATATGTATCAGGCCATGAATATTTTCAAGAAATTGTGTGAGGAAAATATTATTCAGGGGATCCCTCATCTTCCAAATCGAGAAAGAAAAATAAGTTCAATTCTCCCAATGCTTATAAGAGAGTTTAAACAAAAAAATATTTTAATAAGTGACACCGAAATAAAGAAAACGCTTGATTTTTTTATGCCTACAGACTGGAGTGGTATGACTTATGTTTGGGGTGATGCCAAGATTGTTAAAAGGAAAATAAAACTCATCAAAAAAGAGTTAGGTAAGTATTGTAAAATAAAAATATACAGGAATAGCCATTTTAAACTGATTGATTATGCCCTAAGTATTTTTCCTAAAAATAAATTTCTAATTGTGTTAAGCTCATTCAAAAAAATATTTGGTCTATGTGTTGGAAAGCCAACAAATATGGCCCTTGGATCAATAGTTACTCAAGAGACTTTTGAAGTAAATAATCGAAATTTACATGAAGTTGTCGATAGAGAAGTTGAAGGGTTTCATTACTTATTACCTATTGCTCCTTTGAATGATAAATATGCAAAATTATTAGTCTCTTTAACTCAAGAAACTCTCGATGAAAATGGTTTCCGATCTGCGATTACCCTAAATATTATTAGTTCTAATATTCTTGAAGCAGTCATCAGCGTTAAGTATGAATCAAAAGAATATGAACGAGTCATGGCATTATTTGAAGTGTTAACTAATACTTTTGAAAGAAATGGAATTTATCCATATCGACTTCCAAGGAAAAGTAAAAGGTATCAGAATCATTATAGTGATTTAGTTGAAACTCTCAAAAAAACAACTATTTAGTCTTTTTATAACTCATTTTTTTAAAAAAATCATTTCACTACAAAAGATGAGAAAAAAATCTTATACTAGAGTTCGAATTCGTTATTAGGAGAACTCATGAGTAAAGTAGGCTTCGGAGCTTATCGCATAAGTATACAATCAGAAGATCACGAAAATGCATTAAGAAGTGCAATGGATCATAATGTGACTCTTATAGACACATCTTCAAATTATACTGACGGTGACTCTGAGAAGCTGATTGGAAAAGTGCTAAAAGACTATGAGCATAAACCTATTATCATATCAAAAGTTGGATACGTTCAAGGAAAGAATTTAGAAATTCTTGAAGAACTAAAAGAATCGACAGAAGTTGAAGATATTGTAAATTTATCGAGTGAGTTAAAACATTGTATTCACCCCGTCTTTATTGAAGATCAAATAAAAAGAAGTCTTGAGAGGCTAGAGCTTGAGTCAATTGATGTCTATTTACTCCACAATCCTGAATATTATCTAAAATCAACTGGAGCAACGAAAAAAGAGTACTACCAGAGAATCAAAAAAGCTTTTGAGAAAATGGAGGAACTCGTTGAAAGAGGATTGATAAAATATTATGGAATAAGTTCAAATACATTTCCAGATCCAAAAGACGATGAACATTCAACTAATTTAGATATCGTTTTTGGCGCAGCAAGAGACATTACAATCAATCATCATTTTAAATATATTCAGTTTCCTCTCAATGTTTTAGAAATGGGAGCTTTAGAGCGTCAATTTGATGGAAATCATCTCATTGAACAGGCCCAACTTTATGGACTGAAAACAATTATTAATAGACCCCTAAACTCTTTTACCGATCATGGATTATTACGCCTTGCTATCTATGCAGTTGATGAGATGTATGAAGATGAAAAAAATGCGGAGATTCTTTTTAATAAACTCATTCAGCCACTTGTTATTAAATGGTTGGAAGTAAGAGAAGATGATCAGGATAAATTATTTGATATTCCACTCATGAAACAAATCTCAAACATGTGGTATAAACAATTTTCTCAAGATGGAGTAGAGCAAATATTTTTTGGATATTTCTTTCCTCTTATTGCCAATATCTATGGCAGAGATTTAGAGGCTTCAGAATCTCAAAACTATTACCAATTATTTGAGCATGCTCTTGAGTTTGCAAAAGTGAATATGAATAAACGTGCGAGTCAATTTGAAGAGAAGGCATTAAATCAAGGTCTACTTTTTGAAAAGGATATTCCACTAACTCATAAAGTAATCGAAAAATACATATCTTTTGGTATCGACTATATTTTAGTAGGAATGAGAAAAAAAGATTATGTCGATGATTTAAAAGAATACTTTTAATTCTCTGTCTTGTTAAAAGAATCTTGAAATTCAACCCATGCTCTTTTTTTATAGCGAGTTGAGATCACATCAAAGATACCCTGGCTCTCATCTTTTAGTATTTCCGCTTCTCTAAGAGCTTTTTCTTCATATTCATCTACAATAATAGACGCTTTATTTGTTGATGATTTTTTATTAAATCTATCAAATGGATTACTTGCAGAAGAATTTTTTGTACGTGTTGAATTTCCAGTTTTGAAATTAACATCATTTAATTTTTCTAATTTTTGAGCGGAATTACCTTTGGGAGCTCCAAGAGAGGAACCAATCGAACTTAATGAAGAGGGAAGAGCAGCATTTGATGGAGTTCGAGATTTTGATAAATACATCGCAGCGGCTTTTGGAATTCCTGCACTTATATAATCTTTTGCAAGACCCTTTTCTGTATCATTTAGAGAAATTGATTCTGTTGGCTTAAATTTATTTAAAGCTGATTTTGCAAGGGCCAAGTTTTTAGCAGATGCCGCATTAATTCCAGCGCTTCCATATCCATCAGTTAAATGTTTTAAAGAGCTAATAGGGTTTTTCATTAATGTTGCACCAAGACCCAAGTCTACGCCCGCTGCGACTAATCTTCTATCAATACAAGTATTTGTTTTCTTACATTCACAAGTCGCATCAACTTTCGCATTTTGATCAGCACAAACATAGGCATCATTAGTTTGATTTCTTGCGGCCAAGATTGCGGGCATACAATACTTATTAAAATTTGTAGGATCTACCGTATAAGATGATTCTTCATTACAAAAACAAGTTCTTTGTGTGAATGGATTACAATCTCCTGCTTGGGGTAACTTCTTTGCCATCTCGGTTAAAATTTTTGCTCTCTCTTTATGTGCATCCGCTTTTTTCTTATAGTAGTAAGCTATAAATGTAGAAGCACTAAGTTTTGCATAAACTTTCCAATCACCTTGAAACTGTGCTTGGGCAACATACACAGCGTAGCAACCAGCTGTTCCAGTCCAAACATAAAATTGAATATCAGCGGCTTTTGCCATATCTTTTTGATTATCAGCTGTTGCATAAAATGCACCAGCTTGTCTAGCTTCAGGTTTTTCAGATTCATAGTTTGATTGTGTCTTCTCATTTCTAAGAGTCATATAAGCGGTACTTGCCGCTTCAGAGACCATTGAGATATAACTACAATAATCAGTTTTTTTTTCAGTTTTCTCTGTTGCCCCTTCAGTCCCTTTTGGTACGTCTTTACCTTCTTTTGTAAAAAGTTGATTTCCCTTTTCATCCATTGATTTTGCCGTAAATTTTCCCCCACCACTCATACCTGAAACGAGTGCATAGGCCTTTGTTAGGGCAGGCAAAAGAGCTTCTAGAGTTTTAAATCCACCTTTATCAAAGGCATATTGATCTTCGGTACAAATATCACTAAATTTATTTTCTTCACTTTGACAAAGTTCTTTATATTCTTTTTGTGCAATCCCTTGGTGAATATAGTTCTGAGAGTCATATTCTTCTTTGGCAGAAACAGCGCTAGACTCTATTTCATCAAAAGCTGAATCTTGAGCAAAAGATAGCTGGGCAGAAATCAGCAATAAAATTATTTTCATTAAATTCATAAGTACCTCAAATTACTAATTATTTTACCATGTATTGGTGGAATCGATTCCTGGGCAAAATAATCAAATTGAATCTAATGTGATTTTAGCTATTTGCAGTTCTACTCAAAAAAGTTCACTATGAATTAACTGCAAATAAAGTTGTGCAATATGGCCAAATTCTCTTATTTCCTATAAATTTAATTTCATGACTACAGATAGAAAAGCAATTCAACATACTTCTGATAATGATATTACTCATTCAATGGCCCATTACCTTCTAACTATACATAAATTAAAAGAAGAAAAGGGCTACGCAAGGGTTACTGATATTGCTAAAGAACTTCATTTAACAAAAGGAAGTGTCTCTACGGCCTTAAATAGTTTAAAGAAAAAAGATCTTATTGTTGAAGATGAGAGCAAATTTTTATCACTATCTGATCTTGGTCATGAAGAAGTTCACAGAATGTTATCATCCAGAACATTAATGTATTATTTTTTAAAAGATATTCTTAAAGTTGATAATGAAATAGCACATAAAGACTCTTGTTTAGTAGAACATTTAATTAGTGACGAAACTAGAACAGCACTTTTTAACTTTATGAAAGAAGTTACAGTCTCAAATAAAAAAGTGAGTCTTGATACTGATTTAGAACTAGATCAATATTCTGATCATGATGAATTTTTCCATGCTCAAAAAGGTGACAAATATCTAGAATGAAAAACTTTCTCAACTTTTATAAAGAAGCAACTCCAGAATTTAAAAAAAACAGTCTTATTATATTTTTAACTTATTTTTTTGTACTATTTAGTTACCCATTAGTTAGGTCAGCTTCAAGTGCATTTTTCTATGAAGTCTATACGGCTAAAGAATATTCATTTGCGACATTCATTGGAATTGCAGCACTAATGTTGATGATCTTTATTAATAATTTTATTCAAAATAAAATTGGTGTACAAAAGTTATATGTCTTTACTGGTTTACTCACAATAGTCGTTTTTTTCTTCTCTTACTTAGGCTTTAAGGCTGGAATCAAAGAATTTGCAATTGTCTTGTTTGCTACTAAAGAAGCTTATATTGTTCTTCTCATTCACACCTGTCTTGCTTTTTCTAATGCTTATTATAAATTAGATGAGCTTAAAATGATGATTGGTCCAATTGGAGCCATGGGAAGTTTAGGAGGAATAATAGGCGGCCAACTAACTTCATTTCTTGCAAAAGAATTTGGGACTGAAACTGTCTTTTATACATCTCTTGTGATCATACTTTTTACAGTGTTTTCATTTTATTTATCAAAAAATGTCATTATTCAAGGTCTTGAAAAATCGGATGAAAAACTGACACCTATCAGAGCAATAAAAGGTGTACGTAAGTATGTTTTTCTAATTGCTGCTATCGTAGGTCTATCACAATTTGTACTTTATATTGCAGAGTTCCAGTTTAATATTGTTTTCGAGCAAGTTGTGACTTTAAAAGATGAGAGAACGGCCTATCTTGGGCGTTTTTACTCATATGTAAATATTGTCTCAATATTATTACAATTTTTTGTTCTACCGTATTTACTTTTGAAGGTAAAAACGAGAACGATTTTCTTTGCAATACCTATTCTTTATTTGATGGTCATTCTCGGAGGACTCTCTTTTGGAGCAAGCTCTTTATTTGTGGTAGGGGCAGTATTTGTCACTTTTAAAGGAACTGACTACTCTGTATTCGCTGTCGCTAAGGAAGTTATGTATAATCCATTGATGAATCTTCAAAAGTTTGGTGCAAAATACATTACTGATATGTTCGTGTATAGACTTTCTAAAGCATTAATCGCTTTCTTATTTGCTCTTGAATTCTTTAAAATTAATTTCATGTCAATGAAGATACTAAGTTCCATGCAATTTATATTTTTAACAATTTGGGTTATACTTGTATTCATCCTATTTAAGGAACAAGAGAAACTGAATAAATAAATTTATAGGTTAGACATGGAGAGTTTAATGAATCCTTTACTAGATAATTCAAACCTTGAGTTTGAAGCCATCGATTTTACAAAAATTAAAGTTGAACATTTTTTGCCAGCACTTGATGCCTCAATTAAAGAGGCAAAAGATAATTTAGAGAAATTAAAAAAAATTGAAAATCCAACTTTTGAAAATATCATTATTGCACAAGAAAATTCTGCTGATCGATTAGATCTTGTTGTGGAAATATTCTATGCTCTTCACTCTGCTCATTGTACAGATGAATTAAATGCAATTGCTGAATCATTTAATCAAAAGCTAACTGAGTACGGAAGTGATGTCTCATTAGATGAAAAGTTATTTGAAAAGGTGAATGCTGTTTTCAAGCAAAAAGAGTCACTTAACCTTACTGGCGAGGACATAGTTCTTTTAGAAAGAGCATACAAAGGTTTTACTAGAAATGGTGCTCTTTTAACAGACGATAAAAAAGATAATTTACGAAAAATTGATCAAGACTTATCTAAACTAAGCTTAGACTTCTCCGAGAATATTCGAAAAGCAAATGCAAAATACCTCATGGTTATTGAGTCTGAAAAAGATATTGAAGGCATGCCTGAAGGAGTCATTGAGGCCGCTAAAGAGCTTGCAATATCTAAAGGACATAAAGAAGGTTGGGCATTTAGTTTTGACTTTCCAAGTTATTATCCACTAATGCAGTATTGTAAAAATGAAAGAATAAGAGAAGAAATTTCAACTAAGAATGGTCAGAAAAACCTTGGTGGAGAGTTTGATAATTCAAATATTGTTCTTAATATTTTAAAAAAACGATTAGAGAGAGCGACTATTCTTGGTTATAATGACCATCCGGAATTTGTTTTGGAAAATAGAATGGCGAAGTCTGCTAATCGAGTAATGGACTTTATTGAAGAAATTATATTGAAATCACAAGCTCAAGCTAAGGTTGATTTCAAAAAATTGAGTGATCTTAAAAAAGAATTAACAGGGAGTAGTGATTTTCATCGATATGACGCTCCCATGTATACTGAGCTTTTAAAGAAAAAAGAATTGGACTTTGATGATGAAGAGCTTAGACCATACTTCAAACTTGAAAATGTTCTAGATGGAATTTTTAAAATTGCGAATAAATTATATGGCCTAAATTTTAAACTAAGGTCTGATCTTCCTAAATATCATGAAGATGTTTTAGTTTATGAAGTTAGGGATAAAACAAATGAGTACGTTGGTCTTTATTATGGAGATTTTTTTCCAAGAGCTGAAAAGAGACCTGGTGCTTGGATGACAACATTTAGAAGTGCAGGGCTACAGTTTGGAGAAATCAAACGTCCTTTTGTTTGTAATGTTTGTAATTTTACTAAGCCAACAAATTCTAAACCATCACTTCTTAATCTTGATGAAGTGCTCACTTTATTTCATGAATTTGGTCATGGACTTCACGGACTTTTATCAAAAGCTAAGTATAAGTCTGTTGGCGGGACGAATGTTCATTGGGACTTTGTTGAACTTCCAAGTCAAATTATGGAAAATTGGGTTTTAGAAAAAGAATGCTTAGATCTATTTGCAGTCCATTATAAAACTGGGGAGAAAATTCCTGAAGATCTAGTTCTAAAAAT
>Ga0115005_10001319_pt1 | contig 19603 bp, 14 predicted proteins | sample ArcOceMetagenome_FD_87163 | JGI IMG/M metagenome (GOLD analysis project Ga0115005, IMG submission 87163) | Marine eukaryotic phytoplankton communities from Arctic Ocean - Arctic Ocean - Greenland ARC118M Metagenome | ecosystem: Environmental > Aquatic > Marine > Oceanic | place: Arctic Ocean... | reverse complement strand
TTTTTATCCAAAGGAATTAATTCAATGTCATCGATCAAAATCACGATGTCTCCTTTTTTATTACTCACCTCTTTTCGAGGTGCGGTGATTTCTTTATTGGAAAAGTAACCGATGGTTAGAAATTTTTCCTGGCCAGTAGCTTGGTAAACTGCTTGAACTTTTCGCCAGCCAGTTGTTTGATCTTCCTCCATTTCTTGCTCGAGGGTAAATACTAAATTAGGTTTGAAGTTAAGTGGATTTTTTTCACCAGCAATTAATTCTTCATCAGAAAAAAGAGCTTCGATCAAATATTCTTTTCGATTCAAATTATTAAGGAAAAAGGAAAGTTGATAATTTTTTCCTTTTTGTAGGGGGCATAAAATTTTAGTGTATAAATAGACCCGACGAGCGAGCGGATGAAAAGTATTTTCGACCACGATTAATTCAGAAATTTGACCTTCATGAGGAATTCGCAAAGCTTTATCCGTCACCGTCAAATCGTAAGGCGGGATTCTAAACCATGCTTCTGCGGCACATTTGGCACCAAACTCTTCACATTCATTGATGTCCTCAAAACTTGGATTAGCTAAAAAGTTTTGACTCCAAAGTGAAGTTGAAAAAAGTAGAAATAAGATAAAAACTGAATTTTTCATAACGTCAAAAAATAATATTTAAGTAATTAATTTCATCAAAAATCAATCGCTTAAATATAACGCTAAGAAATCGGAAGGAGACATAATTTCATAAAAAAAAGGTTTGTTAGACTCGTTAAGAGTTTAGCAAACCTTTTTTATGATCATCAGCGACTGGCTGGAAGCCAGTCGTTGGTAGTTATTTCAACTTACCCAACGCTTTTTTAATTCGTCCTATGGCCTCCGTTAATTTTTCCTCACTCGCTGCGTAGGAAATTCTAAAGCAATTATTATCTCCAAATGCAGAACCAGCTACCGTTGCCACGTGCGCATTTTGCAATAGATATTCGCAGAAATCACCTGAATTATTGATGGTCATTTTTCCATCAGATTTCCCGAAAAATGAACTGATATCTGGGAAAAAATAAAAAGCTCCTTGTGGATTATTAGTTTTTACACCTGGGATTTCATCCAATAAAGATTTGACTAAATCTCTTCTTTTTTGAAAAGCTTCTTTCATTTTATGAGTTGGCGTCAAGTCAGAAGTCAGCGCATGTGCACCAGCCATTTGACCGAAGGCAGTTGCGCCACTTGTAAATTGACCTTGGATTTTAGCACAAGCTTTGGCAATCCAAGTTGGTGCTCCAATGTATCCTAGTCTCCAACCCGTCATGGCAAATCCTTTGGCAAAACCATTAACGGTTACCGTTCGATCTTTTACATTTTCGAAAGACCCAATGCTAACATGCTTGTCGGTGAAGTTGATATATTCATATATTTCGTCAGCAACAATTGTGATATTTTCATGTTGAGCGACCACCTCAGCAATGTCTTTTAATTCATCATGCGTGTAAACTGAACCAGTCGGATTACATGGGGAAGAGAACAAAACCATTTTGGTGTTTTCAGTAATGGCACCTTTTAATTGTTCGCCAGTTACTTTAAAATCTTTTTCAATTCCTCCACTTAAAATTACTGGAGTTGCTCCAGCCATTTCTACAATAGCAAAATAAGAAACCCAGTACGGCGCTAAAATAACCACTTCGTCACCTTTATTTAACAAGGCTAAACATAGGTTTGCAATGGACTGTTTTGCTCCATTGGAAACTACAATTTGACTGATCTCAAAATCTAAATCATTGTCACGTTTGAATTTTGTAACAATAGCTTTACGTAATTCTACCAAGCCAGGAACTGGGGTATATTTGGTGTACCCATCTGCCAAGGCTTGCACGGCTGCATCTTTGATATGTTGAGGTGTATCAAAGTCTGGTTCACCCAAACTTAAGCTAATCACATCATGACCTTCAGCACCTAAATCGCGCGCCATTTGAGCCATTTTGATCGTAGCAGATTCTGACATTTGCAGCACTAGCTGGGAAAGATTTTGAGTAATTGTAGAAGACATTATTTTAGCTGTTTTAGTGATTTGTATTTCTACCTAATTCGTCAGGTAGATTGAAAAAAATAATCGCAAAAGTAATTGTTTTTCGCAACTAAGGTATCTAATTTTTTAGGTTTTTACAATGAGTAATTACGGAGAAATGGGGGAGAGGTTGCTTTGGGAATATCAAATATTGAATATGGAACAAGTATTTTAGAAGTTTGACGAAACGGTTGGTACTTACGATGAGAAAAATCGTCAAACTTCTCCAATCTCCAATCCTTGTTCGATATTTGATATTCAAAAAAAAACTCTCCAAGACGTGAATCCTTGGAGAGTTTTTTTGAGAAAATATATTTACAAAACGGATTTTGAAATCCATCTTACATTTTCATAATCCGTTTTACCACAGAACCATTGTCGGTTACGATGCGCAATAAATACATTCCGCTACTCCAACTTTTTTCCATTGGAATAGAAAATAAATGCTTGCCTTCGGAAAGTTGCCCTTTGCTTTGACTCATGATTTTTTGACCATGAAGGGTGTGCATTTCGATGATTACATTTTCGGATTTTCCTAAATCAAATGCTACATTTAAGTATTCTTGAAATGGATTTGGGAAAACACTCAAATTTGAAAGATGACTTCCTTCTAGTTCAGAAATATTGGTTTCACATTCTGTGGTGAAGGTGGTCGTAAGATATCCACTCAAAGCAATTTCGCAAATAGATCGAACTTCTAATTCATAATCGGTACATGGATTCATTCCATCAAACTCAAATCCGAGTTGTGTAGTAGATGCAGAAGTCCAATCAACTGTTCCAATTTCTCGGTATCGTGCTTCGTAACTAATGGTATTAAATGGACCATCCCAAGCTAAGTTTACGCCGTATAATTGTGGTGTGACAACTAGTTGACCAGGCTTACCACATGGAATTCCGGGGATGAAAAATGCGGTTACAATATCTTCCATTTCCATCGCAACTTCAATTGCCGTAGCAAATTCATCAGGACCAAAAGATTGATTCGCCACTTCCCAATGATCAAAAGTCCAATTAACAGCAGGAGCAGCTTCCAAGGCTACATCAATTCCACCAAAATAATCTCCCACATAAGGAAACTGATTTGGAATAAAAGTATTGACTTTTACTCGGTTAGGAGAGTTGGCAGGTTCAATATTTACGGTCAAAGGATAAGGGCCAGTCACATCATAGCAATCCACAATTCCTTGGTCAATATTATCACATCGAGTTAAAATAAAATCTTTAAGTGTTTGGACATTATCCTGCCAATCATCGTAAGAATCTCCGCCATTTCCCCAGCGGTCGATATGTCTGGTCATTTCAGGTTCGATGACCGAAACCATGCTATCCACTAATCCGATCATAAAATCACAATTGAAAAAGGAATTATTCAAATCAGCATACCGATTGATATAAAGTTGTCTAAAATCCTCATTTTCATAAAGGTTCGTAAATATTTCAATGTGGCCTTCAAAGTCAGAACCAATCAATTCTACATCACATGGATCTGCGCTTGCTGAAGTATTTGGAACGCCAGTATAATTGATATAATGTCCAAAAGTCGCATCTTCATCCCACAGGATATATCTCCATTTTTGAGCTCCACCATCAGGATCTCGACCTCGCCACCAAGCAGTATTCCAATTCAGCCAATCCGCACTTACGATATGTGCATGCAATAATACATAATCAATCAAACTCAATACTTCCAATTGATCTTCGACAATAGCATAGTTCGCTGCAACAGTCATATCATTATTAAAAACGAAATCTCGCATGACATCCCAATCATCTCTACTTCCATATTCTTCCCAAGTTCCTCCCCATGTTTTGATAAAATCAATCCATTGTTTTCCTTGGTCATAATAGTAGTTGGTGAAATCATGATCGTCAACTTTTTCACGTATATCGTATACTCCCCAATATTCACCGTTGACATAAACGACGCAAAATTTTGAAGTTCTTTCATCTAATTCCAAGTCAGCTAATTGAGATAACGTGTGAACATAAGCATCTCGAATGTGAGCACCATTTTGCGATTGATAATTATCATTAGCTGCTGCTTTGAAAATTAATCGTTGGTATTCCGTTCTATCTTTTTGTTCAAAAATTTGCCCTGATACATCATCGTCGTAACCAGTTTGATCTCGCATGATCCAATCAAACCCTCTTTGAGCATAAGCCCAGGAATCATTTCCGTGTTTGTTATATTCTCCTTGTCCTTCGTCAACTTCATTTCCACTCTCATCAAACATTTCAAAATATCCAAGCGGTGCAGCTTGATTTCCGCCGAGCAAAGAATTAATTGCTGGCCCACCTGAAACGGAAATAACCGGCACATTATGAACCTCATCAATAAAATAAGTATTAGTTGTAATAAAACTAGGTAGGATATTAGCGTTGTCATGAAACGCAGTTGCTCTAAGAACTGTCGTATTGGAAATGACAATATCGTTCGCATAAACAGTTGAAGTATTAGTCGGTCGGCTTCCGTCGGTGGTGTAACGAACAGTAGTATTCGCAGGAATCGTAATTCCAACGGTTACTTGAGCATTATAAAATCCAGCGAGGGAAGAAAAAGCAGGCTTCTCTGCATAACCTTCATAGATCGTTCCATTGCCATTGCCGGGGGTTGGATTGATACTCACTCCCCAATTTCCGTTAACATCTTTTCCATAAGAATGATGTATTTGATTTGGGATAGTTAATTCATTAAAATCAATTACATTTCCACTTGGGTCAGCTAAAACAATATCTTCATTGCTTTTCGTTTGGGTTACCCGAAAACTACTGTGAAGTGAACCGCCAAAGTTGCCATCAAGACCTGAACACCAGATTCTTAAATAGCCACCTGCATTGATCGTTGTCCCAGGTGGAATTTCCCATTTATCAGGATTACCTAATCGATCACTTAAAAAATATCCACTAATATCTACTGCTGAATTTCCTTGATTTTGCAATTCTATCCAATCGTCATTATCATCATTGAAGCTGTTAAAATCTCCTTGATTGGCAGCTGAAAATTCGCTGATGACAATTTGTGCTTGAAGTTGAATACCTAGAAACAGTAAGATGGAAAAAGAAAATAGTCGTAAGACTTTTTGAAAATAAGGTAAATTATGGGTCATATTGAAATAGGTTTTGTTCATCAAATATTGATTGTGTAATATTAATAAAAAACCTACAGATAATTTTCCTTAGAAATACCTTAAAATAAGATTTGTCGCATGATACGCATTGGAAATATTGGTTTCTGGGAAATAAAAAAGGAGTTACCAATTTATTTGATAACTCCTTTTTTCAAGATGCTCTTCTTTTTTTTAATCACATCCCAATTCGCTGGCGGCCAATGGATCATTAAATGGGAAACAATTGCCAGAAGGTAAACTTTCAGGTTCGTACCTTTTCAAATTTGGATCACGTAATCCGTTTTCCAAAAATGCTGTAATCGCATTGACTTCAATATTAGTCAAATTCAATGGCACAAAATCCTCTGCCAATTGAGAAGTAGGAACGGAAGAACTTTCAGCCATTCCATTGTTTTTATAAATCACCACATCTCGAACATTTCTAAAACTAGACCCGTGTCCAAAAAATGGAGAATCTACCATGTTATATAATTGTGGCACTTTGAATTTATATTTATCTATTTCTAATTTCGTAAATCCACCTCGTCCTAGTTCTGCTACTGCTTGATTTGGTTGAAAAACTTCTTCAGGACATTCCGACAAATCTTTCATTCCGTAAGAGTGGAATTCCATCGCGTTCAAGGCTGGCCCATTGTGGCAATTGCCACAATTTGCTTTTCCAAAAAATAAAATAGCGCCTTCTTTTTCCAAATCAGACAAGGCTAATTCATCTCCTCGTAACCATTTTTGAAAAGGTGCTTTGTTAGATAATAAAGTTCTTTCGTAAGCTGCGATGGCAAGCCCTGCATTTTTTAGCGTATATCTTTCTGCGACATCTGTACTTGCAAAAGCTTGGTCAAACATCCCTTGATAAGCAGGATATTTTGTAAAAAATTCTGGATTCACTTTCATTCTATGCACTCCCAAACCAGCAATAGCTTGAGTTTCTAATCCTTCGAATCCTAAAAAATTTGTTTCAATTGGAGTGTCAGCAGTCCATTGACTTTCAGTTCCCGTATTTACACTTGTTGCACCAAATTGTCCATTCCATAACATTACTTTCTGATAAGCTCCATTCATGGCAGTTGGTGTTCTAATGGGTTGAACATCAAGTTCAGACCCTTCGTACATAGCGCCTTTTACTCGACCTTCACCGTTTACTCCAAAACCAATTCCACCATCCGCAATTCCTTGAAATCGACCTGCTTGAAATCCAGCTGACGCAAAATGGCAAGAGGCGCAAGAGTAAGTGCCTTCCGATATTTCTTTCATGGGATTAAGTGCCAAACCCGTTTCATGGTAAAGCAATTGACCTAAGGCAACCTTTTCAGAAGAAATTGGATTATTGGGATCTTGAGGAATATTGTCAAAATCATTGCTTTCTGGAAGAACAAAATGATTGACTCCGACTCTAATTGAAACAGTTGCAAGCGTTTCCGTCAAATCGGAATCTAATTGTAAATTTCTAACTGCACCTCCACTTCCACCCTCAGAATCGTCTTTTTTGCAGGAAGCGATGAAGAAGCCTAAACATAAGACAAGGATTATTTGTTTTATCATAAAATATGGGTTTTGGTAAATTTTTTAACTGCATGTGTTTTGAAATTTTACTAATATATTTTGTTTAAGTTATTCCAAAAGGCATGCCCATTAAAGTGAGATAGTCACAATGAAACTTCTTTCTATAATTAAGAAGAGAATGAAAGCTCTATATTAATCCAAATCGTAATTTAAAATGGTGAGGTTATAATAATAGTAACAAAAGTGAGTATTTTTGTAAAAATTTATAAAATAATGTCAATAGAAAAAAAGGAATTGAAAGCCACTTCTTCTTCAATTTTCAGATTCAAACAATTTGAGATCGAACAAAATGGTTGTACGATGAAGGTCGGTACAGACGGTGTTTTATTAGGAGCTTGGTGCGATGTTCAAGGGGGGGAAGAGATGTTAGATATTGGAACGGGCACAGGGGTAATTGCGATCATGCTTGCACAAAGAAAATTAGATGCGAATGTGGATGCAGTAGAAATTGATACGACCGCTTGTCAAACTGCGCAGAAAAATATGCTCAATAGTCCTTTTTCAAATCGATTGAATAGCTTCGAGGAATCCATTCAAGATTTTGCAAAAACGACTCGCAAAGAATATGATCTAATCGTTTGTAATCCGCCATTTTTTACTGGAGGAACTTTGTCGGCTCAGACGAGTAGAAACGATGTGCGGCATACGATTAAATTACCCAATGGAGATTTGCTTAATTCGGTACAAAGACTTTTGAAGAAGGATGGAAAATTTTGTGTGGTCTTACCTTTTATCGAGGGATTACGATTTAAGGAATTAGCTCGAAACTATAATTTATACTGTACTAAAGTTACTCAGGTGAAATCAAAAAAGGAGAAGCCAGTTGAGCGATTATTATTGCAATTTGAAAAAGTAAATCAACTAGAAATCACAGATGAATTAATTATTCAATTTGAAAAGCGGAATGATTTCACGCCAGCTTATATCGCTTTGACCAAAGAGTTCTATTTGAAAATGTAGGAAGGAATAGAATGTTAATTTTTTGAAAAAAAGCTCGCTATCATTCATTCTCTGGTTATTCTTTTTGTACCAAATGATAGCAAGCTTTTTTTTATTAGAAAAGGGAAAAAATACAACCGTATTATTTCCCTTTTTAATTTAATTTAAGATAAGGATTGTGGAGCAGACTCTTCAGTCTGAACAATAATTTTTTTTGCCATCTCTAGGATAGTTGTGTCATTAATATTAACGATCCCGCCTTCAGGACCCGCTTGGAGATGCCATTTAGGTGGTTCTCCTGGTGTTTTTTTAGCTCCAAAAAAGTTTCTTACGGTTTGTTCTTCGAGATTTAAATTACGTGCGATTTTTGAAATGCTACCAGTCGGAAGTGAATGTTTGATATTTCTTAATTCTTTGAAGGTAATATTCATATTCATAGAAGTTTTAGTAAATTAATGAATAAAAGAATTGAAACCAGAGAATAGTAATTGTTCTGGAAAATTAAAACTTTCAAAATTAAAAACAAAACATTTCAATTAAAAATTTAATAATAATTTTGTAAAAAGTTGTTTTCGGGATATTTAATGAATTATTTTTAACTGCATGTGTTTTGAGATTTTACTAAAATATTTTGTTTGAGTTATTCCAAAATTCATGTCGAATAAGCTTATCTAGAATTGTATTAGTCAATCAGAAACTTATTTTTTTGTCCTATAAAATGAAAAATCTACAAACAAGAATTACACTTATTTGTAGATTTTTTTTTAGGAAAGAGGATAGAGCTAGTTCAAATATTGTTTACTTTCATTTGAACTATACCTTAGGATAATCTCAAAATAAACTATTGATTTCTAGTACCTTCTTTTACTTTTTGAGCAAACCCAGTCCTTTCTTTTTCCTCAGAGGCATTTTTAATTTCTGATTCTAGTAAACTTGAAAGCCTCGTTTCATCAAAAGGATCTATGAATATTTGAGCGAATTTTAATTGATCGGTAGCTCCCTCAAAGTCATTTTGGTTTTTATATTCTATCGCAGCAACATACCAAGCCAATGAGAAATTATATTCCACGGAATCATTATTACTCAAACTATTATTTAATAGTATTTTTGCTAATTGCTTAGGTGCTCCAGATACATTAAATCCATTCGCTTGAGTGTAAACAACTTTATTTTGAATTTTTCCTTTTTTCCAAAATTGAACGATGGATGAACCATTTTTAAACTTGAAATGACTTTTCTCATCAAGCAATCCATCTTTCCAAACACCTCTCATGGTATCCCTTGATTCCCAGACAATCATTCCTTGACCGTTAGGTTCTCCTTTTGTATAATTGCCTATAAATTGACTTCCATCTTCTCGGAAGTGAGTTCCCAAGCCTTGGATTTCACCCGCTTCCCAAGCACCTGAAAAGGACGCTGTTTCACTCATTCGCAAAACTCCTTCGCCATGCATTTCATCATTTTCAAAATTGCCTAAATATTCAAATTCACAAGGGAAAACAAAAGCTCCAAAGCCTTCTTTTTTTCCAGATTTCCATGCTCCTTCATAAGTTGCTCCATCTTTGAAAACGATTTTTCCTTTGCCTTCCATTGTTCCATCTTCTATGGAACCAATATAAGAGGTGCCGTCTTCCCAAATAATTTTTCCTTCACATTTGGATTCAGGACAATCTGTGGAAACAACTGCTGATCTTTCCTGTTGTAGAGTGTAAAGTGAATTTTCATAGTCGCGCTCAAATTGAGCTGATAAAGTAATTAGGAAGCTGAGAAATAATACGCTAGTAATTATCAATTTATTCATTATAAATTAATTTAAGTGGTAAATAAAATAATGTAGCGTGGTATAGTTATCTGTGATAGGACTGGTGCGTAGTATGATTCAACATAAGAATTGTTATGTTTTGAAATGTATTTTATTATATTTGGCTGTGACAATTAAAAAGCCTTCATATATTTAAAAAAAGTAATAGGTTATGGGCAAAGTAAAAATTATTAGACTTTTCATTTTAGTTTTAATTCTTTCTTTAGGCGTCTTTTTATGGACGTTTTCAGAGTTTCAAGATACTTTTCAATTAGGGATAGGATTGATGATGGCAATCTTGACCGGTTTGTGGCTAGTTAGTTTAGTGATAAAAGATGCTAGTATAATTGATATTTTTTGGGGGTTTGGTTTTGTAATCATTGCTTGGTTTTATGCTTTTCAAAATGATTTGGATAGTATGGGAATCCGAGAAAAGTTACTATTAGCCATGATTACCATTTGGGGATTACGATTAACCATTTATTTAGCGATGCGGAATTTAGGGAAAGGGGAGGACTATAGATACGCTCAATGGCGAAAAGACAATGGCGAAAAATGGTGGTGGCTATCTTTTATTAGAGTATTTACGTTGCAAGGATTTTTACTTTGGATTATTTCAGCAACGTATCTTCCTTCATTTAGGATCACGGCAGAAATGGGAATTTTAGAATATGTAGGAGTATTGTTATGGATCATTGGGTTATTCTTTGAAGCAGTGGGTGACTATCAATTAACTCAATTCAAAAAAAATCCAAATAACAAAGGGAAAGTCTTGGATACGGGTGTTTGGAGATATACTCGTCATCCTAATTATTTTGGAGATGCAACGATTTGGTGGGGATTTTTTCTATTTGCCTTAGCGCATCCGCAAGGGTGGATGTTTGTATTTTGTCCGATTGTGATGACTTTCTTTTTGTTGAAAATTTCAGGAGTGGCGATGCTCGAAGTGAAATTAAAAAAATCGAAACCACAATATGCAGAGTACATTCGGACGACAAGTTCTTTTATTCCGATGCCTCCGAAGAAGTAATTTCAAACTCCCGCTTCGGAAATGATCAGCTCCGAAGCGGGAGCTTCGGAAGTACTAAAAATTCTTAACTACTTTTACACATTTTTTAAAATAATTTCTTCCAATTGAGCAGCAGTTTTGGTGCCTGCCTCATGCCATAATTTTTTTCCATTTTTAAAAATCATAAAGGTAGGCACGCCCATCACGCCCATGTCGGCACCCATTTTAGCATATTTATCGACATCGATTTTGATAATTTTTGCTTTGCCAGAAACTTTTTTTGCTACTTCTTTTAACACAGGATTCATAGCCATACATGGCCCGCACCAAGTGGCATAAAAATCTACGAGGACAGGTTGGTCGCTATTGAGAATTTCTTGGAAAGTGGGTTTTTTACTCATGAAAATAATGGATTTGGTGATAAGTCTATTGAAATTTGAAGAAACAAAGTTACATTTGCAAATCTAATTTTTCACACATTTTCTAATTAATCTTTGGATGACCTACCTACAAATCATAAAAGAAATCAAGGCGAAAAAATATGCACCCGTCTATTTGTTGCATGGGGATGAGTCATATTATATTGATAAGATTTCAAAATATATTGAAGAAAATGTGCTGACGGAAGGGGAGAAGTCCTTCAATCAAATGATCATGTATGGAAAAGATACGGATCACAAAACCTTGATTGATACTTGTAGTCGATATCCGATGATGGCATCACACCAAGTGGTGATTTTGAAAGAGGCACAAGAGATGAAGACTTTGAAAGAACTATTGCCTTATCTCCAAAAACCAGTTCACACTACGATTTTAGTAATTTGTTTTAAGCATAAAAAATTTGATGGGCGAACTAAGTTTGGGAAAATGCTCAAACAAAAAGCCTTAGTTTTTGAGTCTAAGAGATTATACGACAATCAAATTCCTGATTGGATTCAATCCTATTTAAAAGATAAAAAATTAAGTATCTCTCCTTCCGCTGCTGCTTTGGTGGCAGAATATTTAGGAGAAAATTTGTCGAAAGTCAGTAATGAATTGGATAAGCTGGCGATCAATTTGGCACCAGGAACGGAAGTCAATGAAAAGCATATTCAAGAGCAAATTGGCATCAGTAAAGAGTATAATGTTTTTGAATTGCAAAAGGCGCTAGGAACAAAAAATGTAGTCAAATCTAATCGCATCATCAATTATTTTATTTCCAATCCGAAAAAAAATCCATTGGTCGTCGTCGTCGGAACTTTGTTTAATTTTTTCTCAAAAGTATATTTGACTCATTTTTTAAAAAATAGTTCGGAAAGAGAAATGATGGAAAAGCTTGGCGTGCGTCATGCTTTTTTCTTGAAAGATTATAAATCAGCTGCCCGAAATTATCCTTATCAACAATCGCAAAAGGTGATTTCCATTCTTAAAGAATATGATTTAAAATCAAAAGGAGTTGATCGAGTAAATGCGACAGAAGGAGATTTGATGAAGGAGATGGTTTTTAAAATCTTACATGCATAGTAGCTGGACTTTCTAAGTCCAGAAAAAAATAAGTCGCTGGATTTTCAAAATCCAGTTTAAATGTTTTTTGGACTTGGAAAGTCTAGCTACGGACTTTCGTTTTAAAAATGAATATTCATATCTTTTATCGCTCTCAAAATATCTCGCCGACTGATCTGTCCAACTAATTTTCCATTATCATCTTTCACTTGAAGTCGTTTATAATAACTACTCAAGAAAATATTTGCCGCATCCACAATCGTATCTTTATCTGAAATGCTTTTCATATTCGTACTCATATAATGGGCAACTTTACTTTTTGTGATCGGCATATTATGGTAAGCACTTTCCACCAAAACTTTCAAGCAATCTTTATCATCGATTAATCCAACGACTTGATTTTGATTATTGAGAACGGGAGCACCTGTAATTCGATTTTCCAATAATGAATCAACAACATCAGTAATATTATCATCAGGGGAAAAAGTAATTAATTTACTGACCATATATTCTGTAACGAGTGGAGCATTAAATTTTGGAGTTAACGGTTCTGGAGTTAAAACCTTCTGCTTGTAATTTTTCATATTTGCTGAGTTTTAGAAGTTTAGAAAAAAATAGAAGTCAAAAATCATCGTCATACTTTTCAAGTTCTTTTAAAAATGAAAATATATTAGTTTGGTGATATGTATTTTAATTAGAATTTAGTGTTTTAAAAGTAGATTATATTAAGATACAATTTTTCCTAACCAATTTCAAAAGAAATTTTATTCTTATAGGTTTTTTAATTTTAACTCAACAAAATGAAGTTGTTTAAAATTTTTATTTTTTCAAATTGATGACATTCTCTGTATCGATTTTCGACAATTCTTTCAATCTTCCTTGTTCAAATAATTTTGGCAAATCACCCAAAGGTGTTCCCATTTCAGCTTTATAATTTACATAATCTTGGAAAATTATTCCTCCAACATTTCGAGAATTATACGCACTTCGAAAACGAACACCACCTCCATTCACTTGATAATTGTAAGCTAAATAATCAATGGCATTTGTTTCTTGATTGATCCAATAATGAAAAATATCATCGTGATCTCGGCCGCCACCTTCTTGCGCAAAACTGATTTCTAAGATTTCATAAGTCTTACCTTCTATAATTGTAGTTCCTTTATAAGCTTTTTTGACTGCTTGATCTTGCAGTTTATAGGGGAGGGTTGCGAAATAAATAACGGAATTTAGACTTCCTTTATATCCATTTTTTTGTTTTTCAGTAAGCTCGATTTCTGTTCCATTGACCTTTCGAGTTATAATTCCATTGTCTAAAATATCGATGATTTCTTTCCCCTCTTTTTTGCTCGTTACCGAATATCGAAATTGATTATTATTGTTTTTAAAAGTATAATTTTTGTCTCTGAAGGTAAATGAGAAATGTGCAGTTTGGTATTTTTCACCACCATGTGCCACAACTGCTTTTTGCAAAATTACCTCTGCCGGAGAGAGTTGAGCGGAAGAAGGATTTGTGTTTTTAGTAGAATTACAAGCGATGAAAAGAAGGACAGTTGCAAAAAGGAAAAGGAAATTATTTTTCATATTAAAAATGGATTGTTTTATTTATTAAAAATAGGAAACTAAATAATTTTGCTCACTTAATTTCTAAATGATGATTTAAATTTGAGAAATCTAATCCTTCCCGACAATTAAGTTTTGTAGAAAAAAAATGAGTAACCATTTAGTAGTCAAGAGCGAGGGAATATCAAGCATTGGGGAAAACAAAAAGCCTCTGACTCCTGACCGAGAGCGCAGCGACCAAACTGGCTCCTGACTCCTAATTCGAAAGAAGAACGTCATTCTAAAGATTCAAAACGACGTTCTCTCAAAATGGTTGTTTAATTTTTCCTACTTTTTATATCGCTCAAACCAACCTAAAATATAAACCACCTTCGCCATTAAATTACTTGGCTTGGCAGCAATTCCATGACCTGATCCTTGTATTCTCACCAAAGCGGTTTCCACATTATTCAATTTTAGCGCCGCATAATATTGTTCCGATTCACCCATTGGCGTTCGATAATCTTGTTCACCAGTCAAAAGCATCGTGGGAGTTTTTACATTTCCCACCAAAGAAATTGGAGAACGTTTCATATAATGTTCCATGTGATCCCAAGGTTTTCCAGGGAACCAATACTTGTAAAAAGTGGCTGGATTATCGGCGTACAAAACAAAGCTGTACCAATTAATTACTGGCTTTGCCACGACCGCTGCTCGGAAGCGATCAGTTTTTCCAACAATCCAACTCGTCAAAACTCCACCACCACTTCCGCCGGTAACCATCAAATTGTCTTCATCGATATATCCTTTTTTTATCACCGCATCAACTCCAGAAATTAAATCATCATAATCCTGAGAGGGATAATTATGATGAATTAAATTTCCAAACTCTTTGCCATAACTCGTACTTCCTCTTGGATTAGTGTACAAAACCACATAACCTGCCGCTGCAAAAAGTTGAATTTCCGCAGAAAATCGATCACCATAATTTGCAAATGGCCCACCATGAATTTCTAAAATTAATGGATACTTTTTGGTAGGATCAAAGTTGGGTGGTTTGCAAATCCATCCTTGAATTTTTCTTTGATCAAAAGATGATTCGTACCAGATTTCTTCTACTGCGCCCAGTTTTTTATGGGAAAAAAGATCATCATTTAAACGAGTCAATCGGTTGACTTTTTTTGAATTGGAATCACCTGTCGCCAAGTCAGCAGGATGGTCAGGAGTCGAATGGGTGAAGGCAAATTTTCCATTTGGCGCAACAGAGTATTGTCCACCACTATAAGGTCGTCCGATGGAAAGTCCACCCACATTTTTAGCAAAGTCAGTAATTTTTCCATTCAAGTCAGAGATAGCAATTTTGGTATTTCCTTCATCATTATATTGGAAGTAAATTCTTTTTCCATCTTTGCTCCAATTGATGTTTTCAATATCTCGATCAAAATTGCAAGACACACATTTTGGAGATTGACCGTTTCGATTCATGACATATAAATGTACAACTTGGTAGCCATCATAATTATCATCATAGCCAAGATAAGCGATAGATTTTCCGTCAGGAGAAATTTTAGGATTTGCATCTGGACCATGTCTTTTGGTCAATGCTATAACTTTCAAACTCTGAATATTTATTTCAAAAATCTCAGAATTTCGAGGTTCCATTTCTCGATCATCATGACGGTTAGAAGTAAATAAAATGGAATTTCCGTTCTTCGACCACTCTGGCATGCCGTTCACTTTGGTGTCTCCAAAAGTTAATTGTCGAGGCGTTCCACCATCGACAGAAAGGACGAATAATTGTTTTCTTTCATTTTTCAAAAAACCTGCACCATCTGCTTTGAATTTCATTTGGTCAATATATATAGGTGGCGTTTCCCAATTTGCTCCTTTTGGCTTGGCTGGCAATTTGACCAAAGGTGTGGTTTCAAATGGAACACTCATCAAAAATGCAATCGATTTTCCATCAGGCGACCAAGATAAATTAGATGGTGAATGAGTTAAGTTCGTTAATTTGGATTCTGCTCCATTGTCCAGCCATCTCAAATACATTTGTGGTTTTCCGTCCTTGGTGGAAATGTACAGCAACTTATTTTTAGTAGGCGAGAGGCGAGGTGAGTAATCACTTTGAGCACCGGTGGTGATCGGATAGATCTCGCTTCCGTCAAAATTTGACATCCAAATATTGGAATGATTCCCATCTGTCATGATATCCTTAAAATTTCTAACAAACAATACACGTGAACCATCTGCCGAAATTTGAGGGTCAGAAACATATTCCAATTGGAAAATATCAAGAGGTTTAAATGTTGAATTTGATGGGAGTTCTTGTTTGGACTGTGCCATCGAAAATTTTGAATTGATTAACAATGCTAGGAAGGTGAATAATAGTAGTTTCTTCATGATGATTTTATTTTTTTATGAATATAGGGAAAATAAATAAATCCAGCTTTTGAAGTTGATTAATTCTAGGGCAAGCGCATCAAAATAGACGGGGTCGGAACTACGTCCCTCATCAACTTCTTCTTATATATTTTCTACAAACGGGAGCAGTTCTAACGAACTTTGACGAGAAAGGCCTAGCGGATCGTCCCCGTTTATAGAAAAAAATGGTTAAAAATATTAGTAAAGGGATATAGTTCCGGCTCCGTCTATTTTGATGCGTTTGCCCTAAATTAATTCTATTTCGAAATTGGTAAAATGAGGTTGGATAAAGTGTATTTGTATTAGATAAGACACATTGGATGAGATAGGTTTTAATAAATTTACTTTTTAAAAAGTGTAAATTATTTGTGTAAGTAATTGATTATCATGTGGTTACCTTTCTAATGTGCTAATTGGTTTTTTTGAAAAAATTGAAAGATGGTAATTATTTTAAAAACCATTTGCATTTTAATAAAAAAGAAACTTACCTTTGGGTTATAAAAAATAACAGATGTTCAATTTAAGCGTAAATACAAAATTTTGGTGGTGGCACTTCTCAAACTCTCAACCTGAGTAAGTTAAGTCACTTCTATTGCGTTTATTTTGCAACGAAAAAAGTGTCTAACCGTTTACTCGGTTAGACACTTTTTTTTTGTTTCTATTCTCCAAACGAGAAGGATAAAATAAAATTCCGTTTTGCTAAAATTTAGGCCTTTTATAAATTAAAGGATTGAAGCAAATTTCATAAAATCATTTCCCATTTTCGTTCTCCTTTAAGGGACAGGGGGTTAAACCACTTAATAATGTTAACAGAGCAAATAAAAAAAATAAAATTACAAACAGTCGCTAAGAGATTCTTAGCGGATACCACAACGCCCGTGAGTATTTATCTGAAAATTCGAGATCATTTTGAAAGTTCATTGCTGCTAGAAAGTACTGATTTTCGAAGTGCGGAAAATTGTTTTTCATTTATTTGCATGGAACCAATTGCGAGTTTTGAAGTAACTGGAAAAAAGATTGAAACACTCAGCGTTGATGGAAAAATCGGAAATGAGGAAATAAATGCCAACGGTGAAGTGCCTGCTCGATTGAATCAATTTATGAATCAGTTCGATATCGAGAAACCCGAAAATTACAAAGGTATCAATGGTTTCTTTGGGTATATGTCTTTTGAGGCAGTTCAATATTTTGACACGGTGACTTTCGAAGATTCGAAAAGAACGATGGATATTCCAGAAGTTAATTATAAATTATTTCGATACATCATTGCGATTAATCACTTCAACGATGAGTTATTTATTTTGGAAAATATTCCACCAGGAGCTGATTCTGAGATTGCAAAAATTGAAAATTTGTTAAGCTACCAGACTTTTGGGAAATACCAATTCAAAACGGAGGGCGAAGAAACATCCAACATTACTGATGATGAGTTTAAGGGAATGGTGACCAAAGGAAAAGAGCATTGTCAAGTTGGAGATGTTTTTCAAATCGTACTTTCTCGACAATTTCAACAGAAGTTTTCAGGCGATGAATTTAACGTTTATCGTATTCTTCGCTCTATCAACCCGTCTCCATATCTTTTCTTTTTTGACTACGGAAATTATAAAATATTTGGTTCTTCGCCAGAAGCTCAAATGGTCATCAAGCAAGATGTTGCTAGTGTAAATCCTATCGCAGGAACTTACAAACGAACAGGTAATGACGAAGAAGATCGAGTACAAGCTCAACTCTTGTTGCGTGATCCAAAAGAAAATGCGGAACACATGATGCTAGTTGATTTGGCTCGAAATGATTTGAGTCGACATTGTACCAAAGTGAAAGTGAGCGAGCTGATGGAGATTCAATATTTTAGTCACGTGATTCATTTGGTTTCTAAAGTTGAGGGAAAATTACCAGAAGGTTATAACCCCATCAAAGTGCTCGGAGATACTTTTCCAGCAGGAACTTTATCAGGAGCTCCAAAATATAAAGCCATCGAATTAATCGGTCAATACGAAAACCAAAACCGTTCTTTTTACGGAGGTATGATTGGTTTCGTAGGTTTTAATGGCGACCTAAATCATGCGATTACGATTCGTTCTTTTTTAAGTAAAAATAATACACTTTATTATCAAGCTGGTGCTGGAGTTGTTTCGCTAAGTGATGAGGAACATGAGTTGCAAGAAGTGAATAATAAATTGGGTGCATTGAAGCAAGCGTTGAAAAGAGCAGAGTCACTTTAATGGTTAATTGTAAATGGTTAACGGTTAATCACTCAGGATTAGAAAACCTAATGAACTCAATTGCTGTGAATAAAAGCTTGGGCATTACTATGGTGTCAACCATTAAGCATTAAAAAAAGAACTTATGAAAATACTGATGTTAGATAATTACGATTCCTTTACTTATAATTTAGTCCAATATTTGGAAGAAATTATTGAGGGAAAAATTGATGTTTTCCGAAATGATCAAATCACTTTGGAAGAAGTTGGAGCTTATGATACGATCATTTTATCTCCAGGGCCAGGCGTCCCAAAAGATGCAGGGATATTACTGGAAGTAATCAAAAAATATGCGACGACAAAAAATATTTTTGGCGTTTGTCTCGGCATGCAAGCGATATGCGAATCTTTTGGAGGTGAATTAACCAACTTGGAAAAAGTCTATCATGGCGTGCAAACTTTGATTATAAAGACCGAAGACGAGGAACCAATTTTTAAAGATGTTCCAACCGCTTTCGAAGCAGGTCGCTACCATTCTTGGGTGGTGAAAAAAGAAAATTTACCCGACTGTTTGGAAGTAACTGCGATTGATAAAAAAGGAATTGTCATGGCGATGAGTCACAAAGAATATAATGTTAGAGGTGTTCAGTTTCATCCCGAATCAATCATGACTCCCGATGGGAAAACGATGTTGCGAAACTTTATCAATCATTCTAAAAATATAATGAATTCAATGGCTAACAAGGTATTTACAAATATGTAATTCATCGTTTACCATTAAGCATTAACCATTAAAAAAATGAAACATATACTCACAAGACTTTTTGAACACCAAGAATTGAATAGATATGAGGCCAAAAAAGTACTCGTCAATATTTCTAATGGAGCATATAATGAAGCACAAATTGCTGCATTTATCAGCGTGTATTTGATGAGATCTATCTCCGTAAATGAATTGTTAGGATTCCGAGATGCGTTGTTGGAATTGTGTCGACCATTTGATTTGGAAGGGATGGAAAGTATTGATATCGTAGGGACAGGAGGTGATGGGAAAAACACTTTTAATATTTCAACGTTGTCTTCCGTAGTCGTGGCAGGAGCAGGTTATAAAGTAACAAAGCATGGAAATTATGGCGTGTCTTCTTCCTGTGGTTCATCAAATGTTTTAGAACATTTAGGGTATGAATTTACGAATGATACGGATATCTTAAAAAAACAATTGGACACGGCGAATATATGTTTTTTGCATGCGCCACTTTTTCATCCAGCGATGAAAGCAGTTGGGCCAGTTCGGAAACAATTAGGGGTAAAAACTTTTTTTAATATGCTCGGGCCATTGGTTAATCCAGCGCAGCCAAGTAAATCTTTGTTGGGTGTTTATAATTTAGAATTGGCTAGACTGTATCAATATATTTTCCAAACAACTGATCGAGATGCAACCATTGTTTATTCGATGGATGGCTATGATGAAGTGTCTTTG
>Ga0115005_10001312_pt1 | contig 19645 bp, 19 predicted proteins | sample ArcOceMetagenome_FD_87163 | JGI IMG/M metagenome (GOLD analysis project Ga0115005, IMG submission 87163) | Marine eukaryotic phytoplankton communities from Arctic Ocean - Arctic Ocean - Greenland ARC118M Metagenome | ecosystem: Environmental > Aquatic > Marine > Oceanic | place: Arctic Ocean... | reverse complement strand
CATCCGTCATCCATCAGAGTTTAATCAGAGAAGAGACAACCAAACGCATCTCTTAATTAATAAGCATCTTGCACGCATGCCACAGCTTAGCTACGGTCGGTACAGACAAATACTAGCTCAAACTTATCAGACAGCTGTTCGAAACAAATGATGAAAAATGTTTTAATCTTATTGGCCTTTCTGGGCATGGCATCAGCCTACACGACATTGTCAACCCCCAAGTGTTCTTCACGTAAAGCATTCCTCCAAACATGCACATCCACCATAGCATCTGCAGCTCTTCTCCAAACAATCGCACCAGTCCCCGCCCAAGCATTTGATGGAGCAGGTTCGTCTTCTTACGCAGGAAGGACACCAGCTTCCAAAGCTGAAATCAAGAAATCTTACCAAACCCGAGTCATTGCAGATGTGAAAGATTTCAAAAAGCTAGGTGGGGCAATCCAAAACGGTCAAACTGAGGGAGATGAATGGGTCAACTTCTTTATCGAATTCCAACGTAGAGAACCTGATTCTGTTGGTAGAACCTATGCCGGTTTTGTGGATCTTGTGGGGGGCAAAGACCTTAGTGGTTGCGGGACGCTATTGGCTGCATCTTATGCGAAACCAGGTAAACCTGCAGATGGTTTGCCTTCGGTGAAGAAATATAATGCAATGGCAAAATCGTTTGATCCTATCAAAGCGGCTGGGAAAAAGGGCGACGTGGGAAAAGCAAAGGTCGCTTGGGGGAAGGCTAGCGAAGCTCTGAAAGAATACTTGGAAACGGTTGAGTTGCCTCCGTCTCTCTCCGATCCACTATATGATTAGTAATTGAGGCAATTCTTCAGATAGACCTTTATAATTTGTCAACATTAGGTCACATATAAGGATTGTTTTGTTTAACATTGAATTGATCCAATTTCAGATTCAGCCATGCACACGTACTAATATTTGAAATTGTATCTCGGATCCATTATTTTTTTAGTAATTATATGTACACGTATGATTCCCAAAGTATCACGAAGGATGCAAAACATCCATGTCATGCTATTCCTGCGTCATCTTGATTTTCAGTGCCATCATTCAAAACATCCTCCAAAAATGAATTGAAGCCACTGGCCAAGCTATCTCTTGCACTGGTGCTCCAATCATTCCACAAATCGTAAGCACTCATGGGGTCATTTTGATTTTCGGCGCCATCGCTCATAGAATCCTCCAAAAATGAATTGATGCCACTCATGCTCCAATCATACCATTCTTCAGCACTCTGCGTAAGATCTTCTGCGCAAGCTCCAAGCCTCCCTGATGCTTGAATGTTGAAATAACAATTATCAATTTCAAATTGTGCATTCTTAGAAAAACTAACCATTTCATTATCAAATCTGAGCTGATTCATTTCACTCTTCAACTCATCAATCTGGGCTAGCAATATCTTTTCCCTGGCATTTGCCCCACTACTTGTTTGATAAAGTAAATACACCAACATGACACAGACACACGTGAGGGCGTAGATAATGCGGCGGCTCTTCGTTCCATTTTCATCCGCATATAATTCATTCGCGGCATCTATATCAAAGGTGTTGACAGAGATCTCACTGATAGATTCTGAGTGAACAGATCTTCCTTCAGTGATCAAGACGCCCGTTTTATTACCCCCCCCGGAGCAGCAGAATTGTTCCTCAGGCTTGTTCAGACCTCTTTCTTTGCTTTTCTCTTTAGAAAGATTGGGAGCTGCTTCCAGCGAGCTACCCACTTTCACATAGCTCTCTCCTGGAAGATCATTCATCTCCTCAAGGTTTGTAGTCATGGTCTGATACAGGGATTATGGATTATGATTGATGATTGATTGGTTTTGATGATGTTCTATTTTCGGAACTTGAACCTGGTTTGGATTCTTTCATGATGCCTCTTTCTTCTCTCTGAACCATTCCTGTCATAGTTTAGACTAATTTAGTCTGCTGAGGCAATAAGACTGATTTTTAGAGCTGGAAATCTTTCTCACTTTTTCAGCGAGAGAGAACCAATCCTACCAACAGGCAAATAACCATGCCTACCTACATATTTGGTAGTACTGTGTCAAAGCGTTGGTTCGACCTTTACAATTATAAGTTGCATTACTTGTACGTGATAAAACAAGCCGGTTGCGATCACCCACGGACATTTTAATATTCACTAGACAAAGACGGAGTCTGTGTTTTTTCAGAAATTTGTAATGTGCCACTTTCATCAAAACTGTGGAGAACTCGATAATTGATATTTGTATCATCTTCATCAATTGGAATATCATTGGGTTCGCTTTCTGTCTTTGATGGTAAGATATCACGACTAATGAAGTACGAAGAAAGCTGGTTGGGGATTTCATTCAGTGCTTCTCTCGCAAATGCTGTCCGATCTTTGCTTTCGTCAAACTTCACAAAGTTGCATATGTCTCTACCTCCTTCTGTTTCCTGGAAATCATCTAAAAATGTCATCGCCGAGAAATCATTCCTATTTTATTCAACAGAAGAAAGTTATGAAAATATGAGTACGCATGCTATTTCAATATGAAGTACGTAAACGTATATAAAATGTTTGGCAATGTTGGCAACTCACCGTCCAATTCCAACCAAAATTATCGAGAGAGGTGCACTAGCTGCCTCTTTTAGTGCGGCTTTCGTTGCGTTGATATCACTTACACAACCATGGGTCAGTATTAACAAGATAGAGTAGGATTGCCTACCCTCGCTCGATGCCTTCTCAAATTTCATATTGGCCGTTTTCGCTGCAATTTTTATTACATCAGTATAAACAACCGGGGAGCTCATACACAAACCTCTTTTGAAGGTACTTCTATAGGCTTCCAGAATCCCCTGTACACCTCGAACGTGTGAATTATCTCCTACTTGGAAAATATGTCTTGTGATACCACCATACTTTGCACCAAATCCCCAAACTTGACTGCTTTGATCAGAATCGTATTTAGCTACAATACTCCCACATGCAACCATTGCTCTCTCGTATTCATTCAATGAGTTATTATCAATAAAGTGAGGTGTGCCGGGATTTAATGGATTCCCATTCGACGAAGTGAAATCAATAGCGACACTCAAGTCAAGTTCACACCCACCAGTAATGTAATCCACAAAGGTTGGCTTCAATGGCGCTGGAATTGGTACTGGAAACTGCACCGGTAATGCAATAGGCAATGATGAATTTGATGAGACATTATAACCAACATCTGTATAATTGTCGGTATCTGTATCTTCTCCACCCGAAAATTCAATGGAAGTGATCATTGTGAAGTCATCCCCAACAACTTCACCCTTCATCAACTTCATTGAATTCTGACTCTGTAAAGCATCCATCAACCCGGCAATGGTTGTCTCCAAACTCCCCACGACTGCATGCCTTTTTACCTTCCTATGATTCCAGAACATAATTCGAAATGGGCAGTCATAAATATCTACATTATTCGACGCAATATCATTCAATGGTATGGAGCATTTCTCAAAACATCTCATACCCCTTTCCATGGACGGAACTAGATTCGATCTGAAAACAGGTGTCCACAACGCCCCAGAGTCAAAATAATCCCTTCTGTGCACCTCAAAATAACATTCCGATTTTTCTTTCAAATCAGCTTGCAACTGGAAATGAAGCGTTCTGGAAGTTTTGGGAGTTTCAAACGGGACGATTTGTGCATAAAGCGTCCCGTATGGATGCAGCCGTTTTGCGGAACGATTGTGTCGTCTGCCTAGTACGCTTCCAACTTCTATCCGGGTGGAAGCCATTTGCTTTTTATTGCGATCGTCGTATATGCTCACATCTAAGAATAGTTCTCTGCCAAATTCATAGTCGAGTATAAAATATTTGGTCCATTGCGGTTGCAGGCTATTGGAGATTGGTTCGGTTTGACCGATGATGGTTGGTTCTTCCTGAGTTCTTCCGAGTGGTGCAAGCTTGGAAACCACGGCGAAGGGGGAAGATTTGGCTCGAAAAACAGAAGTGAAGGACGATTTAGTGCGCAGGTTTGATGCCTGGAGAATCAGTTTCACTCTATGTGATCTAGTTTGATTTTCATTCATTGAATAGGTGAAGCTAGGAACAGTTTATGTTTGACGGTAAGTGTATGCGATCTCCGCATAAGAATGTGAATGAACGTCAAACATGATGAGTCATTTTGGAATTTAAAAAACGGTCCAACGTATTCATTCTACTGTAACAACGGAAAACCACCACAATTTTCGTGGTTTGGTTTATGACCTTTTCTTGACTGATTCATTCACGACACAAAATTCAATCCGGGACAGCCTCTCGCGCGGCGGATTGATGAACACAACTTCAAAATACTGTATGTACGTGTAGTAACTAAAAGCTCGACGACCTCCTATTCATTCAATCAATCAAATGATCACATGAGGGAGGATTCTCGGTTCAACTCTTTACAGAATTATCCAGTTTCGTCATTGAAATCCGCCCTTTACCACCCACAAACTTCTTGGCGGGGATGGGTTTCATTATTTCTTTCCTTTGACACCAAGGGTGGTTGGTGTCACCGACTCAAAATTGCACGCGGCGTAGCGTGACTTGTTAATGAATCTTTAGAACTTTTCACACCCCACAAGCTACAAAGCTAACTGAGGAAATTTACTCGGATTCCCCCAAGAAAACAGGACACCACCCCAAAAGAAACAATCTTTTCTCGTCAATCCAAGCCATCAACCATGCCCGAGAAACAGTTACCAGGAGACTTCGACATTGAAGGGACGACGAAACATGTATCTTTCGCAGACGAAACCAAAAATACAAACCCAATCTCCATCAGAAAAAAAAAATGCCTCGAGTTTATAGAATCAACTCCCATCACATTCTTCATGACAGTCGTCACAATGTACGCATTGTACAGTGACGATGTACGCGTGCTTGGATTTGACAAATCCATCGATCCTGTATTCATCGTTTTCTCTTCCATTGCCTTTTTTCTTTTCTTGGGTGAGATTGGGGTACAATGCTGGTGCCGGGAAAAATACATCAAACCGCCCAAAAATATCAAGTTTGGACGAGGCGCTACGTGGGAGGAGAGATTGAAAGTCCTCAAGGATTTCATCAGGATTGGAAGTTTTTATTTTTGGTTAGATTTGTTGGCCACGCTTTCCATGGTGTTTGAATTACCGTGGATGACTTCTGACACGGGTGGCGTTGATGATAATTTTGAGAATGCAAGGGCTGGCAAAGCTTCACGAGCCGGTGCGAAGGCTGCGAGGATTTTGAAGGTTGTAAGGATGGTCCGGCTCGTGAGATTGGTCAAGTTGTACAAATACTTTTCGGAAAATAAGCATAAGAAGGAAGGTTCGATTGTCCCGGATAGAGATGATGGAAAATTGGATAACATGCCCCCAGAGAGTCACGTTGGTGCAGAAATGTCTGATCGGACGACAAAGAAAGTTATCGTTGGCATTTTGATCATGTTGATGGTTATACCGTTGCTACAGGTCGACGAGATTGAGTACATCAATGAGTATGGTATGCATATGGTACTTCAACAACGTACTTCCCTCAATCAGATAGGCCAACAAACGGGATTTGAGGGCATGGATTGGGGTAGATGGGAACATTCAGAAACTCTGTTTTTGAACGGTACCAATTGCATTGGTTTGACGTATGGGGGTTTTGACGACGATATGCGGGAGTTTGGGATCATTCCAAGCGATCGTGTAGACCCAGATAGTTTGAGATCTAATGAGAAAAGCATCATATCAATCAGTAGCGAAAATGACAGCTTTACCATGACTGCAGCTTTCGATTACATTATCAAAGCAGAGGAGGAGGCATTTTTGGGTATTCTTCTCACAACCTTTGTTATTTTTCTCCTGGCTGCCGGCACCATGGCATTTCAAAGAGATGTGAACAATTTGGTGATCTTACCCATTGAAAAAATGGTACAACTTGTAAGAGAGATAAGTGCGAATCCACTAGGGAAGAATTTTTCTCTCTCGCCAGATGAGCTAAAAGGTACTGATGATGGGATGGAAACTACACTCCTTCTTCGAACTATATCTAAAATTGCTGGTCTTATGAGAGTTGGCTTCGGAGAAGCTGGCGCTGAGATTATTGCAAGGAATCTGAACATGTCCAACGAAGAAAACGGAACAGGCGCTATCAATTTGTTAGGAAGTGGTACGAAGATCCTTTCCATATTTGGCTTTTGCGATGTGAGGAACTTCACAGATACGACGGAGTGTCTACAGGAGGAAGTGATGTTGTTTGTGAATCGTATAGCTCATATATTGCATTCTATAGTGGTTCAATGTGACGGTGCGGCCAACAAAAATATTGGTGATGCGTTTCTCCTGACTTGGAAGTTGAACCCCGAAAAGATTAGTTCTTGTGAAGAACATGAGTATGCAGGTGACAAGGCCCTGTACTCTTTGCTCAAAACGATGGTTGAAATGAATCGACACGAAGACTTCCTTTGCAACTTTTCTCCCACAGCTCTTGGTGCCCTATACGAAAGAATGCCTGGTTACAAATGTCGCATTGGATGCGGGCTGCATTTTGGTTGGGCAGTAGAGGGCGCTATTGGTTCTGATAAAAAGATCGACGCATCTTACATCTCACCACATGTCAATTGGGCAGAGTTCCTTGAGTCTTCCACGAAACAATATGATGTCCCTATTCTTTTATCAGAACCGTTTTTCAAACTTCTTTCGCCTAACGTGGCCAAGTATTGCCGCAAGGTTGATATTATTCGAAAAAGCGAGACAGACAATATCACTGCACTGTACACATATGATGCGGACCTGAACATCAAAGTTGAGAAAGAAACCTTACATGATTTCAGCCCAGGAGCAATAGATCAACACAGGACGGAAGTAATGAATGATAGAAAGGCTGCTGCTAACATGCTGAAACAGTCTTCGAGGCGTTATTTGAAAGTCAAGGTAAGTTCACTGCTTGCTTAAATTGACAAGTTCTCTACGTAGATTCTAATCGTTGTCTACAAAGCATCACACGAGAACGACTCTACGTGTACCTACCAAGCAGAATGCCCCTAAAGGTCTAGGAGAGGCACCGGATATTGTCTTGCCGCCGTTTACACCTGGTATTTGGGATGAAGATAGAGATATGGTCAATTTACGGAAACATATTACTGAGCAGATCCGCGATATATGGAATAAAGGAATCGAGTCCTTCATAGAAGGAGATTGGGCAGATGCAAGAGATAATTTTCAAGAAGTTCTCGACAAGACTAAAGGCAACGATGGACCATCAAAGCTCCTACTGCAAGAGATAAATAAGCACAATTGCATTTCTCCGCCAAATTGGCAAGGATACCGCTCATTGTACTAATATCCCTGAATGCGGAAAAAAGTGTTTGCTTCTGAGAAGATTCTTCGCACTGATTCGAGATTAAAGATTGTTGACATTCCTAGTTTACGCGACCATTGAGAGTAATTGCCATGCTGACGGTACGCGTGCATGTTTGCTGACCATAAAATTTAAGTCTCTCGACATACAGAACTGGAAACGTTTGCCTTTGAAATATGACTAGTGAAATTGCCCTTCTCTTGAATGGATACCAAAGTGTCCCTGATTTGGCTAGATGGCATAGATACAATGATACCTGCGGATCCCAAACTCGACGAGCTTGGCCGAGTGCATCAACCAAAGCGTCAAAAGGTTACAATGCTACTGCCCTGGTAACCAGCTTGACGAGTGGACGAAGGAAAATTTACTCGATGGATGAGAAGATGTTGCTATTATATCAGAGATACAAACGGATTTGTCATGGTGACACGTACTTCACTTTCGTAGGAGGGTGGTAATCGCCACCAAAAAGAACATCATCAGTGTGCTGATTTTTAAGAATATTTGGGTTTGCTCAGTCATGAACTTGAGGTCATTCGTAACCACAGAGATTCTGTGGAAATTGCTAGAGGGTACGTAATTCACGTTACACCATAAAGGAAGGTATCCTGAACCAACCGAAGCTTTCGATCAGATACCCTTTGAAAAGATCACTTCCAACGCGATTCCTTGAAAAATCAAAAACAACCGGATCAGCAAGAACCCTGTTCGACTCCCTTGTGGTTTGATAGAAAAATAAATAGGCGATCATACTGTTCCATGATCAGGTCATGGAGTGGCGGCCATATTCATGGCAATATTGTAAAGTGTTCTTCCTTCTTTGATGATTCAGATACCTCGATTTCAGACACCAGCTGTTGCCTAAACATTGATTCGGATTCTTTCGGGGATTCGTTTTCAGGTAATTCACATGAAGGAGATGATTTCAATATTACTGGTGATAGCAGTAATGCTTATGTCTCAGATTCAGAATACCTAGTAACAAATAAACTCGCATCTATACCTTCCGATCAATCGAAAAAAGAGTTTAATGACATGCACAAAACATGGATTTTTCAGCTCCAGAGAAACCTCAAACAGCGCAAGCAGCAGAGTCAAGAGAATTCCTTGCGGAAATTTAAAAGGAACACGATGCATCGAAGACTCATCATCAAAGAAGCCCGAAGGAAAGGAAAGGTCGGGTACGATGCTTCTACAAAGGCAGCAAAGTATGGCAAAATGGAGCGTCCCAAAACAAGACCGAGTGTGGTTGAAAATAACGCTTCTACTCGTGCAGATGAAGAAGAGTGCCAGAGGAGGAAGGCCGGGAGGGCTCGTCGACACAAAAAACAATTAAAAGAGTATATTGAAGGCCTGAAGGAGAAGAGAGAAATGGAAATCGTCGAAATTGAATATGCACGAGAGAAATTCGAAGAGACAAAGAGAAATGTCACCAGGGCTGTCTTATCTAAAATTAAAGCGGGCAGATCCCCGAGGGATGATTGTAAATCGACGCACATCCCCCCTCGTTGCAATAGAAACGAGGATGAGCAGACGCTTATACCAATTGAAACAGCAACCGCCATGGGAGGCCGAGAGCGAATGAAACAAATTCAACAAATACATCTGGAACAATTGGCAGAAACCCAACGCTTGAAGAAAGAAAAGGAAACTGAAACAGAGAAGCAGGTCATGGAAGGCCGAGAGCGAATGAAACAAATTCAACAAAAATATCTGGAACAATTTGCAGAAACCCAACGCTTGAGGAAAGAAAAGGAAACTGAAACAGAGAAGCTGAAGAGAAGATTAGACAAAAGAGCACTCATATTGAAGAGTAAATATGACGAGAAGGTCCCTTCATCCAAACTTTGGGAACGAAAGAAGGACGATACACATGATCCGTCTGATTGCCACAATTTCCCTACCAAACGCATGAGTAATGATTCTACACGCACGAGCTGTAATGAAGGCTCTTCTAGCGAAAACATGAAAAGACACGCTCTTCTACCCTCTGAAGTCGCTGCATTGACCGAGCGACTGACTAAGAGTAACCAGATTGAAGGGATCTCTACTGTTTGCAATGATTATGATCAATGGAAACGCCAGAACGGAGTAATGGGGCACCAAAAAGTGCTTTCAATGACAGGTTCCTATCCAGCTGTGAGTAACACGAGACATTGCTGAAAGTTATTATTCGTTTCACATCATATATTCATTCATCCATCATCGTTTTTATCCACACATTCCCAGATCCGCAACGAATTATTTCACAGGGGTTGGATTCTTAACGAGGATAGAGAATCTCTCTTCTTCGACTTGAAGTTTACTCTGAGTTCTTCAGAAATTGATTTTGCAAATCTATCTAGAGATCAGATTGTCAACCATTTCAAGAGTTCTATCTCAATCACAACCAAAACAGGTCTCATTCGCACTCTGGCAAAAGCTCCATTCTTTGCTACTTTTTACAGTGATCAAAATGAATTCTTCCCTCGATCCTACGATTTGTCATCTTCTGCCGATATATGCTCATTTATTGACGATAGCATGAATCTGAAAGCTGAGGCAATTCTAATTCGCTTGTTGAGCACACACGATCCCAAATTATCCACAGTGGTGAATATTGGCGTTATTGATATTTTATGCAAAATTGTGAAGAGGTACAATCGCGGATTAGGCGACAGTTCCTTAATGAATAAAGGCTTCAACCCTCTTGACAGCCTCATCGTGCATTATGCAGAAACATGGATTCATGAAATTGTGAGTGAGAGCGAACTCGACACAGATGATACTTTCTTAAATCTCCTTGAATCTTTTCTACCAAAAAGCAAGGATCAAGACAGTGCAAAGAAGTGGAACTACATGAAGAAAAAAATATTAGATTCTATGGCAAGGCTTGAAGCGATGAATGACCGCATCATAAGTCTCATTAAAAACACTTTAGATCACAGTGCATGTGACAAGAATCACCCACAGCAAGCCATAAACGGAAGTGGAGCGAGCAACAATTTATGGATAATCAAGCCAGGGGGGAAATCTCGCGGTCGAGGCATTCATGTATTCCAAAACTTGGAGAACTTGTTGAGGCATATAAAGCCTGCCATAGATGGCGCAAAGGCCAACCAATATGTTGTTCAAAAGTATATTGAGAACCCACTTACAATACAAGGTCGAAAATTTGACATTAGGCAATGGATTTTAGTGACAGGTAAGTAGAGACTGATCACAGCCAGAGGCATTATTTTTCGCTCAATTATGATCATTGATTTTATGAACTAATTCCCCACAATTTGTTACATAACATTATTACTCGTACACGTAGATTGGAACCCCGTAACAATATGGTTTTATGACGATTGCTACATTCGATTTGCCGTGGAAGAATATGAAGGTCCCCTTGAATCTGCTGGTAATATACAGTCAAAAGTAGGAGATCAATGGACACAAAACAAGTTTAGGCACCTGGTGAATAATAGCATTGGTAAGAAGAGCAGTACGTTCAAAAACTCTTTTGTAGTTGAAGAAACAAACTCTACAATAAGTGGATGCATGTGGCCATTGAAGAGCTTTAGAGAGTGGCTTTTGAAGACACGCGGAGAAAATATTTGGGAAGAGTCGTTGGGTCCTTCTATTAAGAACATGGCTATTGACTCGATCCTTTGCGCCCAGGAAGACATTGAAGCAGGAAGAAAACGTTGTTTTGAGGTCTACGGGTTAGATGTTATGATCGACGAAAACCTCCACCCGTGGCTTATTGAGATCAATTCTTCGCCGGCTTGCGACTACTCTACATCTGTGTCCGAGAGCTTTGTAAAGAAAGCGCTGCCAGATATTTTAAAGGTCGTGCTACAGGACAACGGCTCTTGGAATAACCATCACATCGATACCAATGGATTAGATAACGGCGGTTGGGAACAAATATATCGTGGATCAAGTATACCCAAACTTCCCGCAAGCTATGGATCAGACATGACCCTGACAGGAATCCCTCTACGTAAACCGAAACCAGCCAAAATGAAGCGCTCTAAGAAAGTGCCAGATACATTGATTTTTGACGACTCTGACCTCAGCGACTGTGAACGCTCCAAAACTCCAAATACAAAAGTAGAATTACCAGATTCAGCAACATCACCAGCAGCTGGAAAGAATGCCAAAGCAAAAATAGAAGAGAACAAAGAAAACCACGAGAATCAAAATGTATCAGACTGTATGATCAAATTGATAAAGCCAAGAGAAGAAACAATAACAAAAGTCCCAATACCACTGAGGACGTTTAGTCTTCAATTATAGCGTGATTTGCACTCATAGGCTTTCAAGCGATTAGGGCTCTTTCATAGCTTTAGGTGTACGTAGATTGTGCTTATTGTTGTCACTCCCGTACTTCTTGTCCTCCTACTACTCTCCAACAAGCCCAAGACATCAAGGGGTTGCACCAGTCGGTTATCTTCTGCAGTCAAATCACCGATCCTTTGGATACCACGATAAACACATTCGAACACTTCTCCATACCTGCAACTATAAGTCCTGGTGGTATTTGTATCAAACGTTTCTTCTTTGCAGGCAGGCCCTGGGATGCACTCGTACTTCTCGTACACATAGTTGTCTTCTTTTGACATTGGTGATGCTAGCACAGAAATTGAGTCTAATGGTGTATGCAACTGCATCGTGGTTGTTGAGAATGTCAAGGACATTGGTGTCCCTCGTCAGCCAGATTCTCAACGAAAATTACGGAAATAATTTGGTATTTGATCGGGCCACGCAATCAATTTTGTACACGATGTTAAAATATTTTTATGGGACCAAATTCTACTTTATCTAGTTTCTAGTCTACGAGTGGTTAGAATAGACTAGATGGAGCGTGCTGTGGAAAAAGATGCATACTATGGAAACAGATTCAGTCATAAAAAACAAATGTCAACAATTCAGATGGGATGCTTTTAACAATTTGTTATGAGAGTCCTTTGAAAATTGAATTTCACAAAAAGCCAGTTGCGAGATAGATTGTTTTGTTCTGTCTCTTTTCGTGCAGAAGCTGCGCACTTGTTTGTAATTTACAAAACTGTTTATGAAAATAGTGTACGTGTGTACGTGGTGTGGTGTACGTGTAGATAAGATTTTAAAATTACAGTAGTATTTCAGGGAAGAAGGACGTAAAACATGCTAAATAACTTCCTGATAAACACTGCTGTATGAAAAGCAAGCTTTCACACAGCAGTGTTAATTTTGTCTCCCGATACACGTACACAGTGTTATCATGCCATTTTCATCTAAATATTCATCTATTCATCGTCAATTACCTCATCTATGCGTAGTAAAATGTGATAATGTGGTGTGCCAGTTGATTGTGAGATTCTTTCACCAACCTGAGTTTGTCTACAACGGCATTTGGCTGTGAAGAGATGTACAAATTTGCTTTAATGAAAGGTCTAAACTGTCTCTGGTGTTGCACTTGATCAAATCTACTAGTATCGCACCATGGGGTTAATGAGCCTCTGTATCATGATATCAAAGTCAATTTCACCACATTTGTATTGTACTCCGTACCATCCCAGGACATACTGTAGGATGTTTGGAATTAAAAATTTGATAGTTGTATTCTTCAATCTTGGGAGTTCGTTGAAAGCTTTCAATATCAGACTTAAACTCGTGAATATCTCTTGTCTTGTCAATACACATAAAAGCAGGATTCTCTATCGAAACGTCAGAAAATACCATCTTCACGTCTCTGGAATGAATTTCCATACTTCCATTGCTTCCATTCCAAAATTGAGTTTTTGCGTGCCCCTTGATTTGATCTTGAATTTTCAAATTTAAATTTCTATTATAACACATCCGTGACTGGTGAATCCAGGGTGTTGTTTCGCGCAACTTTTAATGGATCCTTGAACATTGCATGGATTAATTCTCTTCGATGTGATTGGTCAAGAATTTGGCAAAAACGTCTCTTCAAGAATGAATAAAAATGAATCTGAAAATGCTGTAAATTCTTGAAAATTGCTTCTTTTACCGAAAAGAGACCCGATTGATTCCATGAATAAAACAGAGAAGGCATACAACAAAACAGCAAGCATGTCCTCCTCTTCGTCAGGTTCACTACTGGACTATGATCCCAGGACAACTAAATTACTACAATCCGCGCAACTTTTAACGTCACTTTTATCTTTCACAGCATCATTGCTCATAGCTCTCATGATAAGAAGCAAAAGCGATAGCTTTTCTCAACCTTCAAGAAGGATAATATTCGCAATGAGTTGCGCTGACATGTTATCGTCGCTTGGACTTTTCACTGGCCCATTTCTAGTACCGAATGGTGCAGTACAGTACACAATTGGCGGTCCAAGTGGAACCATTGCGACCTGCGAGTTGAACGGGTTCTTATTCATTCTTGGTTCATCTGCAGCACCGATGTACACCTGTGCCCTATGCAGTTATTATTTTTGCAAAATCAACCACAACATGCCTGATAGAGAGTTTGCCGAAAGAATAGAAAAGAAGATTCATATCATAAATATATCGTGGTCTATAGTAGGTGCTCTTGTCGCTTTATTTACCAACATCATTAATTCCGTGCCAGGTGGAGATTTTTGTTACATCGGCGCAGACCCTGGATGCAAAGAAAATCCTGATATCGAATGCGAACGAGGTCAACACCATGATATCTATGCGATGATAATTTCTTACTTGCCAAATCTCCTCTCATTCCTTGGAGTCATCTCCACTATGGTTTTAATTTGCGCAAAAGTTTTTTCCCAGGAGAAAAGGAATGCAGCTCATCGGTTTACCAGGCCAGTAAGGAGAAGCATGATAGAGCGGGATACTGGAAGAGGGAATATTTCGTCTGATCACAGCCAAGTCATGAACACACGGACGTCGCGACGGGCACAACCACCCGAGAGACCAATACCCAGGAACAGTATTAACTTCGGCAGATTTTTTGTCAGTGTTCGTAACTCGTTTTCTCGACGAACCTCTTTCCGAATAAATTCAGAAGCATCCGACTCATTTCTGTCTCGAAGCGAAATCAATTCCAGGAAGCGTCGGAAAGAAACAGTTATTCAGGCTTCACTTTATGTGGGGACATTTCTGTTGGTGTATATTTGGCCTTATATATTTTTCGTTTTCGAGTTTCTGGATAAGGAGATACCACTTGAAGTTTCCCTACTTCTGTACATATTCTATCCTCTTGCTGGCCTTTTCAATATATTGATATATACTCGGCAAAATGTCAAGACGATTCGAAAGAGGCATCCGAATTACTGGTGGCCACAGGCTTTTTGGCAGGTGTTGAAGGCAGGAGGCGAATGTCCTCCTCTTCCACCAAACCCCAATCGCACTTCCTTTAGAGGCCTGAGACAAGCTGCTACAGGCCGGGTTGGGAGACGAGGAGAGAGTTTAGAAGTAGAACTGCGTAGGCTCCAACAAGAGCATGATGTTGAATCGCCACCGTTAGTAGATGAAGATAACCTGATTACGCATGCACAGGAAATTTCCAATTTGGACACAAATAGAATGTCTAAAGAAAACTCTGGAGGAATCGAAATTACTTCTGCAGAAGTTATGGACAAGTCACCAAGTACTGGAAAACCAATCGATTTAACCGAAGGCACATCCCTTCGTAATTCATCTAGAGAATGCGCTGATGATATTTCTAAAACCAAAGTCCTGCAAGTTGAGGTTTCAAACACGTCGACTACAGAATTAAACGTGAACGCGCTACTTGATTCCAATAGGAATTTAGGTGCACAGATAGGCTGCATCGAAGAGGGTTAACTTAACTTTGAACACAATGACAATGTACTTCACCAAAAACTAGAAGTAGTCTTTATTTTCATAGTATAGCCACGTTATGTTATCAACTTATCTTTGCTTGATCAGTAAATTGCACAGCTTCTATAACATGCTCTAATCTAGGACATCCCACAACAACTCTATCAATCAAGGGCCCTTGCATAAAATCACCTTCACACTTTTGCTCCATCAAGAATCGTAGTGAAAACCCCTGCAACGTCATGTCGTCAGGTATATCATACTTCTCCACCCCATCACCACCAGCCTTCAAAAGTTCCCTCGTAGTCTTGGCAATTGAATGACGGACTGCTACACCATGCGCCTGAAAGAATCGCTGCAATATACCTGCACTATCACCATCCAATTCTTCAAAGGTCTCATGGATCAACGGAACAACTTTATTATACAAATCTTCTTCGTATGCTGCTAAACTCCTCAATTTCCCAGAGGATAGGTTGGCATCCAAATCATGAATCATGCTCTGAAGAAGTTTGCAACCGTCCAAAGTCTCCCTCTCTTCCATCGTCAACTCTCTCTCCTCCCCCCCCTTGATTTCAATCAAATGGCTCGCATCAAAGTGTCCCATGGTCTCATTCAGTATAGACGTATAAAACGCCGGCGCACTCTTGATCAAATGGGACCAATTCTTTTCCGACCCATCTTCCACCGTGGAAATCTCATAATCGACCAACTTAAACGGATGCCCCGTCCCAGTCCCCCGATCAGGGTAGCACGTCAACGGCCTGGTCGCATGAATCTGAATACCATCGACCATAGCCATCCCCCCAATCTTATCCGCATCCGGAGAGGCAAGAAACTGTTTGATGCGATTGGCCACCTTCAGCCCATGCCGTTCCAACAGATTCGCTGGCAATTGCACAGTCGAGAAATGATTATCTTTTCTCCCGCAGTCGAAACCGTGTACCTCCCTCGCTGCCTCAGCGGAAGCGTCCAACATATCCTCCCACCCCAAATGCATTGGATGGGAGGAAGCAAGCCCCAGTCCATTACTGCATACCCCATAACTCCCCATTTTTTCCTCCCCCACAAGTCGTTCCATGGTGACAAAGGCTTGGATCAATCGATCCTTGACGAATCCTCTGACTTCTTCGAGGGGTGCATCTTGTTGGAGTAGTTCGAACCCTTGCGCTTCGGGGTTATGGGCGCAGTAGATTAGGTTCACCGATGAGAGTGCCGATTCCTTTTCTTTATTCTGGTAGAGTTCGACGAGGGGTGATTTGTCGATGGTTTGGGTGATGTATTGGGGGGAGAGGTTGTGATAGACTGCCTGTTCGTCATTTTGTTCTTGGAGGACACCGCCATCACTAGCAATCGCACTAGCCGTAGCAGGAGTACTGTCCTCTATAATTTCATCATTGGACGTCTTCTTGGTCTGATAGCTTATTTTTCCAATAATGTTTAAACTCCGATCTTGTATTTTACTGCTACCATCACTGTTGCCATCACTGTCACTGTTATTCCTTGCATCTAGATACATGAGGGCGTCTGTCATGGCTCTTCTCATTTCTTCTTCCTTGTGCAACGTCGTTTCAAAGGTTTTGATGTCATTCTGGATGGCTGTGGCTAGTACAGAAGCAAAGGTGCCTTCGGGTTGGGGGGAAGATAGTCGGTTGGTTCCGATAGCTATCCTCTTGAATGCAGACTTTGCAGACTTTGCAACGGCTGATGACGATGTTGTTGAGAACTGAGATGTAAGGATCCGATTCATTTTGATACTTGTAATGTGCGTCTGCGTCGAGGAGCGAGGTGTTGGATGATAATATATACCAAGTGATAGTGATGGGATTGGATGATACACCCGGTGATGTACCCGGGTATGTACACCAAGTGCCACATGATACAAGATACAACTTTCTTTTCTTGAAACTTCAAACTGCGTCATGTTTCATGTTGCTTCTTGCAACTCAACTCCTAACTAACACTCTCTCAACCCAACATCGACTGTACTGTAGTAGCGTAGGTACAGTAGGTACGGGAGGGATTGAATGGATAAATAAAATGCGGGAAACTATTCATCGCGAGCGAAACTAGTAAATACCAACCCAACACCGACTGACTGTAGGGCTTAAGTAAAACCACTGCTCAGACAGTCGAAGTTGGGTTGAAAGTTTTATAAACGCTCGCTTGCTTCTTTACTTTCTTGTGTATCAAACCTACAGTACTATTGTACGTACAGTAAGTACTTAGCTTATTACTTCGTACTTACCGTCTACCGATCACTCGACACACTAATTACTGCCATAATACAAGCTACATCCACTTATTTCGTACTTCAATACAAGGTAAACGTACCAGTATACAAATAAAAATGGCAAGTGAGGTATCAGCACTCATTCAGTCAATCTTGGCTGATAACTTGACAAACATGTCGTCCAAAAATCCCAATACGCCATCCCGACATGTTCGTAAAGAGGGATGGACCGAAGTATTTGGTAATCTGTCTGCAAACAAAGGCAAAGGATCATCCACATCCACACCCGCATCCACATCCACATCCACATCCACCAATACCAATACCAATCATGATCCCAGTAACATCCAAATCATCCAATATCGAATGTCATGGACGACCCAGCTCTTACTGCGAATCTACTCCATACCGCATCAAGTCATCAACACGCCCTACCTCTCCAACCAATCCACCGGTGCTCACCCCCAATACCGCAACCTATCTTCACGCCTCTTAATTGGCAATCACGACATCCTTCCTTATCTCAACCAAGATCTCAAGGTCAATCGCGGCCTACTTGTATCCGATACCCAAAGAAGCGAAGCCCACTGTCTCTCTTCTCTCTTGGATCAATTGGATTTCATTCTCAAGGGATTGAGGTATGGGGATACGGATGCATGGGATAATATATATAAACACCAGTGCATTCGGGGTAGTACTTTGCACACATCAAATTCGACTTCGTTTTCGAAAAATGCTCATGACCATGGGGAGAAAGTGAGCAAGTGGAATGGCTTTGCGTGGTTCCAGGCATGGGCGGAACGAGCTGTTTGCCTCAAGGAGGTCAAATTTTCTCTAGGGAGCGGGGCTTCCTCGCGCTTCTCCAATGTCGATATCAATGCCAATGTCAATGCCAGCAATGCCAATGCCAATGATGCTACAACTCACAAACGCACAGCTAATGAAATAGACTCGAATCATTTGGTCCAATTGGCACGAAAAGGATATGCTGCTCTTGATTCCAAATTGAAACTGGGGGATGGTACGCTGTTGGGGACAGAATCATTGACGTTGGAGGATATACGGCTGTTTGGACATTTGGCGGAGGCACTGTGCGATGTGAACCTGGTCACTGTTTTGGCTGGCGCTGAAATGAAGAACGTGATTGTGTTCTTTCAGAGTGTTTACCAAAAATATTTTGGGAAAGATTATTTGATTGAGTCTATTGCAGATAATGAGAATGAGAATGAGAATGCATCTTCGAATGATGATAAATTTGCATGGATCAGGGCGAATGATAGAGTGAATGCCTTGAATCAATTCAATCGCGTGCCAATGAATGGATCCTTCAAGGTGCATTCTTCATCGAATGGAAATAGCAGATACAAAGATGCAATAGAGATTATGCAGACGGTAGCATTGCACTGCCATGATCTTCAAGAGGTACTGAAAGATATGGCTATGAAGAGGAAAGAAGAAGATGCATCATTGGCGAAAGATAGTAGTGGTTCAAAGTCTGGATCGTTGCTCCACAAGTGGCGTATGGGCGGTGATTTGAATATGAAGAGTAACAAGGATGATAGCGACGATGACGACGACGACGCCGACGATGCTGATGATATCATGAAGAAAAATAGGAATCATATGAAAAAGATGATGAGACAGGCAAAGAAGAATGATGAAATGTGGATAAGTGGGGTTGTATGCGCGACTGTTGTTGGATTACTTGCGATAACGAATGCTGCCAGCTAGTATTAGTGTGCGATTCACAAATTACTACAAACTACAAGTACACACGTAGACTTATCTTGGAGTTATTCCTGTACATTTTAATTGAAAAATGTGCTCATCTTGATGCCATCTCTCAGGTCACGGAAAATGACAACAACATAAATTGAAACTATTGAAAATAAATACACCACGTACGTGTGCTGTACTGTGAAACCGAAGACTCGTTGGAGCACCTCATTCGATACTACATGCATTTTTGCCTTTCAGATAGGAAAATATCTTGAAGGACGAGACACATGCCACAAGAAAGCGCATATCATACACAACTACGAGTACTCAATTTCAGCAACATAGCGATTCATTCAGATTCGGTCAATCCCATGCCTCACCTCTTCTCCATCTTTTTGTTGGGTGAATTAGTGACAGATGGACTCCGTGTAGCGATTGCCGCCCGGAGAAGGTGATGGCACTAGTGGCTCCACCAACAATTGCGATTAAGCGGCAGAGTTCGTTTATGTCGGTATTTTTGACAAAGATGGCATTCAATCTTTTTACCAACATTTGTATTTACAATGATGTACAGCACACGTGTGTATAAAGAATAAGCACATAAGAAACAATTTTCAAAATTTATTT
>Ga0115005_10001309_pt1 | contig 19656 bp, 17 predicted proteins | sample ArcOceMetagenome_FD_87163 | JGI IMG/M metagenome (GOLD analysis project Ga0115005, IMG submission 87163) | Marine eukaryotic phytoplankton communities from Arctic Ocean - Arctic Ocean - Greenland ARC118M Metagenome | ecosystem: Environmental > Aquatic > Marine > Oceanic | place: Arctic Ocean... | reverse complement strand
TGTTTGGTTTTGGTTTCGCGCTCGTTCCTTTGTATGACATCATCTGTGATGTCACCGGTCTTAATGGTAAGACTAGCGGCAAATATGTATCAGAGCAGTCGCTTAAAATCGATGAAGAACGCACCGTTACGATTCAGTTTCTGGCGAATAATAATGCTGGAATGCCTTGGGAATTCCGGCCGGTTTCGCGGTCGCTCGAGGTAACGCCGGGCGAGCTGAACGCAACGGAATTTTTCGTGAGAAACCCAGCGAAGAGCTCTATCACAGGGCAGGCCGTACCAAGCGTCACACCGTTTCGAGCAGCGAAGTATCTGCACAAAACAGAGTGTTTCTGTTTCGAACAGCAACAACTGGCCAGTGGTGAGACTTTGCAGATGCCATTGCGATTCATTATTGATAGCGAAATGCCAAAAGATATTACTAAGTTAACCTTGTCGTATACTTTATATGACATTACTGAACAAGTTTCAGGTGATCTGGCGGCTGACTAGTCGCTGCCAGTAACCCCGTTTTGATGGAGAGAAAATATGTCAACTACGTCTAATGAGGCTTACGAGCCCTATTACGTGCCAGAACAAAGCAAGTTGCCAATATTTGCATCGATTGGCATATTTCTGACCGTATACGGTATGGGAAATATCCTTATTGATATGTCTGCGGGTGAAGACCATTCACTTGGCATATGGATACTAATGACAGGCGGCCTTGTATTAGGCTTCACTCTGTTCACATGGTTCAGCACGGTTATCAAAGAAAATCATGCGAAGATGTATAGCGCTCAAATGAATCGATCATTCGTCTGGGGCATGAGCTGGTTTATCCTTTCTGAGGTCTTCTTCTTCGCTGCATTTTTTGGCGCACTGTTCTACGTAAGAATGTTTTCCATTGACTGGATCGCCGGAGAAGGCGGACGTGGTCCAAGCGACATGCTTTGGCCAGGTTTTGAGGCTGCATGGCCTCTACTAAACACACCGGACATGGAACGATTCCCGGGTGCGCATACATCAATGGGCTGGTTTGGGCTACCTCTGGTAAATACAATTTTGCTGGTTGCTTCGAGCTTCACCGTTAATATTGCTCACCATGGAATTAAAGAAGGTAATCGTCAGAAGCTTGTACTTTGGCTAGCGATCACCGTTGCTCTTGGAATAGCATTTCTTATCTGTCAGGTACTTGAGTATCAGCACGCCTATGACGAACTAGGTCTGACGCTGAATGCCGGAATTTATGGCACAACCTTTTATATGTTGACCGGTTTTCATGGTGCGCACGTAACACTAGGTACATTTATGCTAGCTGTGATGTTGGGACGTGCTATTAAAGGTCATTTCCGCGACGACGACTGCTTTGGTTTCGAAGCCGCTGCTTGGTATTGGCACTTTGTTGATGTTGTATGGATTGGTTTGTTTGTTTTTGTCTACATCTTAGGAAGTTAAACCTTCTTCGATTGATACAGATAGATTGTGACATTAAAAAATGACCTTGCTATGCAAGGTCATTTTCGTTCTAAACTGTGTTTTCCGATATCCAGCAAGGTTTGATTTAGCCCTGATTATTGTACCAAGGGGATGAAACGACAAGATCACCGGACCAGACACCGTAGCCAATAGCTACCAACAGTAGCCCCGCAAGGGACACGCGGACCAACAGCATATTGGCGGTACGTTTACTGTCGCCGCCTTGATCAACGATAAGCGTGAAGAATGCTCTGCCGAGCGCAACTATGTTGCCGATAAAAAGCAGAACAATAATGATCTTTAACCACATGATGAAGAACCTCGATAAACACAATGACTCTACTATACTGCCTCAATGGTAATCAATCATGGAAATCTGAGCGGGTTGCAATATCGTGCGTATAAATTGGAAACTCACTATCTTCAGCGTCTTTTTTCTTTTGCTATTTCTTCGTTTAGGTTTTTGGCAAATTGACAGGAGTTATGAAAAGGAAGCCTTGATAAAGGAAGACAAGATCAGACGCGCGCAGTCTGGCGTGCCGATCACGGGCCTCCCCGAAGCGTTATCGCAATTGGATGGACAGCCGATCAAACTCACCGGCTACTTTATGGCAGAGCAAACAGTGCTTCTTGATAATGTGGTACTAAAAGGCAATGTGGGCTTTGAGGTGATGGTACCGTTCCATGACACTGCGTCAGGTCTGAACGTACTAGTAAATAGGGGCTTTGTCCAAATGGGGCGAACGCGTTCGGATGCACCAGTGGTGCCGCCCTTGCTGATAGGCGAGCAAACAATCGAAGGTAATGTTTACGTGACAAAGCGTGTTAACGAAAAGACGGAAACAATGGACTTTGCAGACAATCAGTTACGTATTGTCCTAAGTAAGGACCCACTTGCCTTAGGGGGCTTACTTGGCGCAAATGTTTTCAACCACCTAGTTCGATTATCAGAACAGGACCCTAATGCATTGCCGCGCTACTGGCCCCTAGTGACGATGAAGCCAGAAAAGCACTTCGGGTACGCGATAACATGGTTTTGTATGGCAATTGCTGTCGCCCTATCGTTTGCGGCATTTATGTATCAAACAAACAGAGAAAAGCCTAATGAGTGACGAAGTGAGAAAAAGCCGAAAAACTTTGGTCACCCTTTTTGCGATTGGGTTGGTGCCAGTTATTATTGCGTGGACTGTTTACAATTTCTTCCCCGAGCTGCTGCCTGTCACAAAAACAAATTTGGGGACGCTAATATCGCCGCCTGTATCGCATCAGATTGCTGATGTTTCAATTGGCGAACGAAAGTGGTCATTGCTCGTGCCGGTGGGCGAGACTTGCGATGCGGACTGTCAGCAAAGGTTCTATTTTGTTCGGCAGGTAAATATTGCGCTGGGCAAAAATTCTGACAGAGTTCAGCGAATAATCGTTGCCGACAGCAAAACTTCGCTCGCTGCAATTGAGCAAGAGTATCCAGAGCTCATTCGGGTTGACTCATCGATGGCGCAATTCCGCAAAGCACTTGAGTCGGCCGTATCGAAGCCGGTATCTGGCAATTATATTTACCTAATGGATCCAAACGGCAATATCATGATGTTCTACACGCTAGAGCAAGCAGGCAAACCGATGCTTAAAGACATTAAGCACCTTTTGAAGATCTCCAATATTGGCTAGGAAACCTGAATTTCCCGACCAATTTCGTTAATATGCGCTTCACCGTAGAAGCTTAGATAGAGTAACTAGAAAAATCGTGGCAAATCTTGATTACACGCAGACGTTAGAAACCCCGTTGTGGCGGGACTACCTTGAGATGTGCAAACCTCGAGTTGTTTTACTGATGTTGCTGTGCGCGACGGTCGGCATGTTCCTAGCGACACCTGGCATGGTGCCCATTGACGTTCTTGTTATTGGCAATATTGGTATTGCCCTTGTAGCTGGTTCAGCTGCAGCCCTTAATCACCTCGTTGACTCGAAGATTGATGCTGATATGGCAAGAACCAAGGCTCGCCCGATGGCGCAAGGTAGAGTGTCCAACCGGCAAGGCGCAATGTTCGTTGCGATCACGGGTCTTGTTGGATTTGGGTTGCTCATGGTCTTCATCAATCCACTGACAGCTTGGCTAAACTTTGCCTCATGGGTTGGCTACGGCATTATCTATACAATGTATTTAAAAAGAGCGACGCCACAAAACATCGTTATTGGCGGCCTATTTGGCGCAGCACCACCACTATTTGGCTGGACTGCCGTCACTAACAGCCTCGATGGCGGCGGGCTTTTGTTAGTCCTCATAATCTTTGCTTGGACGCCTCCACATTTCTGGGCGCTGGCAATCGAACGAAAGGAAGAGTACAAGAAAGTGGATGTGCCGATGCTGCCCGTGACCCATGGTGTGCAATACACAAAACTCCATATCGTGCTTTATACGATTATTATGATCCTTGTTACCGTGCTGCCCTTCTTGATCGGAATGAGTAACGTCCTTTATCTCGTTTCTGCTTTGGTACTTGGTGGTATTTTCCTCTATTGGAGTTTGGTGTTGCTTAAGGGTGACAACCGTCAGGCGCCGATGAAAACCTTTCATTATTCCATCGTCTATTTGGGGCTGCTATTTTTGGCGCTGCTAGTCGATCACTACGTTATGCCGGTAGGTAGCTTTGTCTTCATCTAATTCAAATCAGATTACTAAGATTTCACCTAAACAACAGCAAGGTGTAAGAAAAACCTTAGTCTGGATTTTTGGTTTTATTGCGCTGTTCATGGGACTTTTCATCGCGAATTTGCTGACGCCCAAAGGCCTTAGCGACGAGCAGTTATCGGCGGCGGGATACTTCGGCTTTCAACAGCCACGTCCTATTAGTGACTTTAGCCTGACGAACCACAAAGGTGAGTCAGTCTCTCGTGCTGATATTGAGGGTCAATGGTCGTTGATATTCTTCGGTTTCACCTTCTGTCCAGATGTCTGCCCGACAACCTTGGGTGTTTTAAATCGGGCCGTGGGAAACATGAAGCAGAAGCCGCAGGTCATCATGGTCTCAGTTGATCCTGAGCGGGATACCCCCAAACAACTAAACAACTATATACCCAGCTTTAACAAAGACTTTGTTGGATACACCGGTGATTTTGACGCAATAGTTAAATTGGCAACGGAACTTAACTCTGCATTTGGCAAGGTCCCTGGTCGTGAGCCAGGCACGTATACGGTCGACCACACCGCCAGTATCATAGTGATTAATCCCGATGGTCGATATGCCGGTTTTATTAAGGCACCTCATCAAGCATTAAGCATAACTAAGGTTCTTGATTCGCTTATGTTATAAAGTATCTGCACCATTGGTTATTTGTTCGTTGATCGCACCATGATTTAGTAACATGAAAGATTGACACTTTTTATTCTTGACGAGTACTTTTAAACTAATCGCCCTAATCACGGAACTAGATTTATAAAACGTGTCCTGTAGCAATCTCACAGATCAGTACAACAAGGTTCGTCGCGACACAATTGATTTCTGTAAACCGCTAGAAACGGAAGACTATCTAATTCAGCCCATGGATGATGCCAGCCCGCCGAAATGGCACTTGGCGCACGTAACATGGTTTTTCGAAACGTTTCTACTAAAACCTAACCTTAAAAACTATCGACCCTTTAATGAGTCCTTTGAGGTGCTGTTCAATTCTTATTACAACGGCATCGGTGAGCAATTTCCTCGTTCAAAAAGAGGCCACCTGTCACGCCCGACTGTTGCTGAAACGCTCGTATACCGCGATTACGTCGATGAACATATGAACAAACTTCTGAGGCAAGACTTGCCGGACGAAATTCTTTTTGCTGTTTCACTAGGGATTCATCATGAGCAACAGCACCAAGAGCTGCTGTTCACCGACATAAAATACAACCTTGGACATAACCCACTTCATCCCGCTTACCAAAGGGTGCCGACATACGAGCAGGTTGACCTAACAAAAAGAATACCGGATATAGTGTACCGCGCGTTTAAGGGCGGCATCTATGAAATGGGAGCAAATCGACCTACTGCAGACAAGTTTGTCTATGACAACGAGTCACCCATTCACGAGGTGCTGCTGCGAGATTTCCAAATTGCTGATCGTTTGGTGACAAATCGAGAGTATTTAAATTTCATAGAATCAGATGGCTATGAGCAGCCGGCGTTGTGGTTATCGGATGCTTGGACGAGTATTGCGGCTCAAAAACCTCATCCGTTGTATTGGCGCCAAATAAATGGGGATTGGTTTGAGTACACACTGAACGGACTCGTTCCTCTTCGCCTTGATGCACCCGTTTGTCACGTTAGTGGTTATGAAACTGACGCTTATGCAAGATGGCTTGGTCAAAGGTTGCCAACGGAGGCGGAGTGGGAAATTGCTGCTCGAGATTTGAGCCTAGTGGGCAACTTTGTTGATACAGGCAAGCTTCACCCTCAAACCTTGACCGATACGCAAACCTCTCATCAAATGTATGGTGATGTTTGGGAATGGACTTCAAGTGGCTATAGTCCCTACCCCGGTTTCGAAGAGTTCCCCGGCAAACTCGGCGAATACAATGGCAAATTTATGGCGAACCAACTTGTTCTAAGAGGAGGTTCCTGCGTGACATCAGCCGATCATATTCGTTTAACCTATAGGAATTTTTTCTATCCGAAGGATAGATGGCAATTTACCGGTATTCGGCTCGCTCAAGATTGTTGAGCGTTAAGATTATATAAACTAGGCCTCGTGTCTGAATCGATTCAGTACGAACTTCATGAGTAAGCGATTCTTGAGGCCGACCTTTACGCATTTCGTGCCATTCAACGATGAGCTGGGTTGTATTCAGGTGTTTTGTGAGCGTCTTACGATGCAACACGTTGACGTGTTGGGTAAAACGATTGAGCTCAGCAAAAGCGAAATGATTCACACAGTAGATTCATTTAAGTACGCTGTGCCTGAAGTAGAAAAAATGGTTCGCTCTGCAGGTTATGATGAGTTTCAGTACCGGGCGGACTAAAAAAAGGGTTCATAATTTTCTATTTATCTTAGCTTTGAACCCGTGCTTAGTGTGTTCTAAGAAAGCAATTTCAATAGGTCTAAAAATTCATTCGGGTTTTTTAAAGGTTTTCCCTCTGCTCCTCCACTAAGCACTCTCGTTAGATAAAATCTTAGCGCCGCATACCGCTGAAACATTCCTAACATTTCTAGCTCCGTCGCCGTGAGCGGGCGAACTTGATTATAACCTTCTATGACCGATCTGCGTTTCTCTTCAGAAAATTCGCTACCTTGAGCAAAGCACCAATCATTGATACAAATGGCGATATCGAGAACCAAAAAATCTTCGCATGCGTGATAAAAATCGATGATTCCTGATAGCTCCCCATTAAGAAATAATGTGTTGTCACGGAACAGGTCTCCATGAATGACGCCGCGCGGTAACTCATCACCATGAGATGAAGATTCTAGTAGATGGTATTGTTTTGCTGTTTCGGCTAACAACAGCGAGGTCGAGGCGTCCAAATTCGACTGAATGGAATCAAGTGTCGCTGTAATCCAAGAATCACTATAGGGGTTCGCGCGGGTGCGTTTTAAACCCTTGGCGGATTGGTGTAGCTCGGCTAGCGCTGAGCCAATCTGTACACAATACGCAGGTGTAACTTCGGTTGGATGCTGGCCCGGTAGCCGCTCGACGAGAGAGGTAGGTTTGCCGCAAAAAATTGTCCCCGTCATTCCATCCAACGTTTGCAACGGACGCGGAACTGGCAGACCACGACGGTGAATTTGTGTCATCAAATCGTTGAAAAATGGCATGTCGTCAAAGGAGATGCTCTCGGCGATCGTCAGTACATATTCTGTTGATACGGTTTGATCTGCAATTTCTATAAAGTAATTAGAATTCTCAATACCTTGGGTGATCGGTGTAAACTTTACCAGTTCACCCAGCTCGTACATGATGAGGTATCGAGACAAGGATTCCGAAGAGAACGTCGTGAATGCCGCCATTATTTGCCTATGTGTCTGTTACCTGACTGTCTGGCTATCGCCTGGCGCTTAAGTACGTGGTTTTAGGTTGCAGAGTTACCACTCGAATAAGACCCATTGAGGGTACAATTTGTTTGCGTGGCCGAGTCCTTCATAGTGGGGTGAGCCATCGCCAGGTACCATATAGTAGGGTTTGCCTCGCTTTGGAACGATCTTGATCATCAGTAAATAGCCGTTAACGCGATATTCATAGATTGTCTTATCTTCACCCGCGACGATTTCGACGTCGCTCTCGGCGATCTCTTCTTTGCTGGGGATATATACTTCAGAGGCGAACGTTTGCGCGCTCGTGGCAGCGCAGAAGATAAGCAGAAAAACATGAACAAAGATTGATATGTCAGATCGGTTCACAGTATGGTTCCCCAAATCGTAAAAGCTGGTTCGTAACCGCCGTTTCTCAACGCCACTTTGACAAAAAAGCGCGACGAAAATGGCTCCAAATAAACATTCCAACAACGTTTGTCAAAGCGAGTTATCCATGAACAATACGCAATCGCTGGTACTTATTGACGGGTCATCCTACCTGTTTAGAGCATTCCATGCACTACCGAACTTGATGAGCACGAAGGGTGCGCCAACGGGCGCTATCCGAGGTGTTATCAGCATGATAAAGAAACTCATAAAAGAGTACGACGACAGTCAGATTATTGTTGTATTCGACGCGAAAGGGAAGACGTTTCGTAATGATCTTTATGCTGAGTACAAGGCAAATAGAGCAAAGATGCCTGACGAGTTGCGGCTTCAGATCGAACCTATTCAGGACATTATTCGGCTTATGGGTTTGCCCCTCGTCATCGTTGAGGGTGTGGAGGCCGATGACGTTATTGGTACGCTCGCGCTTGCTAGCGCACAACAAGATCGGCGCGTTGTGATCTCTACTGGCGATAAGGATATGGCGCAGTTGGTCAATCAGCATGTGACACTCATTAACACGATGACTGATACAAAGATGGATCACGAAGGTGTCGTCGAGAAGTTCGGTGTTCGGCCCAATCAAATTATCGATTACTTGGCTCTGGTTGGTGACACGTCTGACAATATTCCAGGGGTTCCAAAATGTGGTCCGAAGACCGCAGTGAAATGGCTCACGAGTTATGAATCCCTCGACGGAGTGATGGAAAACGCGAGCGAGGTTGGCGGTAAGGTGGGCGAATATTTGCGTGAAAGTCTTAACCACCTTCCGATGTCTTATCAGCTCGCAACGATAAAACTGGATGTGGCGCTAGACGTTACAGTTGACGATTTGATTTCGCAGCCCGCTGATGGTGAAGCATTGCGTGCGCTGTTTACTGAATATGAATTTAAGCAATGGGCTGAAGAGCTCGGTGTGGCTGAAAGTGGTGGCGAAGAAGTTCATGAGATCAACGCTAAGAAGAATTATGAGGTCGTTTATTCGAAAGAACGTTTTGAGGCTTGGATTGATCAGTTGAGCAAGGCTGATTTGTTTGCTTTTGATACGGAGACGACCAGCCTGGATTATATGGAAGCTGAACTCGTGGGGGTGTCCTTCGCTATCGAAGAAGGTGTCGCCGCCTATGTGCCTTTATTGCATCGCTACGAAGGTGCACCCGAACAACTTGATACACAGTATGTCTTAGAAAAATTACGGCCACTGCTGCAGAGCAATGATGTACGCAAGGTGGGTCAGAATCTTAAATACGATATGAGTGTTCTCGCCAGATACGACATTGAGATGAAGGGTATTGCCTTCGATACGATGCTTGAATCCTATGTCCTTAATTCAATTGCCTCGCGCCACAACATGGACGACTTAGCGTTGAAATATCTTGGCACCCATACAATTCATTTTGAAGATATTGCAGGCAAGGGGGCGAAGCAAATTACTTTTGACCAGATTGATCTATATTTAGCTGGCGAGTACTCCGCTGAAGATGCAGATATCACACTGAAACTACACAACGTTCTTTGGCCGAAATTAGAAGCTGAGCCCGCCTTAAGAGAAGTTTTTACGTCAATCGAATTGCCGGTACTATCAGTTCTGTCGCGTATCGAGCGTAATGGCGTGCTGCTGGATGCCGAAATGCTGAATAGTCAAAGCCAGAGTTTGCAAGTTAGGCTAACTGAACTCGAGCAGCAGGCGTATACCCTTGCGGGTGAAGAATTTAATCTCGGTTCACCAAAGCAGTTACAAACGATATTTTTTGAAAAGCTTAGTCTGCCTGTTTTAAAGAAAACACCGAAAGGTCAACCGTCGACAGCGGAACCTGTGTTGCAAGAGTTAGCAATGGATTACGAGCTGCCGCGGGTCATCATGGAATACCGTGGTTTAAGTAAGCTTAAATCGACTTATACAGATCAGCTGCCCCTGCAGATTCACGAATCCACCGGGCGCGTTCATACCTCATACCACCAAGCCGTTACAGCGACAGGACGACTTTCAAGCCAGAATCCAAATCTCCAAAATATTCCAATACGAACAGAAGAAGGGCGACGGGTGAGAAAGGCCTTTATTGCGCAACAGGGATACCAATTGATTGCGGCTGATTACTCACAAATCGAACTTCGCATTATGGCGCATCTCTCAGAGGACCTAGGCCTACTTAAGGCTTTTGCCGCCGGCGAAGATATTCATCGAGCCACGGCCTCGGAAGTTTTCGCGACTGCGATTGATGCGGTTTCAGATGATCAGCGACGCAGCGCCAAAGCGATTAACTTCGGCCTAATCTATGGCATGTCGGCCTTTGGTCTTGGTAAACAATTGAGCATTCCGCGTAATGATGCACAGGAATATATCGACCTCTACTTTGATCGTTATCCAGGTGTTAAAGCTTATATGGATAAGACAAAAGTGCTCGCAGCCGAGCAGGGATACGTTGAGACCCTGTTTGGAAGAAGGCTCTATCTGCCGGAGATAAACACGAGTAACTTCCAGCGCCGACAGGGAGCAGAACGAACAGCGATCAACGCCCCCATGCAAGGGACCGCAGCTGACATCATAAAGTTAGCAATGGTTGATGTTCAGCGGTGGCTTGATATGAATAACGTCGATTCGAAAATTATCATGCAAGTTCACGATGAATTAGTGCTTGAAACCGCGATTCATGAAGTGGATCGAGTCAAGGAGGCCTTGGTAGAGATCATGTCTAAGGCTGCAAACCTCTCGGTGCCTCTGGTTGTAGAGTGCGGCGTGGGCGCGGATTGGGAGGCTGCCCACTAACTAATCGGAATTTCAGTATTCCTCCAGATTGTGACAAGAAAATCGCCGACCTTAATTGGCGGAAAATTTGAACTTTATGCGCAGGGGACAGTCTTAATTATACAATGCATATTTGACGGCGAAACTTCGGCGATTTAATCCCCCAAAGAACCGAAGAACCCTGGTCCTGATCACATCCTCCGCAACTCGTGATCAGGGCTTTTTTTTGCCTTGAATTTATGCAGGCGGGTATAACTGTTAGCGATTGCAGCGGGTTAGCTGCTTCAATAGAGATATTTTCTCGTTAATACTTTCAAAACGTTTGAACTTTATGCGCAGGTGACAGTCTTAATTACATCATGCATCTTCGATAGCGAAGCTTCGGTGATTTAATCCCCCCAAAGAACCGAAGAACCCCGGCTCTGATCACATCCCCCCAACGCGTGATCAGGGCTTTTTTTTATCTTGAATTTATGCAGACTTATCTATCTGTCAGCGATTGCAGCGGGTTAGCTGCTGCAGTAGAGATTGATATTATCTCGTTAATACTTTCAAAAAACAGTTGAACTTAAGGCGCAGGTAACAGTCCTAATTACATCATGCATCTTCGATAGCGAAACCTCGGTGATTTAATTCCCCCAAAAAACCGAAGAACCCCGGCCCTGATCACATCCCCCCAACGCGTGATCAGGGTTTTTTTGTCTTGAATTTATGCGGGCGGATCTAACTGTTGGCGATCGCGGCCGGTTAGCTGCTGCAGTAGAGATTGATATTGTTCCATAAATACTTTCAAAAACATTTGAACTTAAGGCGCAGGTGGCAGTCCTAATTACATGAAGCATCTTCGATAGCGAAACTTCGGTGATTTGATTCCCCCAAAGAACCGGAGAACCCCAGCCCTGATCACATCCCCCAACGCGTGATCAGGGTTTTTTTTGCCTGTAATCTGCTCGAGCGATTGCGACTAGTTAAGCTGGGTCGATTGTCTCAGTAGTGGTTTCTTCCGGTTCGTCAACCCAAGTTTCAATCTGCTTCATTAAGATCTTCTTACCAATTTCTGCTTGGGCAGAGAAAACCTGTACAGAAACGTTTTTGGGCACCTGTTTCTTGACACTAAACATCGTTGCCTGCTGTGCGCCTCGCTTAAACTTGTCAGCTTTAGTGAGTAGTATATGTATCTGTACTTCAGCTGTTCCCGACCACTCAAGCATCATCAGGTCAAACTCCTTGAGCGGATGACGAATATCCATCACTAGCACTAAGCCCTTAATCGATTGTCGGTTCTGCAGATATTCATCGATGTTGCGATGCCACTCTTTCTTAATGGCTTCCGGGACCTTGGCGTAGCCATAACCGGGTAAATCGACGATGCGAAAGCTGTCCGTGACGGTAAAAAAATTGATAAGCTGAGTTCGGCCAGGCGTTTTACTTGTCCGAGCCAGCTTTCTTTGATCAGTTAGGTAATTTATGGCGCTGGATTTTCCTGCGTTTGAACGACCGCAGAATGCGACCTCAGATCCGACATCTAAGGGGCATTGTGACAACTTACTGGCACTTTTTAGGAAAATTGCCTGATCTAGAGGTAAATTTGATCTAACTTTGGACATGTATGCACCGAAAAACACTTCACAGATTGGGTATATTGCGCACTTTGTATATAATGCGCGCTCATTTTAACACTGCATGCCAATGCATTATTAGGGAATAGCGTGTATAGATTACTGATTGCTTCGATTCTTGTACTTACTTCATCCATTACTCTGGCCGTCGGTAATGCAGATAACGGTGAGACGCTTATAGCGCCATGTGCCGTTTGTCATGGAACTGATGGTATCAGTCCTGCGGGTTCTTTTCCTTCAATTGCTGGGCAGGGAAGTAAGTACCTACTTAAACAATTAAGGGACATAAAGAACGGTGACCGTCCCGCGGTCCTGATGACGGGGGTCCTTGATGACCTTACAGACCAAGAGATGCAAGACATTGCCGCATACTTTGCGTCGAAGGAACGTCAAAAAGGCGCATCGGATGCTTCGCTAGTCGCATTGGGCGAGTCAATTTATCGATCTGGCATCAAGCGAAAGAGTGTTGCGGCTTGTACGTCGTGTCATTTACCTTCTGGAGGAGGTAATAATCAAGCCTCATTCCCAGCGCTCGCCGGTCAATGGCCAGAATATATAGAAGCTCAGCTGAAAGCCTTTAGACAAGGTATCCGTGCTAACGATGGCGATGGCGGCATGATGCGTAAAACGGCTATGGATTTGAGCGATGACGAAATTGCGGCAGTTGCGAACTATATTTATGGTTTGAAATAAATTTGCTAAGCGACTGTAAAGGGCGGTCATCCGCCCTTTTTTTTGATCCTTTTTTGGGAGCCTTGGCCTTTTCGTATACTCAAAACTGAAATACTATACCGTTAACGCTGACCAATAAGATTTAGCACTCAATATTCGAGAGAGAAAATTATGCCAAATTTACGAGTAATTATAACGACGCTTCTATTTCTTCTGCCATTGTCGAACCTAGCGATCGCTATGGAGTACGAGGAAGGCACGCATTATGTTGAGCTGCAAATCCCTCTCAATACGCGTAACCCCGATAAGATTGAAGTTGCGGAATACTTTTCCTACGGGTGTCCGCATTGCTATCAATTTGAACCGATGATTAGTGCGTGGCATGCAGGTCTGCCCGCTGATGTGGAATTCAGTCGAACGCCTGCAATTTGGAACAAGTCTTATCAGGCGTATGCGCAAACATATTTCACTCTTATCGCGCTGAAGTCGCTAGATAAGGGACATACGGCGGTATTCAATGCGATCCATTCGGAAGGGAGACGGTTGGATAGTCCTCAGGCGATGGCGGGATATTTAGCAGAATTCGGCATTGCACCAGAAGATTTTGCCAAAGCCTACAATTCCTTTGGTGTACGAGCTAGCGTTCAGCAGGCCGATTCTAAGGGTAAGGCGTATCGTTCTGGTGGCGTTCCGGCGATCATCGTGAACGGTAAATATCGAATCGAAGGTGGTATGGCAGGTTCAAATGCAAGCATGATTCGCGTTGCCGATTACCTGATAGAGAAAGAGCGCCAACAGATCGCTGCTAGCCAATAGTTGAGTTGAATGATTAAGAAGCCTGCGATGAAAAAAAATCTCTCCCTGCAACAGGACGATGAAAAGATGTTGGGTTGTACGCTCGACGATATCATCACTCAACTTCCTCATCGGCTAAGTGACGGCGTGCAAAGATGGATAGATACCACACCGAGCAAAATGGCGGTTGTTTGCGGTGAGCAGCGAGTAAGCTATGGCCAACTCGGCGTGCTTATAAAAGAATGCAAAGAATTCTTAAGTCAAAATAGCGTTCGGGCAGGCGATCGTGTGTTGTTGGTTTGTGAAAACGGCTTGTCGACCTTGGGTTTTTTTCTTGCTGCAAGTGAGCTCAATGTCATCGTCATTGTTGGTAATGCGCGTTTATCCGAGCGTGAAATCAATCTGGTTCAAACAGATTCAGACCCTCGTCTCGTAATTTATACGACGTCAGATTCAACCGATGCTCAACAGCACGCTATCTATGCGTCTGCGCGCAATGTCTCGCTTTCCTTTTCTGAGCTTATGGTAAGTGATGTTTTTGAAGTAGAACCAGAGATCGTTCATGAAGACCCCGTGGATCAAACGCTCGCCATGATTTATACGACGGGCACCACAGGCGCCCCTAAGGGCGTTATGTTGACCCATCGTAATCTCACCTTTATCGCTTTCGTATCCGGCCGGCTTCGAGGTATCAGGCCGGGTGACGGTGTTTACTGTGTCTTACCGATGTCGCACGTTTTCGGTCTTTCTGCGGTTTGTGCATCAGTCCTTTTTTCCGGTGGCTGTGTTTTCCTTGATAGTCGTTTTGATGCGAAACAGGTTTTGGCAACGTTAGCTAACGAGCCCATCGTTGGTTTCCTCGGCGTGCCGACCATGTATGCAATGTTGCTGGAGGCGTTGAGTCCAGATTGGCGTGCTGCAAGCCTTCGATTTATGTATTCCGGCGGTTCGCCCATGGAGCCAGATCTAAAGAGAAGAGTTCAGGACGCTTTTGGGCTGAACTTACACAATGGTTATGGTTTGACGGAAAGTGGACCGACCATTTGTCAGACGCGGCAGTCTAATCCGTTGCAGAATACATCGGTCGGTTACTGCCTACCAGGCGTCGAATTAAAAGTTGTTGATAGACTGGGCAAAGCCGTACCCCAAGGGGAAGTTGGTGAGCTTGTGGCGAAGGGACCTAACATTATGAAAGGTTACTTTCGTCGTCCGGAACTTACGGCGGAGGTGCTCATTGACGGCTGGTTCCATACCGGCGATCTCGTCTTTCAGGATGAATCGGGTGCTGTAAATATTGCCGGGCGATCCAAGGAGCTCATTATTCGGTCAGGCTTTAATGTTTATCCACCGGAAGTCGAAGCGGTATTAACCCTTCACCCGCAAGTTAGTCTTTGCGCCGTTGTTGGTCAAAGTAGAGACGGAAATGAAGATATCGTTGCCTTTGTGCAACCGGTTGCAGGCGAGACGTTGGATCATCAAACATTGCTGGATTTGGCTCGTCAAAACCTGTCAGGCTATAAGGTGCCAAATCGGATCATAGAGATGGAGACCCTGCCGGCTGCGTCTTCGGGAAAGATTTTAAAGCATCAGCTGAAACAGTCACTTTAGAGCGCGCTTTGGGTTGTCGCTTCTTCTTCTTCGCTGCGAGACTCATCGACTCTTCGTTTGAGTTCTTTGCCGGGCTTAAAGTGTGGAACAAATTTACCTGGCTTGTGAATGCCGACTTCTCCGGTCTTCGGGTTGCGCACATTCCTCGGCTTGCGATAGTGGTTTGAGAATGTCCCGAAACCCCGAATCTCAATTCTATCTCCGGAAGCGAGGCAGTCAGACATAATTTCGATGATCGTATGAACGGCAAGGTCGACATCTCGGCTCGTAAGTTGGTCGAGTTGATCTGACATCCGTTTTATGAGTTCGGATTTATTCATACTTTTCTTTCACTTGTCCGCTTCACGTTCTAAATCGCTATACTACGAGAATATATACTAATATCAATAGTTTATGTACAAAAAGTAATGTATTGGCTTAAAAATGTGCTCTGGCGCGCTGATTTTTCAGGGTGTCGAGAACCATGTCGAGAACAACACAGTGAACAATATCGCGAACAGAGACAGCGTATGATGACGGGCAATCGTTGAATAGCTTCGGGGATTCAACTAGAATTCGCCATGGCGAAATCAGACGACCCAAATTACAGTAAGATTTATGACAAAATCTTGCTCCAAGCGAAGACCTATCTAAAGGTCTACCCTTCAAGTACGCCATACCCCCTGGTAATTTTTAGTAAGTACCAACAATCAGAACGCTTGAACGTTCAGCGGTTCGCTTTGTTGATTCACTGTGATTTTTGGAGAACCTAATGGCAACAATATTGGAAGATACTTCCCGTACATTTTCTGAGTATCTATTAATTCCTAGACTAACACGCAAAGGACAGCGTGCAGACTTAGTTGATCTAGGCACACCACTAGGTTCATTTGCGAAACAAAAGACGGGCCGACTAAAGCTTAACATCCCAGTAGTGTCGGCCTGCATGCAGGCTGTTTCGGGCACCCAGCTTTCTATCGCTTTAGCTCGTCAAGGCGGACTGGGATTCATTTTTTGTTCGCAGCCGATCGAAACGCAGGTAGAAATGGTGCGGCAAGTAAAATCACACAAGGCCGGTTTTGTTCAGAGCGATTCAAATGTGCAAATGAATACGACTCTTGCCGAGGTGACTGAGCTAATGAATCGAACGGGACACTCGACGGTGCCGGTCACGGATGACGGTACTGCGACCGGGAAATTACAAGGAATAATTACGGATAAAGACTTTTGGGAGTTTGAAGACGATCTACAGCGTACTGTAGGAGAGCATATGACGCCCTACTCTGACGTTATTCATGGCAATGAAGGCATAAGTCTTCGGGAAGCTAACGAACTACTGCACCAACATAAGAAAGACTGTCTGCCGATCGTTAATAATAAAGGGTGCTTAATTGCATTAGTGTTTAAGAAAGATTATGTCGACCATCAGCGTCATCCAATGGAGCTGCTTGATGAGTCGAAACGTCTTTGTGTGGGTGCGGCAATTAATACCCATGATTACAAGGAGAGAGTACCGGCATTACTTGAGGCTGGTGCCGATGCGCTGTGTTTTGATTCTTCCGATGGCTTTACTGAGTATCAAATGGAGGGAACCCAGTGGATTCGGGAGAACTTCGGTGAAAAAATTATTATTGGCGGTGGCAATGTTGTTTCCGCTGAAGGTTTCGATTATCTGGTCGAGGTAGCCGGCGTAGACTTTATTAAGGTAGGGATTGGTGGCGGTTCCATCTGCATCACTCGGGAGCAGAAAGGCGTTGGGCGTGGCCAAGCCTCAGCCTTACTGGAAGTTGCGGCAAGAAGGGACGCGTATTTCGAAAAGACGGGCATCTATATTCCAATATGCTCTGATGGTGGCTTAGCTAATGATACTCAGGTCGTTATCGCTTTGGCGATGGGGGCTGATTTCGTGATGATGGGGCGATATTTTGCGATGACAAATGAAAGCCCGACGCCAAAAACGACGATTAATGGTCAAATGTACAAACCTTATTGGGGTGAAGGTACCCTGCGTGCGCAAAACTGGCAGCGTTACGACGATGGTATGAGCACGCGAAAAATGGTCTTTGAAGAGGGCGTGGACGCGTTCGTACCGCTCGTTGGGCCGCTTGCGGATGTGCTCGATACGACACTTTATAAATTACGTAGCTCGATGGTAAATATTGGTTCAGATTCTTTGTTGGAGTTTCGGGATCGGGCTGTATTGACGCTTGTGTCAGAACAATCTGTCGTAGAAGGTGGCACATCAAGCGTATTTCAATTTACGTCGAACAGAGAATATGAAGACAAGAATTGGAGTGGCACAGGCTAGCGCCTGAGTTATTAATGCTGAGTGATATTGCGTATTAAATAGGATATAATGCGCGCGATTTTTAACTAGTATGTTGAGTAAGTAGCGTGAAAAAGATTGGAATTTTATTGTTGTCCCTCTGTGCACTTCCGATGATGGTTGCGGCGGGGACTGTTGAGAACGAAATAGCTGAGAGGATCAAGAAGAGCGGTGGTATTTGCTTACAGGGCGAAGATTGCGCGAGTAACTCTGGTGCCATGGTTATGGCGAGTGCTGACTCAGGTGGTGCTAAAACCAATTACGATAAGACCTGTGCGACCTGCCATGCGGCCGGTATCGCTGGAGCGCCAAAGCTTGGTGATAAAGACGCTTGGAGTCCGAGAATTGCTAAGGGTATGGACGTGCTCTATCAGAGCGGTATCAATGGATTACCGCCTGCAATGCCAGCCAAAGGCATGTGTTTTACCTGTAGTGACGACGACATTATTGCGATCGTTGACTATATGGTAGATTCAGTAAATTAAGAGAAACATATAGTCACACCGAATCAGTGATCGTGCAGTTCCAGAAGTGGCGCCGCTGATTCGGCTTATATTGAACATCACATGTCCAAACGATCCAATCGCCTTAGATTTAGAGCCTCACTCAGATGGGATGAGCTGATTTGGTCAGCGCCCTCAAGATCGGCAATGGTAAGGGCAATTTTCAACACCTTGTAATAGCCTCGTGCGGAATACCCAAGCTGATGGACAGCATCGTCCAATAGCTTCTGCCCCTGACTTTCCAATAAGCACTGTGCCTCGACTTCTTTAGATGACAGTTGGGCGTTAGTACGTCCCCTGTTCCGCATGCGTTTTCGCGCATCTCGAATCATCGTTTCGGCCAGGTAATGTTCTCTTATATCCCCTTTTAATTGAGGATCAGAGAAGGTGCCTCTTGCAAGCGTGGGGACGTCAACGTGTAAGTCGATTCTGTCCATTAGTGGGCCAGAGACACGGTGTCGATACCGTAATATCTGATCAACAGTGCAGCGGCATCGGTCCCTGCCCATACTGGTTTGCTCACTCAAGTAGCCGCAGGGGCACGGGTTCATCGCTGCGACAAGTTGAAACCCGGCCGGATAGGTCACGTGATTATTGGCTCTGCTAATCACGATGTGTCTGGACTCAAGGGGTTCTCTAAGCACTTCTAAGACTTGGCGTGAAAATTCGGGTAACTCATCAAGGAACAATACGCCGTTATGAGCCAACGATATTTCTCCTGGCTTGGGTGGATTACCGCCGCCCACTAAAGCGGCGGCAGAAGCCGTATGATGCGGGGCTCTATACGGCCGTTTATGCCAATGGTGATGATCTGACAACTCGCTCGATATAGAGCGGATACACGCAAGCTCCAAAGCCTCATGATCACTCATATTGGGTAATAAGCCCGAGAGGCGGCTCGCCAGCATTGATTTGCCGGTGCCAGGTGGACCCAACAGTAAAATGTTATGCCCACCCGCGGCGGCAATGATCAGCGCGCGCTTGGCCATATGCTGCCCCCGCACGTCCGACAAAAGAGGTTTGTCTGAATCCTGACTGATTGTCTCCATAGAGGTTAGTTTTACTGAAGTGCCAGCTGGAAAATGTCCTGAAGCTCGCTTTGACTGCTGTTTAGGGCCGCTCATCCTTGAAGACCCTGTTAGATGGGCAACAACACCGAGCAGACTATCGGTCATCAGAACCTGCTGTGAAGGTGCAAGCGCTGCTTCTGATGCGTTACTTGTTGGAATGATGAGTTCACGTGAGGTGCTCTGATTTTGCAGTGTGGCGGGTAGGATTCCTTTAACGCCTCTGACAGAACCGTTCAGTGCCAACTCACCGAGTGCTTCAAATTGTTGCAGTGGGTCGATCGGAATTTGATGACTTGCGGCAAGAATGACGAGCGCAATGGCTAGGTCATAGCGGCCGCCCTGCTTCGGCAGATCTGCAGGCGCAAGATTTATTGTCACCTTGCGCGAGGGCATCTGAAATCCAGAGTTTATGATGGCTGCCTTGACTCTGTCTTTGCTTTCTCGCACGGTCG